>Ga0190271_10001649_pt1 | contig 12932 bp, 13 predicted proteins | sample Popmic356T_FD_133747 | JGI IMG/M metagenome (GOLD analysis project Ga0190271, IMG submission 133747) | Populus adjacent soil microbial communities from riparian zone of Weber River, Utah, USA - 356 T | ecosystem: Environmental > Terrestrial > Soil > Riparian zone | place: USA: Utah | collected...
ACTCTCGCCTGCCGGATCGTCAGGCGGCTCGGCCGTCGCCGTTGCGACCGGCATGCTGCCGCTCGCCCAAGGTACCGACTTCGGCTGCTCGATCCGCATTCCCGCAGCGTTCTGCGGCATCGTCGGCATTCGCCCCACCCCGGGCCTCACGCCAAACTATCCGATGCCACTCGCGTGGGATCCCGGCCAGGTTCATGGTCCCCTCGCCCGCACGGTGGAAGACGCAGCGATGATGCTGGATACGATGGTCGGATTCAGCCGGCTATCGCCGATCTCGGCCGCGCCGCCCTGGATCAGCGCACTCGACGCCGTGGACCGCGCTACCGATTTGAAAGGGGCCCGCGTGGCCTATGCATCCGATATCGCGGGCATCGGGGTCGACTCGGAGATCGACGCGATCTGCCGCAAGGCTGCGGATGGTTTGCGCGCCACGGGCGCAACCGTCGAGCCGATCTCGTTCGACGTTTCGGATGGCCGCGATCCCTATCAAACCTGGCGCGGCGCCTGGATGGTCGGACAACAATTTCACCGCATGTCTATCCTTGCGCAATTCGGGCCAAATCTGAAAGGCAACATCGAAGCTGGCCTGAAGCTCACCGCACTTGATATCGCCAAGGCGGAGCAAACCCGCCAGCAGGTTTTTCATCGGTTTCGCGAGCTCTTCGAACGCTACGATGTATTGATGACCCCCGCGGCGCCGGTGCGCCCCTATCCTGTGGCCCTGAACTTCCCCAACGAAATCAACGGAAGAACCTTCGAGAACTACGTCGACTGGATCGCTCCGGCCTTCCTCATCACCCTAGTGAGCCTCCCGGCAGGGAGCGTGCCAGCCGGCAAAACCAAGGATGGATTGCCAGTCGGACTCCAAATTGTCGCGCCTCGCTTCGAAGAGCCGCGCATCCTAACGGTCGCGAAATTTATCCAGCAGGAGAATCCTATAGGACGCCCGCCGGTCATCTGAAACGAGATCGGAATATTCCATAACCTGTCATTCTGCGAGGGGCAAAGAATGACCCCACTCGTCGCTATTTCTGATCGCGCGGATGTCTTAATCTTCGCTCGGTCGGATGAAGCGCTGCTGCGCCTGGATCATCTCGACATCGGCCGGACGATCGAACGGCGCCGGCAATGGATCGCCCGCCCGCCGTGGACGCCCGATGGCACGAAACCAATCCTCCAGACCTGGCGGTGAGATGAGCCAAAGCAATCGCATTTGGTCCGTGCCGGTGTTCGTTACCTTGTGCTGCAACCCGCGGCCAATGAGGATCATGGTTTCCGGACGGATATCATGGAGTTGACCTTCGACGTCGGCCAGTCCGGTGCCCCGATAGCAGAACAGAAGCTCGTGGCTTCGCTCATGGGCATGACGCCGGATATGGGCCCCGGGCTCGAGCACCTGCAGACCAATTGAGAACGTATCGTGGGGCGAGTTGTAGGGATTGATTTTGCTGATGACGTAACCGGTCGATGGCAGCGGCTGCCAAAATGACTCGCCGTCTTCCGGACCAAGCGCGATCACGGTCCCCTTGGCAAAATCAATCATGAGGGCCTCCTGTGGCATCATAGCTACTCATGAACCCTTCCACGGCCGCGTGCAGGTCGTCCCAGGGTGCATTGATGAAATTGTAATTGCGCACCGCAAAGGCCGGACCGACGAAGAACTTCTCGTAGGACGTGGCCCGGCTGGCGTGGTCGGAGCCGACCAAGTCCCAGGCAAGCTTGAACAGCTTCATGCGGTCGGCGGCGGCAAATTCACCCGCGGTCCAGAATGTCTCGAACAACTCGCGCAGCTCGGGATCCTCCAGCACGTCAATGCTGGCGGGAAATTGGAAGTGGCCACCGCCCATCAGCTCGCGCATGATGTCGATCAACTGAGAATGGTTCTCCATAGCCCAATGAATGGCGGCGTAGACATAGCGCCGGTTGAACACGACGAAGCCGTTGTCGAACGGTTGAAACGCCTCGATTTGGCCATCGATCATGGCGTTGTAGCCCGCCTCCATTGCGGCCAACCGACCAAGCGTGTCGCGTACCGATGGAATATCGCGCGCTCCGGTGAATCGCGTTACCAGGCTTGCAACGCCAAGCATGAAGCGCAGCTTGGAGCCGAACCGCACGTTCGACTGGTGATTTGAAATCACATGCGCCGCGGTCTGAATGTAGATGTTGCGCGACAGGCCGGGGTTGTCGTGCACAATGACCTTTTCCCACGGGACCTTGACGTCCTTGAACACCAGCATGCAGTCCGACTCATCGAAACGCGTGGTGAGCGGATGATCGAAGGAGTTCATGCCCAGCCGATTGAATGGTCGCGCGACCAGAGCGTTAGGCCCGGCAGATTGAACGGAATCACGCACGTGATGGATTCCTTAAGCTGATCTGCGGCGAGTGGCATCACATTTCCGATCAGCACCTCGTGCGCGTAGGCAGCGCCGCTCGCCAGCATCTTCATGCCATTGAGCACAACGCCCTTGTCATCCTCCGCAGTCACCCGAAGCGCTGGCTGAGGCAGTCCCTTTGATAGATAGTAGTCCTTGTTGCGAGCGCCCTGCGGTGGCACGATCGCATAGGTCGCGAACAGGTCATTGCGCCGCACATGCTGGTAAATTGCCATCAGATTGGCTCGGCTGCCGCCGGGCTCGCTGTCGAACACCTCCGGCTTCATCGAAAGCCCGGTAAGATTTCCAGCGAATGCATCGGGCGTGCGACCCATCAGGCCGAAGCTGAAATCCGCAATTTTGCGGTGCGCGCGGTTGCGGCGGCGCAGGTCCTCCTGCGAACGCGGTTGCAGGTAGTACATGCTGTAGCGCTCGCCTGATTCCTCGAACGTCATGATGTCGCGGAGAGCAGGATCCGACTTCAGGTCGAACAGCGCGGCGTAAGTGCGAGCTCCGCTCGCAAAGGCAGGGTGCGTCGTCTGGTCTTTGACGCGTTCCTTGCCGACGTAGATGACGCGCCCGTCGCGAATGCTTTGCAGATATTCCTTCCCGGTCATCAACATAGGCAGGGCGTTTCACACGAACGGGTCGTTTTTCGTCGATGAAAGGGCCAACGCGCCTCCCCGCGATGTCCGGGGGAGGCCACGATCATGCCGATGGTCGCTCATGCGGCCTTCGACGATTTCACGAACCCGCGGGATGCGTCGCAAGCAGGTTCCATTTCCCCCCCTGCATCTCGATGATGTAGACCGGCTTGAGTGCGTCGCCGTTCTTGCCGAACGAGATCGGTCCTTCAAGCGCGAGGAACGGCGGCATCGCGCGCAGAATATCACGGACCGCAGTACGCTCAGTCGCGAGCCTGGCCGGATCCCCCGTGACTTTGCCTTCCTTCATGGCGTGAGCATAGAACAGAACGATGTCATAGGCCGCAGCGTCAAACTGCGACGCGGCCGTGCGGTCGACACCGGCCGCCTTGGCGCGCTTGACGAACTCTGCTTCAAACGCTTTTGCCTTGTCGCTCACGCCTCCGAAGAACGTCGTCGGAATCACAGTGCCGTTGCCAGTGGGGCCCATTCGGATCGCAAGCTCGGAATCTGCGATCGTTGAACCAGCCACCAAGCGTCCCTGGTGGCCTTGGCGGCGCAGCTCCTGCGCCAAACGAATCGCAGCATCCGGTCCCGAACCCACACCGATCAGGTCGGTTGGTGTCGCCTTGAGCTGCGAAACTTGCGCCGAAAGGTCAAACGCCTGGGTTTGGAACGTAACGCTGCCTTTGAGCTCGGTTCCCGCCGCCTTCATGATATTCGGCAGCACGATTTCGCCCATGGTCTTGGAGATGACGTCGTCAGTCGCATAGGCCATCGCGCCGGTCGCGATCGGGTATTTCTTTTCCTGGAGTGTCTTCATGACGCGCTGGAACATGTAGCCTTCGTCCGATGTATTGCGCAGGCCGTAGGTGAATGGCTCGGCAAGTTTCGGCGCGGACGAGGCCATCGACATCATCACGACACCGGTTCTCTCGCCGACCGGAAATGCCACGCGGCATTCGCCGGAGCTGAACGGCCCGATGATCGCCATCACCCTGTCGTCTTCGGCAAGCTTGCGAACGCCGACCACCGCCTGCTCTGGCTTGCCGGCGGTGTCGAAGGACACAATCTTGAGCTTCTTGCCGTTGACGCCACCGGCGGCGTTGATCTCCTCGACCGCCATCTGCGCGGCAATTTCATTAGTCTTGGCCAGTGTCGCGAACGGCCCAGCGCCAGCAAACAGGTTGCCGAGCAGGATTTCCTGCGCATGCACCACGCCGCCCGTCACGCCGAATATCGCCGCAGCGGTCAGCAGTCCCAAAAGTCTTGATTTCATCACCTCACTCCTTCAGTGGTTCAACAGATTCATCCGGCAATTATCTTGCGCTGCTCCGCGCGCCCTAAGTAGGCATCGCGCAACGATGGGTCGTTGCGCAGGTCGGCTGGCACGCCCTCCATGACCTTGCATCCCAGTTCCAGCACATAGGCTCGATTGGCGAGTTCCAGCGCCTTGTGAGTATTCTGCTCGACCAGGAGGATCGCAAGACCTCGTGCGCGGTTTAGCTCGCGGATCAGGGCAAAGACCTCGTTGGTCAGACGGGGGCTGAGGCCGAGCGAGGGCTCATCCAGCATCATAAGCTGCGGATTCGCCATCATACCGCGCCCGATCGCCAACATCTGCTGCTCGCCACCGGACAGCACCGACGCCAGCAGATGCCGCCGTGCTGCAAGATTCGGAAAGCGCTCATAAATTTCTGCTATCTCCATATCCAAGCCGCGCGTGTCCTTACGCGCGAAGGCTCCCATCAGAAGATTTTCGTGCACGGTGAGGCTCGTCACGATGCGGCGGCCCTCGGGCACCAACACGAGCTGCTCGCGCACTCGCCGACTCGGCTGCCAGCGCGTGATGTCGGCTCCGTCCAGCACGACGGTTCCGCCGGCCGCGGGCTCAAGCCCCATCAGAGCCTTGAGGAGGGATGACTTGCCAGCGCCATTGGCGCCAAGCACAGCCACCACCTCCCCTGCCGCTACCGTGAACGACATGCCGCGCACCGCGTGCACGCGCCCGTAGCGCACGTGGAGATCGTTAACCTCAAGACGCATGAGGCTGCTCCGTGGCATCCGTGCCGAGATAAGCCTCGCGGACGAGCGCATCTTCGCGCACCTTCTCGGGCGTGCCTTCCGCGATCTTACGGCCGAAGTTGAGCACGATCACCTCAGAGCACAGTGCGCCGACGAATTGCATGTCATGCTCGACCACCAGCAACGTGATCCCGCGGTCGCGGCAAATTGTGGTGATGCGATCCCGCAACGCACCGGTCTCGGCAGGATTGAGGCCGGCCGCAGGTTCGTCGAGCAACAGCAACCGCGGCTCCGCCATCAGCGCACGCACGAGTTCGATCCTTTTCTGCAGGCCGTACGGGAGACTACCCACGGTCGCACGCTCATATTGGCCAAGACCGGCGTCGGACAGCGCCGCGCGCGCCTCCTCGCGCCAACGATTGCCGGGAATGAGATTGACCGGCTGGAGCACGCCGAAGAATCCGCTGTTCCGGCAATGCTGGCCGATCAATACGTTTTCCATCGCGCTCAGGTGAGGCATCAATCTGATGTTCTGGAAGTTGCGCGCCACACCGTGGTGGATGCGCCGACGAGACGGAATCTGGGCGATGTCCACGTCGTCGATCAGAATGCGGCCCTCGTCGATCGGGTAGACCCCGGTAATGAGGTTGAACACCGTAGTCTTTCCGGCGCCGTTCGGACCAATCAGTCCTGTGCAGGTGCCCCGCCGCACCGAAAAGCTCAGATTCTCGATCACCGCGAGGCCGCCGAAGTGCTTGCTGACGTCGTCGAGCATCAGGATGGGGCCGGAGCCGGTCACGCGGTTCGCTCCTTGGCTTCGCTGCGCATTCCGAGCAGCCGTCGGATTTGCGCGCCGGTGACGAGGCCCTGCGGACGCACCACCATCACAACGATCAGGATTGCGGCAAACAGCACGTAGCGCCATTGCGCACTGCCGCGCAGCACCTCCGGCAAGAGCGTGAAGACGGCGGCGCCGAGCAGCGGCCCGACCACGCTCTGGGTGCCGCCAAAAAGCACAAAAAGGACGATCGAAATGGAAAGCGAGATCGAGAAATACTGCGCCTCGATGTAGCTAAAGTGATGCGCGTAAAGCCCACCGCCTATGCCGGCGAGCGCGGAACCGATCGTGAAGGCCGCGACCTGAAACGCCCGCACGTTGAGGCCCATTAGATCGGCCACGCGCTCGTCATCGTGGACTGCGGTAATCGCGACGCCAAAGCGCGTGGCAAACAATAGCCAAACCAGCACCGTCACACCGAGCGCAAACAGCGCGACGGTCAGCAAACGGATGTAGGCCGTGACGGGATAGCCGGCCGCGCCGCCGACGAACTCGAGATTGAGGATGGACGCCCGCACGATCTCGCCTAATGCAAATGTGGCAAGCGCAAGATAAATGCCGCGCGTCCGCAGCACAGGCACGGCTACCGCGAGTCCGATGAGACCCGCCGCCGCGCCGCCCAGTGGGATGGCCAGCAACGGCGACATGGCGATGTTTGTGCTGAGATATGCCGAAAAGTAACCCCCAATCGCGGCAAAACCCGCGACGCCGAGATTCAACTGACCAGCCGCAATCGGCAGATAAGCCGCGTAGGCGTACACGACGTTGATCGCGAGCAACACCAGGATGCCTTCGGCATAACCGCTCATGCGCGCGCTCCCGAGCCTGCGCCGCCAAACAGACCTGTCGGCCGCACGATCAGGATGAACAGAAGTAGCCCATAGACGGAGATATCGACAAAGTCGGCACCGAGATACCGGATCGAGAAGGCCTCCGTGACACCGATAATGAGCCCGCCGACGATGGCGCCCCAGATATTGCCCATGCCCCCGACGACCATGGCGGAGATGCCCTTTAGACCCAGAGCCTCGCCCATGAACGGATGCACCTGCCGGTAGTTGAGCGCGAACAGCACGCCGGCGAGGGCCGCGAACAACCCGCTGATGACGAACACCAAAGGCACGATGCGATTGACGTCGACACCGAGCAACAGCGCGGTGTTGGAATCCTCGGCAATGGTTCGCAGTCCGCGCCCGAGCCGCGTTTTAGAGAGCAGGAGCGACAAACCCCAGATCAACACGACCGAGCAGGCAAGGCCGAACATTTGAGGAATGCTAATGACAAGGCCGCCAATCCGCCAATCCGATGTGCCGAATAACAAGGGAACGGTTTGAAGCTCCGAACCCCAGTAGGTAACGGCCAAGTTCTCGAAGAGGATTAGGAACGCCATCGAACTGACTAGCGGCACAAACTCCTGTGCCGTGCGCATCCAGCGCCAGGTGAAGCGTTCGACCACCAATGATGCGGCAGCCCCAATCGCAAGTGCGCACAGCGCAGCGAGTGGCCACGGTGCACCGTGCCGGATCAGGACCCAGGTAGTCATGCCGCCGATCATGAAAAGGCCCGGAATACTGAAGTTGAGGAACTTCAAAACGCCAATTGAGAGCGTCAAGGCGACGCCGATCATGGCGTAGATCGAGCCGAGCATCAGTCCATTGACGATTTGCTGAGAGAAAATGACGCGCCCCTCACTCTGCCACCTTGCCGGCGATCAGAATATGACCTTGCCCCTCATGGCTTCATGCGACACTTCGCCTTCGAACGGCGGAAACCGATGAAAATCGTCACGCGCCAGCCGCCGCGCTTCGGAGCGCAGCGCGGCATCGAGTTCCGCGCTGCTGTCGAACTGCATCTGCGCGAGCAGCATGCTCTCCCCTCGCCGCACCGGAAACGGATCGGTCCACGCGGCGGGACGATGCAGGACCAAAGAGCGGATGTTTGGAAACTCACGCAGGATCGCCGCATGGCGTGTCTCGTAGTGCGCCTGGAATGCCTCCGTATCGGAAGACGAACCACGATATCTCACGAAGTACGACACCATAGTGTTCACTCTCCCGAAAGACTGCACTCCCGGTGACATATCGCCACAAGGTCGTTTGACTGGCACTTTCACACCGCGTTGCTAGTTCAACGGCATCACGCGTGGGGCTAACCCGCGTAGCGCCTGTGGCGTCCCCTTCATTGACGCGATGTGTTTGATAGCCTTGCCCGAGCTTTCGATCAGCGCACCGGCGGCGCTGCTGAGTGCCGCGAAGGCAGCTGCATCCAGCGCCCCGAAGAACAGATCATTGACAGCACGGATTTCGTCGCTGACGCGATCGACTGCAAGCCGTCCGGCCGGCGCGACGCTCAACAGCACGACTCGGCGATCGTCCAGATTTGTTCGCTTGAGCAAGAGTCGGCGTCGCGCAAGCTTGCCGGCCTCGGAGGCGATAAAAGCACTTGAGACGTGCAGCGCCTGTGCGAGCGTGCCAACGCTGATGCCATTGCTGCCTTGGAAATGCGCCACAGCGACAATCAGGCTGTATTGCGGCCCGGTGATGCCCATTCGGCAGCCGAGATGTTCGCGCACCATCTCCATGCGGGTGGAGATGGTTAGAAGATCCGCGATCAGAGCCCGGAAACTCCGGTCGGATCCCCCTTTAAGCAATGAAGCGCGCGAAACCGTTGTCGGCAGAGCGTAAGGACCCACATCAAGGTCCCGTTCCGCCTTGCTGGCGCTCGCGCGCCGCGCCTTAGAGATTGACATATCCGGTATCGCCCAGGAGTTCGGACTCCACCGGAATGTGCAGGCTGTCGTGAACAGTGTTGTAAAATTTCCAGAAGCCCACCAGACAGGCAAGCTCGACGATTTGCGGCGGCGTCAGATGTTTCTTCAATTGTTGGAGGATTTCGTCGGGCACCGAGGTCGGATCTTCGGATGCCGAACGTACGTAAGCGAAGCAGGCTTCTTCCATACCATCGGTAGGCTGGAAATCCCCGGTGATGATGTCTTGCAGTTCCTTCTCGCTCATGCTCCAGCCTTCGAAACCTGCCTGGGCCGGTTTTTTCAGCATCGAGCAGCTATGCGCCGTGCAATAGGCGCACCCGTTGGTCGCGCAAGCGACCGCGGCAAGCTTGCGCTTGAGCAACTGATCGAGCGTCGAAGTCGGGTCGCGCATGATCTTGCTGTTGAGACTCCACAGCGTTTCAGCAATTTCCGGCCGATAGGCGTAGAGCTTCAGCGCGTTGGGTAGGAAGCCCATACGCTTCTTGTAGGGATCCAGCACTGGCTTCAGCCGAGGATCAAAGTTTTCCTCCTTCATGTACGGAATGAAGGGCTGCGCTTCGACCAGCACTTGCGGTTTCGGAGGGGTAATTGCGTCCATGGCAGGCTCCTCTCAGAGATAGTCCTCTAATTTCACCTTGCCCCAGTTGCGAGGCCAGGCGCGTTCGAAATCCGCAGGATTATGCCGCGACTTGATCGTGGCATCGATGCCCATCTTGCCGACGGTCCGCCACGGGTGCTGCCCTTCGATCGGTCTGGCGGACGGGTCGTAAGGCGAGCCGCGCGTGTTGCCGACGATGACCACATCGCGCGCCGGATCGCAGCGCGTTGCGATGGCGTGATAGACATCGGCCGGGTCGTCGAGGTCCGTGTCGGGACTGACGGCGATGACAAGCTTGGTGTTGAGCCAGGGCGCCCCCATCGCGGTCATAAGCGCGTCGTTGACGAAGCCTTCGCGCGGATAATCGAATTGCAAGATGCAAGACAGCGCGGCGCCCCAGGTCGGGAAACGCACATCCTTCACATCGAGCCCGATCTCTGTCAGGCGGTTGTACAGCACCGCCTCGTGGCAAAGCCGCGGCAGAGTCTGATGGTCGGTCGCCGGCGTGGTCTGGTGATTTCGATAAATCGGCCGATCCGCGCGCATCGTGATCGCCGTGATCTCGACCTCCGGCAAATCCTCGTAATGCGGCAGGTGGTACATCGATGGCGACGTGACGTCACCGACCCGAACCTTGCTGTTCAACTTGATCCGACCCTCGACAACGATCTCGGCTTCCGCGGGCACGGTGAGATCGAGCGTCTCGCAGGGCACCATCTCGACATCGCGATCCATGATCGTGCCGACCATCTCCATCTCGCCCCATGAATCCATGTGGAGACCGGAAAAGTTCGCCATGATTTCGTAGGCCGGCGGAACGCCAAACACGAAAGCAATCGGCATATATTCCGCACCCATCTCCCGGTACTTACGGATGATGATGTGAGAGTGCGGCGTCACAAAGCTGACAAGTCCCCGCCGCGGACCAATCGCATGGGTCCCCGCGTGGCACGAATTATAGAACCCGGTTTCCGGATCTTTGATGATATTCATCGCCGTTACGTACGGCGAGGCATCCTTGTCCTTATGGAACGGGATCGGCAGCTTGGTCCAATCGGCATCGCCGCCGAGCTTGACCACCTCCTTCACCGGACCAGTCTTCACGTTCTTGAAGCCACGCGGCGGCTGGCGCAGGCGATAGGCCAAAGTCTTGAGATAAACGGCCGGGTCTATGCCTAGCGCGCGTGCTTGCGAGCGCCGGTTCTTGACCAGTATGTCGCAGAGCCGAAAGCCCGGCTTCTCGACGATATTCTCGAACAGGATCGGCTGATCGCTTTGTGCGGACAACGCGCCGATATCATCCATCCGTACGGGCTTGGTGATGCACGTGACGATGTCGGAGTTGGTTTCAAGGTGCCCGCGCAATGAAGCGTCGACCCCTCGATTGGATGATCGATGAACGGTGAAAGGCACTGCCACCACACGTCCCTTTCAGTCCGAAACGGGATTCCTTAAGTAACTTTACTAATGGACTTTGCGGAGTCAAGGCCGCGGGAACGGATAAAACCCTCGAGTCAAAACGGGTTTCGGCAATTAGCCAGGTCGAAGCACATGGTGAGGCCGGCTCCAAAACTCCATCGCTACTCGACGGTCGTCTCGTACGCCCTCGCCCCACTTAGGTCCGAGTAAAACACTCGGGAACCGGTTCCCGCTGTGAAGCAGCCTACGTTCGAATTAGCCTGTTGCCAGCCCCAGACCAGCGACTCCGCAGTGCTGCGCGAATAGGAGTGCACCTCGCGGAAGCGACTGATAGGAGACGCTTTTCGGATAGTGCTTCAGCGAGGTGGCCGTGCCCATGCCATGACGAACAAGGCGTTGTCATTGAAGGTTTCGGGCGCCTGAAGGCTGCCGAGACCACATTACTCAATCTTCTGCATCTTGGCGTCACGGATGACTCGCTCCCATTGGCGCGCGTCGGTCTCCAGAAACGAAGCGAACTCCGCTGGCGTGTTGGCCACCGGATACATGCCAAGGCCGATCATCCGATCGCGCAGTTCGGGTTCCCTCACGAGGGCAGCGAACGTCCCGTGAATCTTGTTGACGATCTGCGGCGGCGTGCCAGCGGGCGCGAACAAACCAAGCCACGTAGACCCAACATAGCTCGGAAGACTCTCCGCAATCGCCGGGACACCAGGAACCTCCTTTAGCCGGCCTTTGGTGCCGACGCCGAGCGCGCGTAGCTTGCCGGACATGACCTGGGGCAAAGATGAGGTGATCCCGTCGATCATCATGTGAACGTCGCCGCCCACGACGCCGAGAATGGCCTGGCCGCTGCCGTTATACGGCACGTTCACAATCTCGATTCCGGCTGACAGGCGGAACAGTTCTCCCGCAAGCCGCGAAGTATTGCCGCCAGACGCGAAATTGATCTTGCCGGGGTTCGCCTTGGCATAGGCGATCAGTTCGGCGACCGTCTTCGCCTGGACATTGGGATTGACTACAAGGATGAACGGCGCGTCCACGACCTGCGTTATGGGAGCAAGCTCCTTTTTCGGGTCGTACGGCATGCTTTTGTAAAGGCTTGGATTGATGGTAACCGGACCATCGTTCGACAGCAGCAGCGTGTAGCCGTCCGGCGGGGATTTCGCGACGGCGTTGGCGCCGACCATCAGCGCGCCGCCCGGGCGGTTCTCGATGATCACCGGCTGGCCCCAGATGTCGCGCAGCCGCTGAGTCATCAGACGGCCCAATACATCAAGTGGCCCGCCGGGAGCAGTCGGGACGACGATCTTCACGGTGTTGTTTGGGAAATTGTCACCTTGCCCCGGCGCACCGGTCGGCGCGATGATCGAAACCGCCGTAGCGCCAAGCGCCACCAGAACGAACCGTCGCAACATTGCTTCCCCCTCTTGATATTCTTGCAGTCTTAGGTGCGTGGCGGATGGAAATTCCACCCGGCCAGCACACTCTTGCGAGGACGCTTCCCCATCGCGCTCAAGGCTTCCAGTGTCTGCTCGACCAGCCGCTCGACCGCGGCCCGCCCTTCGATGATGCAGCCGGAGGTTGGGCAGATGCGTTCCACCACACGGCCCGCAAAAACGGCCTTCAGGTCTGCGGCAAGTGGCGAATTGTCGATACAGGCTAGCCAGTCGAACTTCTTGTCTAGAAAGCTCTCGACCTTTTTCGCCGACAGTTCCGAGTCGGACGGCGTCCGTACCGGACAATCTATCGCCGAGCCCATCGGCACAAAGCCCCAGCAATCGGACGTGAACAGCGTGCGCGTAGTTTTCTCGTAGAACCAGAAGGTCGGCAGTACCATCAACGCGCCGCGTAGCATCTCAAGTTCGAGCCGGCCGATATTGCCGAGCGGTCCAGGCTTCAAGAAATCGAATGGGGTATCGACCAGCGTCTTGATCTGCTCGTCGAAGCTGACGTCGTCCATTTTCTCAAAGAAGTCGATCGGGCTGAGGTCGCCGCCGCAATACAGCGTGTGGAATTTGAAGTCGTGTGCGATCCACGGCAGGTTCAGAATGGTGTCCAACTCACGCCGAGTCATCATGAAACGCCGCTCGTGGGTGTCGCCGATCAGCGCTTCCAGGCCCGCGCGAACTTCGTTCCGGTGCACTGGCAAGCCGCCGTCGAGCATCAGGAACTGGCCGCCGTCGCGCAGCACGTAGCACTGAAACGGAATAAACCCGCGCACGTCACTCGGGATCCAGGATCCGCAGCGCTCATCTGC
>Ga0190271_10001650_pt1 | contig 12932 bp, 14 predicted proteins | sample Popmic356T_FD_133747 | JGI IMG/M metagenome (GOLD analysis project Ga0190271, IMG submission 133747) | Populus adjacent soil microbial communities from riparian zone of Weber River, Utah, USA - 356 T | ecosystem: Environmental > Terrestrial > Soil > Riparian zone | place: USA: Utah | collected...
AGGAATTCGCGCCTCTCCTGCGAGAAGCTGCTTGCCGTTTACGGCTGGCGCCCGCCAGCGTGGCAGGACTCGAGCCGGGCAGTGGTGGCGCGGCTGGTCGGCGCAGGCTGAAATTCCGGCACCAGCGCAGTGGCCAAGCCGCAGAGGTCCTTGGACCATTAGCCGTCAGGGCAAGCTTTTTTGTCCGCCGAGGACCGTCCAGAACATGATCTTCGCGTCCATTCCCAGCGTCCGGTCCCGCAGATACTCCGCGTCCTTTTCGGCCAGTTTCCCAGGGTCCGACATGTCGATGCCTTGCACTTGCGCCAATCCGGTGATGCCGGGCCTCAGCGCATAGACGCCGAGCGCGCCCATGTGGCCGCAGGACTGCACCGCCACCAGCACGCTGGCTGAGCGCTCGAGCGCCTGCAGTGCGAGCCGTATCGCCAGACCGCCCGCGATCTGACCCATGGCACCGTCCGCGTCGAGCACGATGCCGCCGGGGAATTCGCGATGGCGCAATTGCGCGCGCGGATTGAAGTCGTTCGCCAGCAGCCGCTCGACATAGGACGGCAGACGTGTCATGCCGTGGGTCGTGTAGCCCCTCAGATCGCTTCGCACCAGCAAGTGCGCCGCTTGCAGCGCCTCTTCCGGAGGGACCTGGCAGGACTCCAGGACGCTGGCGGACCAGTGCGTCAGGGACTTGATGGAGTGCGTCGTCATGGCTTGCGATCTGGTGGGGGCCTAGCGAACGATCACCAGCCGCTCGGAGAAGGGGCCCCCGCAGACGACTTGGTAGTACAGCGGCTTGTCGCTGAGCGTGTAGCCGCGCAACTCCATCAGGAAGCTCGGCTTCTGCGGGTCGAGGCCGAGCGAGCGCACTGCCGCGGCAGTGGGCTCGGCAAAGCGGATCCATTGGTCGACGCGCAAGGTCGGCAGGTGCAGTCGCTGCAGCAGCAGTTCGCGCAGATTGCTCTCCAGCTCCTCGCGGTCCACGCCGCCGAGGTTGGCGAAATCCTCCTCGCGCAGCCAGAACTCGCTGCTGAGCTCGAGCTTTCCGCCGACATTGATGGTGCGATCCACGCGCACGAAGGCCTCGCCGCCAAGGAACTCCGACCAGGGCCCCTGTCGCTTCAGGCGCTTGACGCCATGCGCATGGACGTAGGAGGTAAGCAAATGGCCTTGCTCGTCCATGAAGCGCAAATGACGCACGTCGGCGGGTGCCACCTTGTGGCCCGAGACGAAGGTTCCGCGACCATGCTCGCGCCGGATCAGGCCGGCGTTGGCCAACTTCGCCAGCGCCTTCTGCATGGTGCCCACGCTCACCTCGTGCTGGGCGGCGAATTCTTCCTCCGAGGGCAGGCGGTCGCCCTCGCGCAGCGCGCCCGATTCGATGGCTTCGATGATGGCGTCGGAGACGCGCTCGAGCTTGGTCATGCCGACGCTCAGAGGCTGCGCTCGAAGCGGCTGACTGCCGTTTCGCGGATGTCCAGGATTTCGCTGGTGATGCGGGTGCCCGAACCCACGTCGGCAACGTAGTCGTACAGCTGGTCGCCCAGGTCCGAGATGCGGGCCGACGACTCGAAGACCGCGCTGACGTCGAAGTCGATGTTGTCGCGCATCGACTTCAAGGTGTTGACGTTGCCGCAGATCTTGATGGTCGGCGTCACCATGTTGCCGATGGGGTTGCCGACACCGGTGCCGAAGCAGATCAGCTGGCAGCCGGCAGCGGCGAAACCGGTCAGGTTCTCCACGGCGCCCGAAGGGGCATCCATGAAGTGCAGGCCCTTGCGTACCGGCGGCTGGCCATAGGTCAGCGTGCCCATGAGGGGGCTGGAACCAGCCTTGGCCATCGCGCCCAGCGCCTTCTCTTCCACGGTGGTGAGGCCACCCTTCTTGTTGTCGGGCGCCGGCTGGGAATCGCGCATGTTCACACCGCGCTTCACCGCCATGTCTTCCATGCCGCGCACCGCCGCCAGGAAGGCCGTTTCGACCGCGGCATCCACGGCGCGAGCGGCAAACAGGTGCTCCGCGCCGATGAACTCCGACGTTTCGGAAATGATCACCGTCCCGCCGGCCTCGACCAGGCGGTCGGCCATGCGGCCGATCGTCGGGTTGCAGCTCAGGCCGGAGGTGGTGTCGGACCCGCCGCACTCCAGGCCGATGACCAGGTCGGACATCGGGCAGGGCAGGCGCCGCTGCTGCGAGGCTTGCAGCACCAGGCGGGCGGCCTTGCGCGTGCCCTGGGCGACGCACTCGATGGTGCCGTTGGGCTGCAGATGCACGATGTCCACCGGCTTGCCACTGGGTCGGATGCGGCGTGCCACTTCCTCGGCAGACGATTCCTCCAGCCCGACCAGCAGCACGCCGGCGATGTTGGGGTTGCGGCCGAGGGCGGCCAGTGACTCGAGTGCGAAGTCGAGGTCGGCGCCGAACTGGCCCCGCACGAACAGCGTGGTGACGGGAATGGTGCCCTGTACCGCCTGCGAGATCGCGCGGGTGGCGGGGTTGCAGTTGTCCATCACCGAGATGACAGCGACCCAGTTGCGAACGCCGGCGGCGCCGTTGTCGCGTCGATATCCGAGAAATGTCTTGGCCATGGTGCTGGTTCCTAGCGTGCTTACAGGTCGCCGCGGGCGCGGGCCGAATCGAAGTTGTGCACATGGGCGTGCTCTCCGGGTGCGATCGCTCGCGTGGCGCGCCCGATGACCTGCCCGTACTTGAGCACCTCGGCACCGAGGGCGATCGGCGCGATGCAGATCTTGTGGCCGAAGGCGACGTCCTGGCGCGCGACGACCTGGCCCGAGGCCTCGCCCTGCAGCGCGCATGACTCGCCCTCGCGAGCCGGATCGATCAGGGTCGCCACGTTGTCGGAAGGGTGAAGGACGATGCTTCTTGGCATGATTACTCCTACATAGGACATGAGAACTATAGGCACAGGAGATTCCTTTTGCAAGCTGGCACACGTAGGTGAAAGTCCTATATAGGACTTCTTGACATCAAAGCGATCAGCGCCTACATTCGATCGCAAGGTTCGAAGGCCAACTCATGCAGATCGCAGACCACATGCACAAGGTGTCGAAGCTCGAGCAGCTTCGAGCCCGGCTCGACCCGCTGTCGGATTTCGAGCTCTGGTTCTGGGCCGCCATGATGGGAGGCACGCATGCAGTGAATGCGGCGCTGCATCACGCCGGTGTGACGCTGGCGGTCGACGCCTATGCCACACAGCCCGGCGTCTACCTGGTTCGCCAGTCCGACGGGGAACTGGCGCCGGCATTCGCCGCGCTGGGGGACGTGCTCCACGTCGGCCGTCCGGTCATCGACGCCCCCGTGCCCCCAGACGTGAGCCGGATGATGCACGCGATGGAGCGCATCGAGGCGCATCGCGACCCTTGTGTGCGCCAGGGCCATCCGCCGACGCAGCAGATCGTCGACACCTGCGAACAGGCCCTCGGCGAATGTCTGGCCCTCTTGAATCGACGTCTTTCGGAGTAAGCGATGCAGCCCCAGGAACACGAGGCGGCGGCACAGCGCATCGAGAACTCGCTGCGCAAGTGCCGTCCCGACGACCACGAGATCACCATCGAGGGGGCGATGCTCGCGGGCTCGCACAGGCTCAATGCCCATCTGCATCGGATCGGGGCGTCCCAGCCCGGGGACGATGTCCTGCACACCTACCTGCTCGTCGTGAACGAGCTTCGTCGGCTCACGGTGGCCGACCCACTGGCGGTCCCTGCCCTCAGCGCCATCGAAGACCTGCGCCCGGCCTTTGTGCGGGGCGCGCAGCCGGGGGGGCAAGAGGCGGCGCAACGCGCACTCGCCCTGCTTGAGGTGATACGCGCCAGCGCCCGTGCCCGCTGACCCCGGCTCTCAAATCCACTCGGAGACATTCATGAAAGCGATCAGAGTCATTCCCCATCCCGATGGCGGGCGCATCGAGGTGCAGGACATCCCGCGACCCAAGGTGGGACCGAATCAGGTGCTCGTGCGGGTTCGCGCGTCCGGGCTGAACCGGGGCGAGATCACGCAAGCCCGCGACAGGAAAACCGGCGACCCCATCACGGTGGGCGTGGAATTCGCCGGCGAGATCGCCGAAGCCGGCAGCGGCGTGACAGCCTGGCGCGAAGGCGACCGCGTGATGGGCCATGGCAAGGAGTGCCAGGCGCAATACGTGCTGGCCGACCCTCTGGCCGTCATGCGCGTGCCTTCGACGCTGTCCTGGATCGAGGCCGCCTCCTTTCCCAATGCCTTCGTCACCGCCCACGATGCGGTGATCACCAACGGCCGCTTGCAGCCGGGCGAATCCATATTGGTCAACGGCGCTTCCGGCGGCGTGGCCTGGGCCGCCCTGCAGATCGCGTCGCTCTGGAAGGCCAAGCCGGTGATGGCGCAGTCGCGCTCGGCCGAGAAGCTGGCCAAGCTGAAGGCCTACGGCGTCGACGTCGGCATCTCCGCCACCGGCGAGACGCAAGTGGCACAGGTGAAGGAGGCAACGGGTGGCCGCGGTGTCGACCTCGTGATCGACCTGGTCGGTGCCCCGGTGTTCGAGGCCAACGTGCAAAGCCTGGCGGTGGCCGGCCGGCTGGTCAACATCGCCCGTCTGGGTGGCGCCATCGCGAAGATTGACCTGGAGCAGTTGTGGCTGAAGCGCCTGCACCTGATCGGCGTCACCTTCCGCACCCGCAGCGAACAGCAGCGGCTGGAATGCGTGCAGGCCTGCGCGCGCGACATGCTGCCATTCCTGGAAGAAGGTCGCATTCGCTGGGCCGTCGACCGCAGCTTCGCCATCGACGACATCCACGCTGCGCACGCCTACATGATGCAGGCGCAGCACTTCGGCAAGATCGTTTTGACCATCGACTGAACCTCGAGGAGACCTCATGACACTCAAGATCACTCCGCTGACCGGCACGATCGGCGCCAGCGTGGAGGGCGTTGACCTGAACAGCCCTATCGACGACCAAAGCTTCGCGGCGCTGCACGACGCATTCCTGAAGCACCATGTGCTGGTCTACCGCGGCCAGTTCCTGAAGCCGGCCGCGCAAGTGGCGTTCGGCGCGCGCTGGGGCAAGCCGCTGCAGAGCAATCCCTTGCTGAAGCCCATCGAAGGCCACCCGGAGATCATCCAGGTGACCAAGGTGCCGAAGGCGACCGCGTCGACCGAGGCCTGGCACTACGACTCGTGCTACACGCCGGTGCCGCCGAAGATCTCTATCCTGGCGGCCCTGACCGTGCCCCGCGGTGGCGACACCATGTGGTGCAACCAGAACGAGTCCTACGAGCGCCTGTCGCCGACGATGAAGCGCACGCTCGAGGGCCTGCGCGTGAAATTTGTCGGCCTCCGCCTGGGTCGCATGATGGGTGCCGATGCAGCCAGCCTGCCGACCGCCGTCCATCCGCTGGTGCGCACCCATCCGGAAACGGGCCGCAAGGCGCTGTACGTCGGCCACTACGAGACGGCGCAACTCATCGAGGGCATGACGCCTGAGGAAAGCCGTCCGCTACTCGACTTCCTGTACGCGCACTCCACTCAGCCCGACAACATCTATCGCCACATGTGGCAAGAGGGCGACGTGGTGATGTGGGACAACCGCTGCACCATGCACTATGCCGTCCACGATTACGGCGAGGCCGAGCGCGTGCTCAACCGCATCACGATGGAAGGTGAAGTCCCCGCCTGAGGGCCAGGGCCGCACCCCATGCAGCAGACCACAGCGACGGCAGCACCGGACGTCGAGCCGGTGCGCGCAGCCTTCCGCTTCGACGAGGAGCGCCTGGCGCAGTGGCTGCACGCCAACGTCGACAGCCGCGCCGGACCCTTGCAGGTGCGGCAGTTCAAGGGCGGGCAATCCAACCCGACCTACCGCGTCGACACCGGCAGCGCCAGCTACGTGTTACGGCGCAAGCCGCCCGGCGACCTGCTGAAGGGCGCGCACGCGATCGACCGCGAATACCGGGTATTGGCGGCCCTGCACGCTGCCGGCTTTCCGGTGCCGCGCGTGCACGGCCTGTGCATCGATCGCGGCGTGGTCGGCACCGAGTTCTACGTCATGGACTGCATCGAAGGCCGCGTGTTCTGGAACCCGCGCCTGCCCGAACTGGCAGCGCCCGAACGCTCGGCGTACTTCGACGCGATGAACGAGACCATTGCCCGCCTGCACACGCTGGATCCGGCCGCGGTGGGCCTGGCCGATTACGGCAGGGCGGGCGGCTATTTCGCCCGGCAGATTGCGCGCTGGTCCAAGCAATACCTGGACGATGCGCTGGCGGGGCGCGACCCCTGCATGGACAAGCTGGTCGACTGGCTGCCGCAACATGTGCCCGAGGGCGACGAGACGGCGATCTCGCACGGCGACTTCCGCTGCGACAACATGATCTTCCATCCCAGCGAGCCGCGCGTGCTGGCCGTGCTCGACTGGGAGCTCTCCACGCTGGGACACCCGCTCGCCGACTTCAGCTACCACGCGATGATGTACCGGCTGCCGCAGTCGATCATGACGGGCCTGCAGGGCGAAGACCTCCAGGCGCTCGGCCTGCCGACCGAAGACGCCTACGTGGCGGCCTACTGCGCGCGCACCGGTCGCGCGGGCATCCCGAACTATGCCTTCTACATCGCCTTCAACATGTTCCGGCTCGCCGCCATCCTGCACGGCATCAAGGGACGTTTGCTGCGCGGCACTGCGTCCTCGGGGCGTGCAGCCGAGATGGCCGCCAATGTGGAGCCGCTGGCGCAACTGGCCTGGCAACAAGCCCAGCTGGCGATGAGCGAGGCGCACTGATCCCAAGGAAACCCATCGATGTCCACTGGCCTTTCATCCGCCGATGCCAACGCACTGGCAGAACGCGTGCTGCACTTCGTGCGCGAAACCGTCATCCCTTACGAAAGGGATCCGCGCAATCGCGGTCACGGCCCGTCGGAAGACCTCGTTCACGAGCTGCGCGCGAAGGCGCGCGAGGCCGGTCTGATCGCACCGCAGCTGCCGCCGGAGTGGGGCGGCCAGGGGCTGACGCACTTGCAGACGGCGGCGGTCTTCCGCGCCGCCGGCCATTCGCCGCTCGGCCCCGTGGCGCTGAACATCATGGCGCCCGACGAAGGCAATATGCACCTGCTCGAGCGTGTCGCCACGCCGGCGCAGAAGGAGCGCTTCCTGCGTCCGCTGGCGGCCGGCACGACTCGCTCGGCCTTCCTGATGACCGAGCCCGACGACGGCGCTGGCTCCGACCCGTCGATGCTCAAGACCGAGGCCGTGCGCGACGGCAGCGACTGGCTGATCAGCGGACGAAAGTGGTTGATCACCGGCGCGGTGGGGGCCGGCTTCGGCATCGTGATGGCGCGCACCGGCGCGCACGCGACGATGTTCCTGGCCGAGATGCCCGATCCCGGCATCACCATCGAGCGTGTGCTCGACACCATCGACAACTCGATGCCGGGCGGGCATGCCGTGATGGCGCTCGACCGGGTGCGCGTGCCGGCCGACCGGATCCTGGGCGAAGAAGACCGCGGCTTCGACTACGCCCAGGTGCGCCTCGCTCCCGCGCGTCTGACGCATTGCATGCGCTGGTGGGGCACGGCGCAACGGGCGCACGACATCGCGGCCGCGTACGCCTGCCGCCGTCATGCCTTCGGCAAGCCGCTGATCGACCACGAAGGCGTGGGATTCATGCTGGCCGACAACGAGATCGACCTGAAGCAGGCCGAACTGATGATCGACTGGTGCGCCTCGGTGCTCGATACCGGCGCCAAGGGCACCCGGGAGTCGAGCATGGCCAAGGTCGCCGTGTCCGAGGCGCTGTTTCGGGTGGTTGACCGCTGCGTGCAGGTACTGGGTGGCCTGGGCGTCACCCGCGACACGGTGGTCGAGCAGGCCTTCCGCGAGATCCGCGCCTTCCGCATCTATGACGGCCCATCCGAAGTGCACCGCTGGTCCTTGGCCAAGAACATCAAGCGCAACATGAGGGAGCACCAGGCATGTTGAAGGCGGATCTGTCGGGCCTCACGGCCTTCGTCACCGGGGCCTCGAGCGGCCTCGGTGCCCACTTTGCGCGTCTGCTGGCACGGTCCGGCGCCGGCGTGGTGCTGGCGGCCCGGCGCGTCGACGCGCTTGAGGCCATCGTCGCCGAACTCCGGCAAAGCGGTGCCCAGGCGCAGGCGGTCGAACTCGATGTCAGCCAGCCCGAGCGGGTGCGCGAGTGCTTTCAATCCCAGCCCCGGCTCGATGTGCTGGTGAACAACGCCGGCGTGACGTTGACGCGGTCCTTCCTCGAGCAGAGCGACGAGGAGTGGGACCATGTGCTGAACACCAACCTGCGTGGCGCAGCCTTGCTGGCCCAAGCCGCGGCGCGGCGCATGAAGGCGCTGGGCACGCGCGGCTCGATCGTCAACGTCGCCTCCATCCTCGGCCTGCGGCAGGCCGGCCACGTGTCGGCCTACGCCGTGTCCAAGGCGGCCCTGATCCAGCTCACCAAGTCGATGGCCCTGGAACTGGCGCGCGAGGGCATCCGCGTCAATGCGCTGGCGCCGGGCTACTTCGATACCGAGCTCAACCACGACTTCTGGCAAGGCGATGCCGGCCAGTCGATGATCAAGCGCGTGCCCATGCGCCGGTTGGGCCAGCTCGAGGAACTGGATGGGCCCCTCCTGCTGCTGGCCTCCGAAGCGTCCCGCTTCATGACGGGCGCGGTGATCGCCGTCGATGGCGGGCACCTGGTCAGTTCTCTGTAGGGCGACGACGTGATCACCTCGTTGCTCCAGCGCGTCGACCTGCGGCGTGAGCGCGGCCTGTTCCCGGGCGTCATGGCCTGCAGCATCGTCGCGGTGGCGGCGACCTTCCTTGCCGACCACTACGGCGCACCCGTGATGCTGTTTGCGCTCCTGCTCGGGATCGCCATGAACTTCCTGTCGACCGAGGGCGACTGTGTCGCCGGCATCGCGTTCACCGCGAGCACGGTGTTGCGGGTCGGCATCGCGCTGCTGGGCTTGCGCGTCACCTTCGAGCAGGTGCAAGACTTGGGGTGGGAACCTGTGGCCGGTGTCGTGCTGTGTGTGGGCCTGACCATCGGCGTCTCGGTGGTTGCCGCCAAACGCCTGGGTTTTCGCAGCACCTTCGGCATGCTTTCCGGGGGTGCCACGGCGATCTGCGGCGCGTCGGCCGCGCTGGCGCTGGCGGCCACTCTGCCGCCGAGCCCGCATCGCGACAAGGCCACCAGTTTCACCATCATCGGCGTCAGCGTACTGTCGACCGTGGCGATGGTGTTGTACCCGATGATTGCGCGTGCGATGGGGCTGGACCCGATCGCCGCCGGCCTCTTCCTCGGCGGCACGATCCACGACGTGGCGCAGGTGGTCGGTGCCGGCTACAGCATGTCGAAGGAAACCGGTGACACGGCCACGGTCGTCAAGCTGATGCGCGTTGCGATGCTGCTGCCGGTGATCATGCTTGCCGCGGCGATGCCGCGCGCGAGCGTGGCGACGCACGTGAAGAAGCCTCCGCTGCTGCCCTGGTTTGCCGTCGCCTTTGCCGCGCTCGTCGCCCTCAACAGCACCGGTTGGGTCGCCCGGGAACTGAGCGACACCGGCAGTCTGCTGTCACGCTGGTGCCTGGTCGCCGCCATGGCGGCCATCGGCATGAAGACGCAGATCCGAGAACTGGCCACGATCGGCCTCAGGCCGGTGCTGCTGCTGCTGGGCGAGACCGTCTTCCTCGCGTCACTGGTGTTGCTGCTGCTGCGCTGGTCGGCATGAGGCCGACCGGTCCGGCTCTTCACAGGAGAACCTCATGAATGCGTGTTTGCGCGCGACCCGACAGTGGCTGGTTGCGATCGGTTTGGCCGCTGCCGCCACGGGAGCGTGGGCGCAAGACAGCTACCCGAACCAGCCGATCAAGCTGATCGTGCCGTGGCCGGCAGGGGGCAGCGTGGACATCGCCACGCGTATCCTGGTTGACCAGCTGGCCATCAACCTGGGCCAGCCCGTTGTCGTCGACAACCGGCCCGGCGCCGCCGGCAACATCGGTGCGGCGGCGGCGGCCAAGGCAGCTCCGGACGGCTACACCTTGCTCATCGCGACGACGCCGATGATCATCAATCGCTACGTCTCAGGTATCGTTCCGATCGACCTGTCGCGCCACTTCACGCCGATCAGCGAACTGGTCAACACGCACTACGTGCTGGCCGTCAATCCTGCCGTGGCCGGCTCTGTGCACGACCTGGTGGCGAAAGCCAAGGCTGCACCGGGCACGATGAGCTACGCGTCCTCGGGCAACGGCACCCAGCTGCACCTGCTGGGGGAAATGTTCAAGCGGCAAGCCGGCGTGAACATCACCCATGTGCCCTACAAGGGCGGGCCTCCGGCGCTGGCGGACCTCGTGGGCGGACACGTCCAGATGATGTTCCCGGGCATTCCGGTCGTGGATCCCCTCATCAGGTCGGGCCAGCTCAAGCCGCTGGCCGTGGTGAGCAAGCGCAGGCTGGCTTTGTTGCCCAACGTTCCCACGCTTGCCGAAGCGGGCATCCCGAACATCGATTCCACCGAGTGGTACGGCCTCGTGGCCCCGGCCGGCACGCCCGACAAAGTGGTGGCGAGGCTCGCCGCCGAGGTCTTGAGAGTGTTCAAGACGCCCGGTGTGCGCGAACGACTCGAAAGCCGCGGTTTCGAGCCGGTCGGAGGCACGCCAAAGGAATTCGCCGAACTCATCGACGCCGAGCAGAAGAAGTGGGCAGAGGTGGTGAAGCAGTCTGGCGTGCGCGTAGATTGAGCAACAGTAGTGGCTTGCTCCAGCCAATACCGCGAACTCGTTGGGTGCTAACAATTGTCGAGAGACGGTTGGAGCGTGATCCCAAGCCCACGTTGCGCCGCGCAGGGGACGCGCGACAACTGCGGTACGTTGATATCGATCGTCGTGTCGAGAAGTCCCTCGTCCGCCTGAACGGCCGGGAGGTGGCTGAAACCGTGAGTTGAGGCGCTCGCCGTCAGTGACGGCACCGCTGCAGAGCTGTCGCTCATGACGCATCGATGCTGCTCCGCAAAGCTCAGCGTTCGCCGGTGCTCTGCACCAAGCCGCGCATGTAGCCCAGCGCGAAGGCGCGGCTTCGATGCCCCCACACACTGTCACCAATGACATGCGGGTGATGGTCCGGCGTCAGATAGCCGCTGAAGCCAGCGCTGCGATAGGCCCGGATGGCGCGCACCATGTCGACCTTGCCTTCATCCCAGAAGCTCTCTGTGAACTTCTCCACCGTGCTGTCGGGGCTGACATTGCGAAAGTGCACCAGGGCGATCGCCCCGCGTGCGCCGAAGTGATCGATGGCGCCGTAGACCCCCTCGGCATCAAGCATCTGCGAAAAGCAACCCTGGCAGAACGTGATCGCGTTGGCCGGGCTGGGTGCGATGTCGAGCATGCGGTCGAATGCGTCTGAACTGCGCATGATCCGCGCAATACCGGCCAGCGACGGTACCTGCGGGTCGGCCGGATGCATCGCCATGCGCACACCGGCCTTTTGTGCGACCGGGATCACGGCCCGCAGGAAGTAGGACAGGCTTTCCCACAGTTGCTCGTCGCTCACGACGCCGAGCGGGGTGATCGGCGCATCACGGGCGAGGGCCAGGTCGAAGCCTTCGGCGAGCGCACCGCCACGGATCTGGACGCCGGCCGAGGTGTGCCAGTTGACGCGCGTGGCGCCTTCGTTGGCGTACCAGAAGTATTGCAGCACCGGGACGCCCGCCTCGCCCATCGCGATCAGCGACTGGCACCAGTGCTCTATGTCTTCGTCGCGTCCCGGGAGGCCAAACAACGCTCGCTGGTAGCGATGCGGCGGCATGTGCGCGAGAGAGCAGAGTTCAAGCCCGAAGTTCTCCACCGTCTGTCGCAGGGCAACGAGGTCTGCGGTCTGCCAACTGGTGCCCGAACGGAGCCGCTGCGCCAGGGCGTCATCCACGGCGCGCTCACCTTGCGCGTTCCCGCGCAGCTCGCCTGCAATATTGATCGTCACTCCGTCGGCACCCATCTGGCGCATGAAGGCCAGGGTCTCCTTGTCGAAGGCGCCCTGAAGAAAGAGACGGTCACCGACCTTCATGGCGTCAGCACGACGTCGCTGAATGTGATGACATCAATCGGGCTTGATGCCGGCGTCGCGAATCAGCTTGCCGTACTCCCGCAGCCCCTGCTCGATCACCTGAGAGAACTCCTGCGGGGTGCTCGCGACGACGTCGTAGTTGCGCTCGGCCAGGAGCTTCTGAACGTCGGGCGCGCGCAGCGCCTGGACGAACTCGCGGTTCAGGCGCGCGATCACCGGCGCGGGTGTCTTGGCAGGAGCGAAGAGGCCCAGCCAGTTGGTGTTGGTGTAGCCCGGCAGGCCGGCCTCGATGACGGTCGGTACGTCTGGCAGCGCCGAAGCCCGGGTGGCGCCGGTCGTCGCCAGCGCGCGCGCCTTGCCGGACTTGATGTGCGGCAAGCCGGTCGTGCCACTCAGCAACAATTGCACCTCGCCGGCGATGAGCGCCACGGTGGCAGGTGCACCGCCCTTGTACGGGATGTGCACGATGTCGACGCCGGCCATGCGCGTGAACATCTCCATGCCGATGTGCTGCGGCGAGCCATTGCCGGGCGAGGCATAGTTGAGCTTGCCAGGTTGCGCTTTCGCCAGTGCAATCAGCTCCGCGACATTGCGGGCCGCCAACGCCGGTGTGGCGAGGAGGATGTTGCTCTGTGAGACCGCCAGCGTGATCGGCGCCAGATCGCGCTGCACGTCATAGGTGATCTTCGGGTACAGCGCCGGGTTCATCACGATCCCGGAGTGGTCGATCATCACGGTGTAGCCGTCAGGCGCTGCACGCGCCACGAAGTCGCCGGCGATCATGCCCGAGGCACCGGCCTTGTTTTCGACGATGACGGGCTGGCCCAGGCTGGCTTCGAGCTTGCGCGCGAGCAGCCGCGCTACATCGTCGTTGCCGCCGC
>Ga0190271_10001651_pt1 | contig 12925 bp, 11 predicted proteins | sample Popmic356T_FD_133747 | JGI IMG/M metagenome (GOLD analysis project Ga0190271, IMG submission 133747) | Populus adjacent soil microbial communities from riparian zone of Weber River, Utah, USA - 356 T | ecosystem: Environmental > Terrestrial > Soil > Riparian zone | place: USA: Utah | collected...
GACCAGGTCCGCGCCGACGTCCGCACCCTTGGTGAAGATGCCGCCGCCGAGTCGCGCGAAGATGGAGATGAGTGAACCGCCGAAGGCCAGGCCTACGAGGGCGTGCAGGGCCGCTTCGCGACCGATGTGCGGCTCCAGTGCCATGTAGTAACCGGCGACGCCTAACAAGCCAAGACCGACGACCAGCATGCCGGTGATGGCGCCACCCTTGAAGGCAACCTGCAGCGCGGCGTTGAGCCCGTGGTTGGCCGCTTCGGCGGTGCGCACGTTGGCACGCACCGAGATGTTCATGCCGATATAGCCGGCGAGGCCGGAGAGGATTGCCCCGATGGCGAAGCCACCGGCGGTGACCCAATTGAGCGCGAATCCCATGACCACGAACAGCACCACTCCGACGACGGAGATCGTGGTGTATTGGCGGTTGAGGTAGGCCTTGGCGCCTGCCTGGATGGCGGCGGCGATCTCCTGCATGCGCGGATTGCCCGCGGGCAGCTTGAGAATGGCCATCATCGAGAACACGCCGTACAAAACGGCGACTACGCCGGCGCCGATCGCCAGCCACAGCCACGTCGTGGCAACCATGGAGACTCCTTAAGAAATCAGATACTTAGTTGTTGTGCGGGAGTGCCGCGTCCGAGCCCGCCACCCCAAAAGGGGGCGCACTATAACAACGTGCGGTGTCTCGGCCAACCGGAACCGGACATAGACAACGTGGGACAGAGCCTGTTTGCCGGAAATGGGGTCAGGCCCCATTTCCGGTAATTGGGGTCTGACCCCATTTCCTGGATTACGGCTTGAACTCGGTGTTGAGCTTCTTCTTCACCGCCACGCCCTTGATCTGAACATAGTCCGGCAGGCCGTTCTTGTACGGCGGGTAGTCCTCGCCACCGATCAGCGGCTCGAGATAGGCGCGGCACTTTTCGGTGATGCCGAAGCCGTCCTCGGTGATGTAGTCGCGCGGCAGCTTCTTCTCGACGTTGGCCACTTCGGACAGTGCCACGTGGCCGACCACCCACTTATAGGGTTTGGCCTTCTTGCGCACGATGGTGGGCATGACCGCGTCGTGACCCTTCACGGCGAGCTCGACCGCCGCCTTGCCCATCGCGTACGCCTGTAACACGTCGACTTTCGAAGCGACGTGGCGCGAGGCGCGCTGTAGATAGTCGGGCACGGCCCAGTGATATTTGTAGCCATGGGCTTCGCGCACCATGTTCGCCACGACCGGCGCCACGCCTCCCAGCTGCGTATGACCGAAGGCGTCCTTGGTGCCGGCATCGGCGAGGAACTTGCCGTCGGCATCGTGCACGCCTTCGGAGACCACCACCACGCAGTAACCCACGTCGCTGACCACCTGCTTCACCTTCGCGAGGAATTTCTCCTTGTCGAAGGCGATCTCGGGGAAGAGGATGACGTGCGGCGCTTCTTTCGGGCCTTTGCCCGCGAGCCCGGCGGCCGAGACGATCCAGCCTGCATGCCGGCCCATCACTTCCATGACGAACACCTTCGTCGAGGTCCTGGCCATCGAGGCCACGTCGAGCGCGGCTTCGCGCGTGGAAATGGCCACGTATTTCGCCACCGTGCCGAATCCCGGCGTGCAGTCCGTGTGCGGCAGGTCGTTGTCGACGGTCTTCGGCACGCCGATGCACACGACCTTGTGGCCTAGCTGATCCCCGATCTGCGACACCTTGTTAGCGGTGTCCATGGAGTCGTTGCCGCCGTTGTAGAAGAAGTAGCCGATGTCGTGCGCCTTGAAGACTTCGATGAGGCGTTCGTACTTCGCCCGGTCCTGCTCCAGGCTCTTGAGCTTGTAGCGAGCCGACCCGAAAGCGCCCGCCGGCGTATATCTGAGCCCCTTGATGGTGGCGCGGGATTCCTTGCTGCAATCGATGAGGTCTTCGGTGAGGGCGCCGACGATGCCATGGCGCCCCGCGTATACCTTGTTGATGAGCTTCGTCTTCATCGCCGCTTCGATGACGCCGGCGGCCGATGCGTTGATGACCGCCGAGACGCCGCCCGATTGAGCATAAAACGCGTTCATGGGCTTGGGTTTTTTGGCGGACGTGCGTTTCATGGTGCTCTCGTATGTCTCGTGAAATGTCTTGGCAGAGTTTGCCGAAAGTGAGTGGTTTGGTTACTGTGACGGCCCTTCGAGGGGGTCCGCCCGTTCTTTAAAAAAATCCGGGTTAGAAAATCCAGGTCAAATCTAGCATGCGAATAGTTCTCATGGGCGCGCCCGGATCGGGCAAGGGCACACAGGCCCAGCGCCTCATCAGTCAGTTTGGAATTCCGCAGATCTCCACCGGAGACATTCTGCGCAAGCACCGCAAGGAAGGCACGGAGCTCGGCAAGCGAGCGGACGCCATCATGGCCAAGGGCCTGCTGGTCGACGACGCCACCATGCTCGAGATCATCCGTGATCGCGTCGCGCGGCCCGACGCGCAAAGCGGATTCATTCTCGACGGTTTCCCGCGCACGCAGACGCAGGCCGAAGGCCTCACCCAGCTCATGAACGACCTGGGCACGCCGCTCGATGCAGTCGTGCTGTTCGAAGTCGGCGATGACGAATTGGTGCGGCGCATCTCCGGCCGGCGCACGTGCTCGCTGTGTAACAAAGTGTTCAACATCCACACGGCGCCGCCGGCCAGTCCCGCGACGGACTGCGTGCCGGACAGCTCCGAACATCAGTTGTTCCAGCGCAAGGACGATGAGGAAGCCACGGTGGCCGAGCGCCTGCGGGTCTATGCCCGCCAGACTCAGCCGGTGCTGTCTTACTACTCGGATGCCGGCCTGCTTCGTACGGTGCGCGCCGAAGGCGCGCTCGAAGAAATCACCCAGCGGCTGCGCGATGTGCTCGCCGAAGAGCCCGCGGCCCCGGCCGCGCCTGCTGCCCGCAAGAAGCGTCCGGCCAAGCGCCGACCGGCAGCGAAGAAGAAGGCAGAGCCACGGGCGCGCGCAGCGTTGCGCCGCAAGTCGAAGGCGGCCCCGCGGCGGCCGGCCACCCGGAAGGGCGCGCAGAAGGCTGTCAAGAAGCGCGTTTCGGTGCGCAAGGCGAAGCGCGTGGCGCGCCCTGCGCGCGGCAAATCAAAGCGCCGCTAAGAGTTTTTCGCCGATCACTTCCTTGCGCCAGCCGCGCAGCAGGCTGACGTCGCGCCTTCCCGCGGCGAGTTTTTCGAGCTCGCGGCGCGTCGCCAGCACTTCGGCGTTGATCTCGAGCCCCTTGGCCACTTCGCCCGCGACTTCGGCCAGCCGCTTGACCAACGCAAGTTGCGCGGGATCCGGGCGTTCGCGGCGCGGCAGTGGTGGTGCCGGATCGCTGATCCCTGCTTCGGACACCAGCGCCAGCAATTCCTCGCCGCACTTGCGCACCACGGATTCCTGCATGTCCGGCAACGCCGTCAATGCATCGACGGATCGCGGCAGGCGAAGCACGATCTCGCGCACCGACACATCATCGAGAATCCAGCCGCGCGGCCGGTTGCGTTCGGCAGCGCGGCGCTCGCGCCACGCGCCGACAGCCTGCGCGAGCTGTTGACGCTGCGGATCGAGCGCGGGCAGGCCCTTGATTTTTTTCCAGGCGTCTTCGGGCGCGACGCGCAACGCGTCCGGGTTGGCGAGCGCCGACAGCTCTTCTTCGAGCCATGGCACGCGACCCTTGGCGGCCAGCGTTTCTAACAAGCTTGCGCGCAATGCACCGAGGTGGCGCACGTCGTCGAGCGCGTATTCCTGCTCCTCGGCGGACAGCGGGCGGCGCGACCAGTCGGCGCGCGTGTGCGCCTTGGCGAGCTCCACGCCGAGGAGTCGGCGCACCAGTTCCCCGTAGCCGACCTGCGATGGATGGCCCGCGAGCGCGGCGGCGATCTGCGTGTCGAACACCGGCTGCACCATGCCGACCGCCGGCAGGAGCACTTCGAGGTCCTGGCGGGCGGCATGCATGATCTTCACGCCGCCGGATGCTCCCAGCAGCGGTGCGAGTACCGACAGGTCGGGAATGGCGAGCGGATCGATACACGCGGCGCGGTCGCCGGTGGCGATCTGCAGAAGGCAGAGTTCCGCGCGATAGGTTTTCTCGCGCATGAATTCGGTGTCGAGCGACAGCGCGGGCGCGCTTGCGGCGCTGCTCGCGAAGGCGGTCAGCGCATCGGCATTGTCGATCATCAAGGGCGCCGTTCTCCGGGTGACGTGTACAATCGGCCCGGCATTATGCTTGTGAATCTCCGCGCATTGCTCGTACGTCTCATCGACATCGTACTGTTGCGCGGCGGGCCGGAGCAGTTGCCGGCATCTCCCGGACTGCTCGCCATGGTCGTCGTGGTGAATATCGCCGTCTCGGCGATCGCCACCTCGATCATTCCCACCGCGCCTCGAGGCCTGTCGGTGGAGTTCCTCGTGGACGCTGCCGTGGCGCTGGTGTGGTTTCACCTGGCGTTTACGCTCGTCAAGAAGCGCGAGCGTTTCGTGCAGACGATGATCGCCTTCTTCGGTGTCTTCACGCTGTTCCTGCCCGTGATCCTTCCGCTGGCCGTGACGCTGCTGCCCTACACCGTGAATTCCGATCCGGCGAACCCGCCGCCGGCGTTGCCGACGCTGCTCGGCGCCGCGCTCGTCATCTGGCTGGTGATCGTGCTGGTCCGGATAGTGAAGGCGGCATTCGAGTGGCCGTACTTCGTCGCCATCGCTTTTATATTCGGTCTCAGGATTGCCACCGTGCTGGTGTACGCGATGCTGTTCGGAGTTCCGCCCAAACCGGTTTAGAGGCACAGTTCCCCTCATGCACGTTCATATCCTCGGCATCTGCGGCACGTTCATGGGTGGCATCGCCGCCATCGCCAAGGCCGCCGGCCATCGAGTCACCGGTTCGGACAAGAATGTCTATCCACCCATGAGCACGCAGCTCGAAGCGCTCGGCATCGAGCTCATCTCGGGTTTCGACGCGGGCCAGCTCCGGCCTGCACCGGACGTGGTGGTGGTGGGCAATGTCATGACGCGCGGCGCGCCGGTCATCGAAGCGCTGCTCGAGAGCAACATCCCGTACACCTCCGGGCCCGAATGGCTGGCGCGCGAAGTGCTGCGCGACGTTCACGTGCTCGGCGTTTCGGGAACGCACGGGAAGACCACCACCTCGAGCATGCTGGCGTGGATACTCGAACACGCGGGCCTTGCCCCGGGTTTCCTCATCGGTGGCGTGCCGGGAAATTTTTCGGTGAGCGCGCGGCTCGGCGGCCGCAAGTACTTCGTCATCGAAGCCGATGAATACGACACTGCGTTCTTCGACAAGCGCGCGAAGTTCGTCCACTACCGCTCGCGCACGCTGATCCTCAACAATCTCGAATTCGATCACGCGGACATCTACGAAAACCTGGCGGCCATCCAGAAGCAGTTCCATCACCTGGTGCGCACCGTCCCCGGCTCCGGCCGCATCCTGTCGAACGGGGGTGACGAAAACCTGAAGGCCACGCTCGCAATGGGCGCATGGACGCCCATCGAGGGGTTTGCGCGCACGCCTGGCAGCGGCATCACCTGGTCGCTCGACGTGGAAGAGGGCGGCGATTATTCCAGGTTCGTGGTGCTCGACAGCGGCAAGCCCGCCGGCACGGTCAAGTGGTCGTTGTTAGGCGCGCACAACGCCGAGAACGCGCTGGCCGCCATCGGGGCCGCGCGGCACGCCGGCGTGTCCGTGGCGCAGTCCATCGCGGCGCTGGCGGAGTTCAAGGGCGTGAAGCGCCGCATGGAGTTGCGCGGCGAAGTCCGCGGCATCGCGGTCTACGACGATTTCGCGCATCATCCCACCGCCATCGCTTCGACCATCGACGGCCTGCGCCGCAAGGTCGGGGACAAGCGAATCGTCGCGGTGCTCGAACCGCGTTCGGCCACCATGCGCATGGGCGTACATCGCGACACGCTGGCGCCGTCGCTCGCTGCCGCCGATGCGGTGTGGATGTTCGCGCCGCCGGATCTGGGCTGGGATGCGGACGCCGTGGTCGCCCGGCTCGGATCCAAGGGAAGGCTCGCGCGCTCGCTCGATGAGCTGGTCGGCGGGCTCACGGGCGACGCCAGGAACGGCGACCAGGTGCTCATCATGAGCAACGGAGGCTTCGGCGGGCTGCACGGCAAACTACTCGAGGCGCTGGCGCGGATGTGAGCCGGAATGTGACCCAGGATGTGAAAGAAAGCAGCGTCATCGCGTTGTTTCCACTGCACACCGTGCTCTTTCCCGGCGGCCCGCTGCCGCTGCGCATCTTCGAAACCCGCTACACCGACATGGTCCGGCGCTGCATGCGCGAACAGGAGCCGTTCGGCGTGGTGCTCATCCAGGAAGGCGACGAAGCCGGCGACGTGGCCACCACCGCCACCGTCGGCTGCACCGCGCGCATCGCCGACTTCCACACGCTGCACGACGGATTGTTGGGGATAAGCTGCGTCGGTGATCGCAAGTTCCGCGTGCAGCGGGTGTGGCGCGCCAGCGATGGGCTCAACATGGGTGAGGTCTCCTGGTTGCCGGCCGAGCGCGTGCTGGCCTTGCCCGCGCGCTACGGCCACCTCGCGACGACGGTGCGGCGCGCGCTCGAAGATCTCTCCGAGCACTACGAATACGTGGAAAAAAAATTCGAGGACGCCGGGTGGATCGGTGCCCGCCTCACCGAGCTGCTGCCCATCGAGCTCACCGACAAGCAGGCGTTGCTCGAGCTCGAAGATCCGATCGAGCGACTGGATACCTTGCTGACGGTGGTGCCGTCACCGGAGCAGGGGTCAGGCACCGATTCCTAGCAAACGGGGTCAGACTTCATGAAGTGATCACGTTGGATCCCGGCTGCTGCTGGGAAGTCTGACCCCGTTTGCTAGGAATCGGTGCCTGACCCCAGTCAGTTCTGCGTCCTGGCGGCGGGTATCGCTACGGCCTTGTGGCCGTGACTCCGGAGCAGGGCGAGCAGGCCATCGCGGCCCACGAAATGCAGCGCGCCGACCACCACGAGGTAGTCGCGATCTTCCTCGAGCAGCGCCTCGATTTTCGGCAGCCACTGACGATTGCGCTCGCCCAGCAATGCATCGTAGAGCTCCGGCGACTTCGCCCGCTCCTTGATGAATTCCTTTTCGAGCGCGCGCAGATCCCCGGCCCGCCAGGCATTGATGAGTTTCTGCAGGTCGTCGTTGAGCTTCGGCGCGTCGTCCGTGGCGTCGAGCAGGAAACGGGTTTGTTCCTCGAAACTGCGCGCGTCGAAGACGCTCAACTGGTCGATGACGGTTTCCAGCCCTTCGATGGGCTTGCCATCGGTACGCGCTCGCTCGGTGATCTGCATGTCGATGCCGAGATTCGCGTCGAAGCCGGTCCTGCTGAGGGCGAACTGCGTGAGCACCAGTGCCGCGGCCCAGGGTTCGAGCTTGGCGATGACGATCTCGGGCACCTCGAGCTTCGCGGCGAGGTCGCTGATGCGCTGATACTGCTCCGCACCCACCACATCCCTGAGCGATTTGTCGGCGGGCAACGTGCCATTCGTGGTGATGAATTTCACCGCGTCGAGCGGATTCATGTCATCGAGGTCGACTTCCAGCACGATGACTTCGGCCGCCGCATAGGCGCGATCCAGCTGTTCGGGAAACTGCGCGTGGCCTTTGGGCAGCGCGTGCACCGAGCCTGCCAGGTACACGGTGTTGCGCGTGCCTTTCATGGACCAGACGGAGGTTTCGCCGCGGGCATGCACGGACTGCACGCCAAACGCGAGCAACAGCACACCCGCGAGGCCGCGGGCGAGGCCTCGGGACATCGCATTGGGGAGAATCATGCCGCGGATTCTGCGGCAGTCAGCGAGTGCACGCCAGTGTCGATGGCGCCGTTGGAATGGAGGGTGAGCAGCCGGTAAGCCGGCGGCTGGTTGTCGATGACGAACTGGTCGGAACGCGGCTGGAACTGCGCGCAGGTCGAGGGAGTGGCGACCAGGCGCACGCCACGACGCACGCCCTCGTAGTTCTGATGCACGTGACCCCAAACCACCGCGCGCACCTGGGGATGGCTGTCGATGACCGACCAGAACTCGTCCGCGTTGGACAGGCCGACGCTGTCGAGCCAGCGGCTGTGCATTGCGATGGGATGGTGATGCAGGCAGACCATGGCATGGCGCTGGCGGGCGCGGCCCAGCTCTTCATCGAGCTTGGTCAGCATTTCAACGGAGATGCGGCCGCCGGCCTGTTCCGGCACCACGCTGTCGAGCAGCACGATGCGCCAGGCGCCGATGTCGGCCGGACCGTCGAGGTCGAAGGGACGGCCCGCGAGCGCTTCGCGCATCTGCGGGACGAAATCGTGGTTGCCCGGAATACACAGCACCGGTTTGCCGAGGCGGGCGAACATGCGGCGGAAATGTTCATAACCGCCGGCGTCGTCCTGGACCAGGTCACCGGTGACCAGGATGGCATCGCACATGGCGATGTGGCCCGACGCGTCCGCGAGCGTTCGCTCCAGCGTTTCGAAGGTGTTCACGCCACGCAGCGTCCCTGCGATGTCGCCAAATAGATGGGGGTCCGTGAACTGGATGACTCGGATGGCACTCATTCATTCGAACTCTACAAATATGGCGGGAGAGGGCCGGTGATGCACGTCACGACATGGTTCATGTGTCTGTAACGTGGTGAACCAGGTCGCAAACCACCCCCGGAATAATGTGAATCAGCGTCGGCCAATAGCTACTTTCCGAAGATGTAACCGCTATCAGAACAATGGTAAATCGGACACCGGCCCGACCATGGCTTCTTGGACTGCGGAATCGAGCTTGCGTGCCCGACGCGAGTGTTTAAAGTGTCGGCTCACATGAAGAGACCGGGCAAGAGTGATCCGAGTCGGCCGCGGGAAGACGGCTACAACTACAAGCGCGAGTTCTATCGGAGCTCGTCGGTAGCCGAAGACTACGACTTCCATCGTTTCAGCACGCCTGAACGGCAGAAGCGCAATGTCCGCAAATGGGCCGCGATTCGCAAAGCGCTGCGCGAGACCACCGGCGTGCGGACCATCCTCGACCTGCCCTGCGGCACCGGACGTTTCACCGGCGCGCTGGCGCGGGAAGGATTCGAGATCGTCGGCAGTGACATCTCGATCGAGATGCTGCACAAGGCCGCGTCCCAGGGAAAACAGGACGAGGCCGCGGGACACCCACCGGCGATTCGTGGCTATGTGCAGGCCAATGCCGAACATCTGCCGCTGCGCAACGATTCACTCGATTGCGTGGTCAGCATCCGCTTCATGATGCACGTCGATCCGGCGTCGCGCGTGCGCATGCTGCGGGAGTTTCATCGCGTCTCGCGCCGCTGGGTCATCGTCGACTACCGCCACTGTTACTCGTTCCGTTATGTGCTCACGCACACGTTCGGCAGGCTCGGCATCGGCCGGCCGCCGCTGTCGCGCGTGTCACGCAAGGAACTCGAGAAAGAGTTTGCCGATGCGGGATTCGCCATCCGCAACGTCATCCGCGTGTCGGCGCCGTTGCTGTCGGACAAGTGGATAGTCCTCGCCGAGCGGGCCTGAGCCCCGGGCGAGCTACAGCAGGCGCAATTCCGCCGCAGGCGTGTCGAGTCCCGTCACGTACTCGCGCGTCGAGCGAAGCCCGTCTTTCAGCCCACGGTAGTTCGTGAGACCGAGGGCCTCCTCGAACGAGCACCAGCGCCACTCCGAGTGTTCCTGCGGATCGAGCCTGACTTCGGACACGCCGACTTCCGCCGCGTAGACCGCGATCATCTGCAGGGTCTCGAAGCGGCGGTTGTAGATGTTGTAGACGTGTTCGGCCGCCCAGATGCCCGTGGCGTGGAGGCCGAAGTCCGCCAGCAGGCGCACCACGGCCGGCACCACGCGCTCCGATTCCTGCATGAACCCGCTCGGGATCTGCCAGAAGCGTCCGCCGTTGAAGAACCGGTCCGCCTTGAATTGCGAGGTGCGAAGCAGCAGGTATTCCACCTGCGTAGGAGCCCGGCGGAACACCCAGACGTCGAAAACATTGGATTCGAGCTTCATCGGCGGACGATGCCATACACCCGGGGTGTGACCGTAAATGTCTGCCAGGACAATGACTCTCCGGATGAGTTTTCCCGCATTCAGGTTGCCCCCGCCAGCCTGCCTGTCGGACAATGCGCGCCCTTTATGGATACCCCAGCCACAACCCCCACCCGCCGCGCCATGGCCAATGCCATTCGCGCGCTCTCCATGGATGCCGTGCAGGCCGCTAATTCGGGCCACCCGGGCGCGCCCATGGGCATGGCCGACATTGCCGAGGTGCTGTGGCGCGACGTCCTCAAGCACAACCCCGGCAACCCGAAGTGGTGGAACCGCGACCGCTTCGTGCTTTCGAACGGTCACGGCTCGATGCTGCTGTACTCCCTGCTGCATCTCACCGGCTATCCGCTCGCGATCGATGAACTGAAGAAGTTCCGCCAGTTGGGCGCACGCACCGCCGGACATCCGGAGCGTGATCTCGAGATCGGCATCGAAACGACGACCGGTCCGTTGGGCCAGGGCTTCGCCAATGCGGTGGGCATGGCGCTCGCCGAGAAGCTGCTGGCGGAGCAATACAACCGCGAAGGCGCGGCCATCGTCGATCACCACACTTACTGCTTCGTCGGCGACGGCTGCCTCATGGAAGGCATTTCGCACGAAGCGGCATCGTTTGCCGGGCATCTCAAGCTCGGCAAACTCGTCGTGTTCTACGACGACAACGGCATCAGCATCGACGGCAAGACCGTGGGCTGGTTCAGCGAAGACACGCCGAAGCGCTTCGAAGCCTACGGCTGGCATGTCGTGAAGAACGTCGATGGCCACGATGCCGACGCGGTCGCCGCGGCCATCAAGAAGGCGAAGAACCGCAAGGATCAGCCGTCCATCATCTGCTGCAAGACCATCATCGGCTGGGGCGCGCCTAACAAGCAGGGCACCAAGTCGGCGCACGGCGAGGCGCTGGGCCCGGATGAAGTCGCCAATGCACGCAAGACGCTCGGCTGGGAGTCTCCGCCGTTCGTCATCCCGGACGACATCCGCCATGCCTGGGATCATCGCGAGGCGGGCGCCGCGGCCGAAAAGAAATGGCTGCGCGTGTGGCGTCGCTACAAGCGTGAATTCCCGACCGAAGGTGCGGAGTTCGAGCGCCGCATGAAGGGCGATCTGCCCGCCGACTGGTCGGAGATCGTGCAATCCGCCATCGCCGCGGGCGCGGCCGTCACCGGTTCCCAGGCCACGCGTGCGTCCTCGCAGGCGGTTCTCAACGTGCTCGGCCCGAAGATGCCGGAGATGCTCGGCGGATCGGCGGATCTCACCGGCTCGGTGAACACCCGGCGCAAGGATTCGGTCGATCTCACCGTCGACAACTTCAAGGGCAACTACGTTTACTACGGCGTGCGCGAGTTCGGCATGACCGCCATCATGAACGGCCTCACCGTGCACGGCGGCTACCGCCCGTACGGCGGCACGTTCCTGGTGTTCTCCGATTACGCGCGCAACGCGGTGCGTGTCGCGGCCATCATGCACGCGCCGGTCACGCTGGTTTACACGCACGATTCCATCGGGCTCGGCGAAGACGGCCCGACGCATCAGCCCATCGAGCATCTCGCGAGCCTTCGCGCCATGCCCAACCTGCACACCTGGCGTCCCTGCGATGCGGTGGAGTCGGCGGTGTCATGGGCGTCGGCGCTCGAGCGCAAGAACGGCCCGACGGCGCTCATCTTCACGCGCCAGGGTCTGCCCCAGCATGCGCGCACGCCCGAACAGTTGGTCGCGCTGCGCAAGGGCGGTTACGTGCTCATCGACAGCAACGGTCCGCCCGAAGCCATCGTGATCGCCACGGGCTCGGAAGTGGGATTCGCGGCCGAAACAGTCAAGGAACTGCAGGTCGCGGGCAGACGCGTGCGCCTGGTGTCCATGCCTTGCTGTGAAGCCTTCGACGCACAGCCGGCGCCGTATCGCGAAAGCGTGCTGCCGGCCTCGTGCACGCGCCGCCTCGCGGTCGAAGCGGGCGCCACGCAGTCGTGGTGGCGTTACGTCGGCTCGCAGGGCCGCGTGATGGGCATCGAGAGCTTCGGCGCTTCGGGCAAGGGCCCGGACCTGTTCAAACATTTCGGTCTGACTGCTGCGGACCTCAAGACGCAGCTCGAGCAATTGCTCGCCTGAAGACGACAACAACTGCTTTCTTGAAATCAATTTCAACGCAAGGGGATCGGGACAGATGGCCATCAAAGTAGGTATCAACGGTTACGGACGCATCGGCCGCAACATCCTGCGCGCGCTCTACGAAGCGAAGCGCACCAATGAAATCCAGATCGTCGCGGTCAATGACCTCGGCGACGCGCAGACCAATGCGCACCTCACGCAGTACGACACCGCGCACGGCAAATTCCCGGGCACGGTGAGCGTCGAAGGCGAGTCGATCGTCGTCAACGGCGACAAGATCAAGGTGTTCGCCCAGCGTGACCCGTCGAAGATCGACTGGGCATCGGTCGGCGCGGACTACGTTTACGAGTCCACCGGCTTCTTCACCACCAAGGCGGACGCGGGCAAGCACCTGGCCGGCGGCGCGAAGAAGGTCGTCATCTCCGCCCCGGGCGGCAAGGACGTCGACGCCACGGTCGTCTATGGCGTGAACCACAACGTGCTCAAGAGCTCGCACACGGTCATCTCCAATGCCTCGTGCACCACCAACTGCCTCGCGCCGTTGGCCAAGGTGCTCAACGACAAGATCGGCATCGTCAGTGGTTTGATGACCACGATCCATGCGTACACCAACGATCAGCGCCTGACCGACGTCTATCACGAGGACATCCGCCGTGCGCGTTCCGCCACGATGTCGATGATCCCGGCGAAGACCGGCGCGGCGGCCGCGGTCGGCCTCGTGCTGCCGGAGCTCAAGGGCAAGCTCGATGGTTTCGCGATCCGCATTCCGACCATCAACGTGTCGCTGGTCGA
>Ga0190271_10001652_pt1 | contig 12925 bp, 12 predicted proteins | sample Popmic356T_FD_133747 | JGI IMG/M metagenome (GOLD analysis project Ga0190271, IMG submission 133747) | Populus adjacent soil microbial communities from riparian zone of Weber River, Utah, USA - 356 T | ecosystem: Environmental > Terrestrial > Soil > Riparian zone | place: USA: Utah | collected...
CGCTCGTGGCCGCCCATTCGAGACACGCAGAGGGCAACGACGCACGCGTCCACGTACGCGGGGTCGTCGTCGTCCGCGTGCGCCGTGACTCGTCCTCCTGCTCGTGTGCGTGCTCGTGCTCGTGATTCGTGCTCGATCTTCGTGCAGGAGGACGACGCACGAGGACGAGGGACGACGCACGACGACGCCCAAGGACGACGCACGAGGACGACGAGACGCACGAGCGCGATCGGAGGGTTGCGCAGAGCCGTTAAAAACTGAGACCGGCCGAGCTTTCGCTTGCCGGTCTCATTGGCCGTACACTCGGGAATGAATGCACGTGCCGCTGCATGTTTGTATCGGACGCCGCCAACGGCGGGAGGTCCGTGCGTGACATTGGTTGATTTCGAATCACGTCGGCATGCCGGTAACGACGCGTCTTGCGCCTGGAACAAACCTCCCTGTCCGATGGCGAGTTCGCGTCGTCCTGAGCTCATCGTCTGCCTGCGCGTGGTGCGAGGCAAGCGCGAACTTGTATCTCGAGTCGATCTTGCTGCGCGTCGAAGCAGCGCTGCAAAGTTCCGTAAAATTGCGCACGAAACGCCGCTTTTTTGGCTTTGTTACGGCGCGCTCACGAAGCGTCCCCAGTGGCGGTCGTGGTAGAGCAGTGCGTCTGCGTTATCGCTCGCAAAACCTGCGACGACTTCACCCACGAAGATGCTGTGGTCGCCACCTGGAAACACTTCGCGCAGCTTGCAGTCGACCCAGGCCAGGCTGTTTGGAATCAGCCGCGCACCGCTCAGCGCGCGCTCGAGCGTGAGGCCTGCGAAGCGGTCGACGACCAGCGCGTCTGCGAAGCGCTCGCCGAGCTCTTGCTGCGCGCCTGCGAGGATGCTCACTGCGTAGTGTCCGGCTTGCTCGATCAACAGGTGGCTGCGCGTGTCCCGCATCACGCAGACCAACACCAGCGCAGGGTCGAGGCTGAGGCTGGTGAATGACGACGCCGTAAAGCCGTGGTCTTCGCCCTCGACGTGCACGGTGACGACCGCAATGCCGCTCGCCAGCTGGCCCATGGCGGCACGAAACAGGTCTTGGTCGATGCCCATTCCCCTGCGTATCCGGCTATGCGGTGGCTGGCAAGGTTGGGGGAGCCGGGGCAGCAGGGACGACCAGGGCGAGCCGCGGCCGTTGCCGAAGCCGAGGGCAGGCCAGGATGCGGAGAGCGGGCTCACTTGCGACACCCTCTGCGCCGTGACAGGCAAAAGGTTTGCAGTGTCCGGGCGGGGCGACGCCGGGGTAGGGTGACAGGGATATGGTAGTGCGGCGTTCAGGCCACCTTTTGCCGCCAGCGGGGACCGGCGAGCAGAGTCCTTCGCTGGACGAGCGGCCTGTGCTGCGGGAGGCAGCGCCCAGCCCGCTTCGCCCGGTCGTGGAGCCGGCTGACTTGCCCGTCGTCTTCAGCCCCGTCGCCTCGCTCGCACGCTCCGGAGGCGGGCGCCTGGACGCGGCGATCCGGTTCGGACGGGGCATGGGCGTGGCGCTGGCCATCCTGTGTTTTTGGTCGGGAGCGTTCGTGCTCGCCTGGCTGGTGGTGCCCTACGTGTACCTGCGCGAGCGCGACCGGCTGCTGCGCCGGCGTCGTATGCAGCGCGTGGTGGCCGCGGCCTGGCGCTGGTTTCACCGCCAGCTGGACCGCACCACGCTGTACCGCGTCGCCTACCAGGGAGTCGCCCAGCACGCGGCCGAGGCGCCTGCCGTCCTGGTCGCCAACCACCCCTCGCTGCTCGACGTGACCGCCATCATTTCGCAGATGCCCAGCACCTGTTGTGTGGTCAAGGACAGCCTGGTGAACAGCCCGCTGGTCGGCCACCTGCTGCGCTCGCTGGGCCACGTCTCCGCCGGCGACGGCAGCCTGATGGCGGGCGCGGCGGTGCTCGACGCGGTACAGGAGCGCCTGCGCGAGGGGTTTCCGGTCCTGGTGTTCCCGGAGGGGACGCGCTCGCCCATGGGGGGGATGCACCCCTTTCGGCGTGGCGCCTTCGAGATCGCGCAGCGGGCCGGGGTCCCGGTGGTGCCGCTGTTTCTGCGCTGTGAGCCGCCGGCACTGGGGAAAGGCACGCCCGTCTGGCGCCATCCGCGCCGCTGTCCCACGTTGACCGTGCACGTCGACGGTCCACTGGATACAAATGGGCCCGATCCCCGAGGTCTCTGCAAGAATGTCGAGCGCGCTTTCCGTAGCCGGCTCGGCCTGGTGGCCCTGGCCCCACCGTCCTCGAACCCATTGCCCCTCGAGCCCTCTGAAGGGCCTTGCCGCGACCCCGGAGAATCAGCGAAATGAGCGAGTCTTTGCACGAGTCGGTCAAGCAATCAGTCAAGCGCCTGATCGTCGAGTCGTTGATGCTCGAGGACGTGGTTCCGGAACAGATCGTCGACGACGCGCCGCTGTTTGGGGAGGGGCTCGGGCTCGACTCGATCGACGCCCTCGAGCTCGCGATCGCCATCGACAAACGTTTTGGCGTGAAGATCGAGGCCGAGGACGAGCAGAATCGTGAAATTTTTCGTAGCGTCGCCAGCCTGACTGAGCACATTGCGGCCAACAAGACCCGTGGGTGAGAAGAGTCGATGACCAGGGACGAGATTTACGCGCAGATCCGCAACGCGCTCGTGACGAACTTCGAGATCCCCGAGGAGCGGGTCACGCTGGACGCGCGGCTCATGGACGACCTCGAGCTAGACAGCATCGATGCAATCGATATGGCGGTGCACATCCAGGAGATGACCAACGCGCGCGTCGACGAGGACGCGCTGCGCAAGCTGCGCACGGTCGGCGACACCGTCGACCTGGTCGCCGCGCTGCTCGCGAAAAAGAGCTGAAGTCGGGCTCGACCCCATGCGCGTCTTTTTCGCCGTTCTGAATGGGCTGCTGGTCGCGGCCTATCCGGTTGCGGTCTACGTCGGGCTGACCCGGTTCAGTGCGCGCGGGCTGGGGCTGCTGCTGGCGCTGCTGCTGTTGCCCGGCTTCGTCAGCAAGCTGCGCCGTGCCCGCCGCGAGGACCTGCTGACGGTCGCGCGCTTGCCGCTCAGCATCCTCGTGCTGCTGGCGCTGGCGGCGCTGCTGAACGACGCGCGCTTCATGCTCGCGCTGCCCGTCCTGATCAACCTGGCGCTGCTCGTGCAGTTCGCGAGCTCGCTTGCGGGTACGCCCATGGTCGAGCGCTTCGCACGCATGCAGCAGCCCGAGCTGCCTTCGGCGCACGTCCCCTACTGTCGTGGCGTCACCAAGGTGTGGTGTGGCTTTTTCGCGTGCAACGGGCTACTCAGCGGCCTGCTCGCCGTCTTTGCACCGCTCTCCTGGTGGACGCTCTACAACGGTCTGGTGGCCTACTTGCTGATTGGGCTGCTGGCGACGGTCGAGTACGTGATCCGAAAATTCCGCTTCCGCGACTACGGTAAGGGCCTGCACGATCGCGTGCTCGCGCGGCTGTTTCCGCCGCACACGGGGGCGTTGCCGTGAAGAGCTTGCTTGCGCGGCACTCGGCGGAGAGTGTGGTCTGCTTCGGTGCGGGCGGTGCGCGCACCGCGGCGCAGTTCGCGGCCTACGCGCGCACCATTGCGGCGGCCTTGCCGCACGAGCAGCCCGGCTCGTCGCGCACGCGCGTCGTGCTGGCTTGTAGCGATCGGTACCGCTTCGGTGCGGCGCTGGCTGCGATCTGGCTGCGCGGCCTGACGGCCGAGCTGCCGGTCAACGGCCAGCCAGCCACCGTGCACGCGCTGGCGGCGGGCCCCCAGGTGCTGACCCTGCTGCACGACCGTGACGAAGCCGTCGGCCTGGACGTGCGCTCCCTCGAGCCGCTCGGCGAGGAGGCCGAGCAGCGCTCGCGTGCGGGCGAGGCGCGCACTTCGACGACCTCGCGCGCCGAGCTGCCCCTCGAGCTGTCGCTCGCCGACGGCGCGCCGGCCGTGATTGCCTACACGTCGGGCAGCACGGGCGAGCCCACCCCCCACGTCAAGACGCTGGCGCAGCTGCTGCGCGAGCCCGAAGCACAGATTGTGGCGTTCGATCTGGCGGGCCGTCGAATCGTGGCGGCGGTTCCGCCGTATCACATCTATGGGCTGTTGTTTGGGGTGCTGGTGCCACTGCTCGGCGGAGGCAGCATGTCGCGCACGGCGCCGCTGCAGCCGGCGGAGCTGCTGCGCGAGCTCGCGAGTGCACAGGCCGACGTGCTGATCTCGGTGCCGCCGCAGCTGGCCGCGCTCGCGGCCTATTTTCGTGCGCGCGACGAGGCTCCGGGCGCTTCGACCGAGCGCGCCAGCTGGCCCCCGCTGGTGCGCGTGTTCTCCTCCGCCGCGCCGCTGCCGGCCGCCATCTCCCGCACGCTCGCGCTGGGTGGCTGGCGCGTGACCGAGGTGCTCGGTTCGACCGAGACCGGTGGCATCGCGCACCGCAGCGATCCCGACGCAGCGTGGGAGCCGCTGCCGTCGGTCAGCATCGAGATCGACCCGCAGGCCAACCTGTGGGTAGACTCGCCGTGGCTGTCGCCCGACGTGGCGCGGCCGCTCTGCACCGCCGATCGTGTCGAGCGGGCAGAGGAGGGCGGCTTTCGTCACCTCGGGCGCAGCGATGCGGTGGTCAAGGTGGGGGGCAAGCGGATCGACCTCGGCGACCTGGAGACGCAGCTCAAGCGCTGCGCCGGTGTGCGCGACGCGCGCGTGCTGGCGGTCGAGAGCCGCGGCGTGCGCGGGCTCGAGCTGCTGGCGGTGCTCGAGGGCGACGCCATCGAGCTCGGCGCGCTGCGCGGTGAGCTGAGCAAACGGATCGACCCGGTGGCGGTGCCGCGGCGCTTTCGGGTGGTCGACCAGCTGCCGCGCAGTGCCACCGGCAAGCTCGTGCAGAGCGAGCTGCTCGCACTGTTCGACGTGTCCAAGCGCGCGGTGCCTTCGCGCGCGAGCGATGTCTGGAGTTTCCCGCGCGAGCCGCTGGCCAACGGGCGCGTGCGCTTCACCATCCCGCACGAGCTGGGCTACTTTCGTGGGCACTTCGACGAGCAGCCCATCTTGCCGGGCGTGGTGCAGCTGGAGCAGCTGGCCCTGCGCGAGACGCGTCGCCAGTTCCCCGAGCTCTGCGTGCTGACGCGCCTGACGCGCGTGAAGTTCAAGCGCCTGAACGGGCCCGGTGAGCAGCTCGACGTGTTGCTCGAGCGCCGCGGGCCGCTGACGGTGCACTTCAGCTTCGAGGTCGCGGGCCAGCCCGCGGCTTCGGGCATCATGCAGTTCGCGCCGAGCCCAACGGCGCCTCCCGACGCGCCCGCCGAACCGCCGCGTGTCTCCGACGAGGAGACCCCATGAGCGCGACGTTTCGGATCGCCGCGCTGATCCCCACGTTCGACAATCCCGCGACCATCCGTGCGGTGGTCGACGCGGTGAAGCAGCACGTGCCTGACGTGCTGGTGGTCGACGACGGCAGCAAGGCGCCCGGGCGCAGCGTGTGCGAGGCGCTCGCGCGCGAGGGCGTGTGCCGCGTCGTGCACCGCCCGCACAACGGCGGCAAGGGGGCGGCCGTCAAGACGGGCCTCGAGACCCTGCACCAGCTCGGCTTCACGCACGCCTTTCAGATCGACGGCGATGGCCAGCACGCCGTGGCCGACATGCCGCGCTTCGTGGCCGCGGCCGAGCTGCACCCCGAGGCGCTCGTGCTGGGCAGCCCCGAGTTCGACGACTCCGCGCCCAGGGCGCGGCTGATCGGGCGGCAGATCACGCGCTTTTGGACCCACGTCGAGACGGTCGGGCCGGTCATCCACGACCCCATGTGCGGCTTTCGGGTGTACCCCGTCGAGCCGGCGCTGCGCGCCAAGACACGCGGCAACGCGATGGACTTCGATCCCGAGATCGCGGTCGGCATCGCCTGGGCGGGCGCACCCGTGCTCAACCTGGCCACGCGCGTGCGCTACCTGTCCGAGGCGCAGGGCGGCGTGTCGCACTTCCGGCTCTGGCGCGACAACGTGCTGATCAGCTGGATGCACACGCGGATGGTGTTCTTGCTGGTGTTCCGGCTGTGTTTTCGCGCTCGCCCGCGTCGGCTTCAGCCGTGACGCAGCGGCGCGGCTGGCTCGACGTGGCCGAGGTGGGCTCGGTGTGGGGCATCCGCTTCGTGGTGCTGCTGTGCAGCGCGTTCGGCCGGCGCAGCGCGCGCGCGTTTCTGCGCGTGATCGTTTTTTACTACGTGCTGATGAACGCGGGCGCGCGCCGCGCCTCGCGCGCTTACTTCCAGCACGTGCACGCCCGATCGATCGTGGTGCCTTTCGCCGGAGCTGCCTATCAGGACAGCGGCCGCGCCACGTTTGGCATGGTGTTTCGCCACTTCTGTACGTTCGCCGAGGTCGCGCTCGATCGGCTGCTGATCGCCAGCGGCAAGCGCACCCCGTTCGAGGTCAGCTCCACCGGGCGCGCGCACCTCACCACGCTCGCGCAGCAAAAGCGCGGCGCCATCCTGCTCGGTGCCCACCTGGGCAGCTTCGAGGCGATGCGCCTGGGCGCCAGCTCGCAGTCGTTGCCCATCAACATGGTGGTCAACTTCAGCAACGCGCAGCGCCTGCAGGCGGTGCTCGAGCAGCTCGACCCGAGCAGCACCACGCGCTTCATCTCGGTCGCCGGCGAGCCGCTGCAGTTCGTGCTGCAGATCCGCGAGTGTATCGAGCGCGGCGAGATGGTGGCCATCCTGGCCGACCGCTTCGGCGCGGACGCGCGCACGAGCGAGGCCGACTTTCTCGGCGGACGTGCGCGCTTCGCCGCAGGCCCGTTCATCCTGGCGGCCGCGCTGCGCTGTCCCGTGTACCTGACGTTCGGGCTGTACGGCGGCAAAAACCGCTACGATCTACACTGCGAGCACTTTGCGGACGTGATCGAGCTGCCCAGAAAGCAGCGCGAGCAGGCGCTGGCCGCCACCGTGCAGCGCTACGCCGACCGGCTCGCGTCGTACGTCACCCGCGCGCCCTACAACTGGTTCAACTTCTTCGATTTCTGGGGTCAGTCATGAGCGAGCTGGTGGTCGGTGCAGGGCCGCTGCGGATCGAGGACGTGGTGCGCGTCGCCCACGGCGAGCGGCGCGTGCGGGTGTCGAGCGAGCCTGCCTTCGTCGAGCGCATCGCGCGCGGCGCCGCCGTGATCGAGCGGCGCCTCGCGGACAACGTGCCCACCTACGGGGTCAACACGGGCTTTGGCGCCTCGGTCAAAAACACCGTGGCCACCCAGCAGGCGCTCACGCTGGCCACCAACCTGCCGCGCTACCACGGCTGCGGCGTGGGTCCGCTGCTGAGCGAAGAGGAGAGCCGCGCCGTGATGCTGGTCCGGCTCGGCTCGCTCGCGGCCGGTTACTCGGGAGTGCGCCCGGTGCTGCTCGAGAACCTGGCGGCGCTGCTGCGCGCCGGCGTGGCCGCCGCCATTCCCTCGCGCGGGTCGGTGGGTGCGAGCGGCGACCTGACGCCGCTGTCGTACGTCGCGGCCTTGCTGATGGGCGAGCGCACGGCGTGGCTCGAGGGCAAGCTGGTCGACGCGCGCGAGGCGCTCGCGCACGCGGGCCTCGCGCCGCTCGCGCTCTGGCCCAAGGAGAGCCTGGCGATCATGAACGGCACGTCCATCATGGCCGCGCTCAGCTGTCTCGGCTTTGCACGCGCCGCGCAGATCGCCCGCACCGCCGCGCTGCTGACGGCGACCGTCCTGGAGGCGATGGGGGCGCAGCGTGCCCACTTCGATGCGCGTCTGTTCCAGGCCAAGCCGCACGCGGGCCAGGCCGAGTGCGCGCGCTGGATCCGCGAGGCGCTCGGTGTCGAGGCGATCCCCGAGGCACGCGGCACGCGCATCCAGGAGCGCTACTCCATCCGCTGTGCGCCGCACGTGATCGGCGTGCTGGTCGACGCGCTCTCGATGTGTCGGCCGATCCTCGAGGTCGAGCTCAACGGCGCCAGCGACAACCCGCTGATCGATCCCGACACGGGCGACGTCTTGCACGGCGGCAACTTTTACGGCGGCCACGTGTGTATGGTGGCCGACACGCTCAAGACGCAGCTGGCCAACGTGGCCGACCTGCTCGACCGCCAGCTGGTGCTGCTGAACGACCCGGTGCAGAACGGCGGCCTGCCCGAGAACCTGAACATGGTGCGCGGCGCCGAGCGTTATGCCCACCACGGCTTCAAGGCGATGGAGATCACGGCCAGCGCGCTCACCGCCGAGGCGTTGAAGCTGACCATGCCGGCCAGCGTCTTCAGCCGCAGCACCGAGGGACACAACCAGGACAAGGTGAGCATGGGCTCGATCGCGGCGCTGGATCTGCAGGCGGTGGCCGAGCTCACGGAGAGCGTGACGGCGGTGCACTTGATCGCCTGCGCGCAGGCCGTCGAGCTGCGCGGGCTGGAGCACGTGTCGCCGCGCGTGGCCGAGCTGTTTCGCAACGTGCGCGCGCACATCGAGCCCACCCTGGGCGACCGGCCCATGGACGCGGACATCGTCAAGGCGCGCGAGCTCGTGCAGCGCGGGCTGGTGTAGCGCGTGCTTTTTTTGCGCACGCTCGCGCTGTTGGCACTCGGCTGGTGGTGCGCGTCGAGCGCTCTGGCCGAGCCGCCGCGCGCGCCGGCCAACAAGCCAAAAGCGGCCAGCGCGCCGAGCGTTGCCAAGCGCGCTGCCGTGCCCGCGAGCGCGCCGCCGCTCGAGGTGTCCGCGGTGCTCGCGCAGCTGGCCCAGACCGACGCACTGAGCGCCCACTTCCGCGAAGACAAGCGGATGGCGTTGCTCGCGCAGCCGATGCGCAGCGAGGGCAGGCTGTACTATCAAAAACCTCGCCAGCTGGCGCGCCACACCGACCAGCCGCGCAAGTCGAGCCTGCTCTTGCGCGGCCAGACGCTCAGCTTCGGCGACAAGGAGCACAGCGAGAGCATCGAGCTGTCCGCGCAGCCTGCGCTGCGCGTGCTGGTCGACACCTTCGTCAGCGTGCTCGCGGGCGATCTGGCCGCGCTCACGCGCGTGGCCGACGTCACCATCGAGGCGCTGCCCGAGCACGGCTTCCGCATCCGGGTCACGCCCAAAGACGACAAGGTCAAGCGCCTGGTGCGCTCGATGTCGTTCGAAGGGCAGGGTGCGCTGCTGTCGCGCATGGAGCTGCTCGACGCCAACGGCGACAGCACCCTCACCACGTTCACGGACGTCGCGCGGCGAGGGCCCTTCAGCGCCGCCGAGCAGGCGCGTTTTTTCAAGATCGGCCACTGAGTCGTGCGCCGCGCGCTGCTCTTCGGCGTGATCGCGCTCGTCTGCGGCCTGTTCGTCGTGCGTCAGCTCGAGGTGCGCACGCCGATCACCGAGTTTCTCCCGCGTGACGAAAAGACCGGCCTGCTCGAGCTCGCGCGCGAGCTGTCGGAGGCCCCGCAGGCGCGCGTGGTGGTGTTCACGCTGCGCGCGAGCACGGCCAGTGCACACCACCGCGGCGCGCGCACGTTTGCCGCGCAGCTGCAGAAGAGCGGCCTGTTCGAGTGGACGCGCGGCGGCCTGTCGCCCGAAGACGAGCAGCAGTTCTACCAGCTGCTATTTCCGGCGCGGGTGGGGCTGCTGAGCTTGCCTGCGGGTACCGGGCCGGTGCCGGACACGTTCCTCGAGCAGCGCGTCGCCGCCATGAAAGAGCGCCTCGCCGGCCCGCTCGGCGCACTCGAGCGCCGGCTCGCGCCGGCCGATCCACTGGGCGGCTTCGTCTCGCTGCTGGAAGCGCAGACGCGCTCGCGCGGGCTCCTGCGCGTCGAAGAGCGCCAGCTGGTCACGGCGGACGGGCGCTGGTCGGTGGTGTTCGCCGCGACCAAGGCCACGCCGTTCGCCAGCGCGGCCCAGAGCCAGGTCGAGGCCGCCGTCGCCAGCGCGCTCTCTTCTGCGCGTGCGGACGCGCCCGACCTCGCGCTCGAGTGGAGCGGACTCAACCGCTTTGCGCTCGCCGGGGAGCACTCGGTGCGCGGCGACATCGAGCGCATCTCCAGCCTCTCGCTGCTCGGCATCTTCCTGCTCTACCTGCTGGTGTTCCGCTCTTTTCGCGAGCCGCTGCTGGTGCTGTTGCCGATCGCGTTCGGCTGTCTGCTCGCGACGGCGGCCTGTCAGCTGGCGTTCGGCTTCGTGCACGGGCTCGCGCTCGCGTTCGGCTCGGCCATCATCGGCGTGGCCGAGGACTACTCGACGCACTTTTTTGCGCATCGCCTGGCGGCCCCTGCGAGCGAGCACAACGAGCAGCTGATGCGTCGCCTGTGGCCGGGCATGTGGCTCGGCGGCGCGACCACCATCGCGGGCATCGCCACCCTGTTCGGCTCGGGCTTTCGCGGTCTGCAGCAGATGGCGATGTTCGGCGCGGTGGGCGTGCTCGGGGCGCTCTTGTCGACGCGCTACGTGCTGCCCGTGCTCTCGCGCAAGACCCCGCGTGCGCACACCACGCAGCTCAGCTTTTGGGGGCGTCGGCTGGTCTCGCGGATCGCCGCGCGCCGCGTGTGGGCGCTCGCCTTCGTGGGGCCCTCGTTGCTCGCGCTGGCGCTCGGGCTGCCCAGGGTGCACTTCGACGACAGCCTGGCGGCGCTGCGCACCAAGGCGCCCGCGCTCGACGCCGAGAACGCGCGTGTGCAGCAGCGGCTCGGGCGCGGCATTCGCGGTCGGCTGGTGGTCGCGCTCGGCGCCGACGACGAGCAGGCGCTCGCGCGCAGCGAGGCCGTGCTGGCGCGGCTCGCGCCGGCCGAGCGCGCCGGCACCATCAAGGCGCTGCGCAGTGTCAGCACGCTCTTGCCCTCGCAGGCCACGCAGCGCGCGCGCCACGCACGGCTGGCCGACGATCCCAGCTTCGTGCCGCGGCTGTCCGCCGTGCTCGAGCGGCAGGGTTTTGTCGCCTCCGCATTTGCTCCCTTCGCAGACGACCTGAAGCTGCCGCCCACGCCGCTCACGCCCGCGCAGCTGATCGAGACGCCGCTCGCGGCCGCCTGGGTTGCGCCGTTTCGCGCACAGCTGCGCGGCGGCACCGCGTACCTGACCTCGCTCGAGGCACCGCCGGGCGTCGACGTTGCCGCGCTGGTGGGCGACCTGCCCGGCGTCCACTTCGTCGACCAGGAAGCGCTGTTCAGCGCGGCCTACGGCAGCTTCCGCACGCGCATCCTGGCCATGGTGCTGCTGGGGCTGGTGCTGGTGCTGGGGACGCTGCTCTTGCGCTACCGCAGCCTGCGCATCGCACTCCTGGGCATGCTGCCCGCGCTGCTCGGCGCCGCGGCCGCACTCGGCGTCGAGGGCCTGCGCGGCGTGCCCACCACGCTCATGCACGTGATCGGGGTGCTGCTCGTGCTGAGCATGGGCGTCGACTACGGTATCTACGTGCTCGAGAGTCGGGCCAGCGTCGAAGAGGGCGTGACCACGCTGGGCAGCGTGCTTTTGGCGGCGCTCACCACCGTGCTGTCGTTCGGTCTGCTCGGGGTAAGCGACAATCCCGCCCTGGCTGCGATCGGCAGCACGGTCGGCTTCGGCTTGATGTTCACCGTCCTGGCGAGCCCGGTGCTGCTCGTCTTCGCGCGCGGAGGAGAACCGTGAAAGTCTGGTCCTGGCTCGGTCTGCTGCTGTCACTCTCGCTGCTCGCGTGTGGGCCCAAAAAGGCGCCCGAGAGCCCCGTGCCGGCCTACGCGTCGCGCGGCGTGCTGCGTCACACCGGCGAGCTCGCGCCGCCGTTCACCGTGCAGCAGCGCATCCACGGCAAGTACGCAGGCGGCGATGCGACCATCGACTGCGTGGTGCAGCTGCAGAACGGCAAGCTGACGGTGGTCGGACTGACGCCGTTCGGCACGCGCGCGTTCGTGATCGAGCAGAGCGGCCTCGACGTAAGCTTCCAGAAGTTCGTCGACCGCGATCTGCCCGTCGAGCCGGAGGCCGTGCTGTACGACATCCACCGGGTGTTTTTCCGGGGGCTGCCGCCGCGGCAGAACGACGGCTGGAGCGAGGGCCAGGACAACGGCGACATGGTGCACGAGCGCTGGGCCGGCGGACACATCACCGAGCGCCGCTTCGAGAGCCTCGAGGGGCCGCTGAACAACCTGGTCGTGGTCAGCTTCGACGGCGCCCCGGCGCCCGTGATTGCGCCGCGCGTGCGCATCACCAACGCCGCGTACGCGTACACGCTCGAGATCGAGAACACCGAGCAGCAGACGCTCGGCGGCAGCTACACCCTCGAGGTCGAGACGACCGGCGCACCGGTGGTGCCGATCGAGCCCTGACGGTCAGTCCGCGGCGTACGGCTCGAACCTGCGGCGCTTGGACGACAGCAGCATCTTCTGAAACGCGTTGTCGTCGCGCCACACGTCGCCGGCCAGCACGCTGATCAGGCCCTGCTTGATCGCCGGCTCGGGGTCTTTGGCGAAAAAGATGTTTTCGACGATCTTGGTCTGATAGAAGGCGCCGACCAGACTGCCGAACGTGGTGTACGCGACTGCCATGTGCTCGGACACCGGACGCGTCAGCTCGGGGTCGTCTTCGCGCCCCTCGCGCAGCGCCAGCGCGAGGATGTCCGCGAAGTGCTCGCCGCCGAGCATGGCGAGCGACACCCCCGACGAGAACACCGGATCCAAAAACAGCGCCGCATCGCCCAGGCAGGCCCAGCGCGGGCCGCGCGTCTTGAGGTTGCGGTAGCTGAAGTTTCGGATGATGCGCAGATCGCTCTTGGGGCAGCCCTTGGTGAGCCGCTGCAGCATGGGCGACGCGGCGTAGGTCTGCTCGAACAGCTCGTTGCTGATGCCGCGCTGACGCGAGACCACGCCCACGCTGACGCGCTTGCCGGCTAGCGGGATGACCCACACCCAGCCCTCGGCGACGATCAGCACGCGGATGTTGCCCTTGCCCGCGTCCGCGAGCGCATGCCACGACGCCTCCGAGAGGCCGTCGAAGTGGCGGAAGACCGCGGCGA
>Ga0190271_10001653_pt1 | contig 12925 bp, 12 predicted proteins | sample Popmic356T_FD_133747 | JGI IMG/M metagenome (GOLD analysis project Ga0190271, IMG submission 133747) | Populus adjacent soil microbial communities from riparian zone of Weber River, Utah, USA - 356 T | ecosystem: Environmental > Terrestrial > Soil > Riparian zone | place: USA: Utah | collected...
CTTCAACTTCAAGCGCTGGATCGATGAGCACCGTCACCAGTTCGAGCCGCCCGTGGGCAACAAGCTGGTGTTCACCGACAGCGAGTTCATCATCATGGTCGTGGGCGGACCCAATAGCCGTAAAGACTTTCACGTCGATCCGGGCGAGGAATTCTTCTACCAGCTCGAGGGCGACATCACGCTTGCCACTGTCCAGCAGGGAAAACGCGTGGACATACCCATCGGCGAAGGCGAGATCTTCCTGCTGCCGCCTAACATGCCGCACTCCCCGCGCCGCCCGGCCAACACCGTGGGCCTGGTCATCGAACGCACGCGCCACCCGGGGGAGCTCGACGGCTTCCAGTGGTATTGCGAGAACTGCGGTACCCAGCTCCATGAGGAGTTCATCGAGGTGACGAACATCGACACGCAGCTCCCGCCGGTTTTCGACCGCTTCTTCGGCAGCGCCGAACACCGCACCTGCAGAAAGTGCGGCACCGTCATGGACCGGCCGAACTGACCGTGATCGCCGAACTCACCTTTGGAGGTCTCAAGCTTCGCGCCGCGCTCGATCGCGGCGTGAGCCTGGCCATCGCCGTCGATTTCTCGGGCGTCGGGCCCCGCCATTTCGGCGCCGGTGCGCCGTCGACCAGGCCGCTGGTGGTCGGAGACTTCTCCGGCAGCGTCGCGAGCGGCGCCAGCGCGAACTGCTCCACCATCACGCTGGTTCCGCACTGCCAGATGACGCACACCGAGAGTGTCGCGCACCTGACGCGCGAGTCCGGCGATGCCTGGCGCATCGTGCCTCGCGGGCTTCTGCCCGCCGTGGTAGTTAGCATCATCCCCGAGCCGGCGCGTGAATCGAACGAGAGCACCGATCCGCAGCCCTGGGGAACAGACAACCTCATCACCCGCCGCCGGCTGCGGGCCGCCTGGCCCATGGGCAAGATGATCGACCCCGTGGCCGCCGTGATCCGTACGCTGCCCAATGAAGCTTCCAAGCGCTCGCGCGATTACAGCGACCACATAGCGCCATACCTGACGCGCGAAGCCGTCGAGTGGCTGGTGGAGAAACGCATCGAACACCTGGTGCTCGACGTGCCCTCGCTCGATCGCACGCACGACAAGGGGTTGCTCGTAGGTCATCGGCTGTTCTTCGGACTGCCGGCGGGCAGCACGGCACGTGGCGACGCGGCACGCTCGCGGGCCACCATTACCGAACTGGCATTCATTCCCGACGAAGTGGCCGACGGACCCTGCGTCCTCGCCCTGGCCGTGCCCGCCATCGGCGGCGACGCCGTTCCCAGCCAGCCGATTGTGTATCCTCTGGCGCCATGAGCGCCTCGCCCACTGCGGTTGCCGCGAGCCCGGACCTGCTGTCGCAGTTCTCGACTTCGCGTGACTTCGCGCAGGACTGCGACGCCGCCGACATCCTCGCGCCGTTTCGCAAGCAATTCGAGCTGCCGCTGCACGCCAACGGCCAGCCGCTGATCTACCTCTGCGGCCATTCCCTCGGGCTGGCACCGCGCGCCGCGCTCGACTATGTGAGTGAAGAACTCGCCGACTGGGCGCAGCTTGGTGTCTCGGGTCATCACATCGCGACGCGTCCGTGGATCGACTACGCGCAGAACTTCACCAAGGGGCTGCAGCACGTCACCGGCGCGCAGCCTTCCGAAGTCGTCGCGATGAACTCGCTGACCGTGAACCTCCACCTCATGATGGCGTCGTTCTACCGGCCCGTCGGCATGCGCGACAAGGTGCTCATCGAAGCCGGCGCGTTCTCATCGGATCGCCACGCCATTCTCGGTCAGCTTTCCTGGCACAAACTCGAGCCGGAAGAGACGCTGGTGGAGATTGCGCCGCGCACCGGCGAAGAGACGCTGCGCATCGAAGACATCGAGGAGAAGATCGCGGAGTTGGGCAGCGAGCTTGCTCTCGTGCTCTGGCCCGGCGTGCAGTACCGCACCGGCCAGGCGTTCGACTGCGCGCGCATCACACGCGCCGCGCAGAACCAGGGCGCCCTCGCCGGCTTCGACATGGCGCATGCCATCGGCAACCTGCCGCTGCAGCTGCACGACTGGAACGTCGATTTCGCCGTGTGGTGTTCGTATAAATACTTGAACGCCGGACCCGGCGCCATCGGCGGCTGCTTCGTGCACGAGCGGCACTTCGGGAACGGTCCGACCAGGTTGTCAGGCTGGTGGGGACACGAACCCAAGACGCGTTTCCAGATGCTGCCGGACTTCCATCCCGCGGCCGGCGCCGCCGGCTGGGCCGTGAGCAATCCGCCTATCTTCTCGGCCGCGCCGCTGCTCGCATCGCTCGAGATGTTTCGCGCCGCCGACATCGTCGAGCTGCGCGCCAAGTCCATGCGGCTCACGGCGTACACCGAGCGGCTGCTGCGCGAGCGCGCCGGACGCGACATACAGGTCATCACGCCCGAAGCTGCCGAGGAGCGCGGGTGCCAGTTGTCGTTGCGCGTCAACGGCGGGCCGCGGCGCGGACGACGCGTGTTCGATGCGCTGGGTGATCACGGCATCGTCTGCGACTGGCGCGAGCCCGACATCATCCGTATCGCCCCTGCCCCGCTGTACAACCGCTTCATCGACATCTTCGAGCTCGTGGAAGAGCTCGCCGCCGCGCTCCAGGAGATTGCTTGAGCCTGAAGGATGCGGCCGGCGTCAACATCATCGGCGCAGGGTTGGCGGGAAGTTTGTTGGCGATATTGCTGGCAAAGCGCGGCTTCAAGGTGACTATCTTTGAGCGCCGGCCCGATCCACGGGTCGTGAGCGCCATGGGTGGGCGGTCCATCAACCTGGCGCTCGCCGCACGCGGCATTCGTGGATTGAAACTCGCGGGTGTGCTCGAACGAGTCATGCAGTTCGCCATTCCGATGCGCGGGCGCATGGTGCATGAGCATGACGGCGCTGCCGCCCTGCAGTTGTATGGCGTAAGACCGGACGAGGTCATCTATTCAGTGTCGCGCGCCGATTTGAACCGCGTGCTCATCGAGGCCGCGGATGAGCACCCCCATGTCGCGTTTCGCTTCGGACAGTTGTGCCTCGGGCTCGCGCACGAGAAAAACGTGCTCGAGATGCGCGATGAAGCCACCGGGCACATCTATCACGCCGAAACGCAGCCCAGCATCGCCACCGATGGCGCAGGCTCTGCTGTGCGGGATGCGATGGTGGCGCGCGAAGTGGCGACCGTTCGCGAGCAGCCCCTGGATCATGATTACAAAGAGCTGACCATCCCGCCGGTCGGCGGAAAGCCCGCTCTCGGGGTGAACGCCCTGCACATCTGGCCGCGCGGCGGGTTCATGCTGATCGCGTTGCCGAATCCCGATGCCACATTCACGGCCACGCTGTTCCTGGCGAGGCTTGGCACGAACAGTTTTGATGTTCTGCGGTCCCCTGCAGCGGTTGAAGAGTTTTTCGCGCGCGAGTTTCCGGGCGCCAGAGTATTGATGCCGGATCTGCGGCGAGAGTTCTTCGAGAACCCGCAGGGCTCGCTTGGCACCGTGTACACGCAAGGCTGGCACCTGAATGGCGATGTCCTTTTGTTGGGTGATGCCGCGCACGCCATCGTCCCGTTTCATGGGCAAGGAATGAATTGCGCGTTCGAGGATTGCGTGGAGCTCGATCGGCTGATGGACGAACATCATGGCTGGGCGGGTTTGTTCGAGGCGTTCGAGCACGCCCGGCGACCCAACACCGATGCCATCGCGCAGATGGCGCTGGAGAACTACGTCGAGATGCGGGAGGCGGTGCTCGATCCGGAGTACCGGAAGAAGAAGGCGGAAGCGGAAGCGTTAGAGAAGAGAGATCCGAATTTCATCCCGCGATACTCGATGGTGATGTTTCATCCGGAAATCCCTTATGTCGAGGCGCTCGCACGCCGAACCAACGCGCGGTGATGCGGCGACCGACACTCACCGCAAGTCCGTGACCGGCTCGCCTTCCACGGCCGAGAATGCATCGCGAAACCGCTGTGCGGGAATTCGAACGTACGCCGAAAATCCGGCTGCGTGCTCCGCGATCCCGATAATCAACCCACAGGATCAATCTGCGTGATGCGGCAGTAACCGTCGACGAGCCCGTCCGTGTACACCGTGACCACGGTCGACGCCGCGTCGCCGCGCATCCACAGGCCGATCACGAATGCCTTCATGGCCGTGGCGGTCGAGGGCACTTTCATCCATCCCCACGACGTGCCGGCGCAGTTACCCGGCAGGCCCGCATCGATCATGATCATCACGTAGTCATCAGCTAACGTGACGTTGTTGATGTGCCCGGATGTGTAGATTGACGATGTCTGCGCCTGTGCTGTGGACGCGAGGCCAAACAACGACGCGAAAACAAGCGAAGCGGCGAACGGGAATTTGACCAGGCGATTCAGGCACATGACATCTCTCCTTCCGGTGGATGATGGGAATATCGAAGTTCTTGCTGAGGCGCGGGGCTCCGCCCCGACACCATCGACGCAAATTACGAAGCTGACACCGGCTTCTGCACGGTCCCGGGATGTTGTGACAGGCCGTGACAACCCTTGCCAGGAATCGCATCCGCCCTGCGCGTGTCACTCGATCTGGTCGGTAAACTCGAGCATGAGATCGCCGGACGTCGTGCAGAACTTTCTCGCCTGGAGAACGCCACTCGCAATCTGTGTGAACTCGACCGACGACAGGAATCGTCCGGGTTCACCCGCCGGTTCGACAAGGCGCGGCGCTCGCCATCCCGGAGACGCACGCGAGCAACAACAGACAAATCAGAATCTTCAAAAGCCTCCTGATGCCAACAGCCCTTTCGCCTCGACGAGCGCATACATTGCGGCGGAGGTGCCGATCGTGTCGAGCGACCAGCGCGACACGTCGAGGGCTTCCGGCCACCCGGACGCGTCATCGAACGCGATGATTCCGCGATGCGAATCGAAAATATAGACGAGCCGGCTTCGGTTGGAAGCGTAACTGCAGCGCGTGGGGTTCGAGGAATTCTCCGCGTTCGAGGGATTTCGCACCATGCACCGCGAATCGAGCACTGCCACGGCGCAGCTCGCATCGGATTCAGGAATGCACCCGATGACCTTGGCTTCCGCTCCGGCAATCCCGATGCGCATTCCCGCGGACAATTTGCCACGCGGTACCGCGAATACGTACCGGTCTGACACCACGCAGGCTGCGGTTGGCGACGAGCACGGATGAAACGTGTGCGGCGACGTCGGCTCCATCAGCGACCCGTCAGCCCTGCGCACGTTCTCCGCTTCGTCACCGAAAGGCATGAGACGCGATGTATTGCCGCTGAACTCGAACTGGTATCCGGATTGCGCTGGCAGCCTGTACGTCATCATCACCGGGAAAAGGACGTCGGCAGCGCCACTGTCGCAGGCCATCGCCAGAATCGCGAAGCCCACGAGTGCGGCACGAGCACGCCGGCGGCTATCTACTGAGTACCAACAACTGTCGGGCGGCACTCATCACTCCACCGGTTACCGGTATTTCAACCCACGATCTCGAAGTCCGTGAGGGTACCGGTTTCGCAACGGAGCCGCACCGTCTTTCCCCTGCGGGCTTCAGCTGTTGACCACATCGGCCGCGCGCACCGCTGGCGCCAGGGCGACCAGCAGTGCGGCGGCAAATGCGAGGTGAGCAACAGCTGCTTTCAGGGTCCCCGCACCGTCATGTGATACGGCGCGATCGTCGGATAGGCCCAGTTGCCGAGTGCGGTGCACTCCGCGCCATTGCCTGACGTGGCGGACGATTGGAAGAAGAAGACGATCGACTGATCGGCCTTCTGTGACGTAAGAAATGTTGCGTACCACGCGCGGCAGCCTTCCGGTGTAAACGTGTATCCGGCGTTTACGAAAGGAGCGCTCTGACTACACATGTACCAGACGCCAAAGCCGCCGACGGCAACGCTCACGAAACCTTCGGGGTTCATTCCGAGATAGGTGATTTTTCCTTCGCAGGTGAAGTTCGCTGCCGCAGGTCCGCAAGTGGCGACTGCAACGAGAACTGCACAGCCAAGCCTGCGGACATTACCCAGGATATTGCGCATTTGATTCTCCTTAATCGAGCAACGTATTGAGGACTGCCGGCAGCCAGCCGTTGTACTTCCCCCAGTATTTGGCGTAGTCGGCGTTGGTGAGATAGTCCGGGCGCCCGTCGCCATTGCCGTCGGCGACGGCCGTACCGGTATTGAGCGAGCCTGTGGCCGCGCCACAAGCGGTGGAGTCGCCATACCCATCGCCGTCGGTATCTACCACCGGAAAGAGCCAGTTATCGAAGGTGGAGACGATATACGACAGCGTGCTGCCCGGCGGCCGCTGGTCGGCCTGGAAGTCGTAGAAGAATGCGCGTCCGTTCGCGACCGGTGGGGCGGCGTAGTTACCGCTGAGCGAGTCGTAGTAAGCCCGCGCAGCGTTCCACGCCGACTTGAAGAGATTGTCATTGAACGTGAATCCCTGCGTGCCGCGGGATTCGTGGTAGCCCTTGATCGTGGTGATCTGGGTTGTCACACCGTTGACGACGCGGTAGATGAAGTAGTCTGGCTGGGCGCGGTAGTAGCACCTGGAAAAGCGGCCGCTCCAGCTGCAGTTCAAGTCGGTTGTCGAGCCGATGCAGGTGCCCGTCGCCCTGACCGCGTCTTGCGAGCCGTTGCGCACCTTGTCGTCCCACTCGAGCCGGGTGATGCCGAACTCGATGGAATGCTTCATGGTGATGTTGAGCGGGCTGGACGGCGCCGAGGTGGAGGCTTCGAACGACGCGTCCGTGAGCTGGATCAGCCGGTCGTACTTCTGAACGGGCGTGAGCGCCGGATCGTCGAAGATTGCGTTGAGCTGCGCGGCGAGCTTGGTCATCTTGACCGGGCTCTTCATGTAGCTCTGCACCTCTTTCATGCCTGCCTTGATGGCCTCATTCTTGGCCAGCCGCCACAGCGCCTCATAATTCCGGTCTCGAAGCCACTGCCAGATCAGACTGGCGCTGGGCGTGGGGACCACCTGCGGCCAGACACTCGGCGGCAAGGGCGAGAAGACCTGCGCGTGCGCCGCCGTGGACGCCAGCAGGGCGGCAAATACGAAAGTTAGAGCAATCTTCGACTGTAATTTCATGTGAGATTTCCGCCTGCAATTTTGTTGGTTGACTGGCACTTCGGTGTACTGCGTCACCGCGCATCCACGGCCCGAGGACGAAGGCGTTCACGGCAATCGCCAAGCGTGCGAAGAAACTTATCCTTTGCGGTCATGTGCCACCTCCCTGACGTGGACGTTGGTTTTTTCCTTACTGCGACGGCATTCGAGCCGGCAGTTCCGACTACTCTGCCGTCTCGATGAATCCTGTGACACTCCGTGTATGCGCTATCGGATGTCCATGTAGTAAGGCGAAGGATTGGGTACGACCCAGCTCCCCAGCGCGGTGCATTCAGGCCCGTTGCTCGTCGAGGCGCTCGATTCGAAGTAGAGGATGATGGAGGTTTCGGATTTCTTTGCCGCGAGGAGCGCGGCGTACCACGCGCGGCATGTTTCGGGAGCAGTTACCTGGCCGCCATTGCCCGTGAACGTGCTGTGCAGATTGCAGAGGGCCCAGATGCCGTAGGTGTGGACACCGACGTTGACATTCCCGTGTGCAGTTAGTCCAAGAGAGTTGACCACCCCATGACAAGTGAAATTTGCGAGTGCATTCCCGGAGACAAACATTGTCAGCATGGCTGCGCAGGCAAACCGGCGAGCATGACGCGTTACCTTGAGCATACGAATCTCCCTTTCGTTGTTGTTCGAGATCAAAGCGCGACCGAGGCTAACTCAAGCGCAAGCGATAATTTTTATTTTTCTTGGGACGGGATTTCAGTGGGAGAAATTTGCGATTCGCGACAGATAGGCAGGTTGGCCGCTTGAATGGCGATGGAAGTATCACGAATCGTCTAACTGCCCGGTATCGCTGCCGATCACCGCGTCGGTACTTGCCGGAGTCGCGCGCGGCGGTCGCTTGCGAATGCAGATTACCCGAAGAAATCCATGAGGATGTCGCCGGGCAGCCTGCAGACGCTTGCGAGCCTGATGGCCTAGATGATCTGGATGTACCCAATGTGGCAGTAACCATTCTCCACATTTGAATAGAGGGTGACCCTGCTGCCTTGCGATTTCGCCATCATCAACGCTGCGACGTAGGTCTTGTAGTTGCTGTCGGACTCATTGAGGTAGGCCCAATTGGCCCCGCCGGCGCACGCGGAACTCACACCTTCTAGATAGACACGAAATCCGTAGTTCGCCCCTCCCGTGACGTCGATGATGTATATGGTCCCGGAAACCGCACCATCCCAGGCGAGCGCCGGTGCCGCGGTCATCAGCATGAGGCTTCCAATGGCCCCTGCCGCCAGATTTCTTGCACGAATAGTCGATCTGCTCATTAGTTCTTCTCCAGCTAAAAAGATTGAGATCAGCCCAGGCTCGCGTCACTGCACCCAGATGCCGTCGATTGCGCACCGGTCCCAGCCGGTGCCGGTGGTATTGACGCGAAACCGGACTTCGACGATTGCGTCCGTCGACTTTGCGAACAGCAGCATGGCCAATTGATCCCGCGCAGCCGCAGGATCGGGCGTCCACGAGATGGCTTCGGGCCACATCGAGCTCAGGTAGCCCCCGTAGCCTCCATTGCAACCGGCCAGGTTCGCAGGCGTGAAAGTAACGTAGGCAGGTCCATACGCACCGCGGAAAACCGATTGCACCTTGACGTTGCCGACGATGACCTGCGGGCCGAAAGGCGCAGCGAATGCGAGAGTCGAAGTCAAACCACTCGCGGCCAATGCGAGAATGGCGCGGCGTGCGCCGCGGTGCATCAGGCGAAAGCTCGCAGTGAACATGTCGGTACTCTCCCTGTAGGTCGTTCGAGGCGCCACTCCGTGGTCTACCCGGGTGCGAACGACGAGCATGCGTGGCAACGAGGGATATCTGTCACCGGTCAACCTTCTGTGACAGGTTGACGTTGAATCACTGCCCGGAGGTCAGTTGACGGTGATGCGAAACCGCAATTCGAAGTACGGATCGCCGCCACCATTGCCAGGCATGGTGCCTTTCGGCCGCATTCGCAACGTCGTCACGGCCGCGTCATAACCATTGGCATCGGGTACCGGCACGTAGGTCCACGTGGCGCCCCCGTCGTTGGAGAAATCCACGTCATCAGTAGGGCTGTTCAACGCGGTGAAGGTCCACGTGAGCGCGCTGCTGGGTGTGCCATTGACGAAGGCAATGGGCCCGGAACCCGGCGCTCCGAGATTGCCAACGAACAATCGCGTGTTAGGTGGCACCGAATCCACGATCGCGACGGCATTGTTGTCGACCGTACCGCCACCCTGGTTGGTGACGCGCACGTTGTAGAGCTGCACCGATCCCGGGATGCTCTTGGGGTTGGCGACACCATTGATGGGATCCGACGTCGGCGCCACGGTCTTGGCGACACGTAGTGCCGGTCCGCCCGTTACCACGACGTTGCCGCCGAACTCGGAAGTCTCACCCGTCACCGTTGCCGTACCGGTCAAACGCGTACCGATCGCCACAACGCCCGGAGCCGTGATGCGAAAGCTGAATCGATTGGTGTTGTCGGTGCCCTGCGCGATGCCATTGATGTTGCCGGGACCGTAGATACCCGTGGTGGCATCGAGGTCCGCCGGGGAACCTTCGGAGAGCAGACCCAGATAAGTGAGGCCCTCGCCAAATCCGGAAGGATCCGCCTGCGCGAGGTAGAGCTCGATGGCGCTGTTCGGGCGTGCGAACCCGGCCAGCGAAAGCTCGGTGCCGATCAGGCTCGCCGAGACCATCACTGGATAGTTGCGCAGGCCGTTGGGCCCGGTGTCGGTGTCGCCGTTGTCATTGATCGTCACGCCTTGCAGCGTGCCAAGACCGTTCGGATCGACGAGCCGCGGATCGAGATCGATGCTCAGGCCGCCGTTGTTGCTGAAGCTGTTCTGCGTGATCGTCGTACCCGAGGCGTTCATCACCAGCAGGCCGGCGCCGGCGTTGTCGCGGATGAGATTGCGGCTGAAGACGACATTCGACCCGGCGTAGTCGTACGCCGCCATGCCGATGGGCTCGGTGGACGCGGCGCCGCTGCCGCCGTTGGCGAAGCCGTTGTTGCGCACGGTGTTGTTGGTGACGGTGATGTTGCTTGCCGCGGCGCCGCCACCGAAACCCACTTCGATGCCGCCGCCGCGCTGCTCGCGCGTGAGATTCGCGGTGACCTGGATATTGCTGACCGCGCCAACGAGCAGGATGCCGTCGAACGTGTCGGTGTAGTTCGAGGCCGGGCGCGCTACTTCATTCAAGGTGACCAGCGATCCGGTGCCGCCGTTCTGCGCGCGGATGCCGGAATTGTTCACGGTGACGAAGTTGTTGCGCACGGTGGCGTTGCTGCCCGGGAATTCGATGCCATAGGTGGTGGTGCTGTTGTCGCTGCTGTCGCCCGAGGCGGTCATGCCCACCAGGTTGTTGCGCGCCAGGCAGCCGGTGCCGGACAGAAGTAGATAGCCCTGGCGCAGCGCGAGGCCGAGCACGGCGCTGCTGGCGCCGCTCACGGTCACGACCGTGTTGCCGGCGGTGAGCTGGACTTCGGGCCGCGGGAAAGTCGGCAGCGAAATCGCATCCACACCCACGGTTCCGCCGGTCCCCAGCGTTCCCGTGTTGGTATTGCCGATGTTGACGGTCTGCGTGGTGGCATCGAGACGCGTGGCTCCGCCAGAAACCGCCGGGAGCACGGAAGCCAGCGTGATCACGGCGACGTTGCCCACGAGCTGGGCACCAGGGATCATGAAAATGCTGGATTCGAAGCCACCCGGCAGAAAGGTATTGAGGCCGTCGATCTGTCCGCTGCCCGACTGGTTCAAGGCCCCCTCGCCTCCCAGTGCATTGGAGTTGATGATGAACTGGCGCAGCGACCCCTGGCACGGGTAGCTCGAGTTGGTCGCAGCGCAGTTCGTCACGTCCCGCGTGTTGACGGCCGTGTCGAAATTGAAGCCGAAATCGATGCCGTTGATGATCGAATTGTTCGCCGCGGGGGTCGCCGTGGTGATGGATTGCGGAATGCGGCCCCCGGCGGTCAGCGTCGAGTAGTTCGAGGTGCCGGGATTCACCACTGCATCACTCGACGCCGGCGCTTCACCGCCGACTCGATTGGTGACCCCCACCGCACTGCCAGTGATGGCATCGGTGCGGAACGTCTGTACCGGCACGCACGTGGTACAGGCAGCGCCACCGGTGCGCGCCGATCGCACGGAGCCGTTCACCACGCGCACGCGCATCTGCACACTGCTGTTGCCGGACGACAGTGAATAAGTGCCGCCCGCAATAGTCGTCGTCGCGGCGACCCAGTTGCCGTTGTCGACGCGATACAACTCGACGATGACGTTCGCCAAGCCGGCGCCAGCCGACGCAACGCGTGTGCGCCCTGCGCCACCGCCATAGTTCGCGTCTTCGAAGACCGTGCCGTTGAAGGTCGCGGCGTGGGCAGCCCCGACGCCGGACAAGGCAAAGGCAAGCCAGGCCCCCCGGAGACCTCGCGCCACTCCTGTTAGTCCACTGCGCCGCTCGAACATGCCTGCCAGTCTAAATGGCGGTTCAGACCGGCAATCCCTTAATGGATCACAGTTTGGTGCCCGGAAACGTGCATCGGCGCGCGAATTCACGATCGCGCTGCCCAAACAAAAAGGCGCGGGAGCTAACACTCCCGCGCCTTTCTCATCAACCCTTCTGAATAATCTGAGCGGCGAGCAATTCCGCCGTGTCGAACTACTTCACGATTTCGATCAGCTCCACATCGAACACCAGCGTGGCCTGCGGCGGAATCGTCGGCGGCGAGCCGTTCGCGCCATAGGCGAGGTTCGCCGGGCAGGTGAGCTGGGCCTTGCCGCCCACCTTCATGGACTGCACACCTTCGGTCCAGCAGGCGATGACGCCATTCAACGGGAACGTCGCAGGTTCACCGCGCGCGATCGAACTATCGAAAACCTTGCCGTCGATGAGGCGACCTTCGTAGTGCACCTTCACCTGGTCGGAGGCGGCCGGCGACGGGCCCGTGCCTTCCTTGGTGTGCTTGATGAGCATGCCGCTCGTGGTCTTGCTGACGCCCGCTTCCTTCGACGCGGTTTCGAGGAACGTGACGCCGGCCGCTTCGGCCTTCTTGGCGACCACTTCCATGCGAGCACGCTGCAGTTCCTGAACTTTCGGAATGTATTCTTCGGGCTTGATGTCGCCCTTGACGCCCGTGACTCCGGCGGTAAGGCCCTTCTGAACCTGCTCGAGCTCTTCGGGCTTGAGGTCGAAGGTGCTGAGGGACTGGCTCATCAACATGCCGAGCGCGTACAGCGTCTTCTGTTCTTCGGTCATGGGAGCTTGTTCCTTCGCCTTGGTTTTCGCTGCATCGGCATCGCAGACGGAGAGACTGAGGGTGCAGAAGATGGCCACGAGGGCAGTTAGGTTTTTCATAGGGCGCCGAGAATAGCGCGCCCGAGGGCCTGCGGGCAGCTTTTTTATCGTTTACGTCCGCTTCTCCCACACCTCGAAGGTCATGGTGTGGGCATGGCGTTCATCCGCCTCATACCGTTCCCGCTCAATGACTTCCCATTGTCGGTTGTCCAGTTCAGGCCACATTACATCGCCATCGAACCGGGCGTGTACCCGGGTCAGGTGGATGCGCCCGGCCTTCGGCAGGAACAGGCGGAAAAGGTCGGCACCACCAATGACCATGACCTCGGGCGCATCCGCGACGGCCTCGATCGCCGCTTCGGCACCGTGCACCACCTCGACCCCATCCCGCCGGTAGTTAGTGTCCCGGGTCACGACGATGTTGCGCCTGCCCGGAAGTGGTTTGCCGATGGACTCGAAGGTCTTGCGGCCCATGATCATCGGCTTGCCCATGGTCAGGCGCTTGAAGTGCTTCAGGTCTTCGGGGAGGTGCCAGGGC
>Ga0190271_10001654_pt1 | contig 12924 bp, 12 predicted proteins | sample Popmic356T_FD_133747 | JGI IMG/M metagenome (GOLD analysis project Ga0190271, IMG submission 133747) | Populus adjacent soil microbial communities from riparian zone of Weber River, Utah, USA - 356 T | ecosystem: Environmental > Terrestrial > Soil > Riparian zone | place: USA: Utah | collected...
CGGACGCGGGGCGTCGAGCGCCAGCGCGTCTTCAGCCGGGAGCAGCCGCGCCTCGGGGAAGAAGGGGATGAGGCCCAGCGGCTCCCACTCCGTGGCGGCGGCGATCAAGGCCATGCCGCTGGCGAAGAGCTGAGGGTCGCCCCGAAACTTGTTGACGAGAAAGCCGCTTATCAGCGCCGCGTCGCCGGCGTCGATCACCGCCTTGGTGCCGACCAGGCTGGCGATCACCCCGCCGCGGTCGATGTCGCCAATCAACACAACCGGGACATCTGCGGCGCGGGCGAAGCCCATATTGGCAATGTCGTTGGCGCGGAGATTGACCTCAGAGGCGCTGCCGGCGCCCTCGACCAAAACGATGTCGGCTTCGTCTTTCAGCCGCGCGAAGCTGTCCAGCACGAACCGCATCAGCTCGGGCTTGAGTGCCTGGTACTCCGCTGCCGAGGCGTGGCCACGGACCTTTCCCTGCACCACGATCTGTGCGCCGATTTCGCTTTGCGGCTTGAGCAGCACCGGGTTCATGTGCACGCTCGGCGCGACCCGGGCGGCGCGCGCTTGAATCTCTTGCGCCCGGCCGATCTCCCCACCGTCTGGCGTGACGCCAGCGTTGTTCGACATGTTCTGCGGCTTGAACGGCAGCACTTTCAGCCCGCGGGCGACGAGCGCGCGGGCAAGACCGGCGACGATCAGCGATTTGCCCACATCTGAGCCAGTGCCCTGGAACATGATCGCGCGGGCCGGCATCTGCTCAGAACTCGATGCCTTCCTGCGCCTTCACCCCGGCGGCGAAATGGTGCTTCACCAAAGTCATCTCGGTGACGAGGTCGGCGGCCTCGATCAGCTCCGGTTTGGCGTTCCGGCCGGTGACCACGACATGCAACTCCGGCCGCCGCGCCTGCAACACCGCGATCACCTGGTCGAGCGCGAGATAGTCGTAGCGGAGCGCGATGTTCAGCTCGTCGAGGACAACCAGCCCGAAGTCCGGGTCGGCCATCAGTTCTTGCGCTTTGGCCCACGCGCGCTCGGCCGCTTCGATGTCGCGGGCCAGGTCCTGCGTCTCCCAGGTGAAGCCCTCGCCCATCGTGTGCCAGGAGACCTGCTCGCCGAACTTGGCAAGCGCGTCGCGCTCGGCACTATGCCAAGCGCCCTTGATGAACTGCACCACACCCACGCGGCGCCCGCGCCCGAGCATACGCAGCGCCAAGCCGAAGGCCGCCGTCGACTTGCCCTTGCCGGTGCCGGTGTGGACGATGAGCAAGCCCTTCTCGATCGTCTTGGCCGCAACCTCCTCGTCCTGGCGCGCCTTGCGGTTCGCCATCTTGGCGCGATGGCGCTCGGATTGTTTCTCGTCGACGTCTTTGGTCATGGGCTTTTCACGACGACCGGCAGGCCGGCCACCATCATCACCACGCGCGAAGCCTGCGTTGCCAGCCTTTGGTTGAGCGAACCTTGAGCGTCCCGAAATTGCCGCGCCAGCGCATTGTCAGGCACGATGCCGAGACCAACCTCGTTCGAGACGAGCACGGTTGGCCCGGCGCGCGCAGCCAGCGTTTGTTCGAGCTTTGCGGTCATCGCATCCACCTTGAAGGCGCCAAGCATGAGATTGGACAGCCAAAGCGTCAGGCAGTCGACCAGAACGGCGGCGCCTCCAGGCGCGGCGGCCAGCGCGTCACGCAATTCGTACGGCGCTTCGACGGTCTGCCAGCCTGCATCGCGGCTCGCCCGGTGGGCCGCAATCCGCTCGGCCATTTCGCTATCCTTGGCCTCGGCCGTGGCGACATAGACCCAAGGCTTCGGATAGGTGGCGATCAGCCACTCGGCATAGCGGCTCTTGCCGGAGCGGGCGCCGCCGAGCACGAGCGTTACAAGCCCCTGCCCGGCAGCGTCGATTTGTGCCATCGGCCTAGCTTGCTTGGATGAAGCGATCCCGGAAATATCCGGCCAGCCCTCCGAGCAGCGCCCAGAACACAAGCGTGGTCAGCACGACCGCCACCACGAAGCTGTGGTGCAAGCCTTCGGGGACCGGGCTTGCATGGCTGTCCGGCTGCGGCGCACCGACGATATGCGGCGCGACCAGCAAGACGATGGCGGCGACCACTCCAAGCAGCGACCGCTGAAAGAACAGCAGCCACAGCGCGACCCCGGCTGAGAGCACCGTCGCCACCCACCAGAGCTGGCGCGCTCCGAGATCGGCGGCCGGCATGGCGGGAAGCTCGGGTGGAAGCCCAAGCCCAGGCGCTAAGGTGAACACGACGAAGGCCGCAAGGCCCCAATACACGCCTTGGCGCCAATCCCTGATCCCACCGAACAGCTCGCTGACGGCGATCAGCAGCAGCGCGAAGCCGATGCCGGTGACGATATTGGCGGCGACCGTAAAGGCCGTGCGCTCGAAGCCGTCCGACGGCGCCCAGCCCTCCTCGTCACCATGCGAATGCGCCGTGGTCGCTTCACCCGCGCCGTGGTCGTGCGGCGCAGCATCGCCCTGCCCCTCGAAGGTCTCCGCCTTGAGAATCAGCGGCACGGTGGTGAAGCTCTGGGCCAGGGTCATGCCGAGCCCGGCGATCACACCGGCGATGGCGGCGACCACAACGATATTGCGGAAGTAATCCATGTTGCGCTCTCCCTCTCGGCTAGTGGCAGGGAAAGGCCATGGAATGGCGATAATCGTGCGCGGCGTTATGCACCGCCTCGATGTGGGAGAAGCCCACGCCGCCGACGATGAAAATGCCGAGCAGCGCCGCCATGAAGATCGGGACGGCACGCGAGGCGCTAAGCGCGGCGGCATCATGCGCGCCGGTTGGTTTGGTCGAGGAAGTCTTCATCTGATCCCCCTTGCGCCCTCCACCCGAGAGCGCGGTTAAGGTTGCCGTCGCCGGCAGGTCTCCTGGCTCGCGGGTCAAAGCTTCCCTTCGGCCTTCCCGGAGCGGATCGGATCGGCTCCAGTGGCAGGTGGAAGGGCGCTCGCCGCTTACAGTTGCGGGGGCAGCCGCGGAATAGGGATCAACCCGCACCGCGTTCCCTTTTTCAGTCCCGCCCCATGCGGGAACCGACGACGCGAGGACTATAGCCGCCGCGCCGCCTTTCGCAAGCTGCCCCTTGCCGGAGCGCATTGACAAAGGGGCCGACGGCCCCGTTAAGTGGCCTTAATCGGCGGTCTCTCGCATGAGAGCGAACAGGGAACGCGGTAACGGGCCAAGGCCCAAAATCCGCGGCTGCCCCCGCAACTGTAAGCGGCGAGCCTGAGCCATAAGCCACTGGGTGGGAGCGCCCGGGAAGGCGGCCAAGGCAGCGACCCGCGAGCCAGGAGACCTACCGCCGATGCTGGTCGCTCACCGGGCGGGGTGCCTCGGAGCGGTTGGTTCACGAACGGCCGGTCCGGAAGCCTGGGCCCGGCCACAGCAAGCACCCTAAAGTCGCGGCGTAGCAAGGAGCGGCGTCAGGGTGAGTCTCATCGACACCGCAGAGGACGAAAACCGCAACATCGAGGCCGACGCCGCGATGACGGTCTATGTCTGCATCACCTGCCGCCGTCCCAGCGATCCGGAGGACAGCGTGCGGCCGGGCCTAACCTTGGCGCAAGAGACCACGCGCGCGGCCGACGGCAGTGGCGTGAAGGTGCGCCAGATTCGCTGCCTCGCCAATTGCAGCCGGGCCTGTAGTGCCGCGATCAGGCGCGACGGCGCCTGGACCTATGTGTTCGGCGGGCTCGAGCCCGAGCGCGATGCTGCTGCGCTGATCGACGGCGCCAAGCTGTTCGCCCGCGCGGCGGACGGTTTGATGCCGTGGCGCAGCCGCCCCGACATTTTGAAGCGCGGGTTGATCGCGCGTGTGCCACCGATCGATTTCGAGGAGGAAGCCGAATGAGCTCCACGCTTGCCCGCGTTCCCTGCACCATCGTCACCGGCTTTCTCGGCTCGGGCAAGACCACGCTGATCCGCCATGTGCTCGCCAACGCCAACGGACGCAGGCTCGCGGTGATCGTCAACGAATTCGGCGATCTCGGCATCGACGGCGAGATCCTCAAAGGCTGCGGCGACGAAGCCTGCCCCGAGGAGAACATCGTCGAACTCGCCAATGGCTGCCTCTGCTGCACGGTGGCCGACGAATTCGTGCCGGCGCTCGACCAGATCCTCGCGCGCGAACCGGCCGTCGAGCATATCGTCATCGAGACGTCGGGACTGGCGCTGCCCAAGCCGCTGGTGCAGGCGTTCCTCTGGCCCGCGGTCAAGAGCCGCGTCACGGTCGACGGGGTGATCGCGGTGGTCGACGGCGCCGCGCTGGCAGACGGCCAGGTGAGCGCCGATCTCGCTGCACTTTCGGCGCAGCGCGCGGCGGATACCGCGCTCGACCACGACGATCCGATCGAAGAGGTGTTCGAGGATCAGATCGCTTGCGCCGATCTCGTGGTGCTGAACAAGCGCGACCTGCTCGACGCCGCCGGCATCGACAGGGCGATGGCGGCGATCAAGGACGCGCTACCGCGCGCGGTGCGCATCGTCACCGTGGCTGACGGCAAGGTCGATCCCGCGGCTCTGCTCGGCCTTGGTGTCGGCACCGAGGCCGATATCGAGAACCGCAAGACGCATCACGACGACGAGATCGACCACGACCACGACGATTTCGACAGTTTCGTCGTTGCGTTGCCGGAGATCGCCGATCCCGCGGCGATCGCCGCGCGGATTGCGCGCGTCGCCGAGGCGCATAATGTGTTGCGGATGAAGGGTTTCCTGGCGGTCTCGGACAAGAAAATGCGGCTGCTGGTCCAGGCGGTCGGCCCCCGGGTCAGCCACTATTATGACCGCGCCTGGGGACCGGACGAGGCGCGCCAGGGCAGCCTGGTGGTGATCGGGCTGAAGGGCCTCGATCGCGACGCGGTGGCCAAGGCGCTGGTGAGCTAGAAGATGCATCTGCTCCAGACCACATCGGCAGGCCTCGACGATCTGGTCGAGCCGGTCGATCTCGCCCAGCTTCCGGGCGATATCCTGATCTTATCCTTCGCCGACAGCGACCTCGCCGCTCTGGCGGCGGCCTACGCGGCGGAGAAGGACCGGCTGCCGAGCGTGCGGCTGGCGCATCTGCGCGACCTGCGCCACCCAATGTCGATCGACCTTTGGATCGACAATTGTGCGCGCCACGCCAAGGTGATCGTGGTCAGGCTGCTCGGCGGCCTCGATTGGTGGCGCTACGGGGTCGAGGCGCTCGCCGCGATGGCGCGCGAGCGGGGTATCGCGCTCGCCGTGCTGCCGGGCGAGGACCGCGACGATGCGCGCCTCGACGATGCCTCGACGCTCGGGTCGGAGCAACTGCGCGCGCTGCTCGCGTTCTTCCGCCATGGTGGAAACGAGAATTTGCAGGCTCTGCTGCGCAAGCTCGCAAGCCTCGCCGGCGTCACGCTCGACGTGCCGGAGCCGCAGGCAGTCCCACGCATGAGCGCCTATCTTCCGGGTGCGGGACCGGTTTCGATCGACAGGCTGATCTCCGGCCTGGCTGCGGGGAGCGCCGTGGTGCCGATCGTCTTCTACCGGTCGGCGCTGCTCGCCGCCGACACCACGCCGATCGACGCGCTTTGCGCGGCGCTTGAAGCGCGCGGACTGTCGCCCGCCCCGCTTTTTGTGCCTAGCCTCAAGGATCGCGACGCGGCGGCATTCGTTAGCGATGCACTGACCGAGCTCAAGCCTGCGGTCATCGTCACCGCTACCGCCTTTGCGGCGGGGATCGAGCCGGGAGCATCGCCGCTCGATGCGGTGGACGCGCCGGTGCTGCAAGCGGTGATCGCCACGACCAGGCGCTCCGCTTGGCAGGAGAGCGTACGCGGTCTCGGCCCGGCCGATCTCGCCATGCATGTGGTGCTGCCGGAGCTCGATGGCCGAGTGCTGGCGGGCGCCATCGCCTTCAAGGATTCGCTGCCGAGCGACGAAGCGCTTTGCTTCACCGCCTTCGCCAGCCGCCCGGAGCCCGACCGCATCGCCATGGTTGCCGACCGCGTCGCGGCGATGGTGAACCTGCAACGAACGCCACGTGCGGAGCGTCGCATCGCCGTGCTGTTGCCCGATTATCCCGCCGCGGGCGGGCGGGCCGGCTATGCCGTCGGGCTCGACGTGCCGCAAAGCGTCGTTGCCCTGCTCGCCGATCTCGCCGAAGCTGGCTACGGTGTCAGTGCTGCACCGCAAGCCGCGGCGGTTCTCCTCCAGGCGCTCGACACGGGCATGGCCGAGCCGCGCCTTTCGCTTGCGGCCTATCGGCAATTGCTCGCAGAGCTACCGGGAGGTGTATCGCGAGCGGTCGAAGCCGCGTGGGGCGAGCCGCAAGACGATCCCGATTTTCGCGGTGGCGCGTTCTGCTTTCGCGCCGCCAAGTTCGGCAATGTCTGGGTCGCGCTGCCGCCCGACCGAGGACGCGCCTCGGAGCGGCGCGCCGTCTATCACGACCCCACGCTACCGCCGCGCCATGCCGTGCTTGCGCTCGGCCTGTGGCTGCGTCACGTCGCCAAGGCCGATGCGCTGGTGCATATGGGCGCGCATGGGACGCTGGAATGGCTGCCGGGCAAGGCCGTGGCGTTGACCGCCTGGTGCTTTCCCGAAGCGGTCGTGGGACCGCTGCCGGTGGTCTATCCCTTTATCGTCTCCAATCCGGGCGAGGCGGCGCAGGCCAAGCGCCGCATCGCCGCCGTCACCATCGGCCATTTGCCGCCGCCGCTGGTCGAAACCGAATTGTCCGGCGCGGCGCAAGAGCTCGAACGGCTGGTCGACGAATATGCGATCGCCGACGGGCTCGACCGGCGGCGGCGCGAGCTTCTGGCGCGGCTGATCGTCGAGACGGCGGGGCGGAGCGGACTCGCGCGCGAGGCAGGGGCCACCCCCGCGCTCCACCCCGACGAAGCCTTACGCAAGATCGATGCGTGGCTCTGCGACCTCAAGGACTCAGCCGTCAAGGACGGACTGCATATCTATGGGCGGCCACCGGAAGGCGATGATCCGCTTTGGCAGGGCTGCGCCGCAGCCGAGCGCGACGCGCTGCTCGCCGCGCTCGACGGCAAGCACATTCGACCAGGACCGGCGGGCGCGCCGCAGCGCGGCCGCCGCGACGTGCTGCCCACCGGGCGCAACCTGTTCACCGCCGACCCGCGCCTCCTGCCGACGCCGACCGCGATGGATCTCGGCCGACTCGCCGCAGACGAGGTGATCCGGCTCTACCTCCAGACTCATGGCGAGATGCCGCGCTCGCTGGTGATCGATCTCTGGGGCAGCGCCACGCTCAGGACCGGCGGCGAGGAGATCGCGCAAGGGCTGGCGCTGATGGGCTGCCGCCCGGTGTGGGACGCTTCGAGTGCGCGCGTCACCGGCATCGAGGTGCTGCCGCCTGCAGCGATGGGCCGGCCTAGAGCCGATGTTACCTGGCGCATCTCCGGGCTGTTCCGTGACCTTTTTCCGGCACAGATCGCGCTGCTCGACGCCGCCGTGCGGCTGGTCGCGGGGCGCGACGAAGACGACGAGGAGAATCCGCTCGCCGCTGTCGCGCGGGCCAATGGCAAAAGCGGCGCAAGTCTCGGGCGCATCTTCGGCACCGCGCCCGGAGCTTACGGCGCCGGCGTCGAGGAGCTGCTCGGGCAGGACAGCGCGCCGGCGCAGATCGGCACAGCCTATCTCGCCGCAACCTCGCATGGCTATGGCGGCGCCGAGGGCGAAGCCAGGCGTGCGCCCGGCGCTTTCGCCAAGCAGGTTGCCGCTGCCGATTTGCTGCTGCATTGCAACGACGATCCCTCGCGTGACCTGCTGGAAGGCGCGGAGGATGTCGCCCATATCGGCGGCTTCGCCGCGGCGGCGGTGGCGCTCGGTAGCGAGGCGGATCTGATCGTGCTCGATACCACCAATCCCAACCGCCCCCGCGCGCGCCCACTGGACAAGGCGCTGGCGAGAATCGTGCGCGGCCGCGCCACTAGTCCGCGCTTCATCGCGGGCATGATGCGGCACGGGGCGCGCGGCGCGGCGGAGCTTGCCGAGACGGTCGACCGGCTGGTCGATTTCGCCGAGACCACAGGCGTCGTGTCGAGCGTGCTCTTCGATCTCGTACACGAGGCCTATCTTGCCGATCCGACGGTGCGCGATTTTCTCCAGCGCGAGAACCCTGACGCCGCGCGCGCCATCGCCGAACGGCTGGAGACTGCGCGGCGCAAGGGGCTATGGCATCCGCGCCGCAACGATCTCGGCGCGGCGCTGGACGCGCTCCAGGCGGAGGCCACGTTATGACCAGCGCCTATGCACGCGGCGCCTGCCCCGGCCTTTCTGCCCCGATGCAGACCGGCGACGGGCTGCTGGTGCGCCTCCTTCCCGTGGCGCCGATTGCGCTCGGCGCGTTCAGCCGCCTCTGCGCGGCGGCGCGCGCCCACGGCAACGGCACTATGGAGATCTCAGCCCGCGGTAGCCTCCAGGTCCGCGGGCTTACATCGGCCTCTGCCCCGCTCTTCGCCGATGCGGTCTCAATGCTCGGTATCGAGATCAGCGAGGGGCTGCCTGTAATCACAGACCCTCTGGCAGACCAGGCTTCTGACCAGTTCGATGCCGAGGCGCTGGCGCGTGAGCTTCGCCACGCCGCCGCATCCGCCGCTCTACCGCTCGCACCGAAAGTGTCGGTGATCGTGGATAGCGGCGGCAGACTTCACCTCGATGCCCTTGCGGCCGATATCAGACTCCAGGCCGTCACCACGGCGGACAGTCCGTTGCTTCATGTTGCGCTCGCAGGCGACGGAGCTTCGGCAACACTACTTGGCATGATCGCACCGGATGAAGCTTGCGAAGCCGTGTTGCGCCTGCTTGCGTTGATTGCGGCACATGGTCGGGAAGCGCGCGCCGCCGACGTGCTCAAGAGCGGCGGGATTGCTGCGTTCCAGGATGCCATCCGAACCCGCATCGCGCTCCACTCACCGGTGCCACACCGGCTCCGCGCCGAAATGGTTGGTACGCATTCTCTCAAGGACGATCTCTACGCGCTTGGCGTCGGGCTCGCTTTTGGTCACGCTGAGGCCGACACGCTGAGAGCTCTTACGGAGATTGCCCGCGTGCATGGTGCCTTAAGGGCGCGGCCTGCGCCCGATCGCACGTTGTTGCTCAGACCTTTAAAGAGGACCGAGGTAAAGCCGCTAAGAGACGAGGCTCGGCGCTTGGGTTTCCCTGTGGACCACGCCGATGCACGGCGACGGATCGTTGCCTGTCCCGGCGCACCCGCTTGCGCCTCGGGCCTAATCGCGAGCCGCGAGATCGCCGCCGCGCTTGCGCGCGATCTGCAGTCATCCGGCGATGGAATAGCCCTGCATGTCTCGGGCTGCGCCAAAGGTTGCGCCCATCAAGCTTCCGCGCCGGTTGCTATTGTCGGCACGGCGCTTGGCGCCGGCATCGTCCGCAACGGCACGGCACGCGCCATACCGGCGGCCTATGCCGATCCTGCCGACCTTGCCGAGGAGATCGACCGCATCATCGATGCACGCGAGACGGTCAATGCTTAAGCGCCCCGATTATCTCCGCGACGGCAACGCCATCTATCAACGCTCCTTCGCCATCATCCGCGAGGAGGCAGACCTTGCCCGCTTCTCGCCGGAGGAAGCCGAGATCGCCGTGCGCATGGTCCATGCCTGCGGCCAGGTCGAGGCAGCGCAGTCGATCGCGTTCGGCCCCGGGCTGGTCGGCGCGGCGCGTGATGCGCTGAAGCGCGGTGCACCGATTTTGTGCGACGCGGAAATGGTGGCGCATGGCATCACCCGCGCGCGGCTGCCGGCCAGCAACGAGGTGATCTGCACCTTGCGCGATCCCACCGTGCCCGAGCTTGCCGCCCGGCTCGACACCACGCGTTCCGCCGCGGCACTCGAGCTTTGGGGCAACCGGCTCGACGGCGCCCTGGTGGCTATCGGCAATGCTCCGACCGCGTTGTTCCATCTGCTGGAGAAGGTCGAGGCCGGAGCTCCCCGTCCGGCGGCGATTCTCGGCATTCCCGTGGGCTTCGTCGGCGCGGCGGAGTCGAAAGAGGCGCTCGCTGCCAATGCTTGCGGCGTGCCTTATCTCATCGTGCGAGGGCGGATGGGCGGCAGCGCCATGACCGCCGCGGCGGTCAACGCGCTGGCGAGGCAAGGCCTATGAATAGCGGTGCGCGGCTGATCGGCATCGGCGTAGGCCCCGGCGATCCCGGGCTCGTCACCCTGAACGCGATCGCCGCGCTCAAGGCTGCCGATGTGGTTGCCCATTTCGCCAAGGAGGGAAACACCAGCAAGGCACGGACCATCGCCGCGCCGCATCTGAAGCCAGGCGTCGAGGAGCTGCCGCTGCTCTATCCCGTCACCACCGAGCTCCCCAAGCAGGGCGCCGCCTATCGCCAGGCGCTCGGCGCCTTCTATGACGGCGCCGCCGAGAGTATCGCCGCGCGCCTCGACCAGGGCCGCGTGGTCGCGGTGATCGCCGAGGGCGACCCGCTGTTCTACGGTTCATACATGCATCTTCATGTGCGGCTCGCGGCGCGCTATCCGACCGAGATCGTCGCAGGCGTCACCGGCATGTCGGGCTGCTGGTCGGCGGTGGGGACGCCGATCGCGCAAGGCGACGACGTGTTCACCGTGCTGCCGGCGACCATGCCGCAATTCGAGCTGGAGCGGCGGCTCGCCGATACTGACGCCGCGGTGGTGATGAAGATCGGCCGGCATCTCCCCAAAGTGCGCCGCGCGCTCGACCGCGCCGGGCGGCTCGACCGTGCCATCTATGTGGAGCGCGGCACCATGGCCAACGCCGCGATCATGAAGCTGACCGACAAGCTAGACACGGCCGCGCCCTATTTCGCCATGGTGCTGGTGCCGGGCTGGGAGGGGCGGCCATGAGCGGGCGTCTGATGGTGATCGGGCTCGGGCCTGGCGACGACCGCTATCTGACGCAAGAAGCGGCGGACGCGCTGCAAGAAGCCGAGGCGCTGTACGGCTATGGGCCCTATCTCGAACAGGTTCCGCGCCGCGACGGCCAGGCGCGGCACCCCTCCGACAACCGGGAGGAAGGCGCGCGCGCCGAGGCCGCGCTGCGCCATGCCGCCGGCGGAGCGAAGGTCGCCATCGTGTCGGGCGGAGACCCCGGCGTGTTCGCCATGGCGGCGTCCGTGCTGGAGGCGATCGACACCGGCCCTGAGGCCTGGCGCACGCTGGATGTCGCCATCATGCCAGGCATCACCGCCATGCTCGCGGTCGCCGCCCGCGCAGGCGCGCCGCTCGGTCATGATTTCTGCGCCATCTCGCTGTCGGACAATCTGAAGCCCTGGGAGCTGATCGAGCGCCGTCTCAATGCCGCCGCCTCGGCCGGCTTTGTGATCGCGCTCTACAACCCGGTCTCGCGCGCGCGGCCCTGGCAGCTTGCCAAGGCCTTCGGCATTCTTGCCGGCCATCTGCCCGGCGCAACACCGGTCGTGCTCGGCCGGGCCGTTGGACGGAGCGACGAGAGCGTGACGATCACCACGCTCGCCGCAGCTGGCGACATCGCCGCCGACATGGCCACGCTCGTCATTGTCGGCTCGCGCGAGACGCGGCTGGTCGCGCGGCCGGGACAGCGCGCGCTGGTCTATACGCCGCGAGCGGTGGAGAGTGTCAGCGCATGATCGAGCCAGGCGAGAACCTCATCGACGGTCGCCGCCGATTCCATGGGCGGCAATGCCGGTCGCTGCAGCATGATGACGGGAAGGCCAAGCACGCGCGCGGCCGCGATCTTGCCGTAGGTGGCATCGCCGCCGCTATTCTTGGCGACGGCGATCTCGATGCGGTAGTGCTCGAGCAGCGCGCGGTCCTCTGCCGCGCTGAAGGGTCCGCGCGCGGCGATGTAGCTCGCCTGCGGCACCGCGAGCGGCGGATCGACGGGGTCGACGCTGCGGATGAGATAAGAGTGATGAGGGGCATGTTCGAAGGATTGCAGCTCCTTGCGGCCAAGCGCCAGGAACACGCGGCGCGGGATCTCGCCGATCGCCCTCACGGCGTCGGAGACGGTCTCGACTTCGAGCCAAGCGTCGCCCGGAAGCTTGGGCCAAGGCGGGCGCAGCAAGGCGAGCAGCGGAACGCCTGTCTCACGCGCGGCCTGCGCGGCATTGGCCGAGATCGCGGCCGCGTAAGGATGCGTCGCGTCGATCAGCGCGGCGATGCACTCTGCGCGGAGATAGCGGGCGAGCCCTTCTGCCCCGCCGAAGCCGCCACTCCGAACCGGTACGGAATGCGGCGCAGGCGCTGCGGTGCGGCCCGCCAAAGAGAGCGTCACCGCGTAGACGGTGCGTTGCGCCAAGGCGGCTGCGAGCGCGCGCGCCTCGGCGGTGCCGCCGAGAATGAGGATGTTCATGGGCCGCGCTGAACCGGTCATGCCCGAACCTGCCTCAGCGAGGCGCTGGCTGTCCATCGTCGGCATCGGCGAGGACGGGATCGAGGGCCTGGGCGTGACTGCGCGCGGCCTCGTGTCGGACGCCGAGATTGTATTCGGCGGGGCGCGGCACCTGGCGCTGGCCGCAGGCCTGATCCGCGGCGAGGCCAGGACGTGGCCATCGCCATTCTCGGTGAAGCCGGTGCTTGCGGCGCGCGGACGGCAGGTCTGCGTGCTCGCGTCGGGCGATCCGTTCCAGTACGGGGTGGGCTCGACTCTTGCCGCCCATGTTTCGCCCGACGAGACCGTCGTGGTGCCGGCGCCATCGGCGTTCAGCTTGGCGGCGGCACGGCTCGGCTGGCCGCTGCCGGAGATCGCGCTGGTCTCGCTGCATGGCCGTGCGCTCGACCGCATCCGCCCGCATCTGCATCCAGGCGCGCGCGTGCTGGCATTGACCTCCGACAGCCAGGCGCCGGCAGCGCTCGCGCTTCTCTTGGCCGACACGGGGTTCGGCGCTTCGCGGCTCACCGTGCTGGAGGCGCTCGGCGGGGCGCACGAACGCGTGCGC
>Ga0190271_10001655_pt1 | contig 12924 bp, 8 predicted proteins | sample Popmic356T_FD_133747 | JGI IMG/M metagenome (GOLD analysis project Ga0190271, IMG submission 133747) | Populus adjacent soil microbial communities from riparian zone of Weber River, Utah, USA - 356 T | ecosystem: Environmental > Terrestrial > Soil > Riparian zone | place: USA: Utah | collected...
CGCCCCACGCGACCGTGAGGGCGTGAGCGCACGCGCGCCCTACCCTGGACCCCGCAAAAGAGCAACACGCACGATCTGACCACGTCGGAAGGCCTGTACTGGCCGACCATCCCGGCAGAGGTCGTGAGCGAGGCACGAGCGCTGCGCGATCAGCTGTCGACGCCCCGGCGCACGCGCCGCGTACAAGGCCAAGCTGCCGGCCAATGCTCAGGACGAGGGCCAGGTGGTGATTCACCACTCCGATACGATCTGGGGGTCGTCGTTCCAGTCGGTGGCCTCGTACGACGTGATCGCGGGGCGCAGCACGCTGAGCTTCGACGCGGACGCGCTTCCGCTCACGGCACCGCAGTAGCGCGCGCGTGCTGCGCAGTGCTTTCAGCTCGTCCACAACGTCTCGCTCAGGCCCGAGAGTAGGCGCGCCGAGTCGGCCTTCGAGGGGAAGCCGATGAGGCGGCAGTCTTCTGCCGTCAACCCAGTCTCGAGCTCGCACTCCAGGTCGAAAATCGCGCGCGCACGGGCCGCGCTGACGGCCGTGCGCTGCTCTGGCGTCAGCTGGGTGTCGAACCAAGCGGCGAGCTCCCACGACAGCAGGGCGTGACGGGTCTCGTCCGCGGCGATGGTGACCATCGCCGCACGCACCTCGGCATCGGCGGCAGACTCAGCCTGATAGATCGCCACCAGCGCGCCGAACGTCTCTCGCACGCAGCCCTCGACCGCATTGTCCAGCGCCAGCTCGAGTGCGCACCGCCCTCGCGAGCTTGCGACCTCGGGCGCAATCAGCGCGCCGCCGAAGCGACGCGCGAGCTCGCTCATGGCGTCGGCGTGACGCTCTTCGTCGCAGACAGCCGCGCACGCGCGCTCGATCAGCGCGCGCGGCGCGCCGAGCGTGTGCAGCTCCTCCGCAAGCTGGGCAAAAGCGAACACGGATGCCGCCTCGAGCCGCGCGATCTGCGCAAGGAACGCGCCCAGCGTGCGGTCGTTCGCGTCGCTCTGCGCGCTGCGCAGGCCCGCTGGCCTGCGTCCGATCGCACAGGTGCTCGGGCTCAGCACCACGTGCTCGACGCGCGCCACCACGCCGGCGCGACTCACCGTGACCAGGTCGCGGAAGACACCACCGCTGCACGCGTCGAAGACCGTGCGCAGCTCGTAGCCCGCGGCGGTGGCACGAATCTCCGTGCCGACCGATCCTTGCACGTGGGACTGATCGGCGCACAGGAGCGCCTGACTGTTGAAGCTCGCTAGCAAGAGCGCCTCGCTCTCCGTGTCGACCGTGCCCAGAAAGGACACGAATGCGGCCCCATCCAAGCGGGCGTTGCTCGCAGCGACGCGCGTGAGCGCGAACGCGCCACACCTGGGAGGGCACTCGTCGGAGGTGCGGATCGCAGCGTTGTGCCGCGTGTCGCAAGCCACAGCGGTCTCACTCGCGGCACAGCGTTCGCCTCGCGAGAGCGACTCCGAGGCGAGCTCCGGGCGAGGCGCGTTAGCTGGCCCGCCCAGATTGCTGTGCTGGTGATAGATGCCGACGAAGTCCACGCTCTCTGTGAGCCGCAGCTCGGTCAGAGACGTGGAGGTGAGCAGACTGCACGCGCTCTTCCACCCGGCATCCGGCCCGTCTGGGCCTGCCGCGTCGCTCGGGAGTGCGCCGTCTGGCCCAGGCGTTCCCCCGTCTCGTTGCCCGGTGCCCCCCGCGTCGAGGCGAGTTTCGGGCGGAGCCTGCACTCCGGAGTCGCGACCACTCGGCGTGTTTTTCCCGGCGTCGTTGCGGCTGGTCGGCCTCGTCGCGCTAGCGGCATCTCGGTCCCCTGCGGCCGGCGTTGCTGGCAGCTGGTCTTGGGATTCATCGGTGGTGCCGACGCAGCCGGCGACACAGCTCGATGCCAGCACGGCGCGCGCGAGGGCGCGCAAGAGCATCGGAAGCTGCGCCGGCGCCAGCGACGCGGAAGGGAGGGCGCACTCGCCGCGAGCTAACAAGATGGCATCGTTCGGACGAGGGAGGGGCCGCTTCATTCCCCGCCAACACGCAAGCCCCGTGCCGGAGAAACGTGTCGAAACTGCAGCGCTTATTGGGAGGGCTGCGGCACACTTCGGCACGTCTACCGCTTGACCGGCGCGAGTGATTTCGATAGGCGTCGAACTGTGCCGCGCCGAGGTAGACCCCCATTGATCAAGAGCCAGTTCGAAGCAGTCGCAAAGGCCCTGGCCGATCCGCGGCGCATGGCGCTGTTGGAGTGTATCGCCAGTGAGCCCGAATACTCCTGTCAGCAGCTGTGCAGCGAGTCCGAGGTCTCGAAAGGCACCGTCTCTCATCACATCAAGGAGCTGGTGCGCGCGGGCCTGATCCTGGAGCGACGAGAAGGCCAGTTCATGTTCTACGAAGCGCGCCGCGAGGTGCTGGCTGCGTATGCGGCCGAGCTCATGCGCCGCGTGGCTCGCGTCCGGTAACGGCGCGCCGACGTCGCGCGACCTTCGCGTATCGCAGTTGGATAGGCGTCGAACTATCGAACTGCGCGACCCGAGGAGTTCGACCATGAATTCGCCGCCCCTTCCCAACTCGCACCGGGGAGTTGCATCGCTGGCCTTGATCGCTTTCGTGTTGGCCAGCGGCGCACTGCTCGCGGCCTGGAAACACAACGCCCAGCGCGCACAAACAGCCGGCTCGGCGAACCAGCCCGAACCGGTGGAGGTCGTCGCCGTAGCAAGCGCGCAGCAGCGAGAACACCAGCCAACCACCACCGCGATCGGCACGGCCCGGGCGCTACGCTCGATCACGCTCCGCAACGAGCTGCCAGGCACCGTTCGTTACAGCTCGCTCAGCCCGGGAAAGGTCGTCGCTCCGGGCACTGTGCTCGTCGCGCTCGATGTGTCTGTGGAGCAGGCCGAGCTACGAGCGCTCGAAGCCGAAGCAGTGCTGGCGGAGACCACATTCAAGCGCCGCACCGTGCTGCGCGAGTCCGGGACCATCGCGCAGGATGCCCTCGATCAGGCGCGGGCACAGCGCGATGGGGCGCGGGCACAGGTCGAGCGCCTGCGAGCCGTGATCGCCAAGAAGACCATTCGTGCGCCATTCCGGGTCCGGGTCGGCCTGGCTGACGTGCATCCAGGTCAGTACCTGAACCAAGGCGTGGAGCTGACGACGCTGCAAGGGGTAGATGGGGAAGTGTTTATCGACTTCGCCGTGGCCCAGCGTGTGGCCGCCGGCATGCGCGTGGGCATGCCCGTGGAAATCAGCACAGGCGAAGGTGCACCCACCATGACGGCCCGCGTCGTGGCCGTCGATGCACGCGTCGACCCGACCACACGCAATGCCACCATTCGCGCCCGGCTCGCCAGCAGTGAGAGTGGTCCCGCGCCCGGCGCCTCCGTGCGCGTGCGCGTGCCCGTCGGCGGCGCGGGCACGGCCGTGGCCATCCCGGTGAGCGCGCTGCGCAAGGGACCCGAGGGCGACCATGTCTGGGTGGTCACACCGGACGGCGCCGGGAAAGCTCGTGCGCAAAAGCGCATGGTGGAGAGCGGCCCAGCGCTGGGCGAGGTGGTGATTGTGCTCAGCGGTTTGAGGGCGGGAGAGCAGGTCGCCGCAGCGGGCTCCTTCAAGCTGCGCGATGGCATTCAAGTGAAGCCGGCGACCACGCTGGCAGCGTCGCCCTAAAAAGACTGTCTGGACCCGAATCGAGTCTCGGTCACTCGAGAGAGGAAGCGGAGATGCGCTCGTTTACCGACACCTTCATCAAACACCCGGTGCTGGCAATCGTGGTCAGTCTGGTGATCGTGCTGATCGGTTGGCGCGCGTTGAGCGCTCTGCCCGTGCAGCAGTATCCGCAGATCGAGAGCTCGTCCGTGCTCATCACCACGGTCTACACCGGCGCGAGCGCCGAGACGGTCCGCGGTTTTCTCACCACACCGATCGAGCGCGCCGTTTCGGCGATCAGCGGCGTGGACTACCTCGAGTCGACCAGCCGAGCTGGGGTCAGTACGGTCACGATCCGGCTCAAGCTCAATCACAGCAGCACCGCGGCACTGGCAGAGGTCACGGCGCGACTGCAACAGGTGCGTGCAGAGCTGCCGGCAGAGGCGGAGCCACCGGTGGTGGAGGTGCAGCGCACCGATCGCCCCTACGCCTCGTTCTATCTGAGTTTCACCTCCACCAAGCGAGACGCGCCTGCAGTGACCGACTGGTTGTTGCGCACGCTACAGCCGCAGCTTGCAACTTTGCCCGGCGTGCAGCGGGTAACCTTCGAGGGAGGCCAGCAGATCGCGATGCGCGTGTGGATCGACCCGGAGCGGCTAGCTGCGCTGGGTCTTGCACCCGGCGACGTGTACGCCGCGCTGCAGCGCAACAACTATCTCGCTGCGGTTGGGCAGACCAAGGGCGAGCTCGTCCAAGTCAATCTGCTCGCCAACACCGACCTGCGATCTGCCGCGGAATTCCGCGATCTCATCGTGGCTGAACGAGAGGGCGCAATCGTGCGCCTGAGCGACGTGGCGAAGGTGGAGCTCGGCGCCGAAGAAGCTGCGATGGTCGCCAAGCACGGCCAAAAAGAGGCCGTCTACCTTGGGGTCTGGCCGCTCGTGGGTGTCAACGAGATCGAGGTGGCGCACCGACTCCGGGCGGAGATGGACCGGATCCGGCCCACGCTGCCGCCAGACATCGACATGCAGATGGCGTACGACGCCACCACATTCATGGAGGATGCGCTCGAGGAGATCACCAAGACGCTGAGCGAGACGGTCTTGATCGTAGGTCTGATGGTGTTCCTGTTCATGGGTTCGATCCGCACTGCCCTCGTGCCTCTGGTGGCGATGCCGATCTCGCTGGTGGGGGCGGCGGTCGTCATGTACGCAGCCGGCTTCAGCCTGAACCTGCTCACCATCCTGGCGATCGTGCTCTCGGTGGGGCTGGTGGTCGACGACGCCATCGTGGTCGTGGAGAACGTCGAACGACACGTGCGCGAGGGCCGTAGCCGGATCGACGCGGCGCTGATCGGTGCGCGCGAGCTGGTGGGTCCGATCCTGGCGATGACCGTGACCTTGGCGGTCGTGTACACACCGATCGGCTTCCAAGGCGGGCTGACCGGCACGCTTTTCCTCGAGTTCGCGATCACCTTGGCGGCAGCTGTCGTGGTCTCCGGCGTCGTGGCGGTGACCTTGTCGCCGGTGATGAGCTCCCGCTTCGTGCACGAGCACGGCCACGAGGGCCGGCTTACGGTGCTGGTGAACCGTGGCTTCGAGGTCGTGAAGAGGGCCTACGCGCGGCTCCTCGATGGCGCGCTGGCGATGCGCTGGGGCGTCGTCGTTGCTGCCGCGCTGGTGATGGTCGCGGCGTGGCCGCTTTACGAGTACTCCCGGCGCGAGCTCGCCCCGGTCGAAGACCAGAGCCACATCAGTCTGTTCATGCAAGCTGCGCCAGACGCCTCGCTGGCCGCCTCCAACCGCGCATCGCTCGACGTGGTTCGCGCCATCGAAGCCTTCCCCGAGGCCAGGTTCATGTGGTCGCTCACCGCGAACTGGGGGGCGTTCGGCGGGATGGTGACCAAGGACTGGAAAGCGCGCGAGCGCTCGACCGCAGAGATGTACGAGGACGTGTACCAGAACGTCTCGCAGATCCCGGGCCTCCTGGTGTTCCCGCGCCTGGATCCACCGCTGCCCACACCAGGACAGTATGACGTGGAGCTTGTGCTCACCAGTGACACGCCTCCGCAGCAACTACTCAAGAGCGTGAACGAGGTGGTCTCCGCCGGACTGCTGAGCGGAAAGTTTCTGTATCTCGACACGGATCTCAAGATCGATCTGGCGGAGGCACGCGTCGTCATCGATCGCGAGCGGGTGGCCGATCTCGGGCTCGACTTGGCAGGCGTCGGCCAGGCGCTGGGAACACTGCTCGGCGGCGGCTACGTCAACCGGTTCAACTACTTCGACCGCAGCTACAAGGTGATTCCTCAGATCGCGGAGGCCGATCGCACCACCGTCGGCCCGCTGCTCGACCTGAAGGTCAAGACGCCTGGCGGCGCGCTGGTGCCGGTCTCCACGTTCACCCGCATCGAGACCAACGCAGCTCCACGCAGTCTGCAGCGCTTCCAGCAGCGCAACGCCGTCCGGATCTTCGGCGGCGTAAAACCAGGCGTGACGAAGGAAGAAGGCCTGACGGTCCTGGAGCACGCCGCGACGGGCGTTCCCGGCGCCATCCAGGACCACGCGGGCGAATCGCGACAGCTGCGACGCGAGGGGTCGTCGTTGAGCGGCACCCTGGGTTTTGCCGTCATCCTGATCTACCTGGTGCTGGCGGCGCAATTCCAGAGCTTCCGCGATCCGCTGATCGTGCTTCTGGGCTCCGTGCCGCTCGCGATCTCGGGTGCGCTGGTGTTCAGCTACCTCGGCATCACGACCATCAACATCTATTCGCAGGTGGGGCTGATCACGCTCGTGGGGCTCATCGCAAAGAACGGCATCCTGATCGTACAGTTCGCCAACACTCTGCAGGAGCAGGGCACACCGAAGCTCGCGGCGCTGCGCGAGGCTTCGATCACGCGGCTTCGCCCCGTCCTCATGACCTCGGCCGCCACGGTGTTTGGTCATCTGCCGCTCGTCTTCGTCTCTGGGCCGGGTTCGGAGGCGCGCAACAGCATCGGCACCGTGCTCGTCGCTGGCATGACCATCGGTACCGTGTTCACACTGTTCGTGGTTCCGGTGTTCTACTCCTTGATCGCAGCGCGTCACCAGGCGAGCGCCTCGCGCGAGCCCGACCCGGTCTGGAGCGCGGAGCTGACGAAACCCGCCACGGCTGCGGCAAGCGCTGAATGAGGTGCGCGAGAGGAGGTGAGACGCAGCGCGAACGTTCACGTCCAGAAGCGAGGCTCGCCCGACGAAGCGTCGATCGTGGTCCACGGCGTCGAGCTGGTGCGCGACGGATCTTGCGTTCCGTAAGCTCAGCGCAACGGCTTGTTGCCCAGACCGCAGCGACGAGGGTGCAGGAAAGCTGCTCGCGCTCCTGCCGCTGCGAGTGCTTCCTAGCGCGGCGACGTACTTCGCATCGCCTGCTCATGCCTCGTCTTTTCACATTGGGGAAACTTGCCACGTGCTACTTTCCGGACGGCTCCCGGCAGGTCAGGGGTGCGCATGACAGGCGAACTCGCGCGAACTTTCGTATTCGGGCCATTCCGGCTGCTGCCCGAACGCCAGCTGCTGATGCGCGACGAGACGCCCGTTCGCATCGGAGGCCGGGCGCTCGATCTCCTGACGGTGCTGGTGGAGCGCCCCGGAGAGATCGTCAGCAAGCCAGAGCTGCTCACGCGCGTCTGGCCAAACACGTTCGTCGAGGAAGGCAACCTCAAGGTCAACATGGCGGCGCTCCGCCGTGCGCTCGGAGAGGCCCATGGCGCTTCCCAGTACATCGCGACTGTCGTCGGCAGGGGCTATCGGTTCTGCGCGCCCGTGCAGTCCTCCAGGTCGGAAGGCCCCGTTTTCGAGCTCGGCGCGGCCACGTCACGCACCCACAACCTTCCGACCGGGACCACGCCCGTCTTCGGCCGGGCGAGTGCGATCGAGGCCATCCTGCATGAGCTGACCGAGGCGCGGCTGGTGTCGATCATCGGCCCCGGTGGCATCGGCAAGACCACGGTCGCGCTCGCGGTGGCCGAGCGCGCCGTCGGCGCCTTCCGGGACGGCGTCTGGCTGATTGATCTGGCGCTGCTGAAGGATCCGGAACTGGTGCCCAACGCCATCGCGACGACGCTCGGCGTGGTGGCGCATCTGCCGAGCATGCTGGCGGCGCTGAGCGAGTTCTTGCGCAACCGCGAGCTGCTGCTGGTGTTCGACAGTGGCGAGCACATCATCGAGGCCGCCGCTTCCTGTGCGCGTCGCATCCTCGCGGAAGCCGCCGGCGTGAAGATCCTCGTCACCAGCCGCGAGCCGCTGCTGGTGAACGGCGAGCGTGCCCGCCGGCTGCCGGGGCTCGGCACGCCGCCGCGGTCTGCTCATCTGACTGCCCCAGAAGCCCTCGCGTTCCCCGCCATTCAGCTGTTCGTCGACCGCGCGACCGACCGGCACGAGTCGTTCCAGCTGAGCGACGCCGATGCGCCGACGGTCGCCGAGATCTGTCGGCGACTCGATGGCCTCGCGCTCGCGATCGAGCTCGCGGCGACGCGTCTCGATGCGTTCGGCGTCACTGGGTTGTTGGGCCAGCTCGACGATCGGTTCCGCCTGCTGATCGGCCGCCGGGCTGGCCCTGAGCGACACCGCACGCTAGCGGCGACGCTCGACTGGAGCTACGGACTGCTCTCGCCGGAGGAGGCCGCGCTGCTGCGCGCGGTCTCGGTGTTCGCAGGGGTGTTCGATGTCGCTTCTGCCTCGGCACTCGGCAACGTCGCGACACCCAACGCCGCCGACACGCTGGCGCAGCTCTCCGAGAAGTCGCTGCTGGCAGCCGACCTCGACGCCGACAGCATCGCCTATCGCCTGCCGGAGACGACGCGCGCCTATTGCCTCGAACGCCTGCAGCAGAGTGGTGCGGATCAGGCGGTCCGCCGCCGCCACGCCGAGCACGTGTGCGCCGTGTTGGAGCGAGCCGCGAACGAGTGGGCAGAGCGGCCGGCACGGGAATGGGGAAACGCCTACGGGCGCCTCCTCGACGATCTCCGCGGAGCGCTCGCTTTTGCCGGACGAGCTGCCGCGGATGGCTCGCTGCGCATCCGGCTGACCGTCGCCGGCATCTTGCTCTGGAACCACTTCGCCCTGATCGAAGAATGCCGGGGTCACGTCGCGCAGGCAGTCGCGGAGCTCGACACTGCAGGACTTGCCGGGACCGCATTCGAGATGCGACTCCAGCTGTGGCTCGGCGACGCCACCACGTTCACGAGTGGCCCTCGGGTCGAAGCGATGGACGCGCTGCAAAGGGCCCTGCAGATCGCGGTCCGGATCGGCGACGCGGATGGTCATGTCCGCTGCCTTCGCCTGATCGGGGTCTACGAGCTCTTCCGGGGTGAGAACGAGGCTGCGCTTCGCACCCTCGAGACGTTCGTCGCCGCTGCGGCCGCGCAGGTTCCCTCTGCCGTGCTGGAAGCCGAGACCGCACTCGGCATCGGTGAGCTCTTCGTGGGACGGCTGCACAGCGCTCGGCGCCGCCTGGAACGCCATCACGAGCTCGAGCTGCGCGTCAGCAACGAAGTGCAGAGCACTCGCTACCACGCCCGGTACCTGTCCGACCGGATGGTCGATGTCGGCAACGTGTTGTCGCACGTGCAGTGGCTGACCGGCTCACCCGACGCAGCGTTGCACACGGCCGGGGCGGCGATCGAGCACGCACTCAATACCAAACACCACCTGTCGCTGAGCACGGCCCTGTCGTGGGTGTGCCCCGTGTTCTACTGGACGGGCCGCAACGCGGAGTGCGAGCGCTACGTCACGATGCTCGATGACGAAGCCAGGCGCCACGGCTTCGCGGTGCGGCGTCCGGTGGCGATGTTTTATCGCGCCGCGCTGGCTTGCGCGCGACCCGATGCCCGGGCCGATGAGATCGACACGCTCGAGCGGGCCATCGAGGAGCTCCATGCGACGCGGCACCTGGCGCGGCTGCCCTTCTACCTCGGTGTCCACGCCGACGTACTCGTCCAGCACGGCCGGCTCGGCGACGCCAGGGTCGCGATCCGCGCCGCACTCGATCGAGCAGGGGCCAAGAACGAGCGCTGGTGTCGGCCGGAGCTCTTGCGGATCAAGGCCTCCATCCTGACCGCCGAGGGCCAGCAGGCCAAGGCCGAGGCGCTCCTGCTGGAGTCGATCGGGCTGGCCCAAGACACGGGCGCGCTGTCGTGGCGATTGCGTGCCGCCAGTGACCTGGCACGACTGTGGAGCGCCACCGCGCGGACAGACGCCGCCCACATGATGCTGACGCCCGTCTACAGCGCATTCACCGAGGGGTTCGCCACGCGAGACCTCGTGGTCGCCGCCGAGCTGCTTGTCTCGTTCACCGCGCGCTGAGCAGCGCGGGCGCCCACACGACCCGCGCCAGGCGAGCGCCGTCAGCGGCCGGCCGCCCGCGCGGCACTGTCGATGGCGTCCGCCACTGCCTGCGGCTGCGAGATGTACACCGCATGGCTCCCGGCAACCTCGCTGATCGCGGCGTCGGCGCGCAGCGCCATCTGGCGCTGTGCGGCGGGTGGAATGATGCGATCGTCCGTGGCCAGCACGTACCAGCTGCGTCGGGTCTTCCAGGCCGCTCGCGAGACCTTGGCCTCGAAGGCAGCCACCGCCGCCGGCACCTGCGCCGTCGCGAGAAACGCAGCTTGTTTTGGCGAAACGTCCTGGGCGAACGCCTGCGGGAAGACTTTTGGATCGAAGAACAAGAAGCCATCCGCCGAGGGCTGTACGGGCGGCGGCTCGCCACCAGCAATCATGGACGACACGGACTCGCCCACATCGGGCACGAATGCCGCGACATAAACGAGACCCGCGACGTTGGCCGCGTCGCCCGCTTCGGTGATGACGACGCCGCCGTAGGAGTGTGCCACCAGCAGGGTTGGACCGTCCTGACGCGACAGCACGCGAGAAACCGCCGCCACATCGTCAGCCAACGAGGTCACGGGGTTTTGCACGATGGACACGGCGTAGCCACGCGCACTCAGGATGTCGTACACCGCTTGCCACCCCGATCCGTCTGCCCACGCGCCGTGTACGAGTACGATATTCTTCATGTCGATCTTCTCCTGAGCTTGACTTGATGCGCAGCCTGCGAGCAGCAGCGCGGTGATGAACCGAAACCAGGTGGCCGCACGCACCAGCGCGCCGCTCATTGGGGGGATCGTGCTCGGCGCTGTCATCAGCCAACCGCCTTCCGGCGGGCTTCGCGTGCGCCATCGAAGACTCGCTTCACCGGCCCGAGCGCCTGGACGAATTCCAGCTGCTCCCCTTCGCAGCCCTTGCAGTAGATCAGCCTCCAGCCGTTCGACTTGCCGGCGGTGATGCCGTAGCTGTTTGCGCTGATCGGCGCGGCCCGGCGTGCCCGCTCGCTCGTCACGCTGAGCACACGGTTGGCTCTGACTTGTGTCATTCCGCGTCGCGCCGCCTCCGCCTCGAGGTCGGCGATGAACCGATTGAAGTCCACGTCGTCACGGATGTGAAAGCAGATGTGCATCATTCTTGGGAACGCGGGGCTCATCGGGTCGAGCGGCTCGGCAAAGGCGCTTCCGCTGCCCGTGGGCTGCCCGGCGTCGCGATAGTGCAGCAGCTCGATGACGACGTTGTCGAACTGGACGAAGCGAACGTCGAGCCGCTGTGCGCCGGCCTTGAGGTCCGGGACACCCATCGTGCGCGGATTGACGTTGCGCACGCGTGCCTCGATGTCCTGGTCGGTCAACAACGTGTTGTGGATAGGCTCACCGTAGAAGTCGCCGTCACTCATGACCTCCGTGCCGCCGAGCACCTCGGTGTAGAACGCGAACGCCCGGTCCATGTTCTGCACCGTGAGACCAAAGTGCTGCACGCCTTGAAGGCGCGCGCCGAGCGGTCCGCTGTTGCGCGCCGCAGGGGTTGTGCGCCGGACGTCCTCGGCCAGCGCAGCCGATGCCGAGGCAGCAGACAGCCCCCCAAGCGCTGCGACCCCCGCTGCCCTGAGCACGCCACGCCGCCCGATGTTGGTGTCGTCTCGCCGATCACTCATGCTGTTCTCCTTGATTGCTCGGTGGTGAAGTAGTCAGCGCGGCAGCCAGCCGATGGCGTGTGCGTGCAGGCTGTGGACGTACAGGCGGTCCGCTGTCTCCGTCGCAGAGGTCGTCTCCGGATAGGACCCGCTCGGGTCCTGCAGGTCTTCCGTGACGCGCCCCTCCTCGTCGATGGCAAAGATGTGCCCGTAAGACTTGCCGAGCGGTAAGAGGAAGCGTGGCAGTCGCAGCAGCACCTTGCGCAGGAACGGACTCTCTGCGAGCGAGTCCGCGGCCGGATTGCGAGGCTTGAAGAGACCTACCCAGATGCGGCCATCGCGTCCCCGCATCAAGTTGTCTGGATAGCCCGGCAGGTTGTCGAGCAGCACCTTGGCTTCGGGTGAACCGTCGCGTACGTCGATGTCATTCGCGCGGCCGTCCACCTTCCAGGTGCGATAGCGTCCCGTCTCGTTCACGAACAGGGTAAAACCGTCAGACGCCAGCGCGATCCCGTTTGCAAACGAGAAGCCGCGGGCCACGACACGAGTCTTGTGCGCCACGGGGTCGTGCGCGAGCACCCGCCCTGTCGCGGACTGTTCGATGATGTCGAGCACACTCGCTTCGTAGGTGCCGCCCCAGTCCGCGGGCGAAAAGCGTGTGGACGCGTCGGTGAAAAAGATCGTCCCGTCGGGCGCGACCACGACGGCGTCGGCGTAACCAATGGGATCATACATGCTCACGCGGTCCGCGAGCACGGTCACGCGCGCGTCGGGCGTGATCGCGAGCAAGCCCATCAGCGCATCTGCAGCAATCATCCGTCCCGCGGCGTCGAAGTCGAAGCCGAGCACACGTCCGCCGGTATTGGCGAACACCTGTTGTTGCCCGCTAGCGGGATCGATGCGCAGCAGGTTGCCGCTGGTCATCGCCGCGTAGAGTCTGCCGTCGGGTCCGAGGGCGATGTGCTCTGGACCGACCTCGGCGCCAGTGTCCAGCATGTGCAGTCCGGACAGCCGCGTGTTGGCCGCGAAGGGTCCGGTGAAACCAGGTGGGGTCGGGGCGGACCACGCCTTGGGCTCCGCGGGAACGGGCCACAAGCACAGGTATGTAGCGGCTGCCAGCAACGAGAGGCCCGCGCCCACGGCGACCCTGCGCAGCACGGATTTCAGGTGCGGTCCCGTTGCGTGAGGCACGCCGGACACATCGGACTTGGCGCCGAGCACGAGTGTGCGAACTGACATTGTCTCCTCCTTTGCTGAGCTTCGGATCTGATGAGCTGGCTTCCAACCCTCGACGCTACTGA
>Ga0190271_10001656_pt1 | contig 12916 bp, 12 predicted proteins | sample Popmic356T_FD_133747 | JGI IMG/M metagenome (GOLD analysis project Ga0190271, IMG submission 133747) | Populus adjacent soil microbial communities from riparian zone of Weber River, Utah, USA - 356 T | ecosystem: Environmental > Terrestrial > Soil > Riparian zone | place: USA: Utah | collected...
AAAACAAACGCTTCTGCCTGGTTCGCTAGCCAGCACGGAGTCCAACACGGTAATAATTGTGTACGGCACCTTGAGCCCCAAACTTCGCCAAGTATTGCAGACCAGAGCATATGACATAGCGACATCGCGGTCCGCTGTAGGGCTACGCACTTGGGCGGGCAGGGCATATCAAATCAAAGCAGATATCGAACTTTCTGATGCCGACAAGGAACGGGCTAACTTGTGGTTAGTAGGCGGTCCGGCTGAAAATCTAGTATCTGCTGAAGTCTGGCCGCTCATTTCCAGGCGTAGTGCATTTCGAATAAATCAATCTCCCAATTTGGATGGTCTGAGGGAGCACACCCTATTGAGTATCGCTTATCCGAATCCTAACGTCCTCGGAAAGATGATTACGATGGAGGTGGCGGGATCTCCCGCTGCTTACAGGTGCGATGTCGTGGTCGATCCCGACGCAGATTTCGTGATCCAGTCGATTGAAACCGGCACCTCGAAACGACTTTCGTCAGGAAAGTTTGATTTGGAATGGAAATTTATCGTGCCCATGGGATCCCTGTAATGGTGCGATGGCTTCTAGCGGTAAATATTTTGGGGAGATGTTTAACATCTGCCTTGGGCGGCACCATCACAGTTCAAGAACAGTCTTTTCAAGAGATTCTAGGATGGGGATATGCCCTTGCTCCGATCGATTGGGATGGTGGCTCAATGTTAAAATCTGAGGCTCTTGTCGCTAAGCTGGAGGAAAAGATAGATGCAAAATATATCCGCGTGTTCGTGGGAGCTGCAGATATTTACGATGCGGCGGGGAAGCAAATTAAGGAATCTCAGTTTGAAACCCTATTCAGATCGCAGTTCGAATCGTTGCGGCAGCACGACTACGTGCTTTCGTTTCTCACGCCTCCCCTGGCTCTCAAGGAGTATTTTACTGCAGCCGGTCACGTTGATTTGAAACCAAACCGGCTTCGATCCGGCAGTGAAAGTGATTTTGCGCATTTTATGGCGGAGTGTGCGGCGCGTTTCGAACGCAGAGTCGGGAAGGCTCCGCTTGGAATCATCGTTCGCTCAGGTGAGGGAACAACGAATTATTCTTACGGCTGTCCTCCAACCACGTTGCAGGGGTGTGTTATCGGGGAGCCGCAATATTCCAATTTATGTCGCGAACTACGCATCATCCTTAACGAAAGAGATCTGTCTCGGGTCGCTATTTTGGGACCTGAAACACGAGCCAACTCATTTGACGAAACGTGTGACGAGATGTTTCTTGAATCTCCTGTCTCAGCCGCCGAACGCCAGAAAATCGCGTCCATGGTGGGGTACAACAGCCGTCTGCCTATTTGGATAAATGCCCGACCCGATCCAATGATAGTGGACGAGACTGAAAGGATCTTATTCGTATTTCGTCAGCTAATCGATGATATGAAGCAACTGCGCGCCAATATATGGATGTGGCCGTACGCCTTCTCCTGGGAGCCTCATCCGCAATCTCTATTTTGGGGACCGGATTTTCAGCGAAGTCGTTGCGCTGAGGCCTTGGAATATTTCTGGAGTCGAGTTTCAAAAGGTTCACGCGTTCGTGCGATAACGCATCACTCGACCAGTGCTCAGAATGCGGGCATGGACGCATTAGCGATAACCAATGGGGGACAAATCATTGTTGTTATTGCTGCAGGTCAGACGGCGGAGGATTTCGAGTTCCCCGGAATAAAGATTTCTGAGTTCTGTATATTCGATACGGGCACCTTTGCTGGGGTTCCTTCCTCCAACGTGGTATCGGTCCCGGCGAGATCAATTGTAATTATCCTCGGTGAATTTGAGAACCCGGATTGAGAATCGGAAGGGCCGGTTATCCATTTTTTTGACACGGCCCATTATTCGAATCATTGAGTCACTGTTGGAGCGAAGCGTAAAAAGACACATAGCCGATTCCCGGATGCGCTTCTTGATTTCCCCCAGTCGTTTTGGCCAAAGGATCGTTCCATAACGCTGTTTTGGTCAAGGGTTGCTTCCGCTGCCGCCCGAAGTCATAAACCCCCTCCCTCTAGGAGTTGGCCAAGGGATGATTCATCCGTGCGTCATTTCATCGTCAAATCGACACGGGAGCCCTTCCGAGTGGAATGGCGAACCTCCCTGTAAGCGCTTCCGCATCACTCGGTGCGCTGAGCGGCTGGTTCCGTTAGTTGCTGCCACGGGAGTCTCCTCCCAAACAGCCTGGCGGGTCATCCCCAAGGCCGATTGTGGCATTGCTGTGTTCCGACAGTGAGAGCAGTACTTCAGCAGCAGGACGGTGCAATGCCTTGTGCCAGGCCATAGGCTAGGCTGCTGCTCGTTTGGGTTCAATCAACGACTCCAACAAAACTCGAGTCTTTGGCAGGCGTCCGTTAGCTTTAATTAGCAACCCCTGAGGTTGCTTCAACTTGATCAAGGCATCCCGGATGCTCCGGAAAGGTAATGAATCATTTGTTGCGACGAAGTTGGAAATGAAAGCGCATAGCTTCTCATCTCGGTTGTTCCAATTGCGATCTCCATGCGGGCCCGGTTTGTTGCTCTGCGACTCCGGCATGTTGTGGTCAAACCACTCAGGATCCGCAGAACGGACAATTTCGACGCCATGACAAAGGGCAGCACTAACTTGGGAACGAGTGGAGAAGGAATTAGCCTGAATGAACTTTTCAATGCGATGCTTGTAAAAACGAATGTGCGGGCCGTTTGCCGATTTGGAGTCTGCTGCTTCTGATTTGGGGAGCGCAGGTATCTTCGCCAAGTCTGCCAGCACTTGTTTGAGCGACGTGCCTGCCATATACGCATAGAGACAATATGCGTGGAGGGTTGTGCGAGTGCCCATCGAGAGTCCGCACCCCCGCGCAAGTCGCCGGAATTGGGGCGCGAAGGTGGATCGAGAAGAGTCACTCAAGCTGTCTCTCATCGCTTGCAGGAGGCTGGCATTATTTGCGAGCCCAGGACCGAGGGTGAATTCCATTTTGCTTAAAATGACTTCCCTCAGTTTCGCGACAACCGGGCGAAACCCAGGAGTCAAACTTGAGTATTGAGCGTGGATCCACTCGAAGTCACGAGCGATGGCAACCTCTGCATCCGTAGCAACCGTGGGCTCGACCCCGAGATCAATCCAGTCGGACGCGGCACAGAGTGCATCAGTGCTCACCGGCGCCTTGGAAAATTGAAGAAGAAGGCCATGTTTAGCGCACGCGATTGCCCCGTGGTGATTTTGGACGGTGCGCCAGATAGCGGGTTTCCGGCGATCCGCGTCGATTTGGGCGCACTTCACGCAATACTTTAGGACAGTCGGAGATCCTCGAGCGTTGAAGGTGCGCAGCCCATTTCTTGCATTCGGCACGAAAACAGAGCGTCGCAACTCTGTGCGTTCGACCTCGTCCAGAAGCGGAGAAATCAGGTGAAACAAAGACGCGCGGAGCACTGACTCTTCGGTCAGCGCGGAGACCGCGGGAATGTTCTCAATCAGCCTATTCACATTGTTCGGCAGGAGAACGCCAAATGAGGCATGTCGGTTTCCAAGCAACCGTTCTGCGCAATAGGGTGCTTTGCGACCAGGGAAGATGGCCGACGCTAACCGTGCCGTCGCGCTGTAGAGCAGTTCGCCTTCTTGAAGTTGGGGATAGTAGCCGACCATGGTGTTAGGGCAACGGACTCGCCTTGGGATTTTCTTTTCGAAAGCGACGCTCAAGCGCGGCATGAATTTTCGGAAACCGGTTGCGCATCACCCGCACGAATAATTTGTCGGTCATCTGTTCCTGGGGATAGTTGGGGTCGCCGATAACGATCCCCTGCGTCGTCGTGAGAAGTTTTTTCGCGTAGTCGGGCACGCCGCCCGTGAGGCGGTGTAGAAGAGCACTCAAACCAGGCGTAAGCGGCGTCGGAACCTCCGTCGCCTGCCACTTCCAGACCACCTTGATGAAGTCGTCCCAGTCCGGGCCCTGTTTCAGTGACCCCCAAGTAAGCTGGCCTCGCTCTCCGACCATGCGGCGGAGGAGTGCCTCGGAGTTCACGGCGTCGCGAGACTCATCGGTGCCGATGAAGACGAACCGCGTGTGGGTCAAGTTGACCAACTCTTGGATAGTGTTTTCGAGCAGCTCACGTTCCGTTTTGGAGCCCACCTTGATGTTCTGTAGCTCATCGCAGAAGACCACGCCAACGGCATTCAAGTTGAGGCGAGAAACGATAATAGCTGTCGCCTCGGCGTGATTGCGGGCGCACAGAACCTCCACCCAGTAGGTGGTCTTCAGAATGAGGTCGAGGACCCCGGCGATCATCAGGAGAAACCCGAAAGCGGACGCCTTGGGTGGCATGCTGATATACATCCAGCTGATTTGAGGGAATCCGAGATAACGACCGTTGAATTCCCGATGCAGGATGGTCTGCGGGCACGCCATGAGAATCTGGAACAGAGACTCCGTCTTGCCACGACCGACCCCGCCGAATACGGCGCCCGCCCCCACAGAGCGGCGAGAACACTTCCTCCGGGCTTCCGCGGCGCGGTTCGAAGGAGTGACGGTTTCCTCAAGAAACCGTTCCGTAAGAGGGAAGGCCAAGGCAGCCTGTCGGATCGTGGACATGACCAGTTCCTCCAGGTTCAGATGCTGCGGTAGAGCAACGAACACCTCGTTGACTTCGTCAATCTGCTCACGCCGCTCGTTGGCGGGACGACTGCGAATCGACTCGTCGAACGCCTGATTGCCTTCCTCAACAACAGCCTTCACTTCGGCCGCCGTGCGAGGGCCCGGAAGGGCGCGATATAAGGGATTGTTCTGCGCTTTGGCTGGCACGGTGTCCCGGTATTGCGCGGGCTGAGGCGGAAGAATCGGGATCCGGCTGAAGTCGGGTTTAATGGGTACCTTTTTCATGGGCTAAGCGGTCTTTTGATTGTTGGCCTGGTCCCAAACGGCGCGGTTGGGGGCGAGATCGTCATCGATCTGGGTGATTGGCGCCGACGATTGTGCGCCCGTTGGCGAATTCGCGGCCTTCTCCGCGGCACGACGTTCGTCGGTGCCGTCGATTTGTTCACTTTTACGTAGCCCATCGCGGGCGATTTGTGCCGCAGTGCGCGCATCATTGGCGATCTGCTCGACATTTGCGTCCACGAAAGCGACCACGTCGCGCTGTTCCCCCTCCTTAAATTCCTTGATGGTCTCTTTGTCCTTTTCCTTTTGGGCCCGATACATGCCCCAAGTCAGACCTAGGTATCCTTCATGTTCGTCGGCCAATTCGCATCTGAGTTCGACGAGTGCCTCGCCGGGCGGGCGATAGCGAAGGAGGATGTAGTCAACCGTGCTCGGAATCTGGGCAACCTCCACCTCCCAAGTTTGGGCCCTGGCGCGCATCAGCCAGTCGTTCTGGTCGATACCATTCGGGGCTCCAGGAGAGTGGGTGGGAACCTTGTAGGTCAGACCCTCAATCTTTATGCCCGCCTTGGTGACGGACGCCCGCTTGGAGGGAAGAGTGCCGAGTCGAACGCCGACCGGATCGGCGTCACGATACAAACCACGGGCAATAGCCCACTCCTGGATCTGCGCTGGGATTGGTTGGATTTTATCCGCGACCATTCCTGTGGTGAGCGCCTGCCGCTCGCGGATACGGTGGTTGAACTTGATTACGGCGAGGAACAAGAGTTTCTGGAGCTGATCCAGATCAAAAATGGCGGTAAGGTGAGGATGCTCTTTCAAGCGCTCGCGGTAACCCGACGTTCCACCGTCCATGCTCTTGAGTGTATCTGAAACCTGGCGGAAGATGCTTTCGATCGTCCCCTTCAAGTCGCCGCGGCCGGTAGGACATGCCTCCAGCTGAACGCCTAGGCTGGTCGCAAAGCCGGAGGCCTTGTAAGAGTCCAGTTCTCCTTGGTCGAAGCGGAAGCGCGCGGGAAGAAACCCACCGCGCCACATCGACGGTTCAATTTCGAGGCCGTAACGAGCGCAAAGAAGGACTTTGTCCTCGGTAGCTTGGCTAACCGCCTCGCCAGCCTCTGCAACGCAGGCGTTCCCCAAGCACGCGTAGATGCCGTACACATAGCCATCAAACGGATCTGCGATCCCGTAAATGGTGAGTCGCCCGATCGCAAGGCGCGACCCCATCGCGACGGCAACGTTGTCTGACCACGTCCAGTCGATCTCCCAGACAAACCCGGGGTAGATCGCGGTTACTGACTGCCCGACCGGGCACCCCCGCATATTCATATCGACGTGCTTGTCGCCCCACAACAACCGCATCCGCTCCTCGAAAGGAACGAGACGAATCCCATGATACCGAAATTGGTCGACGCTGGGACGCTTTCCAGACGGCTTCGCAACGGGAATGGTCTTACCCGCCATGCGTTTTTCGTGAGAACGATAGTATTTCTTGATAAACTTATCATGCGCCTCCTCCCACGAGGCTCCGTCGCGCATGAATTCGCGGACGCCCTCCGCGATCTTGTGATAATCGACGACGGCGAGGGGATACGAGTTAGGCTGGTTGGTGGGTCGCAAGTCGCCGCTACCGCTGCTCGGCCAACGGCCAGATCTGTCCCAGCGAGGCACAGCGGCGTCGATTCTCCCTCCGGCCATCAGGACCTTGCTGAAGGCCACGTTAAACGCGGCGGCTTTCACGCCGGCCGCGTGCGCTTTTTCTACGATCAGCGACCAGAGCGGCTTCTCCGAGAGCGCACGATAGCCGAGCAGCATCAGTTCTTGCAGGCCAGGACGCAACTTCTCGAAAGCCGCCCGCTGCGCCGGCCTCCGGAATTCCTCTGCCGGCACCGGATCCTCGCTCACCTCGACCGGCAGAAGCCGACCGGATTCCCAGTGGGCCTTAAATTCCGGAAAGGACAGGCGTTTGACCCGAGTAGTCTGACACATGCAGCGGCACACCCAGATCGATTCGTCATTAGGATCGATCTCGAGGATGCGGAATTGTTGGTCGTCTTTCAGGCGCTTATAGGAGGCGCCGACTTTGAGCGTCGGCACGACGGGAGTGTTGTGGTTGGTTGGATTCATTGGAGGAAAGTTACAGGGTGGTCTGGCCCGATGGGGCGATTCAGGTCCACGGCCCAGCGGTGGCGAGCGATGCACCACATAGCGCCACGGGAAAGCCGGGCGGCTGGGATTCCAGTCAGCCCGGATACACGCTGGGCGGCGTCGAAGATCAAGGTGCGCCCATCGCGCAAAGCGGCGCGAAGGCGGTCCTCAACCAGATCAAGTTCCAGCTCGGACAGGGGTGGACGACCGAAAGGAAGAGCAAGCTGGTGCAGAAATCGCAGATTGCGGACCTTCACGCGCGGCAGGTCCTCCTCGGTCATGACCTTGTGGGTGCCACCGGCCAGTCGCAGCGCCTCGGCTGCGATCTCCAGTTTCTGTTTGGTGAGATCGTTTTCGAGGTCCTTCTTTATTTTGAAATCGATGCCCAGCCACCCCCCAAGTCGCAGGGTTACAAGAAAGTCGATCGTGAGCACCGCAGGCTTTTTCTTATGAAAGGGGTGACGCCAGCCCCGCTTCTTGCAGATCAGCCAGGTTAACGAAACTGGAAGGGCTAATTGCTCCCGGATGTTGGCAAACTCGTTCGGAGCACCGTCCACGAGCTGGAACACCCCCTCCTCGCCGCGCGATAGGTTGTGATGATTACGCCCGGTAATGATGCCTGGGGTCCGGTACGCGTAACCCCGGCTGCGCGCGCGAACGGCCATGATATACGGCTCGTAAGGAACTGCCGGATCATCGCCACGCCTGATCTCATCCTCGAAGCGAGCCGCTTCCTGTTCGATGGCCGACTCGTGCTCCGTATCGACGTAAAGGTCGGTTGAGCTCATTGCGTGAACTCTCCCGAGTTAGGACAGAGCGCCGCTACGCACCGAGACGACGCCTCGAATCCGGGAACACGATTTCCGAGACAAAAGAGCGACGCATTCAAGAACCGCTCGACGCCGAGGCCTGCCAGTGCCGCCCGGTTACGAATTTCATTAAACGAGGTAATCATGATATTAGCCTTCTTGCACTATGAGGTTTAAGGATTTATTGAGCTCGCTAAGCATTATTACAGATTTTGTTATGCATTATGTAACCGATGCCTAGCGCTCTTACGCTTAAATTGTCTGCATAGTGTTCTTACGCTAGTCAAGCGGAATAGCGCTCTTTCGCTTGAGAATTTCGCGTTTCCGCTAGTATTCTTACGCTATGCCGAAGAAACGGGCCCCGAGCGCAGATAATCCCCAATTCAGAAGCCGCCTCCAGTTCTGCGCTAGTCGCATCGGAAGCGTAAATCTCCTCGCGACCAAAAGCGGCATCTCTCAGTCCACGCTTCGCTCTTATTTCGAAGGCGTTGAACCGCCTCGCGACTACCTCATCAGCATCGCCCAAGCCGCAAACGTAAGTGTCGGTTGGCTTACGGCGGGGGCGGAACCTCACGATTCGACGCCTGCCATGGACGTTTCCGTTGAGGCCTCACTCCTTGAGGCGTTCCGGAGACAATTGGACTCGCTGGCACAAACCAGCGGCAGCTACGAACTTCTCGCGAGCAGATCTACGTTAGCTCCGAGCGTCCTGGATGAATTGCGCTTTACGCGCGCGCCGACGATCTCGGAGATCGCAACTCTCGCAAAGAAAACTGCAACAGCGTCCGACCGCCTGCTTGGCCTCGAGCCAGACCAGATTCCCAAAGATGCTTTTAGCCCTAACGCACCCCGTCAGGGCGTCCTTGCGGGCGGCGGAAAATATTTCAGCCAATCGCTGCAGGAAGCGCTGAAGATGCGAGCCTTGATCGACACTCTCACCGATCTTTTCAAGGCGGAGCCACATCGATGCTTTAAGCAGGAAGATGACACCATGCATGACACCATCATGATGGGCGACGTGTTGGTATTCCGGGAGCAGAGCACTATCACCACGGCCGATTGCTACTTGATACAGGGTTCGGCGCGGCAATTCATCGCCCGCGCACTTCCCTTGGAAAACGATATTTTCCTTACCTGCGACAATCCTCGATATAGAGATGCCATGAAGCAGCGTTACGACCCCCAGAAACACGTGTGTTTGGGGCGGTGGGTTGCCCGCCTAACGACCGACAAGAGCTAGTTGCGGTTAACGTCTCCCACGAGTCCATGCGATTAGTCTGCATATCAGATACTCACGGCCATCACCGAGGGCTCGGTATTCCCGATGGTGATGTGCTGATCCATGCGGGCGATTTCACGGATCAGAGTAACATCGCTGAGGTAACTGATTTTCTGAAGTGGTTCGAACAACAGTCCCACACTGCTCGTGTGCTCTGCTGTGGAAACCACGACTCACTATTTGAGAGCGATCCCGATATTGCGAGGGTGTTGATACCATCGAACATCACCTACTTACAGGACAGTGGATGCGAGATCTCCGGTCTGCGCTTCTGGGGCTCGCCCGTTCAACCCTGGTTCTATGACTTAGCGTTCAACCGACAGCGCGGCGACGAAATCAACCGCCATTGGGCGATGATCCCGATGAACACCGATGTGCTGGTGACGCACGGACCGGCATACGGCACGCTCGACAGAATCGGAAATTCAGAGCGCGGGGGCTGTGAGATGCTGCGGGCGCGAATTTTGGAGATTGGTCCACGATTACACGTCTGCGGCCATCTGCACGATGGATATGGGACAGACTTCTTAGGGAAAACCATGCTGGTGAACGCGGCCATCTGCAACGAAGAGGGCCGGCCCCTACGCGAGCCAATCGTGATCGATCTCTAACCGTTTCGAAAAATGGCGAGCCGATAACAACTATGATAAAGAAACGCGGAATGGTTCATCCTGGCGGGCGTCTCCGCACTCGTCGTGAAAAGGCGCAATATCTAGAGCGGCTTTTTCGCGTGAGAAATATTTTGCGTGACGTGTTCACCACAGACGAAGCGGTTGCACAGTGGCTATGCGAACCCGATACGGCGCTTGCTATGATGACCCCGATGGAGGCACTTGAAACTGTTCTTGGTGCCGCGGCCGTCGAAAATCTGGCGAGAGCGACGGTTCACGGCGTCCCCCTCGCCACCAGTGCGACTGCCCACAAGGCAAAGAAACTTTCGCCAGCGCAACTAGGCCGGCTCGCGGCCAAGCTGCAGGGTGCCGCACCTGCGCAGGCAAAGAAAATTAAGAAAAAAATTGTTGGCAGTTTCTATAGCCGCCCGGCTTTGCGCAGGACGACGGAGTTAAAGAAGGAAGAGACCTCGAAAGAACTCAGTGCTGCTGGTCGGAGGGAGCGCTCTTTTCTTCAGTCGGTCCGTATTGCAGACCCGTCGTTTGCGCGCCCGCTGCAGGGCAAACTGCGGCCGATCGTTGATTCGTGACGAAAACAAGGGACCATATCACCATGTCAAATCCTGCTCAACTTAACCGCAACACGGTTTGTAGATGCGTCAGGAGGGCGGCCGCTTTGGGCCGCACCTTAATGACGCGCGGATTCCAGAGCAGAATGATCTCTCGTTGTAGCGAACGCAGCGGTTCGGCCGCGAGCGTGCGAAATTTGGTCGTCGGCAACTCGCGAGCAGCGATTTCCGGCAGGATCGCAGCGAATCGTTCTGATTTTACCGCGGCGAATACTTGGGGGAACGACTGGCAGGACAGCGCCGGGTGCAGTGTGGTGTTAGCGGCTTGGGCCATTTCCCTCAGGCGGTTGCTGAATTCGCCCTCGGTTGTCTGCATGGCCAAAGGATACTCCGCGAACAATCGGGCAAGGGTTGGCGCTTTTCCTGGAGCTACCAAGGACTCGGGCACTACCGCCACATAAGCGAGGTTGCCCAAAGGGGCCGACTTGAGTCCGGGCAGGAGCGCGTTTTTGCGGACCAGCCCAAAATCCACTCGGGTGTCGGTGACTTGGCGCACGATGTCCTGTGTGCGAAGATTGAGCGTTCCGACCCGGACGTGCGGCACTTTCGTCAACATCCGCCCCAACCGTGGGATCACCAGCCATTGGATCAAACTGTCACCAGCGCCGATGTTGAATACAACCTTTTCGCTTCGGCAATCCGCGCGAAAGTCATTCAGACCGCGCAAGGCCTCACGGGCCACCTCCGACAATCGCACCCCCTCCGCACTCAATTTGAGCACCTTTCCCTGCCGCTGTGTCACCTCACAGCCGAAAAATTCTGCCAGCTCGCGCAGCTGACGGCTGTATTGGCTCTGGCGCACCGTATCGCTCGGTGCGGCTTGAGCAATACTGCCGGCGTCATACACCTCGAGCAGTACCTTCAAACGTTCGAGGGAGAGGCCGCCCTCGGCGAAAAGTGAATCATACATGACTATATAATAAGGTTTGCTGTGATCACGAGGCTAGCGCAAAATCGGGGAATCGATTATTCTCCCGCCGTCACCACCAATCCATTCCATTTATGAAACCTGATGATCATCCGAAGCCGCCCGATCCGAAAGTGAACTACTTCTACTTTCTGGATAGTAAAAAAATCGATTCCGACACCTCGTCCGTCAGCGGCGCGACGATTCGGACCAAGCTGCCACCGGAGAAGGCGGGCTACGCGATCTTCCTCGAGGCGCAGGGCCCCGGCCCGGACAAGCAGGTTCAGGACGCGGACAACTTCGCGCTGGAGAAGCCGCCGCTGAAGTTCTACAGCGTGCCGCCAGCGACTTTCGGACAAGCATGAACTTGTTCGAAACCCAGTTCGCCGTCCTCAAGGAGGACTTTCCGCAGGCCACCTGGCAAGCAGTGGGGGATGGATCCTGCAGCGTGGCCATTCCTGACTTTGTCATTCCCGCCGGATGGTCGGTCCCGGCAGTCACCTTGCGGTTCATCGCGCCGGTCGGTTACCCCATGAGTAAGCCGGACTGTTTTTGGTGCGACCATGGGGTCAAGCTGGCGACCGGCGGCGTGCCGCAGAATACGGGCGAAACCCCGATCCCCGGAGGACCGTCCCCGCTGCTGTGGTTCTCGTGGCATACCGCCAACTGGAGCCCGAATGCGGACACTCTCCGCACTTATGTTCACGTGATCAAAAAACGTTTCCTGGAGTTGCGATGAGCCGGATCGTGCTGACCGCCGAATTGCTGACGCAACTTCGCACAGAGTTGCTGGCGCATCCGGAAGAGACCTGCGCGGTGCTGTTCGCCCGGTCGATACTTCAGGCTGGACGCTTGGTTCGGCTCGTTGTTCGGGAGGCCCAGTGGGCGCGGACCGATGATTATCTGCAGCGGACCGGCATCGCGGCGCAGTTGCGGCCGGAGTTCGTGGCGGGCGTCGCCCAGCGGGCGCGTCGAACAGGGGAATCGCTGGTGTTCGTGCATTCGCATCCCTTTGATTTCAATGAGTTCTCGGCGGTGGATGACGCCGGCGAACAGCAGCTCGCCGAATTTCTCGCAGAGCGTACGCCAGGACAGATGCACGCAGCAATGCTCGTAACGCCGGACGTCACGTTGGCCCGCCGGCTCGGCACCGGCGAGGGACTGAGTGTAACAGGGGTCGGGGAGAATCTAATCTCGGGTGGAGCGACCACGCCCCCTGGCGAGAAATCGATCTTTGACCGGCAAGAACGGGTGTTTGGCGTGGCCGGTCAACAGCGGCTGCAAGGGATTCGGGTCGGTATTGTGGGCTTGGGCGGCACCGGCGCCATCGTGCTGGAGCAGCTCGCCCACCTCGGGGTGGGCGATTTTCTGTTGATTGATCCGGATGTGGTCGAAGCAACCAATTTGAACCGCTTGGTGGGAGCGGATCCGACGACAGTCGGGCGACCCAAAGTAGAGGTGGCGGGGGAACACGCCCGCCGGATTAACCCGGCCGTCCGCGTGCAGGCGAAGGTGGGAAGCGTGCTCCTGGCCAGTACAGCGGAACAACTGGCGGATGTTGATTTTGTCTTTGGCTGCACTGATTCCCATGGGAGCCGCGCGGTGTTGAACCAGCTCGCGTACCAATACCTTGTTCCCCTGATCGACATGGGCGTCATCATC
>Ga0190271_10001657_pt1 | contig 12914 bp, 10 predicted proteins | sample Popmic356T_FD_133747 | JGI IMG/M metagenome (GOLD analysis project Ga0190271, IMG submission 133747) | Populus adjacent soil microbial communities from riparian zone of Weber River, Utah, USA - 356 T | ecosystem: Environmental > Terrestrial > Soil > Riparian zone | place: USA: Utah | collected...
ACCGTCGCAGCCCTGCCTGGCGGCTTGCGCCCAGCTCTGAATCCCATCCGCATCACGCAGCCGCTCGGCACCAATATCAGCAGGAACGGCAACATCGTCGAATGGCAGAAGTGGAAGTTCCACGTGCGCTTTGAGCGCCGACCCGGAACGGTGATCTCGCTGGCGACGTACGACGGACGTTCGGTCCTCTACCAGGGATCGCTGGCGGAAATCTTCGTGCCTTACCAGGATCCCGACGTGAATTGGTTCTATCGAACCTACATGGACGCGGGCGAGTTCGGGTTCGGCCTATTGTCCTCGCCGCTGCGGCTTGGCCTGGACACGCCGGAAAACGCGACGCTCATCGACGCCGTCGTATCGGCCGCCGTCCCGGGTGCGCCGGTAGTTCCACTGCCGCTGCCGCAGGTTGTCGGGATCTTTGAACGGCTGACCGGCAACCCGGCGTGGCGGCACTTTGAGCTGTTCGCGGGCGGCGCCTACGAAGGCCGCGCCGACGTGGAACTCGTCGTGCGCACTATCGCCCAGCTCGGCAACTACGATTACCTGGTGGACTGGGTGTTCAACCAGAGCGGCGCGATCCGTGTCGATGTGGGGTTGACCGGGATCGACGCACCCAAGACCGTAAGGAGCACAACCCTTGCCGCGCCGTCCGCCGCACAGGACACGCGCTTCGGAGCGCTGATCGCGCCCAACCTGGTGGCGCCCAACCACAGCCATTTTTTCAACTTCCGTCTCGACCTCGACATCGACGGCAGGGACAACAGTTTCATGCTGAGCCAACTCAAGGTGAAGGAAAACGTACCCGGTCCGCGCAAGAGCGTGTGGGTCGTCGAGGAAAAGCGTCTCGACCGGGAACTGGACGGTCGCCTCGACCACGAAAGTTCGCTGTGGAAAGTCGTCAACCCCAATCGCACCAACGCGCGAGGCTATAACACCGGCTACATGGTGGAGGCTCACAGCGTCGAAGAGCCGCTGCTGAAAAAGGCGGATTACAAGCGGGCCGGCTTCATCGGTCATCCGCTCTGGATCACAAAATTCGATCCCGATCAGCGTTTCGCGGCCGGAGACACGCCGAACCAGAACCCCGGCGAGCCGGGCCTGCCGGCGTATCAGCAGAACAACCAGAGCATCGTCAACACCGATATCGTCCTCTGGTTGACGGTCGGTCATCATCACGTCACGGCGACCGAGGACTCGCCGGTGTTGTCGCTGGAAACGATGTCGTTCAAGCTGAAGCCGGTGAATTTCTTCGACCGCAATCCGGCGCTCGACCTTCGCCGCGCGCCGTTCGAAGTCGGGCCCTGAGACCGGGGACCGCGCGACGCTGCGCGCAGACGTCAGCGGGCCAGCGGAATCGTTACGCTGACGATGACGCCGGGCGCATCGAGCCGGTTCGCCGCCTGCGCGTGCCCCCCGTGGAATTCGGCGATGAGACGCACGATGTATAGACCGAGCCCCAGATGCGGCTCGGCCGCATCGCCGCCGCCGCGGACCGAAACCATCGAATCGAACAGATGCCCGGATTCCATTTCCGGCAACGGCGGCCCATCGTTGCTGACCGATAGCAGGGCGTCACCATCGTCGCGGGTGAGGCTGATGCCGATGACCCCATCCTTGCCAAACTCGACGGCGTTGGCGACGAGCTTGTCGAGCATCTGGGCGATGAGGTCGGGCGCGCCCATGACAACGAACTCCGCGGACGGACGGACAAAGGCAATGGACGCCGCGGGATACGCCAGGCGGTATCCGTCCACGCAGCCCGCCACGACGTTCGCGACGTCGAAGCGTTCGCGCTCGGACTCGGACAGGCTTTGCTCGAGCCGCGCCGCCTCGGTCATTCGCGTCAGGATGGTCGTCAACCGCGCCAGGCCTTCCTGTGCACGCACCATGTACACGCGCGCATCCTCCGGCAGCGCCGTCTGTTTCAGGTTGTCGAGGGAACTGCGCACGACGGCGATCGGCGTGCGCAGTTCGTGCGACAGCCGGCCCGCCATCTTTTCCTGGTAGCTCGCGTAGTCGGACAGCCGCGCCAGCACGCTCGCGAAACTGCGCGACAGGTCGCCGATCTCGTCGCCTGCACTGGAACTCGCGAGCGCCGCGCGCACGCGGCCCTGCTCGTCGATGGCCAGTTCCGCGTCGTCGCGCAGGCGCCGGATTCGTGAGGAAAGCCACGTCGCATACAGCGTCAACGCGAGCGAGCCGACGAGCAGGACGGCCAGCACGATGTTGAACAACCGCTCGAACGCAAGATTGCGCTGCGCGAGCACCGCGTTGCCCGTTTCCTCGACGATCACCGCCCCCTTTACCGAATCGCCGACCCAGATCGGATGCGCCGCGCTGACGACCACCGCCTTCGCATCCGACGTGGGCCGGCGCTCGGTGGTCAGGATGCCGGCGAGCGCGCCTTCGACATCGCGTCCGCCCGGCGTTCCGTTGTCCGCCGCGTCGTCGGCGAAATCCTCGCTCGGCTGATCCAGCACCAGCGCATACAGGCGTCCCGTCGTGGCGCGCGAAAGGCGCGCGCCGAATGACTCGGCCGGCAATTGCGATGGAGGCGCCTTGAGCGAGCCGGCACGCGCCAGTACCGTGCCGTCGCGGTCGATGACCCAGATTCGAGCGGTCGTCCGCGAGAGGCCGTCGATGATCTGTGAGACCTCGGGCGACGCCGACAACGGCGCCCGATCGGAACTTTTCGCAGCATCGTCAGTGCGTTCCTGCGCGAACGCCGCGATGCCGTCGGGCCGCGCGGCGAACAGCCGCGGGCGGTCGTGCAGGGCGGTCGCCACGGCCTGCGCGGTGCCCGCGAGCGTTCGTTCCTGGGCATCGCGCAGCAAGCGCTCCAGTTCCCGTACGTAGTTAACGCCCAGCCAAGGGAGGGCTAAGAACACCGTGAGGACGAGCAGCAGTTGCGCGCGTATGGACAACGCGATGCGGGGCAACCTCATTCCGCGTTCCAGCGATAGCCCATGCCGTAGACGGTGGCGATGCGGTCGAACGCGGGATCAACTGCCTGGAACTTGCGCCGGATGCGCTTCACGTGCGATGTGATCGTGCTGTCGTCGACGACGATGCTGGCATCGCGCATCAGCGCGTCGCGATCCTTGACGTGACCCGGGAAACGCGCGAGCGAGTGCACCATCCAGAACTCGGTCAGCGTGAGATCGACCCTTTGCGCGTTCCAGTTCGCGGTCAGCCGCGGCACGTCGAGCGTGAGCGGACCACGCTCGAGGACGTCGTCGCCCGAGGGCGGCCCGGCCGACAATTCGCTGCGGCGGAACAGCGCGGCGATGCGTGCCGCAAGGTGCGGCAGGCTCGCGTCCTTGGTGAGGTAATCGTCGGCGCCCAGGCGCAGGCCCGCGACGATGTCGAAATCGCTGTCGCGCGCGGACAGGAAGATGATCGGCACTGTCGCCGAAAGGGCGCGCAGTTCGCGTGTCAGCGCAAATCCGCCGTCGATGTCGTCACCTAACCCGATATCGACCAAGGCCAGGTCGGGAAGCCGCGCGCGAAACGCGCTGAGTGCATCGGCGCGGTTCGCATAGGTCGCGACTTCATAGCCGTGCCTGCGCAACGCGTCCGCGTAGTTGGCGCGGATCGCGGGTTCGTCCTCGACGATGGCGATGCGTTTCAGAAGTGCTCCCTCGCGCTGCGCGCGGTCCCTCAGCGAGGAACTTCGCCTTCCTTGGGGCGGCCCGGCGGAAGGCTCATGCAATGGAATATACCGCAGCGCCTGAACTGCTGGCCCACCCTCCCCCCTCTGCCACCGGTTTGCCATTTTTCTTCGCCGGTTTTGCGCTTTTCGCACGCCTGCGTGCCGCAATGCGCGCGCGAAATGGATACCGAGGAGAGTGGCAAGCCCGCGGACTCTCTCCGGAAACTGACCTCCGTCCGCCGGCGCCCGCCAGGAAGTCAGCCATGCCGCATGCCGATCCCATCGAAGGAACCCGTTTCCTGCGCCAGGAGTGGCGCCAACTCGGCCGATTTGCGCTCGAAAGCCTCGGGACCGGCCTGTTCGCGAGCCTGGTGCTGGCGCTTGCGGTCTTCATCATCAGCGTCGAGGCCAACGCGGCAACCGCCAGCGACCCCGCGCAGGGCACGCTGCTGCTGCGCGATGATTCGGGCGAACGGTCGGCCGCCCCGTTGCTGGGCACCGACGTGCACATGGACATCACCGGAATGGTCGCCCGCGTGCAGGTCACTCAACGCTTCGCGAATCCAACCGCGCAGTGGCGCGAGGGCGTGTACGTGTTCCCGCTGCCGGAGAAGGCCGCCGTCGACCACCTGACGATGCGCGTCGGTGAGCGGGTCATCGAAGGGCAGATCAAGGAGCGCACGGAGGCGCGCCGTACCTACGAGGCCGCCAAGGCCGAAGGACGCAAGACGACGCTGCTCGAACAGGAGCGGCCGAACATGTTCACGACCAGCGTAGCCAACATCGGACCGGGCGAGGAGATCGTCGTCGCGCTCGAATACGAGGAGACGCTGCGCTACGGCGACGGCGCGTTCCATCTGCGATTCCCGCTCGCGATCACGCCGCGCTACATCCCGGGCACCGCGACCGAAGCGAAGGCCATGGGCATCGGTTGGTCGCAGGTCACGGCCGAGGTGCCCGACGCCGACCGCATCACGCCGCCGTTCGTTCCAGCGCGCGACGGTCCGGTGTCGATCACGATCGATATGAACGCAGGATTTCCGCTGGCAAACGTCGCGAGCAGCTACCACGCCGTCGACGTCGAGGAACGTCCCGGCAATCGCTATCGCATCGTGCTGAGCGATGGGCACGTGCCCGCGGCGCGCGACTTCGAGTTGGTCTGGACGCCGGATGTGGGTAGCGCACCGGGTGCGGCGCTGTTCACGGAAACGCTCGGCGGCAAGACGTACGCGTTGCTGATGACGCTGCCGCCGATGCTCGCTGATGCCGGCACGCCGCGCGCGCCGCGGGAGATCACCTACATCGTCGACACGTCGGGTTCGATGGAAGGCGTGTCCATCGCGCAGGCGCGCGACGCGCTGGCCATGGCCCTCGACCGGCTGCAGGCGGGCGATCGCTTCAACGTCATCGAATTCAATTCGACCAGCACATCGCTGTTCACGGCCCCGATGCCTTTCGACGCGGCGACGCACGCGCAGGCTAAGCGGTTCGTTGCCAGGCTGCGTGCGCGCGGCGGGACGGAAATGCTGCCTGCGGTCGCGGCCGCGCTGGCAGGCGCGCCGGAATCGTCGCTCATGCGGCAGGTCGTTTTCCTCACCGACGGTGCAGTCGGCAACGAGGATGCGATCCTGCGTCTGCTGCACGACAAGCTGGGCGACCGGCGCCTGTTCACGATCGGAATCGGTCCGTCGCCAAACACGTTCTTCCTGGCCAAGGCGGCGCAGTTTGGGCGCGGCACGTTCACGTTCATCGGCGACGTGCGCGAGGTGCGCCAGAAGATGACCGACCTGTTCAGAAAGCTGGAGAGTCCGGCGCTGACCGACATCACGGTCGACTGGCCCGGAGGCACGGACGCGTGGCCGCGACGGGTGCCCGATCTCTATGCCGGAGACCCCGTCGTCGTCACCGCTCAATTCCCGGCGGGCACGTTGCAGGGCAACGTCCTCATCTCCGGAACGCGCGCGGGCCAACCCTGGCAGGCCGTGCTGCCGATGCAGGATGGCGCGACGGAGGCGGGTGTCGCCGTGCTGTGGGCGCGCGCGAAGATCGATGCGTTGATGGACGCCAGGCGCCGGGGCCCACCCGAGAGCGAGCCCGAAATCCGCAACGCCGTACTCGATGTCGCGCTGACGCACCACCTGGTAAGCAAATACACGAGCCTGGTCGCCGTCGACGTGACACCGACCCGGCCCGCCGGGATCGACACGCTGAAATCCGCGGTGCCCGGCAATGTCCCGGAGGGCCTCACCGGGTTCGATCAGTTGCCGCGCACCGCGACGCCCGCCGCGCTTTCACTCGTCATGGGCACATTGTTGTTGCTGGCGGCCGCGCTTGCGGAATGCCTGCGCCGTCGCGGCGCTCGCCTGCCGCAGCGAATCTGACGATGGAAATCGTCGCTGCCGATCGGGGAGGATCTTTCGGTCGCAATCGGCTGGAGTCGCGCAACTGGATGCGCGCGAACCCACCCGGCATTGCGGTCCGATGCCGTGCGGCCGAGTCTTCCCCCATCGGCGGCGACGCGGCTGCGGCGCGCGCGCCCGACGCGAGACCACGACGCACCAGAACCTTCGCGATCGTGCTCGTGGCAATGGCCGGCCTCGCCTGCTTCGGCAACGGCCTTTACATCTACGCCAAGGCCGGGCTCGCGCAGGTGCTTTTGCATTCCGCATGGGCAAGAACGCAGGATTCCGGCATGCCCGCCAAGCCCTGGCCCTGGGCCGACATGCACCCGGTGGCGCGACTCATTGCGCCGGCGCAGGACGCTGATGTGCTCGTGCTGAGCGGCGCGTCGGGCCGCACGCTCGCATTCGGCCCGGGCGTGGTGTCAGGTTCGGCGAGTCCGGGCGGCCCCGGCAACAGCGTGATCACTGCGCACCGCGACACGCACTTCCGGTTCCTGCAACGCGTGTCGGCCGGCGACCCGCTGGTCGTGGAAGGCCGCGACGGTGCGCGACGCCATTTCCACGTGCGCAGGACCTACGTCACGGATTTCCGCGCGCTGAACATTCCGCGTGAAACGTCGCAACCAACACTCACGCTGGTCACCTGCTACCCGTTCGACGCCATCAACCCCGGCGGGCCACTGCGATATGTCGTCATCGCGGAGGCCCTGTGACTTAGTTCGAGCGGGCGCCCCCGGTCCCGGGCGGCCCGCCGAGCGCTTTTTGGGAACGGAGCATCGCATCCGCATCGCCCGAGTTGGTCGCCTTGCCGGCGGTGGTGTTTTCCTTGACGGGGATGTGGCTGCCGGTACGAATGGCCTTGTCGTCCGGATCGTCCGGCAGCAACGCGCGGTTGGTCTGCCACGTGCAGGCGGAGAGAAGCACGGTTGCGAAGACGGCGGTGACAATGGACTTCATATCGACAGGATCCTTGCTGAATTGGAGCCGACGCCCAAGGACGGGCCGGGCAAGTTGCGAATGATACCTGTTTAGGCCGGATTGTTGGGGCGTCGCCGGAGCCGTCACGTCAGGCGCAGGCGCAGTCCTGGCAGGTCCAATTCGCCGTAGTCGCTGGACCAGGATTCGCCCGGCGCCACCGGCCAGGCGTCCGTCAAGGTCCCGGTCGTCACGAGCTCGCCCGCGGCCAATCCGGCGAACTGCCGCTGGTCGGCCAGGACACGGACAAGGTGCGCCAGTGCCAGAGCCGGGCTGTCCAGCACGTGGCTGCCGACGCCGCGATCGATCACCTCGTCGCCACGGCGCAACGTCATGGCAAACGCGGGAAGCAACGCCGCAAGCACGGCGCGATTGGCAGCGGTGACGGGGATCCTCCGGCCGACTACCAGCGCGCCGTGAAGCCCGAAAGCTGCGGTGCAATCCGGCGCCCTGAACTTCCAGTCCGGAAAATGACTCTGCACGATCTCGAAACCCGCAGCGATCCACTCGACCTGGCGGAGGATTTCCTCGGCGTCGTCCGTGTCGGGCACCGGGCCGCGCAACCCGAACACGACTTCGGGTTCGATGCGCGGTTGCACAAGGCGTTGCAACGCCAGCGTCGCCTGTCCCTCCACGGCGTCGTGCACCGTGTGCGTCCATGTGTGCGCCCAGATCGGGTCGTACACGCCATAACGCTGCCATATCGTACGATTGGTGAATCCGATCTTGCGTCCCGCCGGCATCCATCCTTGCGCGCGGCGCCGGCGTTCGATCTCGAACAGCACGGTATAAGCCGCGGCAACGTCGAAGTCCGGGACCTCGTCGGTTATCGGCGTGATGGTCTGTGCGGCGTCGTAGGCCGCGATCAGCCGGCTGGCGATTTCGTCGACCGCGAACATGCCTAGCGAACCAGCCCCATCGCCCGCAACAACGCGGTCAGTCCGGTCCACAACGCGACCGCCACCACCATGCCGATAATCGCGGCAGCGATGGCGCCCGGCGTTCCCGCCCAACCCGCAGTAGTTACAAACGCCCATGCCACGAATCCGCCCAACCCGCCGCAGATGAAGATGCCGATCACGCTCCAGACGATGCCCATGCCGAACTCCCTTTTGGTCCCTGTAGTATAAGTGCGCTCCTGCACCGCCGATCCGGACACAACCGAATGCCGGCTCCCCCGGCGCCCGCCCCGATGAATGACTCCAGTCTTGCCCACGAGCCGTCCGCGCGCCCTGCCGTCCGGGCGCTGATGCCATCGCAAATCCGCGAGGTCGCCAACGCCGGCCTGGACCAAGCGGGTGTGCTGCCTTTCTGGTTTGGCGAGCCCGACGAAGTGACGCCGGCGTTCATCCGCGACGCGGCCGCGCAGTCGCTTGCGCGCGGCGAAACATTCTATTCACAGAATTTCGGGATTTCCGAATTGCGCGAAGTTCTCGGCGCGTACGTGTCGCGGCTGCACCGGCCAACCTCCGCTGATCACATCGCCGTCACCGCGTCCGGCATGTCGGCGCTCATGCTGACGGTCGAAGCGCTGGTCGCGCCGGGCGATCGCGTCGTCGTCGTCACGCCACTGTGGCCGAACCTGGTCGAGATTCCCAAGATCCTGTCCGCCAACGTGGTGTGCGTGCCGCTGACGTTCACGGCAGCGGGCTGGACCCTGGACGTCGACCGCCTGCTCGCGGCGCTGACGCCCGGCACGCGCGCAGTGATGATCAATTCGCCCAACAATCCGACCGGATGGACGATTTCACGCGCGGACCAGCAGGCAATACTCGCGCACTGCCGTCTTCGCGGCATTTGGATCATCTGCGACGACGTGTACGAGCGCTTGGTCTACGATGGCGAGCCTTGCGCGCCGTCGTTCCTGGACATCGCCGCACCCGAGGAGCGCGTCGTCAGCACCAACAGCTTCTCCAAATCATGGCTGATGACGGGCTGGCGACTGGGCTGGATCGTCGCGCCGGCCGCACTGATGCCGGACCTGGGCAAGCTCATCGAATACAACACGTCGTGTTCGCCGGTCTTCGTGCAACGCGCGGGCGTGGTGGCGATCGCAGACGGCGAACCAACGATCCGGCACACCGTCGAACGCTATGGCGCTGCGCGCGCTTACCTGGTGCCTGCGCTTGCGCAAATTCCCCGCATCGAGGTCGCGCCGCCGGCCGGTGCGATGTACGCGTTCTTCCGCGTGGACGGCGTGACGGACAGCCTCGCGTTCTGCAAGCAGCTCGTGCGCGAAGCACGATTGGGGCTGGCGCCGGGCAGCGCGTTCGGACCCGAAGGCGAAGGATTCGTCCGCTGGTGCTTCGCCTCCAGCCAGCCGCGGCTGACCGAAGGTATCTCCCGGCTCGAGCGCTTTCTTGGCTGACTCTTTCTTGGCTGTCTGAGTCGCCGACGACTGCTAGCGGTCGGGAAACGCGCGCTCCCATTCTTCGCGGTCGAAGCCGACGATGAGTCCCTGATCGGTCTCCATCACGGGCCGCCTGATGGCCGTGGGATTTTCGAGCATCATCGCGATTGCCGCCGGCGCATCCTTCACCGCGGCTTGTTTTTCCGGGTCAAGTTTCTTCCACGTCGTGCCACGCCGGTTGAGCAGTGTCTGCCAGCCGGCCTCCGCGCACCAGCCGGTCAATTGCTCGCGCAGCGGCGGCGTCTTCTTGAAGTCGACGAAACGATAGGCGATGCCATGCTCGGAGAGCCAGGCGCGCGCGGTCTTGATCGTGTCGCAGTTGGTGATGCCGTACATTCGCATCAAGGCTTTTCCTTCCGTGACGGGCAGGCCCCAAGGCTCCCGAGTAGCAAATGAGGGCGGGCGGACGAGCGCTCGTTGTTCCGCGCGGACCCGCCGGCTGGCAAGCCTCAAGTGTACGCGTTTTCACATGCCCTTCGCCGCGGCCGCTTGCCCAAACAATCCGGCCGGACGTATAAGTCGAGGCTTCACGATACCCACCGCCGAATCCGGAATCGCAATGTCCTGCCGACTCGCACTTGCCTGCCTCGTCGCGCTTGCCGTCTTCGCGGGCGGCACGCCTTCAGCGCAATCCGCCGACATGAGCAAGACGCTGCGCGTCGCGTTCCCCGTCGCGGAGACCGGGTTCGACCCGCAGGTCACCAGCGACATTTACTCGTCGGCGATCATCGGCGCGATCGTCGAGCCGTTGTACGTCTATGACTACTTCGCCCGGCCCGTGCGCATGGTGCCCAACACCGCGGCTGCGCTGCCTGAGGTGACCGACGAAGGGCGCACGTACACGATCAAGGTCAAACCGGGTATTTACTTCGCGGCGGATCCCGCATTCAAGGGGAAGCGCCGCGAACTCACCGCCGAGGACTACGTCTACAGCATCAAGCGCATCTTCGACCCCAAGGTGCGGTCGTACTGGGTCTATGTGTTCGAAGGCAACCTGATCGGCCTGGACGAGGCGCTGCCGGCCGCGCGCAAGAGCGGCGTTCTCGATTACGACGCGAAGATCGAGGGACTGCAGGCGCTTGACCGCTACACGCTGCGCATCAAGTTTCACCGGCCTAACTACGGATTCGAATGGTGGCTTACGACCGTGTATTTTGCCGCGGTGGCGCGCGAAGTGGTCGACGCCTACAAGGACAGCTCCAACCGCGTCATGGAGAATCCGGTGGGCACGGGGCCCTATCGGCTGAAGAGCTGGACGCGCGGGCAGCGCATCGTGCTGGAAGCCAACTCCGACTATCGCGACGTCAGGTTTCCGGCACCGGGTCCCGGCAGCGCGCCTGCGGATGCGGCAATTGCCAAGGGACTCACAGGACGCAAGCTGCCGATGGTCGGCAACATCGACGTCAGCATCATCGAAGAGGCGCAACCTCGGCTGCTTTCCTTCGATTCGGGCAACGTCGACTACCTGGAGGTGCCGCTGTCGCTCGCCTCCAATATCCTCGATGGCGCCGCGCTCAAGCCTCAGTTCGCGAAGCGCGGCATCGCGCTGCAGCGCGAACTCACGCCGTCCATATCGATGTTCTACTTCAATCTCGACAACCCGGTCGTCGGCGGCTACACGCCGGACAAGCTCGCGTTGCGGCGCGCGATCAGCATGGGCTTCGACCGCGCGACAGCCATTGCGCAACTGCAGAATGGCCAGGCGATCGCCGCCAACCAGCCGGTCCCGCCACCGCTGTACGGCCACGACCCGAAATACGCCGCGCCTTACGGCTACGATCCGCGCGCCGCGCGCGCGCTGCTCGACAGGTTCGGTTTCAAGGACCGCGACGGCGACGGCTTGCGCGAATTGCCGGACGGGACGCCGTTGACGCTGGTGCTTGCGTCGACGACGGACAACGTGTCCCGCACCCGCGACGAGCTGTGGAAGCGCAACATGGATGCGCTCGGCATCAGGATCACGTTCCTCAAGAACAAGTGGCCGGAACTCAACCGGATGTCGGAAGCCGGCCAGCTGATGATGTGGGGGTTCGGGTGGACCAGCAACGTCCCGGAGGGCATCGACTTCTACAGCTATTTCTACAGCAAGAACATTGGTACATCGAACGACGCGCGCATGCGCCTGCCCGCGTTCGACGCGCTCTACGAGAAGTCGCGCAATATGCCTCACTCGCCGCCGCGGACGGCGCTCTTCGACGAGATGAACAACCTGATCTTCAATTACGCGCCGTGGATCATGACCAGCTATCCCTACGACAACATCCTCCTGCAGCCCTGGGTCAAGGGCCTCAAGCTCAACACCTACGTGCAGCAGCAGTGGCAGTACCTGGACATAGACGGGCGGCCGTGATCGGTCAGGCCGGCGCCGGCCGCGCCGCGCCACCGTCAAATTCCCACGCCCGGCCTGGCGCCGCCGCCAGCAGCGATCGCGTGTAGTCGTTGCGCGGGTTGCCGAATACGTCCGCTACCGGGCCGTATTCGACGATGCGCCCGTTCGACATCACCGCCACGCGATCGCAAACCTGCGCGGCGACGCGCAGGTCGTGGGTGATGAAAAGCATCGCCAGGTTCAGCCGCTGACGGATCTCGTCCAGCAGTGCCAGCACCTGCGCCTGGACCGAGACGTCCAGCGCGGATACCGCCTCGTCGGCAATCAACAGTGATGGTTCCATCGCCAGTGCGCGGGCGATGCAGATCCGTTGCCGCTGGCCCCCGGAAAACTGGTGGGGGAAACGATCCAGCGACTGCGGCTCCAGTCTCACAAGGTCCATCAGCGTGCGCGCACGATTCAAGGCATCGTCGGCCGGCATGCCGTAGTTCATCGGCCCCTCGACAATCGCCTGTCCCACCGTGCGGCGCGGGTTGAGCGAGCGGTAAGGGTCCTGGAACACGATCTGCACTCGCCGCCTCAACGCGTGCAGCTGCGCGCGCGAAATCGCCGCGAAGTCCGTATCGCCGATCACGATGCGCCCGCTCGAAGGCTCGATCAGGCGTGCGATGCAACGCGCGACAGTCGACTTGCCCGATCCGGATTCGCCGACGATGCCGAGCGTCTCGCCCTGCCGGATCGACAGCGTCACGTCTGCCGCCGCGGCCACCGCATGGCGGGGGCGCCCGAACCAGCCGCGCTGCGTATAGGTCTTGGACATGTCACTGGTCGCAAGCACCACGGGCGCGGTGACCACTTCGCGATGCTTGGGAACCAGGCTCGGCACGGCCGCGATCAGCATGCGCGTGTAAGCGTGCTTAGGCTCGCTCAGCAACTCGCGGGTGCGCCCGACTTCCACCAGTTCGCCACCGCGCAGCACGGCGACGCGGTCGGCGATTTCCGCCACCACGCCGAAGTCGTGCGTGATGAACAGGACCCCGGTGCCGTGCGCTCGCTGGAGTTCGCGGATCAGCGCCAGAATCTGCGCCTGCGTGGTCACGTCGAGCGCCGTCGTCGGCTCGTCGGCGATCAGCAGCGCCGGTTCGA
>Ga0190271_10001658_pt1 | contig 12910 bp, 12 predicted proteins | sample Popmic356T_FD_133747 | JGI IMG/M metagenome (GOLD analysis project Ga0190271, IMG submission 133747) | Populus adjacent soil microbial communities from riparian zone of Weber River, Utah, USA - 356 T | ecosystem: Environmental > Terrestrial > Soil > Riparian zone | place: USA: Utah | collected...
CCCTCGCGGCCGGCATCGTCTACGGCATCGGCTACGGCGCGTTCTCGCTGTCGGGCAACGTGATGACGTCGGAGCTCGTGCCGGCGCGGCGCGCGTCGGCGGTGAACCTGGTCAACATGTTCTTCGGCGTCGGCGCCGTCGTCGGCCCGCTCGTCGTGAGCGTGCTGCTGCGGCGGACCGGTGCGGCGCTGCCGGCGCTCTGGATGGGCGCAGGGCTCCTCGCCGCCGCCGCGGTCGCGGCGCGGATCGCGCTGCCGGATCGCCTGCCGGCGTCTCACGACGACGTGCCGGCGTCGGCGGAAGCTGGGACTGGGGCGCAGCGTCCGCCGTCGCTGCGCGATCCGATGCTGCTGGCCTGCGGCATCTTCCTGATGCTCTACGTCGGCAGCGAGATGGCCGCGGGCGCGTGGACGGCGGTCTACCTGCACCAGTCTGCGGGGATGAACGAGGCCCGCAGCGCCGCGGCGACGTCGCTGTTCTGGGCGATGCTGACGATGGGCCGCATCGGCGCGGTCGTCGGCGGCATGCGCATCACCGCCGAGCACCTGCTCACGACGGCGGTCTGGATCACGTGCGCGGGGGCCGCGCTGTTGTGGGCGGGCCACGGTTCCGCAGCCGCCAGCGTCACCGCCTTCGCGATCCTCGGCTTCGGCTACGGTCCCATCTACCCCACTGGCGTCGCCGTGCTCACCAGCCGGTTCCCGAATGCGGCCGGCCTGGCCACGAGCCAGATGGGCGTGCTCGCCGCCAGCGGCGGCGCCGTGCTGCCGTGGGTCCACGGGCTGGTGCTGGCTCACCGTCCGACTGCCGACAGCGCCCTGCTGACGCTTGCCGTCGCCGTCGCGATGATCGTCGCCTGGGAGTGCACGCGGCGTCTCGCCCACCGCGCGCCGGCGCGCTGAAGCGACGGCCGACGCGAGGTCCAGCACGTCCAACCAAGAGTCGGCGCCGCGATGCGTCGACTACGGTGTCCGGCGCGTCGGCATGCCTGGCGTCGGGCTCATCGGGGTCGATGAACCCGGAGGCCGGCCAGGCCCGCCGAGTCCCGGCTGGCCCGGCTGCTGGCCGGGCTGCGGCCCGCCGACGGCGCTGCGGGGCATCACGTCCTGGACCGTCACGATCCACTGGTTGTACTGCCGCCGATTCTTGAAGACCTTGATGGACCGCGCCGAGCTCTTGCTCACCACCGCCGCGATACCCGCCGATGGACCGGCAGTCGGCCCGCCCGGTCCGAGGGTGTTGGGAGCACCGATCCCCCCGCCAGGGCCGATCCCCCCGCCGGGGCCGATTCCGCTGCCCGGGCCGCTCCCGCTGCGCCCGCCAGGGCCGGGAGGCGGTGTGCCGCCGGGATTCCCGAAACCGGGCGTGTTGGAGAACGGTGAGGTCGTCGTCAGCCCGGGCTGCGACTGCAGCTCGATCGGCGACAGATACCGGAAGTCGCCGTTGGTCACTGGATCCTTGTACTTCTTGCGCAGGAACTTCTCGCGCAGCAGGACCTCGACGCTGGGCGGGAACGCGTTGGCGTACTTCCGCTGGTACAGCGCCACCGCCCGCGCGTACTGCCCGGCCCTGAAGATGAGCTCGGCTTCTTTCTCGCGCTGGACCGCCTGTTTCCAGACCGGAACCACCAGGGTCCAGACGATGCCCATGATGGCGATACCGGCCAGCAGGACGGCCATCGCATATCCGGCGTCGGGCCGCGCCCGCCGTTCGTGTTGACCCGCTAAATACATGACGCTATTCTCGTTAGCGCGTTGAGAGCCATGATAGCACCCGCCACGTTCCTGCTCCGCCGGTCCGCCCCGGCCCATTTCTCGAGGCGGGCGCTCATCGCCCTCGGGTTCGCCGCGTTCGTGTCGGCCGGCTGCGACAAGGTCCCGCTCACCGCGCCGACGGGCTCGACCGTGACGCTGTTCAGCAATACGACGATCGTACCGGTCAACGGGACGGCGGACATCACCGCCACCGTGGTCGAATCGGGCGGCACGCTGGTGCAGAACGGGACGCTCGTCACGTTCACGACCACCATCGGCCAGATCGACCCCGCCGAAGCCCGGACGCGCGACGGCAAGGCCACCGTGCGCCTGGTCGCCGGCACCCGGTCGGGCCGGGCCGTGGTCCGTGCCTTCTCCGGCGGCGTGACCTCGGGTGATCTCTCGGTCGACATCGGCGGCGCCGCCGCCGGCTCGATCAACCTCACCGCCAATCCGTCGAACGTCCCTGCCTCCGGCGGCACCGCCGCGCTGCTCGCCGTGGTCTTCGATGTCGATGGCAACCGGCTGTCCGGGGTCTCCGTCTCCTTCTCGTCGACCGCCGGCGCGTTGTCGTCCACCATCGTGGTGACCAACAGCCAGGGCGAAGCGGCCACGACCATCACCACCAACCGCGACGCGACAGTCACCGCGTCCACCGGCGGGTCCAGCGGCGAGGGCGGGCGGGCCGCGGCCACCGCGACCGTGACGATCACGGCGTCGGCGCTGCCGACCATCAGCATCACGGCCACCGGCACGCCGGTCGCCGATTCGCCCACGACGTTCACCGTCACCGCGGCCGCGACCGCTCCCGCGACGGTCCGTTCCGTGATCGTCGACTTCGGCGACGGCGCCGTGCAGACGTTCGGGAACACGACGGCGGTGGCCCACACTTACCGCAGCAGCGGGAACTTCACGGTCACCGCGACGGTCGAGGACACCAACGGCGGACGCAGCACCGGGTCGACGGTCGTCGCCGTTCAGGCCTCCGCGCCGCTCATCAGCCTCACGGTCAACTCGCCGGTGACCGTCAACGCCATCGTCACGTTCGCGGTGACCGTGAGCCAGAATCCCGGCAACGTGCCGGTGCGGGCGGTGACCTTCAGCTTCGGCGACGGTGCCGTGCGCGAGGTGCAGGGCCTGTCGACGACGTACTCGTACACGTCGCCCGGCACCTATGTGGCCAGCGCGGTCGTGCACTTCACGAACGGCCGGACGGCGCAGAATACGGCGCAGGTCCGCGTCAATTGACGACGACGCTGTTCGACGCCGAGACGGCGCCCGCGATCCTGGGCCGCCTCGAAGGTCTGACGCCGGCGTCCCAGGCGCGGTGGGGCAAGATGGACGTGGCACAGATGCTGTGCCACGTCACCCGCCCCTCCACACGCCGACGGCATCGACCACCACTTCCGGTAGTTCGACGTCTGAAGCCTCCGCGTTGGCGATAGCGGGATATCGGCGCAGGGGCATTTCAGCCCCCACGCGATACCCCGCCGGACGTCTTACGAGACTTTCTTCGCGTGGAGCCCGAAGGCGGCGCCCTGAGGATCCATCGCGTTCACGATCCGGTCACCGTCGGGAACGTCCATGGGTCCGTTGAGAATCCTGCCGCCCTGGGCCTTGATGCGTTCCGCGGCCGCATCCACGTCGGGCACGCGGAAGTAGATCTGCCAGTTCGGCGGTACGTTGGCCATCTCCGGCGGCTTGTTCATGATGCCGCCGATCTGGCGTTCCGGCCGGTTGAAGGTCTGGTACCTGCCCACCGGGCCCATGTCCATGGACTGGCCGGGCAGCCACCCGAAGACTTCCTCGTAGAACTTCATGGCCGCCGTGATGTCCGTGGTCATCAGCTCGTGCCACGAGGCATCGCCGATCTCGGGCTCCCGCTCCGGCCGCTGTTCGGCGCTGGCCGGCTCGATGATGTAGAACGCCGCGCCCTGCGGGTCCATCATCAGCCGCATGCGGCCCACGCTGGGAATGGCGATCACGTCGGTGTGCGTCTTGCCGCCCAGCCGCGTGATGTGCGACACCGCGTCCTCGAGCTTCGGCACCGCGATGTACATGGCCCAGAACGGTGGGGCCTTCACGTCGGCGGGCTTGTTCAGGATGCCGCCGACCCCCACCTTACCGCTGCGATTGAGCGCGGTATAGGGCTGGCCCGCGCCCTGGAAAGGCTCCGTCGTCCAGCCCACCACGGTCTTGTAGAACGACTCGGCCGCCTTCATGTCGCTGGTCATCAACTCGTACCAGACGGGCCGTCCGAGCAAGGTCGTCTTTGTGGCTACAGCCATCAAGCACCTCCATGTCTGTACGCAAACCCGCAGTCTGCCATCGACACGCCACGAGGCGGCTGAAGCGTGAAAGATTTTACGGGGACGAGAGGCCGTCGCGCACCAGGTTGAAGCGCGTCAGGAGGTCGCATCGTGCGCCCGCCCGCCGGGCCTCGCAGGTCGTTCCCGCTGAAGCCCTGCGGACGGCTGACGCCCGTCGATCAGAAGTACCACTTCACGCCCGCGGTTCCCGAAACACCGCTGGCGCCGAAGCCGAACGCGTCGTCGACGAACTGCACGCGCCCCTCGAACTTGAGCGACGTGCGCCGGCGGAAGAAATACTCGACGCCGCCCAGGCCGGACACGCCGAGCTGCTGCTCCGAATCCCCGAACGCGTGGCCGTTGTCCTTCAGGCGGAGGGAGTGGATGCTGAGCCCACCGCCGGCGAAGGGATGCCACTCGCCGCGTTCCCAGTTGTAGATGAGGTCGGCGCCGAAGCGCACTTGCCGCACGCTGTCATCGGGATCGCCGATGTCGAAGCCCGTGTCGAGGAACGCGATGCCGGGTCGGATGCTCAAGCGCGGCGTGAAGTAGTACTCGAAGAAGCCGCCCACGATCGGCGTGAGGTCGAGATCGTCTTCGGCAGGCGCGAAGAACCCGGCCTCGGCGCCGGCCGCCATCGATCCCTCCGCGGGCACGCGCGATTGCGCCAGGGCCGAGGTGGGAAGGATGAGCAAGAGTGTCGTGACGATGTAGTGAATTCGGACGCGACGGTTTCTCAACAGGTCCTCCACTGAGCGAAGCCACAGCGGCCGCTCAGCCGGATACCCTGCAAAGTCCACGCCCGCGGAACAACGCTAGAACTCGGAGTAGGCCTGCCCCTGGAGTGAGGTGCCTTCAGCTCCGCTCTTCACGTTGAAGATGCCGGGTTCGGCGCTGGGATTGCTCGCATCGGGCTCGGCCGGGACCGTCTGCCAGCTGTCGCGCGACCGGGTGATCGGATCGATCGGCACCTCGCGCATGTACTGGTCGGTCACGAGGGCCTGCAGGTCGGCCGGATACTTGCCCTTGTCGGCGTAGTACTGATCGATCGCGTCGCGCATGCGGAAGAGGTCTTCCTTGAGCGTCGCTTCCTTCGACAGGTACACGGCGTTTCTCGCGCCGACCACCGCGAGCGACGCCAGCACCGTGATGATCGCCATCACGATGACCAGCTCGATGAGGGTCCATCCGCCTTGCCCGCGGCGGGCGCGGCTACCAGTCGACATACTTCGTACCGTCGAGGGCGATGCCCCCGCTCTGAGAGTAGACATCGTAGACGTTCTGGCCGCCCCAGCTCGTCGAATCCGCATCGTCCTGATAGGAGCGCATGCCCCACTCCTGACTGCGCGTCATCGGATCGATCGGGATGCGGCGAAGGAACTTCAGCTTGCGTCCGCTGGCGTCGCCGTTGGCGCGGACGCCTTCCACCAGCACCTCGAGCTTCGGCGGATACCCTTCCGCGCCCGTCTTGAGGTCGGTCGCGGCGATCTGCTGCAGGTCGGCCGCGTCCTTGTAGCGATCGATCGCGGTGCGCATCTCGCGCAGCGACCGCCGCAGCTCGGCCTCACGGGCCCGCTGCACGGTGACCTTCGCCAGCGGCATCACCGCCGACGCCAGCACCAGCAGCACCACCGTCACGGCGAGCAGCTCGATGAGGCTGTAGCCGTCCTGACCTGCCCCGGCGATCCGCGCCGCGCGCCAACGTCCCATCATCGAGCCTACCGCACCGTCACCGTCGCGGGAATGAAGGTCACCGGCACCGAGCGGCCGTCCGGCTGCGCCGACACGCCGGTCAGCGTGAACGTCGCGGTGCCCGGCGCCACGGCGTCGAAGACCAGCGCCGCGAGCAGGCCGGTGCCCGAGGCCCCGGTCGGATCGGCTCCGCGCGTCACCGAGATGTCGACGCGGCCGGCGTTGGCGTCGATCTGCTGGTTGAACGACTGCGTCACGCCGCCCTGTCGGAAGAACGGTCCCTCCTGCACCGAGCGGACGCGGACCAGCGCCGGGTTGTAGGTGAGCGAGACGCTCATCAGCGACAGCCGCGAGGCGTTGCTGATGGCGATGGGCACCGTGTACGGCCCGCCACCGACGCGGAACTCCGGGCCCGGCGTCGTGATGCTGACCTGGGGCGTCGGCGCCGGCGGTGCGTTCGCCGGCGGAGTCGCCTCGGCAGGGGGCGACGGGGGCGGCGTTGCCGGCGGCGGAGGCTCCGTCGGTGGTGGCGTGGGGGTGGCCGGCACCAGTCCGGGCGTGGAGGTGACGGCGCCCGACGTCGGGGACGCGTTTCCCGGCAGCACGCCGGGCGGTGCCGTGCCAGGCGGCGTGGCGGCGGCCGGTTCCGGAACCGCCGGCACCGGCTCGGCGCCGATCACCGGCATCGGCCCGCTCAGTCCGAGGTTCATCTGCGACCCGATGTAGATCGGATTGAGGTGCTCCTGCGTCAGCTCGTGCGTCCGCACGATGCGCGGCGTCAGCAGGATCACGATGTCCGTCGACATGATCTGCTCCTCGGTGCCGCCGAGGATGTCCTTGAGGATCGGGATCCGCATCAGGCCCGCCACGCCGCGCAGCACCTTGCGGTCCTCCTCTCGCAGGAGGCCGGCGATGAGGTTCGACTCGCCCTCGCGGAGACGCATCCGGGTCTTCACCTTGCGCGAGCCGAACGTCGGCAGGAGCTGTCCGGCGACGTTGATGTTGTTGCCGAGCGTGCTGTTCTCGACCTCGATCTCGAGGACGATCTCGTTCTCGAACGTCACCCGCGGCTTCATCTTCACGTTGACGCCGACGTTCTTGTAGGTGAACGACGAGATCGGCACCGTGTTCACGCCGCCGGCGCCGAGGCCGCCGAACACGGTCGACGGCACCGGGATTTCGTCGCCGAGGTTCAGCTCGAGCTCGGCCCCTTCGGCGCCGCGCAGCTGCGGCTTGGCCAGCACGCGCGTGCGCGTGTCGCTGGCCAGGAACTTGACGATCGCCTGCGGCACGGTCAGGTAGAAGTCGGCGGTGCTGATGCCCTGCGAGATCGTGTTCAGGTTGAACGTGCTGCCGCCGACGACCGCCGCGCTCCCGTCGCCGTCGCCGGGGCCGGGAGTGTTGCCGGCCGGCGGGCCCTCGGGCGAGAAGATGGCGCCGATCTGGTACTGCGCGAGATTGAGCCCGAATTCCTTGGCCCGCGCCCGGTTCACTTCGAGCAGCTCGACGTCGACGATGACCTCGGCCCGCGGCCGATCGTTGGCCTGGATCACCTTCTCGAGGATGTTGACGATGTTCGGCGTGCCGCGCACCGTGATGGTGTTGGCGGTCTTGTTGACCGACACGACCGGCGTGATCGCGATGCCCTGGATCCGCACGATCTGGTTGATCATGTTGTAGATCTCCTGCGGGTCGGCGTGCGACACGTAGAAGGTCCGGATGATCTGCTCTTCGTACTGCTGGCGCTTCTGCGCGGTGTCCTGGATGACCAGGATGGTGCGTTCGTTCAGCACCTTGTACCAGAGCTGATTGGCGGTCATCACCAGGTTGAGGCCCTGCTCCAGGGTGACGCCCGACACGTTGAGCGTGGTCGGCCGTGTCACCACCGACTGGGCGCCCTGTTCGATGATGACGTTGATGCCGGTGACGTCGCCGATGAACTTCAGGATGTCCTGGATCGCGGTGTTGGTGGCGAAGTTCAGGCTGAGCGGCGTCTTCGACGTCGGGTTCAGGATCGGGCCCTCCGCCTGCCGCCGCGCGCGCTCGCGCATCGTGTCGATCTTGGGCGGCGTGCGCGTCGCGTCGGTCTTCTCGCGCGCCAGCCGTTCGAGCTCGCCGCGCCTGGCGATCGCCAGCGAGGCGCCTGGCTCGAACTCGAGCACCTTGCGGTATTCGACCAGCGCGTTCTCCACGTCACCCTTGCGGTCGAACTCGCGCGCTGCGGCCATGTGGAACTGCGCCGCCTTCAACATCGCGCGCTCGAGCGAGATCTTGTAGTCGGGCCGATCCGGGTCGTCCTGCAGGGCCTTCGTGAAGTAGGCCACCGCGGTGTCCCAGTCGGCTTCCCGCGCGCTCGCCTCGCCCTTCCGGAAGTTGCCGCTCGTGGCACACCCCGAGACGGCCACGGCGAGCAGCACGGCGGCGATCGCCCGGGCCACGTGTCTGCGTCCTCGACTCATCGGCATCGTTCCTGACTCACGTTTCGACGTCGGCGCGCACCGGCTGGACGTCGCGCCATGCGATCTATTGGCCCAGCAGACGGATCGTCTGGCGGCCGCGCCCATCGTAATGCTCGATCTGGAGCGACTCCTCACCGATCTGCACGATGCGGTAGCGTCCCTCGATGACGTCGTTGACCCGGCCGTGGACCACGCTGCGGCCATCGGTCAGCACCGCGATGCGCCCCTGTCCCGGCACGCCCGTGAGCACGCCGATGAACCGGTACGGGATGGGCGGCGGGGGCGGCGTCGGAGGCGGCCCCACCGGTGCCACGACCACCGGCATCACCGGCTTCGGCGGCATCCGCCCGGCCATCGTGCCTCCCGGCGCCGGCGGCGGCGTGGCGGCACCCATCCGGAACGGATTGCGGCGCGCCCCCTCGGGTTCCTCCGCGGCGGCGGCCTTGCCCAGCGCGTCGAGCCGCACGTCGATGGCCCGCGGTGCCGCCTTGCCGCCGGCCCGGCTGCCCGGGGCCGCGGTCGCCAGCGGTCCGGCCGGAACGCCCGGCGTCGACAGGGCAGGCATCAGGACGAAGTAGACGACCGCAACGAGAACGACGCCGAGAACGGCGAGCTGGATCCAGCGCGTGCGCTGGGCCGGCTCCATCACGATCCCGCCTTGTAGTAGTACGTCGACAGCTTGACCGTCAAGGTCAGCGGCGCGTTCTGCTCGTTCTGCACCAGGGCGACGTCCGCGATGACGACGAACTCGGGCGCGGTCTCGAGCCGGTGGATGAAGCGGCGCACGTCACGGTACTCGCCTTCGAGCACCATCGTGACGTCCATGTGCTCGAGCGCGGACTCGTTTTCATGCCTGGTGGTGATGGTGCGCCGGTCGTAGTCGAGGTTCGATTCGTCGGCCAGCGTCGCCAGGCGACGGTACGTGATCCGTCGCGCGCCCTCCTGGCCCTTGGGCAGCACGCTGTCGTAGAAGCGCGCCAGCTGCTGCGCGGCGCGTTCCTGGCCGGTGCGTATCGCCTCGGCGTCACGGAGGTCGGCCGCGGCGCGGGCCCGGGCCGCCGCCGCCTGCTGGGCCCGCAGTTCGAGCGCGCCGGCCGACGACGTCCGCGGATAGATGACGACGGCGTAGATCACCAGATTGATGATCGCGGCGACGGCGATCGGCAGGATCAGGCGCCGCTTTTCGGCAAAGACGCGCGACATGTCCATCATCGCGCCCCCTGCCGGCCGGGCGATGAGGCGGCCCCGGGGCCCGAGGGCGCGGCCTGCGACCGCGGCGCCGCTGCCAGATAACGACCCGTCACCTGCGTGTGAAACAGGCCGTCCTCGGTCACCATCTCGGAGGACGGCTGCACGTTCTCGAAACGGGTGGTCTCCTCGAGCCGCTCGATGAAGGTGTCGATTGCCTCGACGGTGCGCCCCATCACGGTGAGCCGCACGCTGGCGCCGTCGGGACCGATGCTCGGCGTGATCGCGGTCAGCATCACCGTCGGCGGCAGCGTCGCCTCGACGTCGTCGAACAACGCCGTCCACGAGAACGTCCGCGCGTCGATGATGCCATTGGCCTCGGCCGCCTGGGCGCTGATGCGCTCCAGGCTCTTCGCGTCGATGCGGCGTCGGGCCTCGGCGGCGCGTGCCGTCAGGGTGCGCGCCGCCGCCTCGTCGCGCGCGGCGTCGGCGGCCAGGCCGCCCTGCCGGCCGGAGAGACGCAGGTACTCGCTGACGTTGAAGGCGGTGAACGCGACCACGAGGACCGCGGCGCCGCCAATCAGCCAGTGAACCAGGCGCTCGTTGTAGAACGGCCTGGTGGCGAGGTTGGACCGCAGCATCGTCATCGCACGCGCTCCCGCAGCAGCACGCCGACCGGGGCGGCGATGGCGGCGCGCTCGCCGGCGATGCCGCTCTCGGCCGCGACCCGCACCAGCGCCCGCGGATCGATCTCCTCGATGGCCTTGCCGACGCGCTGCTCGATGGCGCGGCCGAGGGCCTGCAGGTCGCCGAGGACGTCCGGCCCGACGTCGCGGGCGGCGATCACGGCGCGGGACAGGCCGCGGCCGCCGAGGCGATCTTCGTAGTACATCGCGGTCTGGTGGCCGAGATCGGACAGGCTGCCCTCGCCTTCGACCGGCCGGTGCCGGAACAGCAGCAGCGCGCCATCGCGGACGATGGCCATCGTGCTGGCATCGGGCGTGACGTGGACCAGCAGCCAGTCGCCTGCCGTGCCGGCGGCATCGCCGGCCAGGAGGAGGTTCACCAGGTTATAGGTCGCGAGGTCGACGAGGCCGACCTGGACACCGGCCGCGGCGACCGCCTGTTCGTAGTCCTGGACGATGTCCTGCCGCGCGACGGTCACGACGAAGTCGGTCCCGCTGGCGTCGGTGACGCCGGGGGTCCACGACACCTGCGACTGCTCGATCGGGAACGGCACCGACTTGCGGACCTGCCAGCGCACCAGCTGGCCGAGATCCTCCGCCTTCGCCGGCACCTTCTCGAAGCGGACCACCGAGACCTTGGCGGCCCCGTCGGGGATCACCACCGCCACCCGGCCGCGGCTCACCCCGACGGCCCGCAGCACGCGCTGCACCGCGGCGGCGACGGCGGCCTTTTCGGTGAGGTTGGGCGTCGTGAGCGACGGCGCGACGAGGCCGTCGGGCAGACGCTCCGTCGCCTGCGCGGTCACCGTCGGCGCGCCATCGACCGTCGAGAGGACGACGGCGGTCACCCGGCCGGCGCCGATCTCGACGGCGACCGACGGCGGCGGCGAGGCGAACCACGATGCCGTCCGGCGTCCGGCCGGCGCGCGGGTGGTGTCGGGTCGGCCGGTGGCAACCTGGCCGGTTACGGTCTGGCCGGTTACAGTCTGGGCGCTCATTCGACGAACGTCACCTTGTTGATTTCACGCAGCGTGGTCAAGCCGAGCATCGCCCGCTCGACCGCCGATTCGCGCAGGAAGCGCATGCCTTCGTCGCGCGCCGCCTTCTTGATGTCCGAGTTCGGCTTGCGCTCCAGGATCATGTCGCGGATGCGATCGGTCAGGTCGAGCAGCTCGCAGATGGCCATGCGCCCCTTGAAGCCGGTGCCGCCGCATTCGATGCAGCCGCTGCCTTCGTAGAACGTATGGGTGCGGGCCAGCCCCGGATCCATCCCTGACTCGGCGAGGATCGCCTCGTCGAGCTTCACCGGCTTCTTGCAGTGCGCGCAGATCAGGCGGACCAGCCGCTGCGCCAGCACGCAGTTGAGCGCCGAGACGAACTGGTACGGCTCGACGCCCATGTTCAGGAACCGGCCCAGCACGTCGATGACGTTGTTGGCGTGGACCGTCGTGAAGACGAGGTGGCCGGTCAGCGCCGACTGGATCGCGATCTGCGCGGTTTCCGGGTCGCGGATCTCGCCGACCATGATCTTGTCGGGGTCGTGGCGCAGGATCGAGCGCAGGCCGCGGGCGAAGGTCAGTCCCTTCTTCTCGTTGATCGGGATCTGGGTGATGCCGCGCAGCTGGTACTCGACCGGGTCCTCGATGGTGACGATCTTGTCCTCGATCGACTTGATCTCGGAAAGCGCCGCATACAGCGTGGTGGTCTTGCCCGATCCGGTCGGCCCGGTGACGAGGACCATGCCGTAGGGCTCGGCGATGTACTTGCGGAACCGCCGCAGCTCCTGCTCCGGGAAGCCGAGGATGTCGAGGCGCAGCTCGCGGAACTGCTCGCTGATCGATTCCTTGTCGAGGATGCGGATGACGGCGTCCTCGCCGTGCGCCGACGGCATGATCGAGACGCGGAAGTCGATCGTCTTGCCCGGCGTCCGCAGCTTGAAGCGGCCGTCCTGCGGCACGCGCTTCTCGGCGATGTCGAGCTCGGCCATGACCTTGATGCGCGAGATGATCGCCGACGCGTGCTGCCGGCCGATCGGCCGCATCGCCAGCTGCAGCACCCCGTCGATGCGGTACTTCACGTAGACGGCGTCGTCCTGCGTCTCGATGTGGATGTCGCTGGCGCGCCGCTGGATGGCGGTGAAGATCGTCGAGTCCACCAGGCGGATGATGGGGCTGATGTCGCTCGTCAGCCGCTCGACGGTGAGGCTCTCCTCGCCCTGCTCGTCCTCGCGGAGCAGCTGCATCTGGAACTTTTCGGTCGCATCCTCGAGCACCCGCTGCGAGCTCTCGCTCTTCTTGAGGATGCCCTGGATGGCCGAGGGCGCCCCCACCATCACCTTGATCGGCGTGTTGAGCTGCAGGGCGATCTCGTCGAGCTGCGGCAGGTCGCTCGGATCGGAGACGACGATGACCAGCGTGTTGCCGTCCCGTCGCGCCGGCACGAAGCCGTAGCGCAGCATCAGCTCGGCCGGGATCGCGCGAAACAGCTGGCTGTCGATCTGGAACGTCGCCATGTCGACGTAGTCCAGCCGATAGCGCTCGGCCTTCCGGCGCGCTTCCGCGACCTCGGCGGCGCGCTGCGCCGGATTCGACACCCCGACCGTCTCGGCGTCGAGCACCTGCGGGTCGAGCATCTGTGGGTCGAGCGCCGGGTCGGTGGTCTGGTCCACGTCCATCGATCTCCTCGCGCGTCAGCCGACGGCCGACGACAGCTGGAACACCGGCATGTAGAGCGCCAGCAGGATCAGGGCGATGACGATGGCCATGATCACGAGCATCAGCGGCTCGATCAGTTTCGTGAAGCGGCTCAGCGTGGTCTCGACG
>Ga0190271_10001659_pt1 | contig 12909 bp, 10 predicted proteins | sample Popmic356T_FD_133747 | JGI IMG/M metagenome (GOLD analysis project Ga0190271, IMG submission 133747) | Populus adjacent soil microbial communities from riparian zone of Weber River, Utah, USA - 356 T | ecosystem: Environmental > Terrestrial > Soil > Riparian zone | place: USA: Utah | collected...
CTCTCGTCGTCGATTCCTTGAAAGCGCTCGTTCAGCAGATCGCGCGTCGACCAGGCGTAGAACATCGACCCCACGCTGCGGAAAAACATCCCGAGCGCATCGTCGCCGTTGTACCAGAAGTAGTAGTGTCTTCCTGATAAGCGTGGGGCGAGAGCCTTGGCAGCGTTGACGACTCCCTCGAAAGCGTCACCTCGGCTGACCGGCCATTGGGACTCCGGCGCTGGCGCATGATAGGTCTGGGCCATCGGCGTGTACTTGTAGCCGTTGCGAAATTGAACGGTATAGTCCGCCGTCGCGAAGTCGACGGTGACGACTGCAAGCACAAGAAGCGTGAGCACCGGGACGGCGCGCCTGTCCTCAGGAATGCGATTGGCTGCGCGCAGTAGCGTTGCCAGCAGGAGGCACGCGGTCGCAGCGAGCGCGGCTTCGGCGGCGAAGCGTGGGTCGTTGAGTCGGTAGCCTGCGAGAGCGCCGAGGAAGAGCAGGCCGAGAAGCCTCCAGTACGATCGCGCGGACAGCCGTTCGACGATTGGCCTGAGCGCGGGGCCGAGGGCCAGAAAGGTCGCGGGAATCAGATAGCTGGCATAGAACGGCAGCATGATCCACGGCACGTTCAAGACACGCATGACCGTCATGACGGTCCACAGGCCGCACACCGAGAGGAGTAACCAGTAGGCCGGTGGCACCCGCAAGGCGGCTTTCCATCCTCCGCCGCACGCGACGACGACTCTCGGCAGGGCCCAAACGACAACAGTCAACGGGAGGAGCAACCAGTACGCGAGGAGGATCCACGCCGGGCTGTAGGGCAGGGCGAAGGAATTCAAAGAGGACCCGGACACGAAATCAAGCTGCTGCTGCAGCGGTCGAGCAGGAATTCCCCAGTACAGATACGCGGCGGCCGCCGCCATCCAGGCTAGCGCCGCGCCGCATAGAAAGCTGACCACGCCGACCGACCATGCAGGTGTGTTCCGCCGTTCCATCTGCGCCCTTGTCAACAGGGCGTAGCCGGCCAACAGCGGTAGGACAAGGACCAGCGCGAAGTGCGCAAAGAGAACGGCAGCGCAGGCGACACCCGCGGTGAAGGCGCTCCGCGTGCCGGAGCCCTCGCCAAGCGCGGCACGGTTCGCAGCATAGACGGCTATCAGAAAGTAGGTATTCGCGGCGCCGTCGGCGCCGTTCGCGCCCAGCGAGTGAGCGACAAAGGAATAGAGCGAGGCGAGGGCGCTGACGAATACGGCGGTACGCAATCCACAGATCTGGCGCAGCGCGCCAAGCAAGAAGACCACCGTGGCCGCAAAATACGCGCCCTTCAGGATGTAGTTGGCAGCGAGCGGCGGGGCTACCTGGTTGACGAGGTACGCTGGCACGGTCCACGCGAGTCGTTCGGCTTGGTACAATGACGACGAATACTGCCGCATGCTTTCCGGCAATCGCTGCGCGAAGCCTACGTAGTACCAGGCGTCGACCCAGCCAAGACCCGTGTCCGGAACGAAGATCTCTGGAATCGCCGCGAGGAGGGTGGCAAACGACGCCGCGGCCAGAACACCTGCGGCGAGCGGCCAGGACTGAGACGCGTGCCGAAACCATCTCTGCGCCAGTGGGTGCGGGGTCACCCGGCGCTCCCTGACACTGCGAGACCGATGCCGGCTCTGCCCTGCCGCGCCACAGCGAGCCTATCGAGCGATGGGCTGGCGGTCACTCAGAAACTCGCGGTACCAAGCGACGGTGCGACGGAGGCCCTCGTCGAAGTCGTACACGGGCGTCCAGCTGAGCTCGTCGCGCGCCCGGCGCGCGTCCAGGTACTGCTCGACGATCTCGTGGCGGGTCTCGTTGCGCACGTCCGGCTCGACATCCACGCCGACCGCTCCGGTGATCCGGCGGACGAGATCCAGAACCGTCATCGGCGATTGATACGAGAAGTTGAACGCCTGGCCGCACAGCGACGGATCGGCGGCCAACCGCTCGGCGAGGAGCAGGTACGCCGCTGCCGCGTCCTCCACATAGAAGTAGTCGCGCAGGAACAGGCCGTCCGAGCGGACGATTGGCCGCTCGCCGTCGAGCAGCGATCGGATCGTCCCGGGCACGATCCGGCTCCAGTTCAGGTCGCCTCCGCCGAACAGGTTGCCGGCACGCGTGATCGCCACGGGCAGCTGGAACGTGGCCGCGTACGACTGCGCGATGAGGTCGGCGCACGACTTGCTGACCTCATAGGGAAACTGTCCCCGCAGCGGCGTGCCTTCGGTGTACGGCAGATCGCCAGACGTGCCGTACGCCTTGTCCGAGGACGCCACGACGATCTGCCGGACCGTGGGATTTCGACGGCAGGCCTCCAGGACGTTCCAAGTGCCGGCGACGTTCGTCTCCAACGTCGGGATCGGATTGCGGTTCGCGATGCCCACCACCGCCTGGGCCGCCAGGTGGATGACGGTCTCCACCTCGTGCTCGTTCACGACGCGATCGAGCAGCGCGCCGTCGCGCACGTCCCCCCGCACGACCGTCACCTGGGACAGCAGGCCGGTCCGGATCGCCTCGGCGTTCGGCACCCAATCCCGCACCAGGCATACGGGTGCCGCGCCGGCGTCGCGGAGACGCTTGACGAGCCAACCCCCGAGCAGGCCGGTGGCTCCCGTCACCAGAACGATCCGGTCCCTCCAGAACCCGCTCATTCCCATACCTTCCATGGCGCGCGGTTGCTGGTCCAGATCTGCTCCAGCAGCCGCTTGTCACGGAGCGTGTCCATACACTGCCAGAAGCCGTCGTGACGGTAGCCGCAGAGCTGCCCATCTGCCGCCAGCCGGCTCAGCACGTCTGTCTCGAGGGTGTCCTGTTCGCCCCGTAGATAGTCGAACACGCTCGGTTCGAACACCATGAAGCCGCCGTTGATCCATCCCTCGCCGAGCTGCGGCTTCTCGACGAAGACCTCGACGAGGTCGCCGTTCATCAGCAACCCGCCGAACCGCGAGGGCGGACGTACCGCTGTGACCGTGCCGATCCTGCCGTGCGAGCGATGAAAGCGCAGAAGGTCTTTGAGGTCGACGTCGCTGACTCCGTCGCCGTAGGTGATCATGAACGTTTCGCGCCCCAGTGCGGCCTGCAGCCGTTTGATGCGGCCCCCCGTGGCCGTGTCGCGGCCGGTGTCCACGAGGTTCACCATCCAGTCTTCACGAAGCTGGTTGTCGATACGGACCGTCGCGGTCGCCAGGTCCACGCGAAGATCCGCATGGAGTTCGCAATAGTCGATGTAGAACCGCTTGATGACCTCGCCCTTGTGTCCGAGCGCGACGAAGAACTCCCGGAAGCCGAAGTGAGCGTAGTACTTCATGATGTGCCAGAGGATCGGCATGCCGCCGATTTCGACCATCGGCTTGGGGCGCAGCTCGGTCTCCTCGGCGAGCCGGGTCCCGTAGCCGCCGGCCAGAATGACGACCTTCATCGTTCTCCATCATCCGCAGGAGCGATACCGTCGGAACGCGCGATGCGGTCGAGGTTGAGCGCGTGCCGCACGATGTAGCGCGGCCGGCGCTTGACCTCCAGGAAGATCTTGGCGAGGTACTCGGCGACCACGCTCAACGCGAGCAACTGGACCCCGCCCATGAACAGGATGAGCACGAAAAGTGTCGGAATGCCGCGCGGCGAATCGGGATGGATCGTGTACGAGATCAGGAAGACGATGATGGCCACGAACGCGACCAGCACGACCGCCATCGCCAGCAGCGCGATCCACTCGAGCGGCTTGAACGAGAAATTGACAATGAGCGTTTTCGCCCACCAGAGGAGCAGGAGCGGGTTCTGCGTCGACCTTCCTCGAGTCCTCGCGCTGCGCTCGTACTCGATCCCGGTTTGCTTGAAGCCCACATACGCCCGCAGGCACCGGATGTAGTAGTCGTACTCGTCGATCTTCAGGAGCTCGTCGATGGCGCGGCGGCCGATCAACGAGAACTCCCCCGCATTCAGCGGGATCGAGATGTACGCCATCCTGGCCAGCAGCGCGTAGAAGCCGCGGAACACCAGGTTGGTGATCGGCCCGAACCCGTCGCGCCGGCGACTGACGCCGTAGACGACCTCGTGCCCTTCTTCCCACCGCTCGACGAACCGGGGAATCAGCTCCGGCGGATCCTGGATGTCGCCGTGGAGCAGCACGGCGGCGTGTCCGCGGCAGTGCGCCAGGCCGGCCAGGAAGCTTGGCTGCGGCGAGCCGAAGTTGCGGCTCATGAAGAGAACCTTGACGCGGCTGTCGTTTTCGGCGAGCGCCGTCAGCAGGCGGGCAGAGTCGTCGATCGAGTCGTTATCGACGAAGAGGATCTCGTAGTCGTAGCGGTCGAGCGATTGGAGCACCGCGGACAGCCGCTCGTGGATCGGGCCGATGTTCTCGGCCTCGTTGTAGCAGGCGACGACGACCGAAATTCGCCTCTTCTGCGTCACGTGCTCTCGATGGCGATCGGCTTGGCGAGCGGCTCCATCTCGCTGATCGGCCTGCCGAAGGCCAGCTTGGGGTACGCGTTTACGAAGGTGTCGATCTCGACGTGGAGCATGAACGGTTCCTGTGGATCTCGCCACATCCGCTCGAGGGCCGGAGCGACGGCGGCCACATCCCGGGCGAAGGTCGCCTCGATTCGGTAGGCCCGGGCGACATCCGCGAAGTCCGGTGCGGAGTAGCCCCAATACGTCGACTGGTACCGCTCGCCGAAATAGCTCTGCTGGAATTGCCGGACCATGCCATGACACTTGTTGTCCAGCACGACCATCTTGATTGGAAGGCCGTTCCTGACGATCGTCTGCAGCTCTTGAATGTTGAGCTGGAAGCCGCCGTCTCCGGCGATCAACACGATCGGATGCTTCGAGGCGACCGCGGCGCCGATGGCCGCAGGCAACCCGAACCCCATGGCCCCCATGCCGCCTGATGTCAGGAATCGCTGGTGGTCGCGCAGCTCGATGGATTGCGCCGCCCACATCTGGTGTTGCCCGACGTCTGCCACGTACGCGGCGACCGTGGCTGCGCCGTCGTGGGCACTAATCTGGTGCATCAGCACGTTCGGATTGATTCCCGGAGCGCCATCGAGTTCGGCGACGTCCGGCCAACGTTGCCGCAGCTCGTGCAGATGGGCGCGCCATGCTGCCAGATCCGGCCGGGCTACAACGTCGAGCAGCGGCTCCAGCCCCGAGAAGAATGCACGAAGATCGGCGACTACGCCGTGGCAACCCTGGATCCGGTTGTTGATCTCGGCCGCGTCGCAATCCACGTGATAGATGGTCCGACCGGCTCGGAACGCCGCCACGTCGGCGCCGGTCTGGCGGATATCGAGACGGCTCCCGAGGACCAGCAGAAGGTCCGCCTCGCTCACAGCGAGATTCGCCCACCGGTTGCCGTAGCTGCCGATCATGCCGACGCGGCACGTGTGACCGTATGGCAGTGCGTCCACGGCAAGCAGCGAGCTGACGACCGGGACTTCCAGCCGGTCGACGACCCGCCGGAACGCGTCGATGGACCGCGCAGCGCGGATCCCGCCACCGGCCAGGATCAGCGGGCGACGCGCCGCGGCGAGTGCTCGCAGGAGGGGACGGAGGGCATCCACGTCACAGGGCACGCTCGGTGCCGATTGGACCCGGACCGGCGGCGGGGTCGTGAGGGCGGCGCGCTGGAGGTCGAACGGCAGGTCCACGAGGACGGGACCGGGCCGCCCGGAGACGGCGGTGCGAAAGGCGTCGGCCAGGCGCTCGGGGATCTCGTCGGCTTGCGTGATACGCCAGGCCGCTTTCAACAGCGGGCCCGCCGCGGCGACGATGTCGGTCTCTTGGAAGCCGAGCTGACGGATCGGTCGCGATCCCTTCTGCTCGTGCAGGTTAACCTGGCCGGTGATGAAGACGGCGGGTGTGGAATCGAAGAAGCAGCTGCCGATTCCGGTCAGCAGGTTGGTCGCGCCTGGGCCGCTGGTGGCCATGGCAACACCGGGGATTCCGGTCATGCGGCCCACCGCGTCGGCGGCGAAAGCGGCCGCCTGCTCGTGGTGCATGCTCACCAGCCGCGTGCGGCCCTGCGCGTACAGCGAATCGACGAGGTGGGTGATCATACCGCCGACGACCTCGAACACCTGCGGCACGCCCTGCGCGTGCAGGAAGTCGGCGATGTAGTCGGATGCCTTCATCGGGCAGCCGCCAGGATATCCGCGATCGCCTCGCCGATGTACTCCACCTGCTCTCGTCGCAGGCGGACGCCGCTCGGCAGATTGAGGCCCTGCCCACTGATAAGCGCCGCTGCCGGGCCGGCCTCGAACGTCCGGTCCCAGATCGGGTACTGGCTGATGGCGGGGAACACGGGGCGCGTGTCGATGTTCCGTTCCTTGAGCGCCGTGCGCAGATCGTCCCGGCTGATGCCGGCCGCCGGATCGAGCAGGATGCTGGTCATCCAGTAGATGCTGCGTACGCCGGGCGCCTCGTGATTCAGGGTAATGTGCGGGACGCCGCCGAGCGCCTCCGCGTACCAGCCGAACACACGGCGCTTCGCTTCGATCAGCTCGTCCACGCGTTCGAGCTGTCCGAGTCCGATGGCCGCCTGCACATTGGACATCTTGTACTTGAACCCGAGCCGGTTGATCCAGAATTGCCGGTTCGGATCGCGGCCGTGGTCCCAGAGCGACACGATTCGCGCGAAGAGATCGTCGCTGTTCGTGACCAGCATGCCGCCCTCGCCGGTGACCAGCAGCTTGGCGCCCTGAAAGCTGAAAGCCGCGAGGTCGCCGAACGTGCCGACCTTGCGCTCGCCAATGGTCGCGCCGATGGCCGGCGCGGCGTCCTCGACCACCGCAATCCCGTGCTCGCGCGCGAGGGCGACGAGCGCCTCCATCGGTGCCGGATGGCCATAGAGGTGGACGGGGATCACGGCGCGCGTGCGGCGAGTGATCGCGGCCTCGAAGGCAGACGGGGCCATGCACCAGCTCTGCGGCTGGACATCCACGAAGACCGGGGTCGCCCCGAGGTAGGCGACGGCGCTGGCCGTCGCGACCCACGTCAGGTCCGGGACGATGACCTCGTCGCCGGGACCGACACCGAGCGCCGCCAGCGCGAGATGAAGCGCGCCGGTGCAGCTCGAGGTGGCGATCGCGTGCCTGACGCCGAGATACTCCGCAAAGGCGCGCTCGAATCGCTCGAGGTAGCCGTTCCACTGCCGGTTCCAGCCGTTGCGCGCCGCGTCGAGCGCGTAGCTGGCCTCCCGGGCGGAGATGGACGGGCCGGCCGTGGGGATCATCCGCGACGCGTCCACGGCACGTCGCGGCCGGTAGACCATCCGAAGGAAGAAGGCATCTGGATCGGCGGCGTCCGTTGCCTCGGCCGGTTCGAAGGCGATCGCCGCGCCGCTCTCGCGCCGCCGCAGCGGCAGCAAGCCATCGTCCTGGAACCCGAGCCGCCGGTAAAACGCGATGGCGTGGACATTGTCCTGGAAGACGCGCAGCGCGATAGTCGAGGGCGCGAGGTGTTCTTCGGTCCAGTCCAGCAGTGCCTGGAGCGCGCTGCTCATGATGCCGGGCCGTACTCCCGTCACTCCGCGAACGACGTTGTCGACATCGACTTCATTGGCGTCGTTGAGGGCATCGGCGAGGCCGACGTGCCCGACACGGTTTCCGTGGGCGTCCATCACGACGAACAGGATCCGGTCGGGCACATCGAGCAGGCGGGTTCGAAGCCAGGCGGCCGTGCCGTCGACGGTCACTGGGAACCGGGTCGGGAAGGCGTCCTGATTCGCCTCGCGCCAGGCCGCGAGATCCTTGATCAGCGCCTCATCGGCGACGTGCAGCTCGCAGACCGGCAGCAGGAACCCGCGATTCGCTTCGAGCCCGATGCTCCTGGCATACAGATCGTCGAGCCGGGAAGTCTGCTTCAGGAACGCGAATGTCTTGGTGACCGCACGGGCGTGAACCTCGCGTACTTGATTGCCCATCGCCCGCATGTGGTCGAACTTCACCGGAGCGTGGCGACGGCCGCGTGGAGCGTGTCGATGACGTAGCCGATGGCGTCGTCCGAGAGGCCAGGATAGACGCCAGTCCAGAACGTCTGGCGCATGATGAAGTCCGCGTGCGCCAGGTCGCCGACGACGCGCATCGTGCGGCCGATGTAGGCGGGCTGACGGACCAGATTGCCACCGAAGAGCAACCGGGTCGAGATCCGACGGTCCTCCAGATACGCCGTCAGCTGATTCCGGGAGAACGGCGCATCCTCGCGCACCGAGATCAGGAAACCGAACCAGCTTGGATCGCTGTCCGCGGTCGCTTGCGGCATGATCAGGACGTCCGCCAGATCCGACAGCCCCGCGTGCAGGCGCTGCCAATTGGCGTTTCTGGTCTCGATGAATGCCGGCAGCTTCGCCAACTGCGCCACTCCGATCGACGCCTGGAGGTCTGTCGCCTTCAGGTTGTAGCCAACGTGCGAGTACGTGTACTTGTGATCGTAGCCGCACGGGAGCTCTCCGAGCTGCCAACCGAAGCGCTTGCCGCACGTGTTCTCTTTGCCGGGATCGCACCAGCAGTCGCGGCCCCAGTCGCGGAACGACTCGACCAACGTCCTGAGCAGCGGCTGGCTCGTGAGGACGCATCCGCCTTCGCCCATGGTGATCTGGTGCGCGGGGTAGAAGCTCACTGTCGCCAGATCGCCGAACGTTCCGACAGGTTGCCCGGCGTAGCGCGCGCCGAGCGCGTCGCAGCAGTCTTCGATGAGCCAGAGATCGTGGCGACGGGCGAACGCCGTCACGGCCGCCAGATCGAATGGATTCCCCAGCGTGTGCGCCAGCACGATCGCCCGCGTCCGGTCCGAGCGGGCCTGCTCCAGCTGCGACACGTCCACGTTGTAGGTGGGCAGGCTCATGTCTACAAACACCGGTACGAGCTGGTGCTGGAGGATCGGGTTCACGGTGGTCGGAAAGCCCGCGGCCGCCGTGATCACCTCGTCGCCAGGCTTCAGCGCGCGGTCTCCAAGCTTCGGCGAGGTCAGGCAGGCAAGCGCCAGCAGGTTCGCCGACGAGCCTGAGTTGACGAGGAGCGCATGCCTCGCGCCAATTTCTCGCGCGAGCGCTCGTTCAAACTCGTCGGCGAACCGACCCGTGGTCAGCCAGAAATCGAGGGAGGCATCGACGAGGTGTTCCAGTTCGTCGGCGTCGAAGACCCGTCCGGATGTCGGGACTGGCGAGTCGCCCGGTACGAACGGCGTTCGTGGGAACGCGGCCTGGTGATAGTCGCGCACCAGGCGCAGGATCTCAGCCCGCAGGACGTCGGCGCCCGGGCCGCCGCGGGGCCGACCGGCGGTCGTCACAGGGTGCGTCCTGACGCTCGGCCGCGGCCGAGATCGAATTGGATGACGACCCGCAGCCGCACGTAGTACTCCTTCACGTTCGGTAGTCGTCGGTGGTCCCAACCGTTCACGCTACACATCCATTCAATACCGGACATAGTACCGCGTTTCATCGTCGGATTCGGCGTACCCGACTCTGTACGGCTGTCCGCGGTACGAGTACCACTGCGATAGACATTGCCGTCCCGCACGACACATGGTCGCGAGGTCGCCCACTCGTCGGCCGACGAGCGATGGTCCACGACATCGGCAGGTGTCGTGCTGGCGGCCGGCCGCCGGGCGGCGTTCGCGGCAGTGCGGCGCCACGCGACGGCCGAACGCCGACCGGTGCGGCATCCGTCCAGTTCTGCCGCGATGGAGCCGGCGCGCGCGCTGGAGTCGCAGGCCGCGCTGTGACCCGCCGCGCGATCACATAAGATCAGCGGATGGCGACCGAGAAACCAGCGGAGACGAGCGCAGAGAAGGGCAGGGGCGGGCTTGAGGACGTTGTCGCGACGTCGTCGGCAATCTGCTATCTCGATGGCGAGCGCGGCGTGCTCGCCTACTGCGGCTACGACGTCCACGACCTGGCGCGCTTCGCCACGTTCGAAGAGGTCTGCTACCTGCTCTGGCATCGCCGGCTGCCGGCGCGCGCCGAGCTCGGCGACCTGCAGTCGCAGCTGGCCGCGGCGCGCCCGTTGCCCGAAGCCATCCTGCGGCTGATGCGCAGCCTGCCGCCAGTGGGCGGCATGGACGCGCTGCGCACGATCACGTCGGCGTTGGCCCACTTCGACGCCGAGGCCAACGATTCGTCGCCGCAGGCGCAGTACCGCAAAGCGGTGCGGCTCACGGCCCAGACCGGCACGATCGTCGCCACCTGGGGCCGGATGCAGGCTGGCGGCGGACCGATCGCGCCGGACCCGGCGATGAGCCATTCGGCCAACTTCCTCTACATGCTCACCGGGGACCGTCCCGGCGCCCTGGCGGTAAAGGCCTTCGACATCGCGCTGACCCTGCACGCCGATCACGAGCTGAATGCGTCCACCTTCGCGGGCCGTGTCGCCGCCGCCACGCTCACGGACATCTACTCGGCCGTGGTCGCCGCGATCGGCACACTGAAAGGCCCGCTCCATGGCGGCGCCAACGCCGAGGTGATGAAGATGCTGCTCGAGCTCGGCGAGAACGCCACCGGCGACCGCATCGACGACTTCGTGAAAGGCAAGTTCGCGCGCAAGGAGAAGATTTCGGGGTTCGGCCATCGCGTCTACAAGACCGAAGACCCGCGCGCCACGCACCTGCGGCAGATGTCGAAGGATCTCGGCCGCCGCGCCGGGCATCCCGCCTGGTGGGACATGTCGCAGCGCATCGAGGCGCTGGTGAAGAGCGAGAAGAAGCTTTACCCGAACGTCGACTTCTACTCGGCGTCGATGTACTACACGCTCGGGATTCCCATCGACCTCTACACGCCGATCTTCGCCGTCAGCCGCATGTCGGGCTGGACGGCGCACATCCTCGAGCAGTACGCCAACAACCGCCTGATCCGCCCGCGCGCCGACTACATCGGCCCCGCGTACCCGCAGCCGTTCATCCCCCTCGCACAGCGCTGAGGACCGTGGCCGCGGGTCTTCAGACCCGCCTCACCGGGCGCCTGGCCATGTGGGCTCGGGTCTTAGACCCGGGCGGCGAATCCAGTATCGTGTGCAGGTCCACCTGAAAAAGGGAGCGCGCATGGCGATCTTCAAGAATAGTCCGTACGGAGGATTCAACTTCAACGTCGTGGTCGAGGGCTCAGAGCCGACGGCGTTCTCCACCGTCGTCGTCCCGACCGTCGAGATCGACGTCGTCGAATATCGCGACGGCAACGACCGCACCAGTCAGCCGCGGCAGGTAGTGGGGCTGACGAAGTACACCAATCTGGTGCTGAAGCGCGGCGTGGCCAGCTCGCCCGCGCTGTGGGAGTGGTTCGAGCAGGTGCGCCAGGGCACTCTCGACCGGCGCGGCATCATCGTCACGCTGCTCAACGAGGAGCAGCAGCCGGTGGTGGTGTGGACGCTGCGCCGGTGCCTCCCCATCAAATACGTCGGTCCAACGTTGAGCGCCGCCGAGAGCGACGTGGCAATCGAGGAGATGGAGCTCGCGGTCGAGGGGCTGGATATCGAGCAGATCGGGTGAGGGCTGCTATGGCGCCATCCTCCACCGTTCAATGTGTTCGTCGAAGAGCGACGTTTTCGCGCTCTTCTTCGGATGCCACACGGGACATTCCCCTGTATAGCGGTAGTTCATCTCGAAGAACTTACAGTGCCGGACCTCTCCACCCATGGCGAGCGTGTTCTTTGACATCGCGGCGTCGAAGTTCGGCCCTTCACCAAGCGGCGCGATATTCCTGACGATCTCGGCGCCGACCGCATGACATCCTCCCCTGACCCGTCCGATCTTGACCTCCCATCCGAGGAGCTGTCTGGGGCCAGTCGCGGAAGCCATGCGGAGCAGGCGCGGCAGATCAAAGATGATCGCATCGGCGTCGACTCTGATGCAGATGTCGAAATCCATCCTCTTCATCAGGTCGAAGACCGCGGTCCCCTTTCCTTTCATGTCATTTTCCATGTTGATGGTGATCGCGTGACTGCCGCATTTTTCCCGGACCAGATCATCGATGCCGTTGCTGCACGCGAACACGTACGGATGGCTTCTCGAAACCGCATGGAGTGAGTCGTTGTTCCTGAGAAAGGACTCGACGCAGGGGTCAACAGGACTCCAGAACACGAACTGCTTTTCCATCTGACACCGTCAGCGAGGGCTACGATCGGATCTGCCCGACGTCGGCGAGCCAGGCATATCGGCCGTAATCGTCAGAGGTATAGGACGAGAGGTCGAAGGTGTGGCACCCGAGCTCCTTCAGGCGCCGGCGCACTTCCTCGTGGTACGAGGGCTTGTGCAGGTCGTCGAACACCACCACGGCGCCGGAGGCCCCGGCGATCTCCAGGACCAGGGGCAGGATTTTGCGCCGGGTGGCCATGGAGCCCAGATCGTGAAAGATCAGATCGTAGCGAGCCGGAGGTGCGCTGCGGAACTCTTCCAGGGAGAGGAGCTGGTCAGTCGGAACGCCTCGTGATTCCAGGAACTGAGCGGTGCGTGCAAGCCAGGTTTCGCTGTCGTCCACCGACGTGACCCGTGCGCCCCCGCCATCGTCATAAGAGCGGAGCACGAATGAGCTGAACCCCGAGCCCAGATCCAGGACGGCGCCGGGCCGCATCCCTCGGCAAAGCACTCGCAGGAAGACCGCGGTGGGGAGGGAAAGGGCGTGGGCGGCCTTGGAGATCGACTGAACGTACTCCTGGTAGTGGGACCGGAGCCACGCGTCCGCCTCCCCGGCGACCTTGGGATAGTCGGCCAGAAAAGGGAATCTAGCCTCCAGCCGGATCATGTCACCCCTTCGGCCACGGTGGGCGCGCCCAGCACGAGCTGCTCGATTGCGTCCCGGCCCGACGGTGCCAGCGCGCCGAAGGTTGTCCCGGCCGGGTAGTCCGGGAGGATGAACGCCGACGGCGTGATGTACTGCAGCATGATGACCAGCCGTCGCGCGTCGGGCGACGA
>Ga0190271_10001660_pt1 | contig 12909 bp, 14 predicted proteins | sample Popmic356T_FD_133747 | JGI IMG/M metagenome (GOLD analysis project Ga0190271, IMG submission 133747) | Populus adjacent soil microbial communities from riparian zone of Weber River, Utah, USA - 356 T | ecosystem: Environmental > Terrestrial > Soil > Riparian zone | place: USA: Utah | collected...
CGCGGTCGGCGGAATCCCCGTGGACAGCGAGTGGATCATCTTCGTGATCGACACCTCGGGCAGCATGCAGGCCGACAACTGGGAGAACGCCCAGAACGTCATGAAAGAGATTCTCGACATCTACCCCAGAGTGAAGGGCATGCAGATTCTCGACGACCAGGGAAAGCCCATGTTCGCGAGCACCAAGGGCCAATGGCTCAGTGATACGCCGGCACAGCGCACCAAGATCCTGTCCACGATGGTCAACTGGAAGCCGTTCAGCGATTCGAGCCCGGTGGAGGGCATCGGCGCCGCGGTCCAGGGCTGGTGGGCGGCGGACAAGAAGATCAGCGTGTATGTCATCGGCGACGATTTCACCGGCCCGTCCGTGGAAGCGGCGCTGCAGGCGGTGCGCAAGTTCAATCCCGTGGACCGGCAGGGGCGCCGCAAGATGCGAATTCACGCTATCGGCATGCCGGCAGGCGCCAGTTCGCCGCCCCGTATCAATCAGCGTTTTTCTGTTCTAATGCGGGCCATGTGCGACGAAAACGAAGGGACTTTCGTGGGTCTCACGGTCGGCGGCGCGGGCTGCGCGATCAAGATCGATGTGCTCGGTGCGCCGCGCTGCATTACTGACGGATAGGATTCCCGTGAACGTACGACGCATCTTGCAACTCTGGTCACTGACACTCTTGCTAGGTGGCTGCGCGGCCGTGGCAGTGCGGCCCGAAGGGGATCTGCCCAAACCACTCATCGTGCCGACACCGGCCAAGGTGGGCGTGGTGGTCACCGCCGAAGCCGGCAACTACACCCACAAGGAATCCCGCGCCAGCGTGAACTACGAGGCGCAGCTCGGTCCTTCGCACCGGCACATGATCGAGGAAGTCTTCCGCGCGGAATTCACCGAAGCGAAGATGTTCGACACGGTCGACGCCGCGCGGCTCGAGCCTGGCCTCATGGCCATCTTCGAACCGCGCATCGAGCAGTTTTCGTTCGCGAGCGCGAAGGAAACCGGCGGCGTCTTTTGCGCGGTGACCATCCGCTACCAGATTTTCATCTACGCGCCGAACGGCGAGCTGGTCGATACGCTCACGCTCACGGGATACGGCAGCGGTCCGGCACCCAAGATCGGCAACGGTGAAGAAGAGTTGGGAATTGCCGCATACGCGGCCATGCGCGATGCGGCGGCGAAATTTCTCACGCAGTTCCAGGGACTGGAGCTGGCGAAGCCGCTGCTGGCCTCGCAGGCGCTGACACCGAAATCAAAACCCGAGCCGGGTTCGCCCGAAGCCGCCGCGGCGATCGCCGACATGACTATCGAAGCAGTTCCGATCAACGACCAGCCGGTGGTGGCGACGACTCCGCCGGAGTCGCAGGCGCCTCCGGTTTCTTCTCCGTCTCAGTTCCGGGCGACGTCACTTTGACCATCACCCGTTCGTAGAAGACCACGTTTTCAGTGGGCACCGCCGCGCCATTCTCGATGCGCGGCGCGTAACGAGAGCGTTTCATCGACGACATCGAGTTGCGCACGATGTTCTCGGGCACATCGGTGGTGGGTGACGTCACTTCATCGATCCGCCCGTCCCGATCAACCTTGAAATGCAATTCCACGACCTTGATCACGGCTTCCGCCGGATCGAGCTGTGATCGATCGACCGAGCTGATCGACGGCCGGTACGCGAGCACGCGCGGCGCGTCGAGCAACTTCGTGTTGGACACGCTGGCGAGCGCCTTCCACGCGTCCGCGTAGGTGTCGTATGCGCGACGCAGCGCGTTCGAGATGAGGAACCAGTCGCCGAGATCGGTGAGCACTTCGCCGCGCATCTGCTCGTTGAGGGGCGTGTTGCCATTGATGACATCGAGCGCAGTGATCAGCGAGCTTTCGCCGCGGCGCTGCTGAGTCCCATCTGCGAACACCGGCGCGCCGTTGGTTCCAGCGTTGAATGTGGCGCCGGTGTCCGCGCCTTCGGCGCCGTAGAAAGCCTCGAGCCGGAATGAACGAGCGATGCCGCGCAGCGGAGCGACCCGTCGCAGATCGTTCACGGGCGCGGATTTGGCGAGAATGGTCAGTGCCCGCTCGTAGATGTTGCGTTCGCTGGTGTAACGCCGCGCGCCTTCATACCAGACCGCGAGCTTGTCGAGCCGATTGAGCAGCTTGATCGAGTTGCGGCCGTAGGCGGCTTCTTCGACGCGCATCGCGTACAGGCTTTCCTTCTCCGCCTCGACGAACCTGCCGGTGGACTCGTATGCGTCGATGAGCGCGTCGATGAACTCCACCTGGTTGATGTTGAACAAACCATCGGTATTGCGCGACAGGTCGGCGGCGCGCTTCAACGCCACCACGGCGGACTCGGGATCCCTCGCGCCCATGAAGCTGACGCCGAGGCCATGCAGCGGCCGGATCTGCTGCCGGTCGGCGATGGTCGACTTGGCCTGCAGGATGCGCAGCGTGCGCTGGTAGTTTTCGATGGCCGCCGGGTATTGGCCGAGCTTGTAATGAACCGTGGCCAGGTTGGTGAGCGGGTTGGTCAGGGCCAGATCTTCGGCGCCGTATTGCTCTTCTGTGAGCGCCACGAGGCGTTGGGCCAGCGGCTGGGCCTCGGCGTATTTCCGGGCGTCGAACTGCGAGCGGAATTCTCTGTAGACCGCGATGCGGTCGGGATCGGTGACCGCATACGCGGGCGCCGCCCACAGACTCGTGGCGCAGGCGAGGGCGGCGGCGATCAGCCACCCCGAAGATTTGACGGCAGTCATGGCATGGGACTGTACCGCTTTTCAGCGCTTCTCAAAAAGGTAATGCGATACCAGCCATTCGCGGCCGTCAGCGTATCCCCACAGCTCCGCGCAGGCCATGAAGAACACGCGCCAGTGCACCCACCAGCGCAGCGCCTCGGGCTCGCCGTAGGTGCGTGCCAGCACGGGCATGATTTCGGCCCGATGCCGGTCCATGTTCGACAGCCAGGCTTCGCTGGTGAGCTGGTAGTGCCAGCCGGGCACCTGCCAATGCTCGAGAATCCGCACGTCGCGCTGGAAGTAGAGCAGAAGATCGTCGCTCGGCATGATGCCGCCGGTGAAGAAGTGGCGTGCCATCCAGTCAGTCTCGTCACGGATCTCGAAAGCGTAGGCATATTCCCGGTGCGTGAAGATGTGTACGAAAAGTGTGGCGGCCGGCGCCATCCACGAAGCCACGCGTGCGAGCAGCGTGTCGTAGTTGCGCATGTGTTCGAACATCTCCACGGACACCACCCGATCGAATTGCGTGCCTGCAGGGAACGCGAGCTGGTTCACGTCGCAGGTGATGACTTCCAGGTTCGCCAGGTTCCGGGCGCGCGCCTCGGCGTCAATGTACATTTTCTGCGTGCGCGAGTTGGACACCGCGGTGATCCGCGACCCAGGGTAGTTAGCCGCCATCCACAGGCTCAGGGAACCCCAGCCGCAACCCAGCTCGAGGATCTCCTGGCCATTGTCGACCCGGGCACGCTGGCAGGTCAGCGCCAGCATTCGTGCCTCGGCGGCTGCCAGGTTTTCGGCAGGCGCAGCGCCCGGATCTGAAAAATAGCCGCTCGAGTACTTGAGGTGCGGACCCAGGATGGGCGTGTAGAACTCCGTGGGCACTTCGTAGTGTTGCTCGTTGGCCGCCGCGGTTTCGATGGCGACCGGGCTCTGGCGGAGCTTCCGGATGAAACCGGCCAGCCTTTGCTGCTGCTTCTCGGGATCGCGCTGATCTTCCTCCTGCAGGCGCGCGGACAGAAGGCCGCGAATACGCCGGCGAATGAGGAAGTCCGGAACGAGGTCGCGCTCCAGCAGGTGCATGGCGAGCGAAGTCATCGAGCTTCCCACCGCAGGTGACGCAAAACCGGTTCAAGCCCTCGATACAGCACGATGGCCAGCAGCGGCGCGAGCAGCAACCACGCGAGGGTGGCGTGCGCGATCGCCGTCGCGAGGATCTGGATCGCGTGGATGGCGCCCTGCGAGAGCAACGACAGCGCGGATTCGGCCGTCACCGGAAAGGGCGGTGCGCCCGCCAGGTGTTCGCCGAGGCGCAGCAGCGGGATGATCAGGATCAGCTGCAGCGGTGTGAGTAGATAGTTGACGAGCTGGATTGCCGGCATGTTCAGCTTGAGGACCAGCGCCACGACCGCACACAGCGCGGTCGACACTCCGAGCACGGGTATGAGGCCAATCGTGATGCCGAGCGCCAGGCACAGCGCGAGCTCGCGGGGCGTCACACCCTGGCGCAGGAGCGCGAGCAGCGGAGCGACGAGCCGTCGTTGCAGGAATTCACGCATGTGTGTCAGGCGTTGCGCGCCGAGAGCAGAGTGACCATGGAGTCCGCCGGTTGCAGGCGAGCGAGCTGCCGCAGCACGTAGGCCGACATCGCGATGTTGCCGAGAAGCATGATGGCGATGAACCACAGCACGCGCGGCAAGGCGCGCACCTCCTTCCACAGGACCCACACGTAGAAGGTAACGAACCCATAGTACGCGTCGATGAGCGTGGCAATCGTCCAGAGATTGTCAGGCGGTGTCGTGAGGCCTCCCCACTCCCAGACCGGCTGGCGCGTGCTCGCCCAGAGGTTGAAGGCAGTGAGGGACACCAGGATGAAGGCGAAGAGCATCTGGACTGCGCGTTTGTGCATAGCAGTAGGCCCTACGAAAAACTGGCCTCGATGGATGCAACGCGTCACGCGCGCCGTCTTCCTACAGAACGTCGCGGGGAATTTGAGATGATGCGCGCAAACAGGAGTTGTGAATGCCCAAGCAGATCGGCGTCGTGGTCGGGAGTCTCCGCAAGGAATCCATCAATCGAAAACTGGCGCATGCGCTCATCAAGCTCGCGCCGCCGGACTTCACCTGCAAGGAACTGCGCATCGGTGATCTGCCGCTGTACAACCAGGACGACGACAAGTCCCAGGCGCCGGAAGTGCAGAGGCTCAAGAGTGAGCTGCGCGCGGTCGATGCGGTGATCTTCGTGACCGCGGAATACAACCGCTCCATTCCGGGCGTGCTCAAGAATGCGATCGACCATGCCTCGCGGCCCTACGGCCAGAGCGCGTGGGCAGGAAAACCGGCGGGCGTCCTTGGCGCGTCGATTGGCGCCATCAGCTCGGCCGTCGCGCAGCTGCACTTGCGCACCATCCTTGCGTATCTCGACATGCCCACGCTCGGGCAGCCCGAGGTGTACCTCCACGTGAAGGACGGCTTCTTCGACGAAGCCGGCAACATCGCCCACGCCGATACGCGTAAATTCGTGCACGGCTGGATGGACAAGTACGTTGCCTGGGTCAAGAAATTCACCGGCTGACCGCAAATCTGCTGATTCCGGGCAGATATAAGAGTGTCGGCTGCCACGGTGTTCGTGGCAGAACGGCGCGATGGCGGCCAAGACGCTGACCCAGATCCTGGCGGAACTGCGCAACTGCGGCAGCACACGGTTGCGGCGGTCTATACGCATTCCGGACGCCGCACCCCTCATCGCCCGGTTGCTCGGCGCATGCAAAACACTTGCGGTGGAAGAGCGCGCTCACGGGCTTGCGTTCCGACTGCAGGGCGCCACCGACTCCGCTGCCTCATTCACCATTACCTGTGTGCTGCATCTGCCCGCGGGTGCCGCGGTTCTGACTGCCGCCGAACAGTCGGTGGCGGATTTCCTGTGCGAAGGGCGGACGCTCGCGCAGATTGCCAGGCTGCGCGGCGTCTCGCCGAATACCGTGAAATCACAAGTGCGCCAGATTTTCCGCAAGCTCAACGTGGACTCGCGCGTGGCAATGGTGCGCCTGCTGAGTCCTTAGTTCTTCAAGGCAACACGACAAAGAATACGTCGACCATGAGCGTGCGGCCGGGGCGGGCTCGTTGCTGTGCCCACGCCCAGTAGGGGATGACGTTGCCCGCGGCATCGACGTACTTGCGCACTTTCGGGATGGTTTCGAGCGCCGTAAGACCGGAACCTCTGATCGTGCGCATTTCGTCGGGCGTGGATTCGCCATCCGCGTTCGCATCGACCCAGATGCTGAGCTGTGGCCAGATGGCATCCGCCTGGGTGATGAGTCCATCGTCGTTGCCCCCTAACTGCCGTGAGTCGTACTGAGCGAGAGCCACGAAGCCGTTGCGAGCGTTGCGTCCCTCGAGCTCCAGCGGCGTGCCCACTCCAAACAGCTCTGCGCCGTCGTCGACTACGCCATTCCCACTGCGGTCGAAGGCGAGGAAGCCCTCATCGCCGCCGCGCCGCACCCACTGCACGTGATCGCGAATCCCGTCAGCGTTCACGTCGAAACGGACACCGACTCCGGCCGGCCCGAGGTCGATACCGTTGTTGCCGAGATCGATGACGATGGGTGTGCATGAGCCCCAGGCGTTGCAGAGTTGAGGAGCCGCGGCAAGAAGGGCAAAGGCAAAGATTCGATAGAGACTTTTCATGGCTACCATCCTTGGTATTGATGAAGGGGAAAGCGAGAGCGATCAGGGAATGCAGCCTCCGCTGGCGTCTTCCCTGGACGGGCGGTACAGCTGAAAGTCGACCGTGCCGCCGTCGCGCATGGTGCCATTGCCGACCTGAAAGCTGATTCCTCCCACACCGATGGTGTAGCCACTCTCCGTGGCAAAAGCAGTCCAGCGATAGTTGCAGCTCAGGCGCGTGTCACCCGGGATCTGCATCCATCCCGATACATTTCGCAGGGCAGGTTGCTGTGCCGGGATGGTGACAATCAGCATGTTTCTTTCGATTCCATAGGTTGAACTGGCCAGCGATCGTTCGCCCGACATGGGCAAAGACGCGGGATGATTGCACTGGATTACGAAGCCGCCGCCGGCATTGAGAACGTTGTAGGGCGTGGAAGCCTGCACGGCGTGGCCGTGATAGAAGGCGGAGCCCGTGCCCCACTGGCTAGGTGTGCTGACATGCACGCCCATCTGAATGGCGGATGCCAATTGAGGTGCGCTCAAGAGCGCGCCCAAGGCCAGAAACATTGTGCGACCTCGCGTTGGGTAGCGGAGAGATTTCATGGCGTCACTCCTGCCGCTTCGGCCGTTGCACGTTGTTCGTAGTCCGGAAGTCTCATGACGGCCAACAGATTTGCGACGCCGACTTCTGCGTCATCGGGCGACCAGTAGCCGGTGCTCTGTATCTCTGAGAAGTAGGAATGAAGTGCGCGCACGCGCTGATCGTCGAGAACCCGGATGAGTCCTTCGGCCCATGCGCGCCGCACTTCCGTTTCCGCCTTGCTGCGCTGGTAGAGGAACGAAAATGCAATGTCCTTGCCGACCGGCCGCTTGACCTTGTCGTACTTCTTGACGGCCTTGCTGAAGCTGATCGCCATCGGCAGCGTGCGCGCGGAAGTTTCTGCCTTCAGATCGTGCGTCTCAAGATAGCTCCGGAGTGCCGCGAGGTCATTTTCACGAAAGCCGCGAGCGAGCAGCTGGGGACCCGCGATGTCCATGCTCATGGTGGGCATCAACGAGGCGAGCTTTTCGGGAAACGGCTGCCACTGCGGAAACGCGTTGTAGTCGATGCGAAAGCCGTTTTCGTACTTCTCGAGACCGAGTGCCGACAGATCTTCCAGTGGGCGCTTGTCTTCCAGTGCGCGGGTGAGTTGCCATTCGACATCGAAACGCTCTTGAGAGAGCGCCTTGTTTGCGACCATTTCCGCCGGTGAGCCAGTGCGCAATCGGGCGAAGCTTGCCGAATAACTCTCGGCCTGCGTTTTCAACTCGGCACCGCCCCTGGCCATCGGCGCCTTGATCTTTTCGTCGAACTCAACTGCCTGGGCCAGGCCCGCGAAACTCGCGAGCATGAGAAGCCACGCCACAATGCGTGGATAGCTAGGGACATGCATGCAATCACTCCTTTGTTTGCTGTTGACCGGATTCCTTCCCGCTCAAAGCATAGTCAAAGCCGTTTCCGCCGCATCACCCGACCGGGTGACCAGTCGCCAAAAGCGGCGCGAATGCCCAGCTTCGCTGCCGTGATGCACAATGCGCCGATGCTGCTGGTAATCGACCTCATCGGTGTATTCGTGTTTGCGCTGGCCGGCGCAACCGCCGCGGTACGTCAGCGACTGGACCTGTTTGGCGTACTGGTCCTCTCGTTCGCGACGGCCACGACCGGTGGAATCCTGCGCGACCTGCTGATCGGCGCGGTGCCACCGGCTGCCTTCGCCGACTACCGGTACCTGGCTGCGGCGGTTCTCGCCGGCCTGGTCACCTTTGTCTGGCATCGCGCGATCGAGCGCCTGCGCAATCCGGTGCGTGTGTTCGACGCCGCTGGCCTGGGGTTGTTTGCCGTCGCCGGTACGCAGAAGGCGCTGGCCGCCGGGTTGCATCCCGTCATGGCGGCCCTGCTCGGCATGCTCACAGGCATCGGCGGCGGCGTGATGCGCGACCTGCTCCTGTCGCGCGTGCCGGTCGTCTTCCAGTCCGACATCTACGCGCTGGCTGCACTTGCCGGCGCGACCGTGGTGGTGCTGGGCAACTGGCTTCACTGGCCGCAGGTACCCACGGCGATCGCTGGCGCATTGCTGTGTTTTGGCCTGCGCATACTTGCCATGTGGTTCCACTGGCATCTGCCGAGCGCGCGATACGAGAAGCCGCCTGACAAGCCCTCCTGACAAGGACAACGCGGCGAATCTTGTTAAGCTTCGGCGCGTGAGTACAACACCAAAAATCGCGCTGGTCGCCGGCGCCACAGGCCTCGTTGGCGGATTTCTCCTCAAAACCCTGCTCGATGCTCCGGACTACACGCGGGTGTACGCGCTGACACGCCGCCTCATCGGCAAGGAGCATCCCAAGCTCGCCAATCGCGCGGTGATTTTCGATCGCATGGCAGAGCAGCTCAAAGGTCTCGTCGCCCAGGATGCGTTCTGCTGCATCGGCACGACGATCTCCGAGGCAGGTTCACAGGAAGCGTTTCGTGAAGCCGATGTCGATGCCGTGTTGTTGTTCGCGCGCGCGGCGCGCGCCGCCCAGGCCACGCGTTTCGTGGTGGTGTCCTCCGTCGGCGCGAGTTCGGCTTCAAAGAAGTTCTACCTGCGCACCAAGGGCGAGATGGAAGAGGCGGTGACAGACCTTGGGTTTGCCTCGGTCGACATCCTGCAGCCGAGTCTGCTGTTGGGTCAGCGCGCGGCGATGCGGCCGCTGGAGATCGCCGGCGGAATTTTCGCGCCGCTAGTAAACCCGTTTCTCACGGGTGCGCGTGAATCCCTGCGCGCCATCCCTGCGGAGACCGTGGCCCGGGCGATGCTCGGTGCGGCGCGGCGTGGCGCGCGGGGCACGTATCGCTACACCTACTCCGGCATCTGCCAGCTTGCGGAGATCCGCTCCGCGCAGTCACTCGCGCCGCAATCGCCCAAGAAGAAGCCCGCCTGAATACGGTGCAACCGCATTCGTGACGCGCCGCGCATTTGCGCTGCTCCACATTCCGTAAAGTCGCAGCGATATCAAGGATGCCGGGTTTGCGTTGCACATGCGCAACGCTGGCCCATGGGACGTTGATGAGCGGCAATCCATACAACTCGATCTTGCGCAGCGGTCTCACACGCCGCCTGTGGTTGATCATTACGCTTGCGATGCTCATTCCCGTCAGCATCGCGGTGTTGTCGCGCTGGTTCGAAGCCGAGGAACGGCGCGCGCGACTGCAGAACCAGGAACTCTCCGCTCTCTCGCGCGACAAGGCGTCGACGCTCATGTTCAGCGCGCGAGTCGTGCCGGAAGATTTCGCCAACGGACTCGATGGCCGCTTTCTCGTGGTGCTCGATGGCACGGGCGCTGCGCGCTACCGCAGCAGCCCGGTACCCGAAGAACTCGTGCAGCTTTTCGGGCGCCGCGCGCCGAATACCGTCAACGCGCCCGGAGGTACGACCATCCTCGCCTGGTTCGCGGCGGGTCGCGAATGGCGCGGCGCATTGACGTACCTGCCTCCGGTCATCTCCGGCAACCCGAACTCGGCTGACACCATCGTGGTATTCGCACCCGAAGCGACTTTCGGCATGACGGCGGCAGGGCTGGTTCCCACGGCCCTTGGTCTCCTGGTGCTCACCATCGTCGTTGCCTTCGCAGTTGCCGCCATCGTCAGCGAGCGTTACCTGCCGCCATTGCGTGCCCTGCAGCGCGGGCTCACGCGATTGCGCGAACGACGCTTCGAAACCTTGCCGCGCAGTACCGTCGAGGAGTTCACCGCGCTCGAGCGCGAGTTCAATGCCACCAGCATCTCCCTGCAGCGCGACTGGCGCGCCTTCGAAGTCCTGGGTGAAGTCGACCGCGCGTTGCTTGCCGCGAGCGAGATCGATCGCGCGCTCGACACGGTGCTGCCCAAATTTCGCGAATTGACACGCGCCCAGTGCGTGGGCGTGATCCTGCTCGATCCCACCGCGCACGCGCACGGCCGCCTGTTCATGTCGGCGCTCGGCGCCGAGGAATTGCCGGTGCAGCGCGTCACTTTCGACTCCGCGATGATCGCCACGGTGCGCGAGGCGCCCGAAGGGCTCACCATCGCGCGCGTCGAAGAGTCCCGCCACGAATTCCTCGTGTCGATGCGTGACGTGGGGGCGGAGTTCTTCTGGCTCTGGCCGGTGGTCGACGAAGAGCGGCTGAGCGCGCTGCTTGTTGTCGGGTATCACGGGGAGCCTTCGCGCGATCCGGCAGTGGCCGATTACGGCGCCGCATTCGCCGAGCGTCTGCGCGCGGCGTTATCGAATTCTGCGCGTGACGAACGGCTCTACCGGCAGGCGCACTACGATCCGCTTACCCAGCTCCCGAATCGCGCGTTGTTTCGCGACCGGCTCGCGCAGGAACTGGCCGCCGCAACCACTGGACTGACGCGCGGCGCGCTCATGTATGTGGACCTCGACCACTTCAAGCGCGTCAACGACACGCTCGGCCACAGCGCGGGCGATCAGTTGTTGTCGATCGTCGCGCATCGTCTCAAGGCATGCACGAAAGAGGGCGACACTGTGGCGCGCCTCGGCGGCGATGAATTCACGGTGCTGTTGCGCAACGTCGGCGACGCGGAGACCGCGCGCAACATCGCCGATCGCGTGATCCGCTCGCTCGCGCTGCCGGCCAGCCTCGGCGGTCGCGACTACCAGATGCGCGCCAGCGTCGGCGTCACGCTGTTTCCCGATGACGGAGTGGATCTGGAGGACGTGATCCGGCACGCCGATCTCGCCATGTATCGCGCCAAGGCGCAGGGGCGCGGACGCGCCATCTTCTTCGAGCGCGACATGGTGCAGCGGCGCGCGAGCTTCACCGACAGCGGGCTGCACCGCGCGCTGCGCCGGCGCGAGCTGTCGCTGTTTTATCAGCCGCAATTCACGCTCGCCGACAACCGCCTGTGTGGTGTCGAGGCGCTGCTGCGCTGGCAGACACGCTATGACGGCATCAAGCTGCCCGGAGAATTCATTCCCGCGGCCGAACATTCCGGGCTCATCACCGACATCGGCGGTTTCGTACTCGATTCAGCCTGCGCGCAGTACGCCGAATGGGCGCGCGCCGGCATCGCGCCGCGCATGTTCTCGGTGAACGTGTCGGTCCAGCAGCTCAAGGACAGCAATTTCGCAGCACTGGTCCGGGGCGCGCTCCAGCAGCACGGCATCTCCCCGGCCAACCTCGAGCTCGAGCTCGTGGAATCGGCGCTGTCCGACGCCGAGGTCGAGGAGCCCCTGCGTGCGCTCGCCAACCTCGGCGTGAAGCTCGCGCTCGATGATTTCGGCACTGGCTATTCGTCGCTCAACTATCTGCGGCGTTATCCGGTCAACACGGTAAAACTGGATCGCAGCTTTCTGGAAGAAGTCCCACAGAACGATTCGGCCGGTGCACTGGTCGAATCAGTCATCACCATGGCGCATACGCTGGGAAAACGAGTGACGGCCGAAGGCGTGGAAACGGGCGGGCAGCTCGAATTCCTGCGCTCGCGTGGCTGCGAGGCTGCGCAGGGTTTCTATCTCGCACGGCCCATGTCGGCTACCGCGCTCACGGAGATCCTCGAGTCCCGCGGGCCCGGTTCCGAGATCGGCGATGCCCGCGCAGCGGGCTGAATTAGAAGATAGGGGGCTGCCCCCTATTTTTGTTCTTGCAAAAATGGGGGCTGCACCCCTTCCAACCCGACGGTTGCTCTCCCTGGTGGCGGTTCTGCTATTGGCAGGCTGTTCCTCCGCCCCCGAAGTCCGTTCTCCGCCGTCCAACACGGACTCACCGCGCCAATGGGACGGCGCGGGCGGCGGCGCCAGCATGCGCAATCGTGGCGAGGCGCTCGCGGACTTCGCGCTTCGGCTGCGCGGCACGCCCTATCGTTACGGCGGTGCGACGCTCGATGGATTCGATTGCAGCGGTCTCGTCTTCTATGCGCATCGCCAGCTGGGCCTCGCAGTGCCGCGCACTTCCAGCGACCAGGCCGGGGAAGCCACGAGCATCAAGCCGCGCAAACTTCAGCGCGGGGACCTGGTGTTCTTCAAGATCGGCAGCGGCAAGGTCAATCACGTCGGCATCTACATTGGCGAACACCGGTTCGTGCACGCCCCCGGCGCCGGCAAGCCGGTGACCATCAATTCACTCGACGACGAATTTTACGCGGACCGGTTTTTCTCGGCCGGAAGGTACTGGAACCGCCTGCCCAACTGATGCCGCTCCATAACGCTAAGCAGCATGGAGCGCCACGCCGTTATGTCGAATTTTGACTAAGGGAATGAATATTTAGGTCTGTGTTCTGCGACAGCGTGCTCAGTTCGCCGGTTGACCGTATATGGCATGGTTCGCACACTCCAAAGTGAGTGAAAAACGATCGCGTTCGGGAAGGGACGCGGTTCGGTATCGATCTATCGGGGAACGGTTCAAACATGAGTGCCAAGCCAGATTACGTCGTCAGCAAGCTGACGCGGCCCACCGGCGGAGCCGCGACGGGCGGCTTTGTAATTAATCTGACGTCATCGACGACGCCCATGGC
>Ga0190271_10001661_pt1 | contig 12907 bp, 13 predicted proteins | sample Popmic356T_FD_133747 | JGI IMG/M metagenome (GOLD analysis project Ga0190271, IMG submission 133747) | Populus adjacent soil microbial communities from riparian zone of Weber River, Utah, USA - 356 T | ecosystem: Environmental > Terrestrial > Soil > Riparian zone | place: USA: Utah | collected...
GAGGCCCGGCAGTTAGCGGAACGCGTTCTCGCCGGTCAGCGCCTGGCCGACGACGAGCGTGTGGATCTCGTGCGTGCCCTCGTAGGTCAGCACGGACTCGAGGTTGTTCACGTGACGGATGACCGGATACTCGAGCGTGACGCCGTTCGCGCCGAGGATCGTCCGCGCGCTGCGCGCCACCTCGATGGCGCCGCGTACGTTCCCCATCTTTCCGAGGCTGACGTGCTCGGGTCGAAGTGTCCCCGCGTCCTTCATGCGGCCCAGGTGCAGTGCGACGAGAAAGCCGCGGTTGAGCTCGAGCGCCATCTCGGCGAGCTTCTGCTGGGTGAGCTGGTAGCCCGCGATCGCCTTGCCGAAGACGATTCGCTCCTTCGCGTAGTCGAGCGCCGATTCGAAGCACGCGCGTCCCGAGCCGACGGCGCCGAAGACGATCCCGAAACGCGCCTCGTTGAGGCACGACAGCGGGCCGCGCAGCGTCGAGACGTCGGGGAGGCGGTTTTCCTCCGGGACCCGCACATCCTGGAGCACGAGCTCGGAGGTGACGGAAGCGCGGAGCGAGAGCTTCTTGTGGATCTCGGGCGCCGAGAATCCGGGCATGTCGCGCTCGACGATGAATCCGTGGATCGCGTCGTCGTCCGTACGAGCCCACACGACCGCGATGTCGGCGATCGTGCCGTTCGTGATCCACATCTTCGCGCCGTTCAGGATCCAGTCGGAGCCGTCGCGTCGCGCGTGCGTGCGCATCGAGCCGGGATCGGAGCCTGCGTCGGGCTCGGTGAGGCCGAAGCACCCGATTACGTCACCGGTGTGCATCGACGGAAGCCAGCGCTCCTTCTGTTCTTCCGAGCCGAACTTCCAGATCGGGAACATCGCGAGCGAGCCCTGAACCGAAACGGCGCTGCGTACGCCTGCGTCGCCCGCTTCGAGTTCCATGCACGTGAGCCCATAGGCGACGGAGCTCGCGCCCGGAAGCCCGTAGCCGTCCAGATGCATCCCGAGCAGGCCGAGCCTGGCGAGCTCGCTGAAGACCTCGCGCGGGAAGATCCCCTTCTCGAACCAGTCGCCGACCTCGTCGAGGACGTTGTCCCGCACGAACTGGCGGACCGTGTCACGAATCGCGCGTTCCTCGTCGTCGAGGAGGGCATCGATCGCGAGGTAGTCGAGCGGGTCGAGGGCGGCGGGACGCTCGGTCGTGGTCGCCATGCGCCCACATCCTATTCCCGCAGGTCGAGTATCCGCTCGCGCGGACACTCGACCGCGACGATCCCTGAAGGCGCCCGCGTTGCGGACGCGCGTAGTGGGAGTGACTACAGCCGTTCAATCGGGTGCTTGACCGCCTGCCTCGACGCGACATAGACTGGGTTGACTGACTAGTCAATCGAACACAGGAGCGACCATGACACAGGTGGAGACCGCCGTCGCCGGCGGGGTCTCGTTCGCCCTCACGGCCGAGCAGCGCGAGCTTCGCGCGCTCGCGCGCGAATTCGCCGAGAAGGAGATCCGGCCGAAGGCGGCCGAGTACGACGAGCACTCGACCCATCCGGTCGACGTGATCGCGAAGGCCCACGAGCTCGGCCTCATGAACCTGCACGTCCCCGAGGCGCTCGGCGGGCTCGGGCTACCCGCGTTCGACGGGATGCTCGTCGGCGAGGAGCTCAACTGGGGCTGCTCCGGGATCGGAACGTCGATCCTCGCGAACGGGCTCGGCGCTGGGCCCGTATTGCTCGCCGGCACCGACGACCAGAAGGAGACGTGGCTTCCGCCGCTCCTCGAGGAGCCGATCCTCTGCTCGTTCGGCCTCTCCGAGCCCGACGCCGGCTCGGACGTTGCGCGCATGAAGACGACCGCAGAGCGGCGTGGTGACGAGTACGTCCTGAACGGATCGAAGACGTTCATCACCAACGCGGGTCACGCGACCTGGACGGTCATCTTTGCGAAGACCGATCCGAGCAAGGGACATCGTGGGATCTCGGCGTTCGTCGTCCCGATGGACACGCCGGGCGTACAGATCGAGAAGCACCTCGACAAGATGGGCCAGCGCTCGACGGACACCTCCGCGTTCGCGCTCACCGACGTCGTCGTTCCCGCCGTGAACCGCATCGGCGAGGAGGGCGAGGGCTTCAAGATCGCGATGAGGACGCTCGACTTCACCCGGCCGGGCACCGCAGCCGGCGCGGTCGGGGTCGCTCAGGCCGCCTTCGAGCTCGCGGTCGAGTACGCGAAGGAGCGCGTCACCTTCGACGTGCCGATCGCGATGCACCAGGGCGTCAACTTCATGATCGCGGACATGGCGACGGAGATCGAAGCGGCCCGCCTGCTCGTGTGGCAGTCGGCCTGGCTCCACGACCAGGGCGAGCGCGCGACGCTCCAGTCGTCGTTCGCCAAGCGCTTCGCCGCCGACACGGCGATGAAGGTCACGACCGACGCCGTCCAGGTCTTCGGCGGCTACGGGTACATCAAGGAGTACCCGGTGGAGAAGCTGATGCGCGACGCGAAGCTCTTCCAGATCTACGAGGGGACGTCGCAGATCCAGCGCCTCGTGATCGCGAAGGAGATCTTCCTCCCCAGGGGCGAGTAGGGTCTCGCGCCATGTCACTCGACATCGATCTCTCCGGACGCGTCGCGCTCGTCACGGGCGGCTCGCGCGGCCTGGGTCGTGCGGATGCGCTGACGCTTGCACGCGCCGGCGCGAACGTCGCGATCGCGGACATCCTCGTGGAGTCCGAGCTGTCGGAAGAGACGGACAGCTGGGGTGCGCTTGCGACCGCGGCCAGGGCACAGGGCCTCGTGCACACAGAGGAGACCGTCGAGGAGATTCGCTCGCTCGGGCGGCGATCGCTCGCCGTTCGGTGTGACGTCACCGATCGAGATCAGGTTGCTGCGGCGGTGGCGCGAACCGTCCAGGAGCTCGGCTCCGTCGACATCCTCGTGAACAACGCGGGGACACTCGACCACGCCGCGCAGTTCCACGACCAGTCTCCGGACCTGTGGGAGCGCGACCTGCGGGTCAACCTCAGCGGCGGGTTCAACTGCGCGCAGGCCGTCTGGCCCCACATGAAGGAGCGCGGGTGGGGGCGCATCGTGAACATGGCGTCGGTCGCCGGAACCCTCGGCGGCTTCGGTCAAGCGAGCTACTCGACGACGAAGTCGGGGATCCTCGGGCTGACGAAGACGCTCGCGATGGAGGGCGGCCGGCACGGCATCACGTGCAACGCGATCGTGCCCGGCGTCATCGGAACCGAGGCGTTCCACATGGCGAACGCCGCGATGAACGAGCGCATCGCCGCCCGCACCGTCTTCAAGCGCCCGGGCGAGCCACAGGACATCGCGAACGCAATCGCGTTCCTCTGCTCGGATCTCGCCGCCTACATCACGGGAGTCGAGCTGTACGTGTCCGGCGGGATCGAGCTTTTCGTGTTCTGAGAGCGCCCTCTCATCGGGGCACCCCATCCCACCACCCACTGCCAATCTAGTTCCGGACTGGGCGCGAGTGGGTCGCGGCTCAGCCAAGAGTCCGCACCAAATCTTCACCAGAAGTCGTGTCCGGTCGAGGCCTGCCGGCCTCTACAATTCCCGCTTCGATGCGCGCTGAATCGCCTCTCTATTCACCACGAGACCGGACGCGGCGCCGCGCGCGCTCGACGCCCGTCGCCCTGCTCGTCGTCGCGGGCGCCGCCGCGAGCATGGCGGTTCTCGTCGGCTTCGCGTTCGCCGGGTCGTCGAGCGAGCTCGCGTCCGGGACGCACGTCGCCGGAGTCGACGTAGGCGGGATGACGAAGCGCGAGGCCGTCACGACCCTCGACGCGCTGTACGAGCAGCGTTCGGCCGATTCCGTCGAGTTCTCCTCGGGCGAGGACACCTACTCGCTCGCTCCGACCCAGCTCGGCGTCCAGCCCGACTGGAGCTCGGCGGTCGCCGCCGCCGCTCGCGCAGGGGACGGCTTCGGGCCGCTTCGGGGCTTCCGCCGCATCCGGGCGCGCGTGTTCGGTGCGGAGGTGCTGCCGAAGATCGCAGTCTCCAATGCCGCGCTCGAGTATGCGCTCGACCAGATCTCGAAGGATGCAAATCGCGATGCACGGAGCGCCGCGCTGGTGCGCCGTGGGCTCCGGTTCCGGGTCGCAGCCGAGCAGTCCGGACGCCGCCTCGAGCGGGAGGCTGCGGCGGAGGTGATCGTCCGTGCGCTCGGACAGCTGGAGCGCACACCGGGCGCGACTGTGCTGCCGGTGAAGGTCATGGCGCCACCCGTGACTGCCGCGATGCTGGCCGGCGCGGCCGAGCGCGCGCGCATTGCGGTCTCGGCCCCGATCACGCTGAAGGTCGCTCAGAGAAGGTTCCGCGTGCCGCCGAGGCGGATCGCGACCCTGCTCGGCCTTCCTGGGGGCGGAGCCACGAAGCTCACGATCGGCGGAGCTGCTGCGGGCGCCTACTTCGGCAACCTCTCCGACAACATCGGACGTCCAGCCCGCGACGCGGGGTTCGCGGTCTACGGTGACGCCGTCCAGGTCGTGCCCGCGCGCGACGGTCTGGAGCTGAACGTCCCGAGAGCCGCACGCGCGATCCTGCGCGCAGCGACGCGCCCGGCGAACCGCGTGGCCACGCTCACCGTCGTGCGAGCGGTACCCGAGCGAACGACGGCAGACGCGCTCGCGATGGGGATCGACACGCGCATGTCGTCGTACAAGACCTACTACTCCGGTACCTCCGATCGGATCACGAACCTGCAGCTCGGCGTCCAGGAGCTGGACGACACCCTCGTCGCGCCGGGAAGCACGTTCTCGCTCAACGAGGCCATCGGGGAGCGGACGGAAGAGCGTGGATTCCGCCCGGCCCCGGTCATCATCGGCAACGAGTACGCCGAAGAGGTCGGAGGCGGCACCTCGCAGGTCGCGACGACCGCGTTCAACGCGGCCTGGGAGGCCGGACTGCGGATCAGCGAGCGGAATGCGCACTCGCTCTACATCAGTCGCTACCAGCTGGGACGCGACGCGACCGTCTACTGGCCGTCGCTCGACCTGAAGTTCGTCAACGACACTGGTGCCTGGGTGCTCGTGAAGGGCTTCGCCGAAGGTGACGGGATCAGCATTGCGATCTACGGTGGCGAGTCGCGGCGCGTCGAGAGTTCTGCGTCGCCGCTCGTCGTCACGGGGCCTGTCACCGTCGAGCGGATCGAGGACGCCACCCTCCCGAAGGGCAAGCGGGTCGTCGAGGAGGAAGGATCGGCGCCGACGCGCACCTCCGCCACGCGGAAGGTCTACTCGGCCGGCGGCGAGCTCATCCGCTCCGAGACCTGGACGACGTCGTACGAAGGCGAGGAGCGGGTGATCCGAGTCGGCACGAAGGTCGAGCCCAAGACGAAGCCAGTGCCTCCGAAGACGCCCGTGGACGACGGACAGCCCGCGGTGGAGCCGGGGTCTACGCCGACGAAGCCTCTGCCGTAGCGACCGCCTCGGCGAGCCATTCGGGCACGCGCGTCGGCTGATACGTCTCACGGTCGACGGTGGCATGCCTGGTGAAGCCTTCGGCCACGAGCTCGCTTCCGCGCACGATCCGGTACTCGTACGTGAAGCGGGCACCGCGCATCCCGGTGCATCTCGCCCAGACCGTCAGGGTCTCGTCGAAGTACGCAGCACGGTGGTAGCGCACGTTGACCTCGGTCGTCAGCGCCTCGATGCCGCGGTCGCGGATCGACTGGTAACCGCCGGCGTTGCGCTCGAGGTACGCGACACGGGCGACCTCGAGCCACACGAGGAACGACGCGTGATGCGCGATGCCCTGCGCGTCGGTCTCCGCGAAGCGGATGCGCACGTCGGTCGAGAACGAGAAGCCCTCCACGGACGCAACCTTACGATTCGCGGATGTCCGCAGCCGCGCTAGCCGAGCTCATCCTCGAGCGGCAGCCGTGCGTCGTTCTCACCGGAGCGGGCGTCTCGACCGAGTCCGGGATTCCCGACTTTCGCTCGGACACGGGGATCTGGGCCGAGGTCGACCCGTTCGAGGTCGCGTCCATCCATGCGTTCCGGCGCGATCCCGAGCGCGTCTGGAGCTTCTACCGCGAGCGCATCCCGGTGCTTCGCGACGCGAAGCCGAACGCGGCCCACAAGGCGATCGCACGGCTCGAACAGCGCGGGCTGATTCAGGCGGTCGTGACGCAGAACATCGACCTGCTGCACGCGCGTGCCGGGAGCCAGGACGTCGTCGAGGTGCACGGCTCGATCCGCTCGGCGCAGTGCCTCGGCTGCCTCTGGAACGAGCCGGCGGCCGCCGTGCTGGCGCAGCTCGAGACGTCCACGACGCCGTCGTGCCCGAAGTGCGGCGAGGTGCTGAAGCCGGGTGTCGTGCTCTTCGGCGAGCTGCTGCCGGCCGGCCCGATGGAGCGCGCGACTCACCTCGCTCGCTCCGCTCGCCTCCTGCTCGTCGTCGGATCCTCGCTCGAGGTCTGGCCGGTCGCAGGTCTCCCGCTCGAGGCCCGGGCATTTGCGGTCGTGAACCGCGGACCAACCGCGCTCGACGATCGCGCCCTGCTGAAGATCGATGCGGGTGCGGGCGAGACGCTGTCCGCGGTGCTCGAGTACGTCTAGCGCAGCCTGGCGGCGAAGCGCCGGACGTACCGCTCGCCACGTGCCGTGAAGGCGACCGCACCGCGGAGGGTCTTGCCTCGCGCGTAGATGGAAGTTCGGTAGGTGCACGAAGCCCTTCCGCGTGCGGCCTTCGGCACACCTCGTACCTTCTCGCCGCCGAGCGTGCCCACACAGGTCACGGCCGTCGGTCGTACGCTCTTTCCTCCCAGCACGATCTGCACCGATGCGGTGACGATCGACCCTGCTTCGACAGGGACCGGCGCGAGCAAGGTGGCGCTCGCATCGGGCGACGCGGCGACGGAGAGAGCCGCCGTCGCGACGACGAGTCCGAGTGTCCGCAGAGGACGCCGCACGGGCTGCGACGGTGTCACATCGTGCGGAAAGCGTCAAGCAGGAGAAGCGGTCGAGTGGTATTACTGGGGGCATGACGACTCAGACGACCGACAAGACCAAGGGCGAGAAGGACTTCGTGACGCGGCTCGCCGATGCCGGCGAGGAGGCGCTCCAGCGGATCGCCGACCTCCCGGGTGGCCAGAAGGCCCTGACGGCCTACAACGACCTGAAGACCCGGGTCGACGAGCTCGGCAAGAAGGTCCGCGGCATCGATGCGCTGGAAGAGCGGGTGGCGAAGCTCGAGAAGGAGATCGCCGCGCTCAAGAAGGCGAATGCCCCGGCCCGCCAGCAGGCGCCGCGCAAGCCGGCTGCCTAGGCGCTTCGCGGAACGCGTAGGCGCAACGCGCGAGGTACCACCTTGAACACGGCGGGCGTCGTGCCCGGCTGCTCGCCGTCGATCTCGATCGGGAGCGGCTCGTCGGCGTCGACGGTGACGACGCTTCCGCGAAGGAGCTCGAGCCGCGGGTGGGGGAGGTGCTTCCCCTTGTAGGTCTTCGGCAACACGAAGGCGAGGTCGCGCTTCGTCACGTCGCCGATGAGGAGGACGTCGAAGAGCCCGTCGTCGGGCTCGGCGTCGGGGCACATCATCATCCCGCCGCCGAGGAAGCGCCCGTTGCAGATCATCGCGTCGATCATCCGGCCGCTTCGCGTCTGGTCGCCGACCGTCACGCGCATCTCACCGGTCTGCCAGCCGACGAAGACGGCCAGAGTCGCCCAGTAGTACGACACCTTGCCTCCGAGTGCCTTCGACGATTCGTTCGCGCGTTGCGCGATCGCACCGGAGATCCCCGCGCTGCCGACGTTGGCGAAGTACGCCCGCGCCTCCTCACCCGCCCACGTTCGGTACGTGACGGACCCGGCGTCGATCTCCCGGACGGCGCCGTTCAGAGCGACGTCGACCGCGCGGTCGACGTCGCGAGGGATGTCGAAGGTGCGCACGAAGTCCCAGCCCGTCCCGCGCGGAATGACTGCGAGCTCGACCTTACTTCCGCCGACGACCCCTTGCACGACCTCGTTGACGGAGCCGTCCCCGCCGACGATCACGATCCGTGTTGCGCCCTCGCGCACCGCCCGGGCGGCTAGCTCGCCGAGCTGCCCCGGGCCGTCGGAGATCAACGCGTCGCCGTCGAGTCCGCGTGCGGCCGCGCGGTGTGTGATCTCCGGCCAGCGCTTGCCCGTCGAGCCCCCGGCGGAGGCCGGGTTGACGAGGAAGACCGTGCGGCCGGAATCAGTCGCCGTCGTGACCCGCCGTCGCGGTGTCGAGCGCGATCCGTGTCATCCGCTCGACAGACGCGCGAAGCTCGTCGTCCGAGATGCGGACGAACTCGCCCTCGACGACGATGTCGCTCACGGTGAGCAAGCAGCCGCCGTGCACGCCGCGCATGGCCGCGAGCGTGAAGAGCGCAGCCGCCTCCATCTCGACCGCGAGCACGCCGCGCTTCGACCAGCGCTCGTACTGCCCCTCGTCCGGGTTGTAGAAGAGATCGCTCGAGACGATCGGGCCGACACGGATCTTCTGCCCCGCGTGCTTCGCGACGTGAACCGCCTCGTGGACGAGCTCCCAACTCGCGGTCGGGCAGTGCGGCTCGCCGCCGACGAGATGGGTGGCCGTCGCGTCCGCCGGAACGGCCGAGATCGCGACGATGAGGTCACCGAGTGCGTGGTCGGCCTGCAAGCCGCCGCACGTCCCGACCCGCAGCAGACGGGTGACGCCGAGCTGGATCAGCTCCTCGAACACGATCGTCGCTCCGGGGCAGCCCATCCCCGTGCCCTGCACCGAGACGCGCTTTCCCTCCCAGGTTCCCGTGTAGCCGAGGAGGCCACGCTCCTCGTTCACCTGCGTCACGTCCGAGAGGAAGGTCTCGGCGATGTACTTCGCCCGCAGCGGATCACCGGGCAGGAGGCACGCGTACGCGTAGTCGCCGGGCTCGGCACGAAGGTGGATCGGCATCGGCGAAACCCTACGGATTTCGCCAGAGACGCATTGGGCCATACGCTCGTCCTTGTCGGCTGGGCCCTCTCCTAGAGTTCCCCGGGCCGTGGCCGGAGAACTCATGGAGCCGAAGCGCGACCAGATCCTCCGCTTCTGCGCTCGCGACCCGGTGGAGCGCGTGTTTCTCGAGGACGTCGCGCGCCGAGGCCTTGGGCGGTTCGTCGCCCGCGCCGAAGACGACGAGCTCTCGGCGCTTTGCCATCTCGGCATCAACGCCGTACCGTCGGGTGAGGGCTGCGATGCGTTCGCTCGTGCAGTCGCCCGCTCGAGCCCGCGCATGGTGATCGGGGAGTCCCGCGCAGTCTCGGAGCTCTGGGACGAGGTGCACGGCCACCTTCCTTCGCCGCGGGAGGATCGGCCGGGGCAGCCGGTCTACGTCATCCGCGACTCCCCACCCGCGTCCGACACCGGTCTACGCCCTGCGCGCATCGCCGACCTCGACGTGCTGATGCCGGCCTGCGCAGCGGCGCACGAGCAGGAGATCGGCGTGGACCCGATGAAGCGCGACCCGGACGGGTTCCGGTGGCGGACGCGGAGCCAGATCGAGGACGAGCGCTCGTGGCTGTGGATCGAGGACGGCGTCATCCTCTTCAAGGCGGAGGCGTCGGCCTGGACGCCCGATGCCGTCCAGCTGCAGCAGGTCTGGGTCGATCCCGAGGTGCGCCGGCGCGGGTACGGGGCTCGCGGCCTCGCGGACCTCAGCCGGCTCCTGCTCGACCGGGTTCCGGCCGTGTGTCTTTTCGTGCGTGCCGAGAACGATCCTGCGATCCGTCTGTACGAGGCCATCGGGATGGAGCACGTCCTCGACTACCGCTCGTTGCTGTTCTAGCCGTGAGGGAGCTCTTGCTCGTGCGGCACGGTTTCGCCCGCTCGAATCGGGACGGACTCGCGTCGAGCTCGGTTCCGGGGGACGGCCTCACGCAGGAGGGGATCGAGCAGGCGCGCGCCCTGGGGCGGGAGCTCGCGTCCGAGGAGATCGGCGTCGCGCTGACCTCGCGGCTCGCGCGAACCCAGCAGACGCTCGCGCTCGTGCTCGACGGCCGCGAGGTGCCGGTCGTCGTCGAGCCGGAGCTCGACGAGATCCACTTCGGCTCCTTCGACGGCGGTCCGCTCGACGCGTACCGGGCGTGGGCGGCGGCGCATCCGCCCGATCAGCCGGCGCCGGGAGGCGGCGAGAGCCGGGCGCAGGCCGCGGCGCGGTTCGCTCGCGGGCTACGACTCGTCCTGGAGCGACCCGAGGCGCGAGTGCTCGTGGTGGGCCACGCCCTCGCGATCCGCTACCAGATCGATGCGGTGGCGGGCCACGTCCCTGCCGCGCGCATGGCACCGGTCGACCACGCCGTCCCGTACCGGCTCGACCGCGTCGAGGCAGAGCGGGCAGCCGCGTTCCTCGAGGAGTGGAGCGCGGCGCCGCGGTTTCGCGATCCGGACGACCGCGGGTAGGAACGGCAGAATGGGTGCGTGACGAGCGCCCTCCACGACCGCGTCGAGGCCACGATCCGCCGGCGCGACCTGATTCCTGTCCGCGGCGAGGTCACCTGCCTCGTCTCGGGTGGCGCGGACTCGACGTGCCTCTGGCACGTGCTCGGCGAGCTCGGCTACCGCGTCTCCGCGGTCCACGTGAACCACGCGCTGCGCGGCGAGGAGTCGGAGGCCGACGCGCGCTTCTGCGCCGAGGTACTCGGCGCGCGTGTCGTCAGTCCAAGTGACACAGTGTCACAAGGCTCGTCCGAGGCCGCTCTGCGCGAAGCGCGCTACGGGTCGACCGCCGACCTCGGCCTCCGTGCGACCGGGCACACGGCATCGGATCAGGTCGAGACCGTGCTCTACCGGCTCGTGTCGTCGGGGACGACGAAGGCGATCAAGCCGAGACGTGAGGACGGCGTCGTGCGGCCGCTCCTCGAGATCTGGCGCGGGGAGACGCTCGCGTACTGCGAGGCGCACGGGCTCGCGTACCGCGTCGACTCGTCGAACGCGGACACGAAGCGCGGGCTCCTCCGCGACGAGATCCTTCCGCTCCTGCGCCGGCTGCATCCGGGCGCCGAGCGCAACCTGCTCGCGCTCGCGGACGAGCGGCCACGACTTCCGCGCGAGCTCGAACGGACGCTCGTCGAGCTCCTCTCGTCCAGCGACGGCACGAAGGCCGCCGATCTCGGAGACGGCGTTCGCGCCGTTCGCGAGTACGACGAGGTCCGCCTCGAAGGACGCGTCCGCTTCGGGCCCTGGCAGCTTGAGAGCGAACGGCCCGGACTCGTCGTGCGCACGCGCCGTCCGGGCGATCGTCTCGCAGGTCGCTCGAAGAAGGTGCAGGATGTGCTCGTGGACGCGAAGGTCCCGAGAGCCGCACGCGACAGCTGGCCACTCGTCGTCGCAGGCGACGAGGTCGTCGCGGTTCCGGGGATCGTCGAGGCGCCTGGCTGGGAAGACTCGGTCCGCGCATGGAAGGATCCCGAGCGATGACCCAGACGCAGCTCGAGAAGGCCGTCGGCGAGATCCTCATCGAGGAGGAGGCGATTCAGACGCGCATCGGCGAGCTCGGGGCCGAGATCTCCGCCGACTACGCGGGCCGCGACCTTCTGCTCGTCGGCGTCCTCAAGGGCGCCGTGTTCTTCATGGCCGACCTCATGCGCGAGCTCACGGTTCCGTGCGAGATCGACTTCATGGCGATCTCGAGCTACGGCGCCGCGACGGACTCCTCGGGCGTCGTGCGGATCCTGAAGGACCTCGACATCAACGTCTCCGGCCGGGACGTTCTCGTCGTCGAGGACATCATCGACTCGGGTCTCACGCTCTCGTACCTCATGCGAAACCTACGGGCGCGCAAGCCGGCGTCGCTGGAGGTCGTCACGCTGCTGACGAAGCCTGAGCGCCGCGAGATCGATGTGCCGGTGCGCTACGTCGGCTTCGAGATCCCGAACCGCTTCGTGATCGGGTTCGGGCTCGACTTCGCGGAGCGCTATCGCAACCTTCCGTACGTCGCGGTCCTGCATCCCGACCTGATCCCGCCGCCGCACTAGCCGTGTCGGCGCAGAACGGAATTCGCGAGCGCGGATTCTCGTTTCGCGCAGATCCCTGAAGCCGTCCGCTTCGCGGCTCGTGGCCGATGTCACGAAATCGCTGCAACTCGACCGTAACGAGGGAGGCGGGATCGGGGGGTGGGTGCCGGGAAGGCACGGTGGTACCCTGCGACGACCGACGTGAACCGCTTCTTCCGTAGCGCGCTCTTTCCGCTGATCATCATCGTTGTGCTCGTCTATCTGGCGAGCCAGACACTCCTGCCCGGACGCTCCGAGCAGCAGAAGGTCACGTACTCGCAGCTGATCGACAAGGTCAAGGCCGGCGACGTCAACGAGGTGCTCTTCACGCCGAACCGGCAGCAGCTCACCGTGACGCTCGTCTCGGGCGACAAGGTGAAGGTCAACTACCCGACGCCGCAGTCCGCGACGCAGTTCCAGAACCTCCTCACGGCCCAGAACATCCAGTTCGACTCGAAGGGGACTGGCTCCTCGGCATGGTGGTCGCTGCTCATCAACTTCCTGCCGATCCTGCTGCTCATCGGGTTCTGGATCTTCCTCATGAACCAGATGCAGGGAGGCGGCTCGAAGGTCATGAGCTTCGGGAAGAGCCGCGCGAAGCGCATGTCGCCGGATTCGCCGAAGGTCACGTTCAAGGACGTCGCCGGTGCGGACGAGGCGGTGGAGGAGCTGCACGAGATCAAGGAGTTCCTCGAGAACCCGAAGAAGTTCCAGGCGCTCGGCGCGCGCATCCCCAAGGGCGTGCTGCTGTACGGGCCGCCCGGAACGGGCAAGACGCTGCTCGCGCGCGCAGTTGCGGGCGAGGCGGGCGTCCCGTTCTTCTCGATCTCGGGCTCCGACTTCGTCGAGATGTTCGTCGGCGTCGGCGCCTCGCGCGTGCGCGACCTCTTCGAGCAGGCGAAGCAGGC
>Ga0190271_10001662_pt1 | contig 12906 bp, 12 predicted proteins | sample Popmic356T_FD_133747 | JGI IMG/M metagenome (GOLD analysis project Ga0190271, IMG submission 133747) | Populus adjacent soil microbial communities from riparian zone of Weber River, Utah, USA - 356 T | ecosystem: Environmental > Terrestrial > Soil > Riparian zone | place: USA: Utah | collected...
GACGCGGAGCCACCCGGACCAGATTCGATCCACCGAGCTCTCCACCCTCCGTCCGCCCTCACCTCGACGTACCTCGCAACACTGTGCCCCGCCATGCGATCGACACTGCCGCAATGACGTACGACCTCGAGCCTCTGGTGCACATCACCCTGGAGACGGGCTGCTTCCTCCGTCGCGAGGCGCTGGCCCTGGGACTCGATGACAGAGCCCTGGCTCGTCTGGTGCGCAGAGGTGTGCTCGTCCGCCTGCGGCAGGGCTGCTACGTGCCGACCCAGCTCTGGCACGACGCGACCGCCGCGGAGCGGCTCGTGATGCGCACCCGAGCCGTCGTGCGTGTGGCGCACGGTCCCGTGGCGGCGAGCCACCACAGCGCCTGTGGCATCCATGGCATCGACCTGTGGGGCGTGGACTTCGACCGTGCTCACGTGACCAGGCTTGACGGCGGTGCCGGCCGGGTGGACGCCGACGCCACGCACCACGAGGGTCTGTGCACGAACGAAGACCTGGTCGTCGTCCAGGGTCTGCAGATCATGCGTGCGGGTCGAGCGGTCCTGGAGACGGCGTCCCTGAGCGGGGTCGAGCGAGGTCTCGTCGCCGCCGACAGTGCGTTGCGCCGCGGGCTCACGACGGTGGATGAGTTGCGTCGGCAGCAGGAGTTGATGCTGCGGTGGCCGCACGCCCAGGCGTTGCGGATCGTGGCCACGCTGGCCGACGGTCGGAGCGGCTCAGTGGGCGAGTCCCGCTCTCGGTACATGATGTGGGCGGGCGGCCTTCCGATGCCCACGCTGCAGTACGAGGTGTACGACGGTGGGCAGTTGCTCGGGGTGTGCGACTTCTGCTGGCCAGAGCTTGGCCTCCTCGGTGAGTTCGACGGCCGAGTGAAGTACGGCCGACTCCTGAAGCCCGGACAGGACCCCGGCGACGCCGTTTTCTCCGAGAAGATCCGCGAGGATGCCCTTCGCGAGGTCACCGGGTTCTCCATGGTGCGCTGGACCTGGCCAGACCTTGCGGCGCCGCGCGTCACCTGCGAGCGGATTCGCCGAGCCCTCGAGCGGAGCGCCGCCGTACGACGCCGGCTCGGCGCCTGAGCGCGACCTGTCGATTGACGCAAACCCGGCTGGTGCAGAGGGCCGACTTCGCCTCGCCGGCCTCGGGGCTCCCACCGCCCAGAGGGATTTGCCACTTCCCCAAGGAAGTTTCCTCGGGGATCTGACAAACGCCCGGCATCACCTGGGAAACCGGCAGCCGGTCAGCAGGTGGCGAAGAGGACCGGGCCCTGCTGGAGGTCGGAGAGCACCCGCCCCTCCCTGGGGTCGAGGGTGAGGGTGACGGTGCTCCCCTGGGCGGTGGCGTCGGCGACGGTGAAGCGGTCGGAGAACGAGCCTCCCTGTCCGGGCGCCTCACCTCGGGCGAGGTCGGTGCGGGGCTGGAGGTCGGCGGAGGCCTGGTCGTCGTCGGAGAACTGCATCCCGACGGTCAAGGTATGGTCGGCCTGCTGCGCGAACACCAAGCCCTGCAAGGGATGCACGCCGCCGGCGTCCTCGGTGAGCTGCTGGCCCCGGGTCCGGTCGGAGGGGTCCGCCTGGGCCATGGCGAGGTCCTCGCAAGCGAAGTCCCGGGCCCAGATCTCCGCGTCGGTCGGTTCGCCGGCGATGTCGACCAGCTCGGTGACCCCGTCGACCGACGCCAGGTCGGGGTCGTCGCCGGTCACGGCGGCCACGGCCACGTCGACGTACTCCGGCCGGTCCGACATCACGAACAGGTTCTGGTCCTCCACGACCGCGAGGTGCTGCTGCAGCGGCGTGAGGATCGGGTCCTGCTTCGCCACCAGCTCGGGCGACCCGACCCAGGTCCCCTCGGACGAGGCTCCGCCGGGAGGGACCTCATAGCCCAGCGCCTCCAGCCGGTCCCTGAGGTCGTCCAGGTCGACGTCGTCGCCGAGGCGCAGCAGCGCGACCGACCCGTCGCGACCCTGACCGTAGGCCTCCCACTCCGCGTCCAACGGCGTCACGCCGTACGCCGCGGCCAGGGCCGTGAACGAGTCCGCCAGGCTGGACGTCGCGATCAGGTCCTCGTCGAACGCCCGCTCGAGGAACTCCTCCATCGCCGCGGGCTCGGACGACGCGGTGATGCCGGCACCGTCGAGCTGCTCCGACAGCTGGGTCCAGTCCGTGAACGAGACCCGCAGCGTGTCGTCGGGCAGCAGCCCGACCGCCTGTTGCAGAGGCGTGTCCGGCACCAGGAGTCGTACGCCGACGTACGCGACCGCAGCGAGCACGGCCACGCCGGCGGCCAGGGCGAGCGCCAGGACCAGCGGCGAGGGTCGTCCGGGCGGCTGGGGCACGGAAGGACTGTAGTGCCGGGTCCATCGGAACACTTGCCTCGGGACGGGGGCGGGGTGTGAGACTGGGCGCCGTGTCACAAGCTCCCGAGTCCGCGGGCGCGGTCGTCCTTCGCAAGGGTCCCGAGGTGCTCCTCGTGCACCGGCCCCGCTACGACGACTGGTCCTTCCCCAAGGGCAAGCTCGACCCCGGCGAGCACCAGGTCACCGCTGCCGTCCGCGAGGTGGCGGAGGAGACCGGCGTCGACATCCGACTGGGGCCTCCGCTCCCGACCCAGGCGTACGAGGTCGGCGACGGGGCTCCGCGCATCAAGCGAGTCCACTACTGGGTGGGGCGGGCGGTGGGCGACGAGGACGTCTCGGCATACCGTCCGAACGCCGAGATCGACGAGGTCCAGTGGCTCGAGGTGGACAAGGCCCGCAAGCAGATGACCTACGACTACGACAGGTCGACCCTGGACGAAGCGCTGCGGCTGAGGAAGAAGACGAACCCTTTGGTCGTGCTGCGGCACGGCAAGGCCCGCGGCAGGAAGTCGTGGCACGGCAAGGAGGGTGACCGACCGCTCGACCAGGCCGGAGAGTTCCAGGCCGAGATGGTGGTCCCGCTGTTGGGCGCGTACGGCGTCACCGCGGCGATCAGCTCCAGCGCCAAGCGCTGCTGGAGCACCGTGGCGCCGTACGCCGACGTGGCCGATCTCGACGTCGAGGTGACCGACGGCCTGTCGGAGGAGCAGGCGACCGAGTCGACGGTCGCCGACCAGGTGCTGCTCGTCCTGGCTCGTAAGGAGCCGACCGTGCTGTGCACCCACAGACCGGTGCTGCCCTGGGTCTTCAGCGCCCTCGGGGTGCCGGAGCAGCCGTTGGAGCCGGGAGCACTTTTCGTCGCGCACCACCGCAACGGCCGGGTGCTGGCCACCGAGGACCACGTTGTGCCCATGACCTGAGGGTTTGTGGTCCAGGGCGGGTGGGACCTTCGTGCGCGTTCACGTGATGCACGCCGACACCAGCGAGGCCTGACGAGCACGATCTTCTCGAACGCCGACATGGAGTCCACCGAGGCCTACATCTCTGGACGCTTCGGCTGAGCCGGAGCGTGGGACGTCACGGCAGCTGGAAGACGCCCCGCAGGAGCCAGTAGGTGATCGCGGCGACGAGGCCGGCCATCGGGAAGGTCAGGACCCAGGCGGTCAGGATGTTGCCGGCGACGCCCCAGCGGACCGCGGAGACCCGCTTCGTCGCGCCGACGCCCATGACCGCCGAGGTGATGGACTGGGTCGTGGAGATCGGCGCGTGGAACACGAAGGCCGTCGTGTAGAGCACCCCGGCGGCGACCGACTCAGCAGCGAAGCCCCGCGCTGGATCGAGGTGGATGATCCGTCGCCCGAGCGTGCGCATGATCCGCCAGCCACCGGAGTAGGTCCCGAGCGAGATGGCGCCTGCTGCAGCGACGATCACCCACACAGGGAGCGGATCGCCCGCGGAGACGTACCCACCGGTCAGGAGAGCCAGGAAGATCACGCCCATCGTCTTCTGCGCGTCCTGGAGGCCGTGGCCGAGTGCCATCGCGGCGGCGCTTCCGGTCTGCGCGAAGCGGAACCCTCGGTTCACCCGGGCCGGGTGGGCGCGGCGGAACGCCCACAGGATGCCCAGCATCAGCAGGAAGGCCGCACCGAAGCCGACGATCGGTGAGAGGAGCATCGGGATCAGGACCTTGTCGACGATGACGTCCCACTTCACCGTCGAGCCCGACGCCAGCGCCGCGCCCACGAGGCCTCCGATGAGTGCGTGGGAGGACGACGACGGCAGCCCGAAGTACCAGGTGATGAGGTTCCACGCGATCGCTCCGACAAGCCCGGCCAGGACCACGACCAGCCCATGGTTGTTTGCGGGTGGACTGATCACCTCGGCGACGGTGTCCGCCACCTCCTGCCCGAGGAAGGCCCCGACGAAGTTCATGACCGCCGCCATGATCAGGGCGATGCGCGGGGTCAGCGCGCGGGTCGAGACCGAGGTGGCGATGGCGTTCGCGGCATCATGGAAGCCGTTGGTGTAGTCGAATACGAGGGCGACGACGACGACCGCGATGATGATCGCGAGGTCCACTCAGGACTCCTTGACCGCGATCTGCTCGATGGTGTGCGCGACCTTCTCGAAGGCGTCGATGGCGGCCTCCAACGAGTCGACGATGTCCTTGAGCTTGAGCACCTCGAGCGCGTCGTACTGGCCGCTGAACAGCTTGGCGAGGATCTTGCGGTAGGTCTTGTCGCCGGAGTTCTCCAGCCGGTTGATCTCGATCCAGTACTCGTCGAGGTCCTTCATCGGCTTGAGCCGGGGCATCGCCTGCGCCGTGACCTCCGCGCACCGCTGGATCACGTCGACGAGGTCGAGTGTGCGCTTCGGGAACTCCGCGACCTCGTAGAGAAGGACCAGGTCGACGGCCTCCTCCATGAAGTCCATGACGTCGTCGAGGCCGGCGGCCAGGTTGTAGATGTCCTCACGGTCGAACGGGGTCACGAACGTGGTGTTGACGCGCTTGATGACCGCGTGCGTCGCGTCGTCCGCGAGGTGCTCCTCCTCCCGCATCCGCTCGGCGATGGCACGGCGGTCGCTGCCGTCGCTGAACATCTCGGCGAGAAGCGCGGCACCCTGGACCAGCCGTTGGGCCGTCTCGGTGAACATGTCGTAGAACGAAGCGTCCACAGGGCGGAATCGCACGGAGTACTCCTGGGCAGACGGGGACGCAGCGTGCCCATGCTAGGGGCTGCCCGCCGCGGACGTGAAACACCGGGGCTCCCGTCCGACGGGCGGGTGGCCCCGGTGTGCCTCGGTGTGCCTCGGTGTGTCTTGCCTGTCGTCAGTCCGCTGGGGGACCTGGTCTGCTCAGGATCAGCCCGTGCGCGGCTCCGCCTGTGGCGGGATGCCGGGGTCGGTGGTGATCCCGAGGAGCTTGTCGATCGAATCCTGGTCGAGATGTCCCTCGGTGTCGCTGGCAGCGATCATGAGGGCGGAGACGAGCTCCACTTCTTCCAGCAGTACTGCATCCTCGAGAGGGACGTCGAGCTGGTCAGCCATGCCCGTTTCCTTTGCAGTCGCAGGTGCGGCCCTCATACCGCGCCTTCGATGCACCCATCTGGAGCATGCTCACTCCGGCTCCGCTCAAACGGCGAAGTAAAAGAAACACGGGCCCCGACCGGATGGTCGGGGCCCGTCGTGATCAGCTGAAGCCGATCAGGTGGCGTTACGGACGTTCTCAGCCTGCGGACCCTTGGGGCCCTGGGTGACCTCGAACTCCACGCGCTGGTTCTCCTCGAGGGACTTGTATCCCTGCATCTGGATCGCCGAGAAGTGGACGAAGACGTCGTCGCCGCCACCCTCCTGCGCGATGAAGCCGAAACCCTTCTCGGCGTTGAACCACTTGACAGTGCCCTGAGCCATGCTCACTTACTCCTCTATCGGGGCAGGAGCGCCACTTCGACGCTCCGCACCAGGTGCCTGACGCTGAGCCCCTCCGAGACATGTACCTCAAGAAGCCAACGCCGCCGGATTCGCAACACTCCGCGGGTTGGGACCTGCTGGAACTTCGTGCACCGGGTGCTGCCCCTGAGAATACCAACAACGCGCGTTGACGGAAGGTGCGGGCGTGGCTGTTGTGCCGCCACCCCTTCAGGGGACGACAGTGTCGGCCGCAGCGAGCCGGGGAATCAGCTCGGTGCGAGCACGCCCAGCGGGTTGTACGGGAGCCCGGGGAAGACCTGGCTGACGTCCTTGTCCGGGAACCGCCGGTGCACGACCTCGCCGAGCACCTGCCGGTAGTCGGTGGTGACCTTGAGGTCCCCCTCGACGAGCGACCCGGAGCCGAGGCCCGGCCAGGAACCGTAGTAGCTGCCGCCCCGGACGCCGCCGCCCATGACGAGCATCATGTTGCCCCACCCGTGGTCGAGCCCGCGGTTGCCGTTCTCGGCCACGCGGCGGCCGAACTCGCTGATCGTCACGACCGTCACCTTGGACCGCAGCGGACCGAGGTCGCGCATGAAGGCGTCGACGGAGTCGGCGAAGGCCCTGGTCATGGTCTGCATCTCGCCCCACGCCAGGGTCCCGTAGTTGTCGTGCATGTCCCAGCTGCCGAAGTCGACGGAGATCACCTCGGCGCCGAGGTCGGCCTTGATGAGCTGGGCGGAGTCGCGCAGAGCTTCGGCGAGGTCGGGCGCCGGCCACTCGGTCGGGTACGCCACGGACGGGGTGTAGCCCTGGGTGGCCACGCCGTTGAGGCGGTCGACGGTGCCCAGCGCGGACCGGGCGGCCACGCCGAGCGGGCTGGCGGTCGCTCCCCACGTGGTCTGCAGCTGCGCCGTACGCCGTGCCGCCCAACCGTTGTCGGTCCCGACGAGGCGGATGTCCTTGAGCGACGCGGTGGCCAGTGTCGGTACGGGTCCCTCGACAAGGGTCGGCGGGGTCGAGCTGCCGAGGTGCACCGCCTCCTCGGCGCCGCCGTCGCCGTCGAGGCCGACCATGCGGTTGACCCACCCTTGCCGGAGGCTGGAGCCGGGCGCGGCGTCCTCGACGAGGTCCATGGCCATGAAGTGCGAGCGATTCGGTGCGTCCATCCCCACCGCGTGGATCGCGGCGAGCTCGCCGGCGTCCCAGAGCCACTGCAGCGGCGCGAGCTCGGGGTGCAGGCCGAACATCGCGTCCTGGGCGACGAGCTGGTTCTTCGGCACCGCGATCGTGGGCCGGGCGGCGTAGTACGCCGGGTCGCCGTGCGGCACGACCATCCCGAGGCCGTCGATCCCGCCCCGGAAGCTGAGCACGACGAGCACGTTGCCGCCGGTGGTCGCGCCGAACGATGCCTGCCGGACCGCCTGGCCGAAGAGGCTGGTCGCCACGCCGGTGGCACCGGCAGCAGCCATGCCGCCGAGGAACCTGCGCCGGGACAGCTCCGTCGCCCGCGCGTACTCCTCACAGCAGCGGCCCGCGCCGGTGGAGGGAACAGTCGTCATCGCAGTCATGTCATCTCCTCAACGGGACATGTGGGCGGGCGAGTCGAGCAGGACGGCGAGCAGGCGCGGGAACTTCCAGCTGATGACGGCATGCTTCGCGGTGATGACCTCGCCCGGCGCCACGTCGATGCCCTCGCAGGCCGCGCGGAGGATCCGCGACGTCGACTTGCGACCCAGCACGACGCGGCACAGGTGGTCGACGAACTGGTCGAAGCGAACCCTCTTCTGGGGAAGGAACGAGGCGGGCTTGCGGTAGGTCACCTCACCGTTGGGCCACCAGCCGCCGGCGATGTTCCAGTGCATCCGGAAGGAGTTGAGCATGCGGGTCGTCGACGCCCACGCACCGGCGCGTTCGGGCGGCCCGTCCGGGCGCGGCCACTGGAAGGCAAGGGTGCTGTTCAACGTCCAGCACAGCTCGTTGGCGAAGGAGCTGAGGCCGGTCGGACCGCTCGCCCGGACGTCGAGCGCACGTAGCGTGGCGATGCAGTCGTCCATCGAGGTGCGGACCTGCTGTCCCGCTGACGCCCAGAACTCCTCGCGGGCCACGAGTGCCCGCAGCACGGGCTTGATGTCGGTCCCCGAGTCGAGGTAGACAGCCGCGAGCCGGTCGACGAGGGCGGCCGGAGGGTCGTCGGAGACGAAGCGGATCGCGAGCTTGCGGCAGATCCGCTGTGCGGTGGCCGGGTGGTTGGCCAGGTAGCGCAGGTACTGCTCGGTGACTGCCGAGCCGTCGGCTGCGCTGTTGGCGCGGCTGAAGCCGAGCACGGTGACGGCGCCGGTCGTGTGCCGGTTGGCGTCGTACTGCCGCACCCACGTGTCCCGCACGACGGTCCACCCGGACAGGATCTTGGCCGAGTCCTTGACCATCTGCTCGGTGTAGCCGGCGTCGCGGCCGACGGTGTGCAGCTCGAGCAGCTCACGGCCGTGGTTCTCGTTGGGGTTGTTCTTGACCGACTTCCAGTTGTCGAGGAAGAGCAGCATCGCCGGGTGCAGCGTCGCCGCCACGAGCATGTCCTCGAACCGGCCGAGCGCGTGCTCACGGATGACGTCGTCGTACGACGAGCGCACGGTGAATGCCGGGAAGTGGTTGGCGTCGACATGGAGGTGGTTGCTCCAGAACTCGACCATCGACTCGAGGACGGAGCGCGAGGAGTACGTGCGGCGGAGCAGCGCGGCGTTGCAGAGGTCGCGGGCGTACTCCCAACCGGGCTTGCCGGAGCCCTGGTCGGTCTGCCAGATCTCGGCTGGGCTCCGCCGGAGGTCGGGGAACCAGCCCGGGACCGCTGCGCCGCGGGCGTTCTCCGACACCGAGGCCGGGTCGAGCTGGCGCTCGAACCACGCCGTCTCGCCCCCCGCGGCGGTCATCTGGCGGAACGCGGCGACGCTGAAGCCGGTGCCCAGGCGGTTCATCAGGTGCAGCTGACGCGCGGTGGGGACCGCGGTCTTCGCATACGGAGCCACGCGGTAGGCGGCGCGGGCCGACGGGGTGGCGTTTCCCGAGAGCATCCGCACGGCAAGTCCGGCCGTCGCCATAAGACCCTCCCATGTCCGCTGGCACGTGGACCCATGGTCGCGGCCTAGCATGGGCGGCGTCCGCGGAATGCCCCAATTGCTCGGTTGGGGACTCAAGTCCCGCAAGGGTTGGCTCAGACCGGCTATGGGTATCTAGACAGGGCGGCGCCGGACCACGGTGCCGTACCTGTGAAAGGAGCACGACCATGGGACTCGGACTAGGCGTCGTCCTCGTCGTCCTCGGCCTGCTGCTCGTCACCCCGGCGGTCACCTTCGACATCGCCGGCGTCGACGACGTGATGCTGGGCTGGATCCTGCTCGGCGCCGGCGCACTGTCGATCGTGCTGGCCCTGGCCGCGGCCAGGAACAGCGGCCGCACCACCGTCGTCGAGGAGAGGCGCGAGCGCCTCTGACACCACTCGTTGGGTCAGGGCTTCCCAGGCCGCACCCACGCAGGCGCCCTGACCCCGCGCTGCCACAGGAGCCGATGCCCAGGCATCGGCTCCTGCCTCGTTTCTGCCGGGCACTTCTCCGGGGTCAGTGCCGGTCCAGCCCCGGGGACGCGGCCTGTTGTTCGGGAAGGACCCACACGTCGTCTCCGCTCCCCGACGAACCGCCGAAGGTGGGACAGCGGGCGCCGGGGACCACCTGCACGTCGAAGATCTCGTCCACCACGGTGGCGAACTGGAGCGTCGCGATCGTGTTGCCCGTCCTCAGGTCGATGACACCGACGCCACACTTGAGCTGCTCGTGGTACTCCGCGATAGGTGCACCTCCGAAGACGGCCGCCTCCCGGATCCTCGACAGGCCCACGAAGGCCAGGTCGTCGTCGAAGGCGAGTCCTCGGGCATAGCCAGGAAGGGCAGCGACCACCTCGCGCTGCCCGGTGGCCAGGTCGACGCGCTCGAGGCGTCCCATCCCGGAGTTCAGGACGAACAGGTTCCCCTGATGCCAGCGAGGAGAGTGCGGCATGGCCAACCCGGTGGACACCACCTCACCGGTGGCCACGTCCAGCACCGCCCCGCCGTCGTTGGGCAGCGTGCGCCATCCGCCCGGAGCGTCGGTGACCGCAAAGACGGTGACGAAGGCCGGCAGTCCGTCGCGCATGGCCAGGCCGTTCAGGTGACAGCGGTCCTCCGCCGCCCACGCGGAGATGTACGGCGGCCGCCAGCGCGGCACGAAGCTGTAGCGGGCGTCGAGGCCGGCAAGACAGGAGAAGAGCGTGTTGACGATCCACAGATCCGGCTCACCCTCCTGCGGTGCCCCCCACGCGATCTCGTGGCACGCGATCGCGCCGGTGACGCTCGACGTACGCGGAAGCCAGCACCTGTCGTAGCGGCCCGCAGGCGGGATCGCCGGAGCAAGCCCCGAGTAGTCGCGTAAGGACCACACCTGCCCCTTGCCTGCGACCGCGATCCGATCGGACCCGACGGCGACTCCCATGGCGCGGTCGAACCTGCGGAAGGAGAAGGACAGCTGCCCGTCGGCGACACCGACGGCGACGAGCTGTCCGGCCTGGTAGGTCGAGATCAACAGCGCGCACCCGTTGTCCTCCAGCACGCGAGGGAACGAATCGCTGTGGTGGAAGCGCACCTCGGCGCCCTGATCGCTGGCCGAGCTCCCTGCCGCCGGGACTCTTTCAGCGGTCGGGACTCCGCTGGTGTCGGGTGTGCTCACCTCAGCTTCAGGGTGTAGCGCCGGACCTGGCTGCTGGGGCCCCCACCGCACGGGGTGAAGGTGAACCGCGCCCGCACCTCCACCTTCCCGACGTTTCCCCCGTGGCTCTGGGCTTCGCGGAGTGCCTGCCGCAGCTTCCGCATCCCCGCTGCGTTCGGTGTCAACGTGACCCGGGTGGCATCGGCCGCCTTCGGGTGCGTCCTGGTGGTCTTGAGCAACGACTTGCCGGCGCCAGCAGCGACGAGCCTCCCGGCACCTTCGACCCTGACCTTTACTTGAAGCGTTCCCTTGTCAGGGTTCGCGATCCCGTCCGCGGTGGGGCGGAAGCCGCCGCCGGCGTTGATGTCCTTGACCAGCACCGTGCCCGCCTCGGTGCCGTCCGACTTCCAGAGCTCCAGTCCTCGCGTGCCGTCATCGGCGGCGAGGAACAGCGTCCCGCCCATATCGGCCAGAGGCGACGGGTCGTAGGAGTAGCTGTCGCCCGGGTTGATGTCCTTGACCAGCACCGTGCCCACCACAGTGCCGTCCGACTTCCACAGCTCCAGCCCATGCACGCCGTCATCAGGAGTGAAGAACAGCGTTTCCCCCGCGTCGGCCAGGAATGAGGGATCGGCGGAGTACTCACCGTTGTCGGGATTGACGTCCTCGACCAGGGCCGTGCCTGCCTCCGCGCCGTCAGTCCTCCACAGCTCGTGGCCGTGGACCCCGTCATCGGCGATGAAGAACATGCTCGCGTCGACGGCGACAACGTGGGAAGGACGGCCGTGACTGGCCTCCGGGTTGATGTCCTTGACCAGTACCGTGCCCGCCTCGGTGCCGTCCGACTTCCACAGCTCCTCGCCGTGGACCCCGTCCCTTGCGGAGAAGAACAGCGTGCCCGCTACATCGCCAAGACCGGACGGACCGCTGTCGTAGGTGCCTGGTCGGATGTTCCTGACCAGCACCGTGCCCGCCTCGGTGCCGTCCGACTTCCACAGCTCCTCGCCGTGGACGCCGTCATCAACGGGAAAGAACAGCGTGTCCCCGACGCCGGTCAGGTAGCCGGGACCGTCGGCGTTTCCGTCATTGCCAGGGTTGATGTCCTTGACCAGCACCGTGCCCGTCCCGGTGCCGTCCGACCTCCACAGCTCCCGCCCGTGGACGCCGTCGTCCGCCGTGAAGAACAACGTGTTCCCGACACCCGTCAAGCGGAAGGGCCCCCCAAAGCGAGCCGCCGGGCTGAGGTCCTTGACCAACGCCGTACCCGCCCTGGTGCCATCGGACTTCCACAGCTCCCGCCCGTGCACACCATCGTCGGCGGTGAAGAACAACGTGCCACCCACGGCAGCCAGGGAGACAGGGCCACGTTCGTAGTAGCCCTCGTCCGGGTTGATGTCCTTGACCAGGACCGTGCCTCGCCTGGTGCCGTCTGACTTCCACAACTCGTCGCCGTGCACCCCGTCGTCGACAGTGAAGAACAACGTGTCCCCGACCCGGGTCACGTAGGACGGACCATAGTCGTCCCCGTCGTGGGCGTCGTCCGGTTCGGTGTCCTTGACCAGGGCCGTGCCCGACTCGGTGCCGTCCGACTTCCAGAGCTCCCAGCCGTGCACCCCGTCGTCGGCAGTGAAGAACAGCGTCTCGCCCACCGCGACCGGATTGGACGGCGCGCTCATCGGGGTGCGTGGTGAGCCGCAACGAGCCCGGCCTGCGTCCGCCGGATCAGGCCGGGCGCCCGGAGCAGCCGCTGAGGCGGCGCGCTCGCGAACCGCCGCCGTGCCGGGAGCCGAGGCTGCGCCAAGACCGGCCATGGTGAGCGCGGCGGCAGTCGCGGCCGCGGCGGCCGGCCTTGCCGCGGCCAGCCGAGCACCACGGCGCAATGCCTTCTTCCGCGCGACCTTCAGCCGGAGAGACCTCTCCCTCCGATCACGCTGGCGACGACTCACTCGGCCTCACCTGAGCTTCAGTGTGTAGCGACGGACTTGGCTGCTAGCGCTCCCGCTGCACGCGGTGAATCTGAACCTCGTGGCGACCCTCACCTTGCCGACGTCCTCCCCGCGGCGGTGCGCCTCACGAAGTGCCTGCCGCAGCTTCCGCATCCCCGCTGCGTTCGGCGTCAGGGTGACTCTGGTCGCACCCGCAGCGTTCAGGTGCTTCCTGGTGGTCTTGATCAACGAGTTGCCGGCGGGACCGACGACGAGCTTTCCGGCGGAATCGAGGTTGACCTTCACCGTGAGGGTGCCCAACCTCGTGTTCGCAGTCCCTCCGGCGGCCGCGCGGAAACTTCCGCCGACGTTGATGTCCTCGACCAGCGCGGTGCCCGCCTCGGTGCCGTCCGACCGCCACAGCTCCGACCCGTGGACATCGTCATCGGCGACGAAGAACAACGTGTCCCCGACA
>Ga0190271_10001663_pt1 | contig 12894 bp, 13 predicted proteins | sample Popmic356T_FD_133747 | JGI IMG/M metagenome (GOLD analysis project Ga0190271, IMG submission 133747) | Populus adjacent soil microbial communities from riparian zone of Weber River, Utah, USA - 356 T | ecosystem: Environmental > Terrestrial > Soil > Riparian zone | place: USA: Utah | collected...
GGTGACGATCGATTTCAGATAGTCGAAGTGGTCACCGAAGATGCAGCCGTTGAGCTCGAGCTTGCCTTCCACGCGCAGGCCCGAAGGCGTGAAATCGACGTCGCCCTTGTCGCTGTGAAAATGCACGGTGATGTTCTGCTGCACCTTGCGGACACCGCCTATCTGGTACAGGAAGTCCATGTGCCAGGACGAACGGCGCATTTCACCGTCGGTGATTCCCTGCAGCCCCAACTCTTCCTGCATGCGCACCGCGCCAAGAATCGCTTCATCTTCGGCCTTGCGAAGCGCCGCGTCGTCGATGCGACCGGCCTTGTGCTCGGCGCGCGCGCGCGTGAGCGCGGGCGGGCGCAGCAGGCTGCCCACGTGATCGGCGCGGAACGGCGGCTGGCTCAGTGGCATAACTGCTTCTCCAGGTCGTGCAGGGTGCGGTAACACGGCAACACCTGTGCCACGCTCGAATTCGGCTCGCGTTTTTCGCGGATCGCGGCGATGAATTCCCGATCCTGCAGTTCGATGCCATTGAGCGAAACGTCCATCTTCGAAACGTCGATGGCGTTGTTCTTGCCGTCGACGAGTTCGTCGTACCGCGCGATGTAGGTGCCGTGATCGCAGATGTAGCGGAAGAACGTGCCCAGCGGCCCGTCGTTGTTGAATGACAGTGACAGCGTGCAGATGGCGCCACTGGCAGCCTGCAGCTGGATGGACATGTCCATCGCGATACCGAGCGACGGGTGGATAGGCCCCTGCACGGCATTGGCGCGCACGATTTCCGAACGCGCCTGGTAGCGGAACAGGTCCACGGTGTGCGCGGCGTGATGCCACAGCAGGTGGTCCGTCCACGAGCGCGCCTGCCCCAGCGCATTCATGTTGGTGCGCCGGAAGAAATACGTCTGCACGTCCATCTGCTGGATCGCGATTTCGCCGGCGACGACGCGACGATGGACCCATTGGTGCGAAGGATTGAAGCGGCGCGTGTGCCCGACCATGCACACCAGGCCGCTGCGCTTCGCATGGTCGGCCACGGCCTCGGCATCGGCGAGCGAATCGGCCAGCGGAATCTCGACCTGCACGTGTTTGCCCGCATCGAGGCATTGCCGCGTCTGCGCCGCATGCAGCTGCGTCGGCGTGCAGAGAATGGCGGCTTCGACACCGGGACGCGCCAGCGCCTCGGCGAGATCCGTGGTGGCATGCGGCACGCCATACTTGCGCGCGATCTCTTCCGTGGGCGCGAGCTGGCGACCCACCACCGAGGCCACTTCGACGCCGGCGATGAGCTTGACGGCATCGAGATGCTTCTGGCCGAAGGCACCCACACCTGCAATGACTAACTTCACGCGGCGGGCTCCAGGATGAGATGGCCCACGGCCGTGTTGGACGCCGGCACGTGATAGAAGCGATGGACTTCGCGCACCGGCCCCTCGAGGGCGCCGCGCATGATCAGCCACATCACCAGCTCGATGCCTTCGGATCCCGCTTCGCGCAGGTACTGCTCGCGCGGGATGCGCGTGAGTGCCTCGGGATCCCTGACCATGCCGTCCATGAACTTCGTATCGAACTCCTTGTTGATGAGTCCAGCGCGCGGGCCCTGGAGCTGGTGGCTCATGCCGCCCGTGCCCCACACCTGCACGTTGAGATCCTGGTCGAACCCGTCGATGGCCTGACGGATCGCCTTGCCTAACTGGTAGCAGCGATTGCCGGACGGCGGCGGGTACTGCACGACGTTGACGGCAAACGGAATTACCAGGCATGGCCAGCTCTTCGGTTGACCGAACATAAGCGACAAAGGGACGGTCAACCCGTGATCCACGTCCATTTTATTCACGATTGTTAGGTCAAAATCGGCCTGGATGACGTTTTCGGCGATGTGCGCGGCCAATTCTGGTGCACCACGAACTACCGGCACCGGTCGGGCGCCCCAGCCTTCATCCGCGGGCGCAAACTCGGGCGCGCAGCCGATCGCGAAGGTCGGGATGAAATCGAGGCTGAACGCGGTGGCATGATCGTTGTAGACGAGGAACACCACATCAGGGGTATTCCTGGCTATCCACTGCTTCGTGAAGTCGAAACCGGCAAACAAGGGTGCCCAATAAGGTTCTTTCGTCTTGCCGAGGTCCATCGCCGCCCCGATGGCGGGCACGTGCGAACAACTGATACCGGCGGTAACGCGCGCCATTACACGCCCTCCTTCGGCTTGCCATGCTTGTCAGCCTCACAAGGCTCATAAGGCCGACCGCCGCTGAGCATCATGCGCGCGTAGTCTTCCTGGCTCATGCCGGTCATGAGCGCCGCGGCATACTGAAAGCTCTTGCCGTCGGTGGCGAAGATCTTCGCGAGGAAATAGACATTGCCGCCGAGCACGAGCATGCCGTTGTAGTCGCGGGCGAGCACCGCCAGCTTCTGCTCTTCGGTCATCGGCCACTCGTCGAGATAGGCGCGTTCGTTCGCCTTGAAGCGTTCGCGGTTCGGCGCCTTCATCAGCGACATGCAGAACATGTTGAGGTGATAGCCCTTGCGGGACTGCTCGGCGTCGAACACCGTCGTGCCCGGGATATCGCCATAAGTTTTCACCAGTAGAGCCTCATCGGGTTGTCGACCAATAGCCAGCGCTGCAGCTCCAGCGTCGGCGCGATCCGCGGCAGCAGGTTCACGAGGGCTCCGTCATCGGGCATGTGCGACTTCATGTTCGGATGCGGCCAGTCAGTGCCCCAGAGTACCCTTCCGGGGAACGCTTCAACAATGCGACGCGCGAAAGGCACGAAGTCCGAGTAGTCAGGCGGGCCACTCACCGACAACCGTTCCGCGCCACTCACCTTGGACCAGACGTTGACGTGCTCGCGCATGAACCGCACGAAGCGCTCGAACTCCGGACCGTCGGCGCGCAGACGCGTATCAGGCCGCCCCATGTGATCGACGACGACGATCGTCGGGATGGACGCGATGAAAGGCGCGAGTTCCGGCAGGTCCTGCGACTCGAAGTACACGACCACGTGCCAGCCGAGGGGCGCGATGCGCTGCGCGATCTCCAGCAACACCGCCGGTGGTGTCACATCGACGAGGCGCTTCACGAAATTGAATCGAACGCCGCGCACGCCGGCGTCGTGCAGGTCGGCGAGCTGGCTGTCGGTGACCTCGCGCGTGACGGTGGCGACACCGCGCGCACGGCCATCCGAGGTGCGCAAGGCGTCGATCAACGCGCGATTGTCGGCGCCGTGACAAGTCCCCTGCACGATTACATTGCGCTCGAAACCGAGGAAGTCGCGCAACGCCCAGAGTTTTTCCTTGGGCGCATCGGTGGGCGTGTACTTGCGCTCGGGTGCGTATGGAAATACATCGCCGGGCCCGAACACATGACAGTGCGCATCCACCGCGCCCGGCGGCGGAGTGAACGCAGGCTTGCGCGGCGCCGCGTGGAAACTCAACCAGCCCGGGTCTGCCTGATGTTTGTTCATCGGCCTCGTGCCTTGAGCTGCAGGTCGAGGCGTGGGAACACGCGGCGGGTATTGAGCTCGAAGATCTGGCGCTTGGCTTCGGCCGAAATCGTCAACGCGTCGATGTAGCGCCGGGTGTCGTCGAAGGGGTGGCCGGTCTGCGGATCGATGCCGCGCACCGCACCCAGCATTTCCGAACCGAAGAGGATGTTGCCGGTATCGATCACCTTCACCAGCAGATCGATGCCCGGCTGGTGATACACGCAGGTGTCGAAGTACACATTGCGCATCACGTGTCCATCGAGCGGCGGACGCTTGAGCATGTCGGCGAGACCGCGGTACCGGCCCCAGTGGTAAGGCACCGCGCCTCCCCCATGAGGTATGACGAAACGCAGCGTGGGGAAGTCGCGGAACAGGTCGCCCTGGATGAACTGCATGAAAGCCGTGGTGTCGGCATTGATGTAGTGCGCGCCGGTGGCGTGGAAGTTGAGGTTGCACGACGCCGAGACGTGGATCATCGCCGGCACGTCGAGCTCGACCATCTTTTCGTAGAACGGATACCAGTGGCGGTCGGTGAGTGGCGGCGCGTTCCAGTGGCCGCCGGATGGATCCGGATTGAGGTTGCAACCGACGAACCCGAGTTCGCGCACGCAACGCGTGAGCTCGTGAACCGAATGCGCGATCGGCACTCCGGGAGATTGCGGAAGCTGACACACCCCGGCGAAATTCTCGGGATACAGATCCACCACGCGCTTGACCAGGTCGTTGCAGGCGCGCGTCCAGGCCATGGAGACGGCTTCGTCGCCGATGTGATGACCCATCGCCGACGCGCGTGGCGAGAACAGCGTGAGATCGGCGCCACGTTCGCGTTGCAGGCGAAGCTGGTTGGCCTCGATGGACTCGCGGATTTCATCGTCGCTGACCGGCTGCGGCACCGGCGCGGGAAGTGTTGAATCCTTGATGCGCACGAGCTGGGCGTCGCGGAATTTCTGGTGCCGCTCCGGCGCCGTGGTGTAGTGCCCGTGGCAGTCGATGATCAGCACGGCACGCTCCCGCGCCGCTGCGCCACGAGCAACGCATCGAGCATCGCCCCGATCTCCTGGTGCGTGGTGGCAGCAGGATGACGCGACGCCCAGTCCTCCCAGTCGGCGCAGGCGCTGCTCATGCGCGACGAGAGTCCCACCTCCGAAACGGTACGCGCCGCCTCGCGCATCTCTTCGGCGCGCCGCCGCCCGTGGGTGAGCGCGCGCGAGATCATGTAGCGCGCGGATTTGCGCCAGTCATCCGACGGAAACAGCGAATACAGGGAGTCGAGCACGGCGTCGTCGACCTCGTATTGCCGCGCCGTGAGCAGCGATTCGAGCATCAGCGCCTCGATGCCCTTCACGATCACGCTGCGGCACATCTTGGCCGCGGAGGCGGCGCCTAACTTCCCGGAGAAAACCTCCGCGCCCGAGAACCCGAGCTCACGTACCAGCGGCAGGAAACCCGCGGCATGCGTGCCACCGAGCAACATGGGGGACGCGGCGCACCGCGGCGAGATCGGCGACATGATGGCGGCCTCGACGAAGCGGCCACCCGCCGCGTCGACGATGCTCGCCACGTGTTGCTTCGCTGCCGGTGACGTGGAGTTCAGATCGAAGTAATACGCGCCCGGCTTGAGATGCGGCGCCACCGAGCGCGCGGCCTCGCCGATTTGCGCCGCCGTGACGGCGCTGATCACGAGATCGACATCGGCCACCGCGGACTGCGCATCGCTGGCAATGACAACGCCGTGCCGCTCCGCCGCGCGGCTGGGCACGCTGGCGGTATCGGCAAACAACAGATCCCAGGCGCCCAGGCGCCCGACTCGCGAACGCAGATCCTGGCTGAGCGCCTGCCCCACTTCGCCAAACCCGAGCATGCATACCGAAAGACCGCTCATACGCGGCTCCAGATCGCGCCGGGCACGAACACGTCGCCGCGCAGCAGCTTGCGCGCGGTGCGAAGCAGCGCCGCGCCGCGCACGACGAGCGGCTCGGCCTGCTCGACTTCCACGTCGACGGTGAAGAATCCGCTCGGATGTTCGACCTCGATGCGCCGCGAGGAGTCGGCGTTGCGCCGCGCCACCTGGGCCGCGACCGATCCCGGGATCACGCAGGCAGTCGCCACGCTGACCGCTCCTAACACACCGATGGCTTCGTGCACGCGATGCGGAATGAAGGTGGCGGTGGAAACCGAGCCGCCATGACGCGGCGCGCTGACCAGGCACACCTTGGGTACCGTCTTGCGCGTCACGTCACCCAGGTTCATGCGCGGGCCCATCGTCAGCCGGAGGCGCTCGACCTTTGCCGCCAGCGTCGTATTGCCTTCTAGCTGCGCCGGCGTCTCGGCGCCGGTGACGCCGAGATCGGCGGCGCGCACGATGATGACCGGCATGCCATTGTCGATGCAGGTGACCTCGATGCCTTCGAACCGGTCGGACGCGGCTCCGGTGGGCAGCAACGAGCCGCTGCTCGAGCCGGCCACATCGAGGAACTCGAGCGCGACCGGCGCGGCGGTGCCGGGCACGCCATCGATGCGCGCCTCACCCTCGTATTCGACCGCGCCTTGCGGCGTGCGCACGTGCGCCACCGCCAGGCTTCCCGTATTCACCATGTGGATGCGCACGGCCGTCGAGGGCCCGGTGACGGGCACGAGCCCGTTCTCGATGGCCCAGGGCCCGACGCCGGCGAGGATGTTGCCGCAGTTCTGGCTGTCGCTGACCTCGGCCCTGTCGACGACCACCTGCAGGAATAGATAGTCCACGTCGGCGCCCTCGCGCGTCGAGCGCGAGATCACCGCGACCTTGCTGGTGAGCGGATGGGCGCCGCCCACGCCGTCGATCTGGCGCACATCCGGCGAGCCCATGGCCGCGAGCAGCACGCGATCACGCAACTGGCGCTCGCCCGGCAGATCGGCCGCGTGAAAGTAGAGTCCCTTCGATGTTCCACCGCGCATGAGCGTGCACGGAATGCCGGTGAGCATCGTCAGACCTTGGCGTCCCGGTAGGTGAGCCCCTTGGCGGCGAGCGCTTCACGCATCTCGTAGAGATCGAGGCCGAGTTCGCCAGCGGCGAGTCGCGCGCGCGATGCCGCTTCCTTGTGTTCGCGCGCGCGCGAACTGGCCAGCACGGTGGCCGCCTTCTCGCGCGCCACCACGCAGACGCCGTCATCGTCGGCGACCACGAGGTCCCCGGGATTCACGATCGCGCCGGCACAGACGAGAGGTACGTTGACGCTGCCCAGCGTGGCTTTCACGGTGCCCTGCGCGGAGATGTAGCGCGACCAGACGGGAAAGCCCATTTCGGTGAGCGGGCGCACGTCGCGCACGCCGGCGTCGATGATGAGCCCGAGCACTCCGCGGGCCCTGAGCGACGTGGCGAGCAATTCTCCGAAATATCCGCAGTCGCAGTGGGACGTGGGCGCGACCACGAGCACGTCGCCGACCTGACACTGTTCGACGGCGACATGGATCATCCAGTTGTCGCCCGGCGGCACGCTGACGGTGACGGCGGGGCCGACGATGAGCGCACCCGGATAGATGGGGCGCATATAGGGCGCCATGAGGCCGGAACGCCCCTGGGCTTCATGAATTGTTGCGACGCCAAAAGGCGCGAGTGCCTCAACAGTGCCGCGCGCGACGCGCTCCACGTTGCGAATAACCAACGACATCCGTCCACCCCCGTTGTCGATGAGCAGCATTCTCGGTCGTACTTCCCCCACACGCCAATCAGAAAACCGGCGTCGCCATAAGAAAACTCTATACGTGTACTCTAGCCGCCTGAAGAAGCGCCCATGCAGCCAAATCTGAGACACCTGCACACTTTTCGCGAAGTCGCTCGCCTGGGAAGCGTCAGCGCGGCGGCACGATCCGTGCACATCTCGCAACCCGCGGTCACGCAGGCCATCGCCGGTCTCGAGCGCTACTTCGGTTCACCACTTTTGCTGCGGCGTAGCACGGGGGTCTCGCTGACCGCCGCTGGCGAAATTTGCCTCGCGCGCATCGAACGCTCGATGAGCCAGTTGCGCGACGCGGTCAGCGCCACCACGCGCGGCATCGGCACCGAACGTGCCAGCGTGGAAAGGCTGGTGCGCTCACGACAGCTCGATGCCCTCGGCGCCGTGGTCGAGCATGGGAATTTCAGTGTTGCCGCCCGCGCGCGTCACGTATCCCAACCCAGCATCCATCGCGCGGCGCGCGAGCTCGAGCGGCTGCTGGGCGTTCCATTGTTCGAGAAGACGAGCTTCGGCATCACACCGACCCGGGAAGCGGCGGACCTGGCGCGCCGCACCCGCCTCGCCTTCGCCGAGATCGAGCAGGCGCGCGCCGAGGTGCATGCGCTGAGCGGTGGCGAGTCCGGGCGCACGGTCGTGAGCGCGCTGCCCCTGGCGCGCAGCTATCTACTGCCGGCCGCGCTGCTCGAGTTCACGCAGCGACATCCACGGCACGGCGTCGCGATCATCGATGGCACTTACGAGAACCTGCTCGCCGGTGTGCGCTCGGGCGAATCCGACATCCTCATCGGCGCCTTGCGCGATCCGGCGCCGCCCGCCGACGTGATGCAGGAACACCTGTTCGACGATCCGCTGGCGATCGTCGTGCGTGCCCGACATCCGCTGGCTGACGGCCAGCGCGTGACCGCGGCCGCGCTCGGGAAATTCCAGTGGATAGCGCCGCGCGCCGGCTCGCCGCTGCGCCTGCACTTCGATGCGCTGCATGCCTCGACCGGCCTCGAATTGCCGAGCCCGCCGCTCGAGTGCAATTCAATGGCCGCGGCGCGCGCGTTCCTGCTCGAGAGCGATCGCATCATGCTGCTCTCCGCGCACCAGATTCATTACGAGATGCTGGCCGGCCTCCTGGTCGCACTGCCCCATCCTTCAGGCAACGTGGTGCGCCCGATCGGCCTCACACTGCGACGCAACTGGCACCCGACCAGCACCCAGCAAACCTTGCTCGAGATCCTGCGTCGAAGCGCGCGCACAGCCGCCGCCTCGCACGTCAGGCGCGCGGGAAAGGAGAACGCTGGTTGAAGGCGCACGTGCCCGGGCGAGCGCACTCGCTCGGGAGATTCGTTCGCATTTTGGCGGGCCCTTCGCGTGTGTCGGCGGTCAGCAATCTAGCGACGCGCAACCAGGCGAAGCACCCGGCGAAACGCGAGCTCACGCCTGCATGGGCGCGCGTCGCTCGATCCTGTCCAACGAGGTGCGTCCCCTTTTGCTAGCAAATGGGGAGTGTCCCCATTTAACCACCGGTGGATCGCCGCCAGGATCCGCTCACCAAACCAGCGCGGAAATTCGAGGGCGGTCTGAACCTGGAAGCTGCGGTGCACGTCGTGCAGACACCATTCGACGAAGTGCTCGCAGTTGTTGGTGAGCAAACCGTAGCGCTTCTCACCGAGGCGTGAGCGCGCACGCCGCAGGATTTCTGCCACTTCGAAGGCGCCTTCAGCATGCGTCACGACGAATACCGGGCGCCCTTCGGCAAAGTCGGCGAGTGAGACTTCTTCGACCGGTCTGCGGATCATGCTGTACATGAGCGCACCGTAGTGAATGACCTTGCCATCTCCAGCGTAGATGCCGTGGTGGGTGTAACCGAGCCACGGCATGGCGAGATGAGCTCCTGTCGGTGGCGCTTCGCCCGGCACCAGCGGCCTGACACTTCTCGTCGGACCGCAGTAAAGCTGATAGTTCATGGGTCCCTAATAGACCCGAATGCGAGCCGCGCAAACATCGGCGCACACACGCTCGAACGTCGTATCCGGGTGGTTCGAAACAGCGGCAGCCGCCGACAAACAAGCCGGACTGCCGGCGAATCGTAGGACGTCCGGCGGAACTCAGGCCATCACGACGTCGGGCAGCTCATCGTCGTCGATGTCATCGGCGTCGGAGCGATCGTTCCGCGGCAACAGATCCCAGCCGCGCGCGGCTTCGTCGTGCGCGTACATCAGCGAGATGGCCTCGCCGCGCCGGTGAACGCCGAGCTTGGCGAGAATGCTGTGCACGTGATTCTTGACGGTGGACAGTTCTATGCCGAGTTGACGGGAAATCGTCTTGTTAGACACGCCCTGCTGCATCAGCCTGAGAATTTCCATCTCGCGCGTGGTGAGTTCATCGATGCATCCGCCGCCCTGGACCTTGTGCGTGACACCATTGCGCCCGGCGGCACGAATGGCATCGAACAGCACGGCCGACGTGCCATCGCGCGACACGAACCCGAGGATGCCGGAAGGCAGACAGGCGATGACCTCGGCGGGTATCTCAGGTACGCAGAGCACCATGACGCCGCCGACCTGCGGCGCATGAGCGACCGGCCTGGCGGCGGAGAAACCGTCGATCATGGCGCTGTCGACGACGACGACGCCCGGAGCCAGCATGCAGGCTCGCTTGACGACTTCTCCGGCGGACGACGCTACGCCCACCAAGGCAATACCTTCGACCTCCTGCAGCACACGCTGCAGCGCGTCGCGATATAGCCGGACTTCACTGGCAACCATCACGCGAATGTCCATCGCGTTACTCCCTGGCCGATCGGCCGCGCAGTCCTTTGCGTGGTCCCCCAAGACCCCGGTGTTCTTTGTCTGATGCCGCGAGACGATCACTTAGACCCAGTCAACTTGTCAATACAAAAAGTGTCGTGAAATAAGTGCGCAACACGGTGTGCGATCGCGGTGCATGGCAAGCCCCACGATGGATCGACTTATGTCGGGTAGTGCAGACACGCATAGATCCAATGATCTATTCCCTTCGACATTCCACTGGCGCGCCGCCGGCCGGTAGATCAAAGGACTCATTTTCCCGATTCGACACTACGCGCAGCCTCCGACCGCGCGGCATTTCAATTCAGGGAGACTGACCGTGATTATTCGAAAAACGCTCGGGCCACTCGTGGCCCTTTCGACGTTATTGTGTGCTCCTTCCGCCTTCGCCCAGACGGATCCTGGCGTGCAAGGTGGGGCTCCGAGAGCAGGACACCCTCTTCCAGGCCTCACGCCCAACGAAGAACTCTTCTTCGAAGTCGGGCAGGAGGACTTCAACGAAGCCGAAGGCATCGGCGACGGCCTCGGCCCCCGGTTCAACCTCGACGGCTGCGGCGGCTGCCATTTTCAGCCGGGCATCGGTGGCACTTCGGGCACCGTGAACCCGCAGTTCGCCATCGCCACCGCATTCGGTGCGCGCAACTCGGTGCCGGCATTCATCACGTTGAATGGCCCCATCCGTGAAGCGCGCATGAAGCGCACATCGACTGGCGCGCGGGACGGCGGAGTGCACGCGCTGTTCGTGATCAGCGGGCGCAACGACGGAACGGGCAATGCGTCGGGCTGCAACATCACGCAGCCGAACTTCGCCGCGGCGGCCGCGGCCAACAACCTCATCTTCCGTATTCCCACGCCGGTATTCGGCATGGGTCTCATGGAGCAGATCGAGGAACGCGAGCTGGTCCGCAACCTGACCGAAGGCGCCAGCGGGCGCGCACAACTCGGCATCACCGGGCGGCTCAATCGCAATGACAACGACGGGACTGTCACGCGCTTCGGATGGAAGGCGCAGAACATCTCGGCGATGGTGTTCTCCGGCGAGGCCTACAACGTCGAGATGGGCATCACCAACGAAGTGTTCATGACCGAGCGTGACGAGACACCGGCTTGCCAGTTCTCGCAACTCCCGAATGACGTGACGGTCACGGACGGTGCCACCGGCCTGGACACGATCAGCGCCATCGAGAAGTTCGCGTTCTTCATGCGCTTCCTCGGCGCGCCGATCCAGTCCACGACGACTCCGGGCGGCAATGCATCGATCGCCGAAGGCTTCAACGCCTTCGTCAACATCGGCTGCACGGCTTGCCACACGCAGCAGCTTCGCACCGGCAACTCGACGGTCGCGGCCCTGCGCAACCAGAACGTGCGGTTGTTCTCCGATATCGCCCTCCACAACATGGGTCCCGGCCTCGCGGACGACATCGTGCAGGGAGCCGCCCAGGGTGACGAGTTCCGCACGGCGCCGCTGTGGGGTCTCGGCCAGCGCGTGTTCTTCCTGCACGACGGCAGGACTAACAACCTGCTGACGGCGATCCAGGCGCACCGGAGCAATGCCAACGGCACGTACCAGGCCTCGGAGGCGAATGCCGTCATCGCTCGATTCAATGCTCTCTCCACTACCGCGAAACAGCACATGCTGAACTTCCTGCGCTCGCTCTGAGCGCTTCGAAAGCTTCCGGCCGCTGCCTACCCTGGCGGCGGCGGCCGGAAGCGCCAGTGCTCTCCTACAGCGCTGGAACATCCGCAACCTCCTCGCGTCGAACGCGAACCAACGAAGGAGATGCGTATGTCGTATATCGAAGGATTTGTTGCTGCGGTGCCGCGCGCGAACAAGGACGCGTATCGCAAACACGCGTCGGCCGCGCTGCCGGTATTCAAGAAGCTGGGCGCCACCCGCATGGTGGAGAACTGGGGTGATGACGTGCCGGACGGCAAGGTCACCGACTTCAAGCGCTCGGTGAAAGCGACTCCCGAAGAGGAAATCATTTTTTCGTGGCTGGAGTACCCCGACAAGGCGACTCGCGATCGGGCCAACGAATCGCTGATGAACGACCCCGCGATGAAGGAGATGGAGAAGTCGATGCCCTTCGACGGACAGCGGATGATCTTCGGGGGCTTCGAACCGATCAATGACAGCGGCGCGACGACGAGGCCGGGCTACATCGACGGCTGCGTCATCCCGGTGCCCGCTGCCAACCTGGATGCGTACCGTGAAATGGCCGACAAACAAGCCGCCCTTCTCAAGGAGTACGGCGCCACGCGGACGGTCGATGCGTGGGGCGATGATGTGCCTGACGGAAAAGTCACCGACTACAAAGGCGCCGTGCAGGCCAGGAGTGACGAGAAAGTCGTCTACTCGTGGGTGGAATGGCCCAGCAGGCAGGCGCGCGATCAGGGTTGGGAAAAAGCCATGGCGGATCCGCGCATGAAGGAAATGAAGATGCCCTTCGACGGCAAACGGATGATCTACGGCGGGTTCCAGCCCATCCTTGATGCCTGAGGCCGGACGCCTAGATCTGGAACGCGCGCGTCACCCACCAGGTGAGTGCCGCCGCCAGCACGATTCCGAGCAACAGCCTGACCACCGAAGCGGAACGCATCGGTGGCGGCTGCGGCTCGGGATATGCGCGTTCGCCAAGCACCATCGCCGCGACCAGCGCCTGCTTCCGGACGATCACGTAGTACATCACCGCCGCGACGTGTAGCAGGATCAGCAGGGACAGCACGTTGAAATTGCCTTCATGCCATTGCGCCGCGGCACGCCCGGCCTCAAAGCTCACGTAGGCAGACAACGGGCCCGACTCGATACCGTCGACGTCGACCGCGAACAATCCGAGGCCGACCTGCGTCGCCAGCAACGCCAGCAGCGCGACGACACTCAGCGCACCCAGCGGATTGTGACCGGGCACC
>Ga0190271_10001664_pt1 | contig 12891 bp, 10 predicted proteins | sample Popmic356T_FD_133747 | JGI IMG/M metagenome (GOLD analysis project Ga0190271, IMG submission 133747) | Populus adjacent soil microbial communities from riparian zone of Weber River, Utah, USA - 356 T | ecosystem: Environmental > Terrestrial > Soil > Riparian zone | place: USA: Utah | collected...
CAGTCCTACGAGTACCTCGCCGCCAAGGGCCAGGCGATCCGCGCCGGCGACAAGGAAGACTCCTACAACACGGGGCTGCGCCAGTTCCTTGACGAGAAGACCTACAAGCCGACCTACGAGCCGTTCAAGCTCGGCACCATGCTGACCGATCAACGGAAGAAGTGAGCATGCGGGCTAGTGTCGCGATTTGGAAGTTCGCTTGAATTCTCAGCAAGCTCCGAAGCGAACTTCCGAATCAAAGCGACACTAGCAACTCTATGGTTCTAGTGTCCCTTTGAACCCGAAGTTCGCATAGGCGTTTGCTGCACAATTGTGCGAACTTCGGTTCGGGACACTAGCGAGGACTTCTCGTCGCAGGGTCCTCGCCGCCGCCTCGCAGCCTTGGCGCACTTCGTCCGCACTGTTAGGCTTTCGGAGCCGCCATCAAGAGCGACCAGATGTGGGAGAGCGATATGTTCCGCAGAGCATTGATTGCCGGTCTGACTACGCTCGCGATTGCCGCACCCGGAAACGCGCTTGCCCAGATGTACAAGGGCAAGACGATCACCATGATCATCAACTACCCGGCGGGCGGGCCAACCGACATCGAAGGCCGCATCATCGCGCATCATCTCCCCACGCACATTCCCGGCAAGCCCAACGTGATCGTCAAGAACATGGGCGGCGCCGGCGGCATGATCGGCTCCAACTTCCTCGGCGAGATCGCCAAGCCCGACGGCGAGACGTTCGGCTTCTTCACCTGGAATCCGATCGCGGAATTGCTGGGCGATCCCGGCATGCGGGTGCGCTTCTCGGCGTTCGAACTGCTCGGCGGCGTGCAGAACCCGGTGGTGGTCTATGCCCGCAAGGACACCGCACCCGGGTTGAACACGGCCGCCGACCTGATGAAGGTCAAGGAGATCAAGACGCTCTCGCTCGACACCCACAACACCAACACGGTGCATCAAGCGCTCGCGCTCGACGTGCTAGGCGTCAAGTTCAGGGCGGTGACCGGCTACAAGGGATTGAAGGAGGTCGAGACCGCGATCCTGCAGAACGAGGGCCAACTGGCGAACTCGTCGCTGCCCGGCTGGCGGGCCTCGATCGAGCCGACCATGATGAAGCAAGGCATCGTCATACCGCTCTGGCAGGTCGCGCCGCCGGTCAAGGGCGCCTACCCGCGCAGTCCCGCGGTGCCGGAAATCCAGACCTTCGAGGAGTATTACGCCACGGCGAACCCGGGCCAGAAACCGGCCGGCGTCAACTATCAGGCGATGCGCGCGGCGATCGATGCGCAGACTGCGATGTTCCGCACCTTCTTCATGCCGCCCAAGGCCAACAAGGAGGCCATCGCCATCATGCGCGGGGCGATCGAGTCGTTGTGGAAGGACCAGGCTTTCATCAAGGACTACGCCAAGGCGGTGCGTTCCGATCCGGTGCTGGTGTCGGGCGCGGACGGCGAGACCATCATGAAGAGCCTCGCCGAGGTCAGCCCCGACATCCGGACGTTCCTGCAGAACTACGGCAATAACCTCGCGAAGCGGTGATCGCGCGGGGAGCGACGGACATCCAACATGCTTGACGCCGCCATGGCCGGGCTGATCGCCGCGGTGCAATGGCCGGCCGTCGGTTACCTGTTCCTCGGCATTGCGCTCGGCCTCTATTTCGGCGCGGTGCCCGGCCTGTCGGGGCTGACCGGCATGGCGATCCTGCTGCCGTTCACCTTTGGCATGGACCCGGTGTCGGCGTTTTCGTTCCTGCTCGGCATGTACGCCGTCACCACGACCAGCGACAGCGTCACGGCAATCCTGATCGGGGTGCCGGCGGGCGCGGCGGCGCAGGCCACCGTGCTCGACGGCTACCCGATGGCAAAGCGCGGCGAAGCCGGCCGTGCATTCGGCGCCGCCTTCACCTGCTCGGCGATCGGCGGCGTGCTCGGCGGATTGTTCATGGGACTCTCGGTGCCGATCGTGCAGCCGCTGGTGCTGTCGTTCGCCAAGCCGGAATTCTTCATGCTGGGGCTGCTTGGTCTCACCATGGTCGGCTCGCTGAGCGGCCGCTCTGTCCTCAAGGGCATGACGGTCGCGGGCCTGGGCCTTCTCCTTTCGCAGATCGGCTACGCCGAGCAGATCGCGATCCCACGCTACTGGCTCAACACGACGTATCTGCTCGACGGCCTGCCGCTGGTGCCGGTGGTGCTCGGGCTGTTCTCGCTTCCAGAACTGGTGGCGCTCGCCGTGTCCAACCGATCGATCTCCGATGTGCCGCGCGCCAAGATTTCCGGCGGCATCATGGATGGCGTGAGGGATTGCTTCATCCACTGGTGGCTGCTGCTCCGCTCGTCTCTGATCGGCATCTACATCGGCATCCTACCGGCGCTCGGGCCCACCATCGCCGACTGGGTGGCCTACGGTCACGCCGTGCAGAGCGCCAAGGACAAGTCGCAGTTTGGCAAAGGCGACGTGCGCGGCGTGATCGCGCCGGAGGCGGCGAACAATTCGGTGAAGGGCGGCGACCTGGTGCCGACCGTTGCCTTCGGCATCCCCGGCAGCGCCGCGATGGCGATCCTGCTTGGCGCATTCCTGATCCAGGGCCTCACGCCCGGCCCCGAGATGCTCACCACCAAGCTCCACATCACTTTCAGCATGATGTGGACGCTGATCTTCGCCAACATCATCGGCGCGCTGCTGCTGATGGCCTGGGCCAACCAGCTCCAGAAGATCGTCTTCATTCCCGCCAACCTGATCCTGCCCGGCATCACCTTCTTCGTGCTGATCGGCGCCTGGACCGCCGGCAACAACATCGGCGACTGGATCACGCTGCTCGTTTTCGGCGTGATCGGCCTGATCATGAAGCGGGCCGGCTGGCCGCGCGCGCCGCTCATCCTGGGCTTCATCCTCGGCCGCATCATGGAGAATTCGCTGCACATCAGCATGCAGGCCTATGGCATCGGCTTCATCACGCGGCCGATCTGCCTCGCGCTGCTCGCAGCCATCGTCATCACGCTGTTCTACGCGGTGCGCTCGCATCTGCGCATGAAGAGCGACACAAGCACAGTGGACGTCACCGACGCTGAAGCCGGCGAGCCGCGGCTCTCGCTCGGGCTCGCGATCGGCATCTGCCTACTGCTGGTCTATGCCATCGCGACCGCGTTCTCCTGGCCGCCGATCGTGCGGCTGTTTCCGCTGGCGTTCAGCATCCCCGCCCTGCTGCTCGCGCTGTTCGCGATCTATTTCGACTGGCGGGCCATCCGCCTCGCGCCGGCTGCCGCCGCTTGGAGCGCGGTACAAACCCTGGAGCTCACCCGCACGCTCAAGTTTTTCGGCTGGCTCGCGGGCATTGTCATCGTCACGGTCCTGCTCGGCCAGCACGTCGCCATGCCGGCTTTCGTCCTGCTCTATCTGCTGGTCTGGGGCGGCTACGGCTGGAAGCTTGCGCTGACCTATGCCGCTGCCAGCCTCGGCATCCTGGTGCTGCTGTTCGACTACATGTCGCCGACGATCTGGTATCCGGCGCGGTTGCTGCGCTGGTGGTGATATGGCGCGATCCCGCTCATCGCTCGGACTGTTCGGCATCTTCGGCCGCTCGGCCGACCTTCGCCAGATGGATCAGGCGCTGCGCTCGGTCGACGTGCACCCGCGGATGGTTCCCGAGGCGGTGAAGCTGACCGCCGTGGCGCTGCTCAAGGATCACGCGATCGGCCCCGAGCCCGCGCCGCAGGCTTATCGCGCAGCCGCCGAAATCGTCGCCTATTGCATGATCGGCGCCGATGGCTTCAGCGGCGCCAACGGCGACGACCTCACCCAGACCGTAGAGCGGCGCATCGAGGCCGCGCTGGACAAGCCGGAGGGGCTGGACGCCCAACTGGTGCTGCTCACGCTGCACGCCAAAATCATCCAGCCGAGCGTGGTGCATCAGTTTCAGCTCGACAGCGCGAGCGAGTAGGCTGCGTTGACAGCGCGCGGTCAGGGGACGCAACCTAGCCGCCTACGGAGCCGAAAATGAACCTTGGCTTTTTCACCATGCCGGTCCATCCGCAGGGCCGGAACTATGCCGAAACCCTCAAGGAGGACCGCGAAGCGTTCATCCTCGCCGACCGGCTCGGCTACACCGAGGCCTATTGCGGCGAGCATCTCACCGACGAAGTCGAGAACATCCCCAACAGCATGATGTTCATCGCCACGCTGCTCGGCGCCACCAAGCAGATCAAGCTCGGCACCGCGGTGATCAACCTGCCGCACAGCCATCCCGCCATCATCGCCTCCAACGCCGCGATGATCGACAACCTGTTCGAGGGCCGCTTCATCATGGGGATTGGCGCCGGCGTCCTGCGCTCTGATGCGGAGGCGCTCGGCATCCTCGACCAGAACCGGCAGGAGATGTTCGTCGAGGCGATCAATCAGGTGCTGGCGATCTGGGCGAGCGACCCGCCCTACAACATCAAGGGCAAGTACTGGACGATCTCGACCGAGAAGACGCTGTGGCCGGAGGTCGGCGTCGGCAGCATCGTGAAGCCCTACCAGAAGCCGCACCCGCCGATCGTCGGCACCGCGTCGGACCCGGACTCCAAGGGACTGATCGCGCTGGGCAAGCGCGGCTGGGGTCCGGTGTCGTCGAACCTGCTGCACGCCAACTGCCTCGGCAACCACTGGGTCAACTACGCCAAGGGCGCGGCGGAAGGCGGCCATCCGGCCGACCGCACGATCTGGCGCGTCGGCCGCTCCATCTTCGTCGCCGACGACGACAAGGTGGCGAAGTCCTACGGCGGGGATGACGCCAAGAGCCCTTACCGCTTCTACATGAAGCAACTCCTCGCCAAGCTGTCGCGCTTCAAGCGACTCACCGGATTGAAAAGCCGGCCCGACTTGCCGGACGAAAACGTAACGCTCGATTACGTGGTCGAAAATCTTGCGATTCGCGGTACCGTTAATCACGTGGTCGATCAGATCCTAGCGATGCGCGAGAAGACGGGCGACTTCGGTACGCTGCTCTATTGCGGCAAGGACTGGACCGATCCGGCGCTGAGCCGCCGCTCGATGGAATTGATGGCCGAGAAGGTGATGCCGGCGGTGAATGCCGCAATTGGCCGGCCGGTGGCGGCGGAGTAGTCAGCATGCCGATCAACAGGCAAACCTTCTCCGGCCCCGACCGGTTCGGCTATCTCGCTCTGCCCGAAGGCCCCACGCGCGCCGGCATGCTGATCCTGACGACCATCTTCGGCATCAACGAATTCGCCCGCGGTTATGCCGATACGCTGGCGGAGAACGGCATCACGGCCGCGGTCTGGGACATCAGTTCCGGACTGCCGCTGACCACGGATTACAAAGAGTGTATCGCGCGCGCCCGCACGCTGACGGACACCAGCGTCGCCGCGATGCTGGATGAGTGGCTCACGTTTATGCGCGGCGATCTGGGCCTGACCTCGATCGGCACCGCCGGCTTCTGCATCGGTGGCCGCTTTGCCCTTCTGCTGTGCGCCAAGGACAAGCGCATCAAGGCGTGCGTGGCCGCCTATCCGTCAATCGAAAGCCCACGGCTCGCCAACCAGGAACTCGATGCGGTGGCGCTGTCCACGCAAATCGAATGTCCCGTCCACATCGTGCAGCCGGGCAAGGACCATGTCTCCAGCGTGGAGACGTACACAGCGCTCAACGGCAACCTGCTCCAACGAACCGCACCGACTGTCCTGCAATATCACCCGGTCGCCGAGCACGGCTTCATGCATCGCCCTCAGCCGGAGGAGAACCAGAAGGCCACCGCGTTGGCCGCTCCCCAGATGCTGGCGTTCATCAAGGCTTGTCTGAACTGATCCAAGGAGCTCAACGTGAGTGATCTGTCCATCGACGAATTGCGCAAGAAGATGCTGGGTAAGAAGCTCTGGGTCATCATGACCAAGCGCGTGGTGCCGCTCGAAGAGGTGCAGAAGCACACCAAGGCGCACCTGCTGCACCAGATCAAACTGGAGAAGGATGGCATCATGTATGGTGCAGGTCCGGCGGTCGTGCCGGGCGCGTCCGAGGCTTCGTTCGGACTGATCGTCATCCGCGCCAAAGACGAAGCCGAAGCGCGCCGCATCGCCGACTCCGACCCAATGCACAAGGAAGGCGTGCGGAAGTATGAGCTCTATCAATGGACGATGAATGAGGGCTGTCTCAACATCACCATCGATTTTTCAGATCAGACCTATCGGTTGGATTAGTTCGGCGTACGCAAACCCATGCGCTGGAGCCGCGGCAGAACCTCGTCGCGGAAGAATGGCAGGTCGTCGAGGTAATTGACAAACGAGACGGCGATGCCGCGCAGGCCCGCGCGGCCGACGGTGGCGAGCTCCTCGGCCACCTTATCGGGCGTGCCGATGTAGGGAAATCCGCCGATCGACGTGCCGGCAAAGAACGTCCGCTTCGCCTCGTATTCGGCGGGCGGCGTGTTCTGCCGGGTGATGTTGCGCAGCTCCAGCATGCGCTCCACGGCGCCCCAGTCCGCGTACTCGATGTTGGTGTAGTGGTAGAACTCGTTGGCCTCCTTCTGCGTCGCGCGGCACACCACCTGGCCGACGGTGTAGACCTCGACCTCGCGGCCGAACGAGCGGGCCTGCGCCTTCACCTCCTGCACCTTCTTGGCGGCGGCATCGAGCGAAGCCCTGATGTCGGACGTCGCGGTAAAGAACGCATCGCAATTGCGCAAGGCGAACGCCTGCCCGGTGCCCGACGAGCCCGCGTTCATGATCAGCGGCCGCGTCTCGCCGTAGGGCTTGGGGAACGCGCGAACCCCCTTGAGCTTGAAGAAGCGGCCCTCGAAATCGAACGTGCCAGGCTCAGTCCATGCGCGCCTCACCGCACCGAGCCACTCCTCGGCATAGTCGTAGCGCGTCTCGTGGTCGCGCTGCTCCACGCCGAACATCTCGAACTCGCCCTCGTTCCAGCCTGCGACGATGTTCAGCGCGAAACGGCCCTCACCGATATGATCGGCGGTGACGAACTCCTTGGCGGCGATGACCGGATGGAACAGCGGCGCATGGATGGTGCCGAACACGGTGATGCGCTTGGTCGCGGCGAGCAGGCCGCAGGCCCAGGTCATGGTCTCGAGCGTGCTGCCGTGAAAGTCGGTGTCGCCGCCGTAGCCCTTCCAGCGGCCGATCGGCAGCATGAAGTCGATGCCGGCCTCGTCCGCCATCTTGCCGAGCGCGAGGCAGTCCGGCCAGCTCGCGGTCCAGCGCTCCGGCGCCTTGGTCGCCGTGCGCGACGACGAGCAGTTCGAGCCGAACATGCCGATCTTGAGCGCGTTGGCGTTGTACATCGCCAACCGCTCTTTCATCGATCCGGTCGGGGCCAGCAACGCCATCTCCTTCCGCCGCGGTGTGCGGCGCTTACTCCTTGTCCATGCCGGACGCCTTGATGACCTTGGCCCACTTGTCGCGTTCGCCGCGGTAGAACTTGTCAAACTCCTCGGCCGTGCCGGGCAGCGGCGCAAATCCCTGCGCGGCAAGCGCCTTCTGGATCTCTGGCGATTCCACCGCCTTGCGATTGGCCTCCTCCAGCCGCTGGACGATCGCGGGCGGCACGCCGGCCGGCGCGCTGACGCCCATCCAGAGCCGCACGTCAAAGCCAGGGATCGTCTCGGCCACGGTCGGCAGGTCGGGAAACGCGGGATCGCGCTTCGGGCCGGTGGTGGCGAGACCGACCAGGCGGCCGTCGCGCGCGAAGGCCTGCACCGGCGCGATCGAGGAGAACATCACCTTGACCTCGCCCGACAGCAGGTCCTTCACGGTCTCGGCGCCGCCCTTGTAGTGCACCGGCTTCATCCGGGTGCCAGCCTCCATGTTGAAGAGCTCGGAGTTGAGGTGCGTCGCCGAGCCGCGGCCCGCGGTGGCGTAGAGGATCTCGTCCGGCTTCGACTTGGCGAGCGCGATGAAGTCCTTGAGGTTCTTCACGCCCAGCGAAGGATGCACCACCAGGATGTTGGCGGTCTCGGCCTGCGGCCCAATCGCGACCAGATCCTTGCCGAGCGAAACCTTGATCGACTTGGACAGCGTCTCGTTGACCGCGTTGGCGAGCGGCGTGTTGAGCAGCGTGTAGCCGTCCGGCTCGGAACGCGCCGCGGCTTCGGCCGCGATCATGCCGCCGGCGCCGGTTCTGTTCTCGATGACGACCTGACCGCCGAGGATTTCGCCCATCTTGGCCCCGACCACGCGCGCAATGAGGTCCGAGGGTCCGCCGGGGGCGAAACCGACCAGGATCCTGATCGGCTTGTTGGGGAAGTTGGCCTGCGCCGATGCAACGCCGGGCCGTGCTGCGGCAACTCCGGCGGCCGCGGCCAACGTGAGTGCCTGCCTTCGATTCAAATGCTGCCGCATGTCGTCCTCCCGTTTGCATTCGAGTTTGCAGGCCCCGGCAGGCGCAAGCAAGCCTTGCCTTGATGCCGCGCGTTCGTAACATGCGCGCCAGCGAGGAAATGCGAGGCATCATGGCGGACAAGGAAAAGATCGGCGTCGTCGGCACCGGGCGGATGGGGCTCGCGATCACCAAGCACCTGATCAAGCACGGTTACGCCGTGGTCGGGCAGGATATCGACGCGAAGGCGATCGATGCCGCGCGCGCCGCGGGCGCGCAGGCCGTGAAGACGCCCGCCGAGGTCGGCAAGGCCGCGAAGTTCGTAATCGTCGCGGTCGGCTATGACGAGGAAGCCGCCGCGGTGATGCTCGACAAGGGAGGATTGCTCGAAACCATGGGTCCCGGCTCGGTCGTCTCGGTGTCGTCCACCTGCACGCCGGACCACGTCGAGATGCTGGCGGAACGCGCCCGCGAGAAAGGCGTCGATCTGCTCGATGCGCCAATCTGCCGTGGGCAGATGGCGGCTGACGCCGGCACCATGTTGACCCTGTGCGGCGGCAGCGAAGCCGTGTTCAGGCGGGCCGAGCCGATCCTGCGCAGCTTCTCCTCCGACGTCGTGCTGCTCGGCGACATCGGCGCCGGGCAGTTCGGCAAGGCGCTGAACAACTTCCTGCTCTGGGTCAACGGCATCGCGCTGATCGAGGCCGGCCGGCTGAGCGAAGCCTACGGCATGGACCTCGTGAAGCTGCGCGAAGCCTTGCTGATCTCGTCCGGCGCCTCCGACGCCTTGAAGAACTGGGAGAACGTGTCGTTCACCTGGGCGCTCAAGGACATGCAGATCGTCATCAAGATGGCCGACAAGGCCGGCCTGTCGCTGCCGATCGCCGGCGCCATCAAGGAACTGGTGAAGGAAGGCCGGCGCATCAAGCACAGCAATCCGCCGGACTGGACAGGGCGAAAACGCTGAACCTCGGGCGACGTCTGGATTCTCCACAAACCGTGGCACCCGCGGCCCTACCGCGCGGCAGTCCGCCTGTGCCATCATTGCACCCAGAGCAAACTTCATTCCCAAGCAAATCAGGCCGGAGCCGGTGCAATGCCTCGCGATGAACCGGATATCGCGCTGTCGCAGCCTTCCGGCGACGAGATCAAGACCACCACCTGTTACATGTGTGCCTGCCGATGCGGCATCCGCGTGCATCTGAAGGACGGCAAGGTCCGCTACATCGACGGCAACCGCGACCATCCGGTTAACAAGGGCGTGATCTGCGGCAAGGGGGCAGCGGGCATCATGACGCACACCTCGCCGTCACGATTGCGCGCGCCGCTGAAGCGGGCCGGCCCGCGCGGCTCAGGCGAATTCGTAGAAATCTCGTGGGACGAGGCGCTGGCGACCGCGACGGACTGGCTGCGCGACGTGCGCCAGCGCGATCCGAGCAAGCTCGCCTTCTTCACCGGGCGCGACCAGAGCCAGGCGCTGACCGGCTGGTTCGCGCAACAGTTCGGTACGCAGAACTTCGCCGCGCACGGCGGTTTCTGCTCGGTCAACATGGCGGCGGCGGGTCTCTATACATTCGGCGGCTCGTTCTGGGAGTTCGGCGAGCCGGATTGGGAGCACACCCGCTATTTCCTGATGTTCGGCGTCGCCGAAGATCATGCCTCGAACCCGATCAAAATGGCGCTCGGCAAGCTCAAGGGCAAAGGCGTCAAGTTCGTCGCCGTCAATCCGGTGCGCACCGGCTACGGCGCGATTGCCGACGAATGGATCGGCATCCGGCCCGGCACCGACGGGTTGTTCGTCGGCTCGCTGATCCACGAGTTGATGAAGGCCGAAAAGATCGATCTCGAGTATCTGGTGCGCTTCACCAACTCGCCGTGGCTGGTGATCGACGCGCCGGGATCGGCCGACGACGGCCTGTTTGCCCGCGATGGTGATGGCAAGGCGCTGGCGTTCGATCGCAAGAGTGGAACCATCGTCGATGCGACACGCTCGGATATTTCATCCGCGCTGACCGGCACATTCAAACTCGCGGATGGCCGCAACGCGCGGCCCGCCTTCGCCCTGATCGCGGAGCGCTATCTCGCCGAGACTTATTCGCCCGAGACGACCTCGGCGACAACGGGCGTGCCGGCGGAAACCGCCAGGCGCATCGCGCGCGAGCTTGCGCATGCGGCGTTCGAGCAGCAGATCACGCTCGATATCCCGTGGACCGATTGGACCGGACGCCGGCACGAGAAGACCGTCGGGCGGCCGGTCTCGATGCATGCGATGCGCGGCATCTCGGCGCACGCCAACGGTTTCCAGACCTGCCGCATGCTTCACCTTCTGCAAATTCTGCTCGGCTCGATTGATTGTCCCGGCGGCTTCCGCTACAAGGCGCCCTTCCCGCGTCCCGCTCCGCCGGCTAACCGCCCGGCGCGACCGTCAGGACCGGACACACCGCTCAAAGGCGCGCCGCTCGGTTTCCCGCAAGGGCCCGAGGACCTGCTCGTGGATGCGAGCGGCAAGGCGCAGCGCATCGACAAGGCCTATTCGTGGGACGCGCCGCTCGCCGCGCACGGCCTGATGCATATGGTCATCACCAACGCAGCGAAGGGCGATCCCTATCCGGTCGATGTGATGTTCATGTTCATGGCAAACATGAGCTGGAATTCGTCGATGAATATTCCCGCGGTGCTCAAGCACCTGACGGAGACCGACCCTGCGACCGGCGAATACAAGATTCCGAAGATCATCTATTCCGACGCGTATTCGTCGGAGATGCTGGCCTACGCCGATCTGATCCTGCCCGACACGACCTATCTGGAGCGCTGGGACTGCATCTCGCTGCTGGACCGCCCGATCTCCGGCCCCGATGGACCGGCGGACGCGATCCGCCAGCCGGTGGTTCAGCCCGACCGTGACGTGCGCGGCTTCCAGACCGTGCTGCTCGACATCGGCGCACGGCTCAAGCTGCCGGGCTTCGTCACCGACGACGGTAAGCCGCGCTATCCCGGCGGCTATGCCGACTACATCGTCAATCACGAGCGCATGCCCGGCATCGGGTCGCTGGCCGGCTTCCGCGGCGCCGACGGCAAAAGCTATGGGCGCGGCGCGCCCAATCCCAAGCAGCTCGACGCCTATATCGATGCCGGGTGCTTCCATCATCATCATCTGACCCCGGAGCAGAGCTACTATAAGCACGCCAACCAGGCGTACCTCGACTGGGCGAAGCAGGTCGGATTCATCGGCGATGCCAAGCCGGTGGTGTTCCAGCTCTATCTTGAATCTCTGCAGAAATTCCGGCTGGCCGCGCAAGGCCACGGCACGGTCGTGCCGCCCGCCGGCCACCGCCGGCGTATCGAGCAATATTTCGATCCAATTCCGTTCTGGTATCCGGCGTTCGATGGCGCGGATGTCAGGGCGTTCCCGTTCTCGGCCGTCACGCAGCGGCCGATGCACTTCTATCATTCGTGGGGCTCGCACAACGGCTGGCTGCGCCAGATCACGGCGGAAAACTGCCTCTACATGCACCATGATCGGGCGCGGCAGCTCGGCATTGCCGATGGCGACTGGGTCTGGATCAAGAGCGCGATCGGGCGCGTCAAAGGCCGCGTGCGGCTGATGGACGGCGTCAATCCGGATACGGTATGGACCTGGAACGCGATCGGCCGCCGCGGTGGCGCGGCCGCGCTCGATGTGGATGCGCCAGAGGCGACGCGCGGCTTCCTGCTCAATCACCTGATCACCGAGCTGCTTCCCGAACGAGAGGGCGGCTACCGCTTCTCCAACAGCGACCCAATCACCGGCCAGGCCGCGTGGTACGATCTGCGGGTAAGCATCGAGAGAGTCGCGGCGGGCGAAGCGCGTGAAACGTCGCCGCGGTTCGAACCGCTCAAGCCACCGGTTCCGGCGGAGAAAGAACTGGCGCCATGACCTCGCTCCCCGCCGCAACCGGAAAGAAACTCGGCCTGGTGATCGATCTCGACACCTGCGTCGGCTGCCACGCCTGCGCGACAAGCTGCAAAGAGTGGAACTCCACCGGCTATTCGGCGCCGCTGACCGACCAGGATGCCCACGGCCGCGATCCGCACGGCGCGTGGCTCAACCGCGTCCATTCCTACGAAGTAGGCGACGGCGGCCAGAGCCGCACGGTGCATTTCCCGCGCTCGTGCCTGCATTGCGAGACGCCGGCTTGCGTGACCGTGTGCCCGACCGGCGCGTCCTACAAGCGCGCGGACGACGGCATTGTGCTGGTCAACCCCGACACCTGCATCGGCTGCAAGCTGTGCTCCTGGGCGTGCCCGTACGGCGCGCGCGAATACGACTACGACGACGGCGTGATGAAGAAGTGCACGCTGTGCGTCGACCGTATCTACAACGAGACGATGGCGCCGGAGGACCGCGTTCCGGCCTGCGTGCGCGCCTGCCCGACCGGCGCGCGGCACTTCGGCGATCTCGGCGATCCGGCGAGCGCGGTGTCGCGTCTGGTCGCGGAGCGCGAAGGCTTCGATCTGCTGCCGGAGCTCGGATTCAAGCCGGTCAACAAATATCTGCCGCCGCGTGCGCGCAAGGATCACGCGGCGCCGAGCGCCGCACGCG
>Ga0190271_10001665_pt1 | contig 12889 bp, 14 predicted proteins | sample Popmic356T_FD_133747 | JGI IMG/M metagenome (GOLD analysis project Ga0190271, IMG submission 133747) | Populus adjacent soil microbial communities from riparian zone of Weber River, Utah, USA - 356 T | ecosystem: Environmental > Terrestrial > Soil > Riparian zone | place: USA: Utah | collected...
AATCTATACGATGAAGCCACATTATTAAGCGTAGCGAAAGCATACCAGGATGCAACTACCTTTAATAAAGTTCATCCCGAAAAATTCAAACAATAAAACAAGAAATATGAAAAGAATCAAACCCGCGGTATTATTATTCACTATTATATCAATCGCCTGGACCATGCCGCAACAAAAACAACATATTTTATTTTTCGGGGATTCAATAACACAGGCCGGTGTTGGTCCCGAAGGATACATTACAGTATTGGGAAATATGATTAAAGAAAAAGGGTTGGCGGATCAATACCAGCTTACCGGTGCCGGTATTGGCGGGAATAAAATTTATGATCTTTATTTGCGGGTAGAAGACGATGTATTTAGCAAAAACCCCAATACGGTTGTGATATGGGTAGGGGTTAATGACGTATGGCACAAACGAAGCCATGGAACCGGCACGGATGCTGATAAATTTGAAAAGTTCTACAATGCCCTTATTAAAAAATTCCAGGCCAAAAATATCAAAGTGCTGATTTGCACTCCAGCGGCTATCGGTGAAAAAACTGATTTCTCCAATGAGCTCGATGGCGACCTGAATAAATATTCTGGTATTATTCGCGACATCGCCCGGAAAAACAATTGCGGGCTTATCGATATACGAAAAGCTTTTCTAGCATATAACCTTAGCAATAATCCTGAGAATAAATCAAAAGACATCTTAACTACCGACGGGGTTCATTTGAATAAGAAGGGGAATGAGTTTGTAGCCGCGGAAATGATGAAAACACTTATCAAATAAAAGAACCTATTATAAAAAGGATCAAGAACCAAGATGCCAAGATCCAAAGAAATTCCAAACTTCAAATGCCAACAGCTCCCTCTAAATCAGGAGGCCTTTGAAATTTGACTTTTTGTTTTCTTTCTTTGGATCTTATTCTTTTGTATTTTTTCTTTGGATCTTGGTTCTTCGGTTCTTGGTTCTTTTCGCTAAGGGTTCTTGGTTTTTCAACTTCCAGAATTGACCTTAAGCATTTTCCCTTATAATCCACATTTGTTAGCAGATTCTAGCTTTTGCCTGACAATGCAAATATGATTTTTTCGTTAAGTTTGTGGCATGTATATGAGCGAGAAAAGGTCCATAAAAGTAGCGATCCTCGACCTCTATGAAGGCATCGAAAACCAGGGTATGCGTTGTATCCGCGAAATACTGAACCAGTATAGCGAGAACAATAACCTTGAGTTGGTGTGGGATGAATTTGAAGTAAGGCTTCAGCAACAACTTCCTGATCTCAGTTACGATATCTATATCTCCAGCGGCGGTCCCGGTTCACCACTCGAAAGTGAACACAGTGAATGGGAAGCAAAATATTTTCAATGGTTGTCTGATGTAGAATTATTCAATAAGAAGCCTTCGAATATAGAAAAGAAATGCGTGCTTTTTATATGTCATTCTTTTCAACTGGCTTGTCGTCATTATGAAATTGCTAAAGTAGAAAAGCGTCGCTCAACCGCTTTTGGTGTTTTTCCGGTACACATGCTGGAACAAGAAAATGAAGAACCTGTTTTTGCCGGATTGCAGGATCCCTTTTACGCGGTTGATAGTCGCGACTACCAGGTGGTACAACCCAATCGTCAACGCTTACGTCAAATGGGCGCTACCATACTTTGTATTGAAAAAGAAAGACCTCATATTCCACTCGAGAGAGCGGTGATGGCGATTCGTTTTAATGATTATATGATCGGTACGCAATTTCATCCCGAAGCCGACGCAGTGGGCATGACCATGTACCTGCAGCGTGACGACAAGAAAAAAACCGTTATCGAAAATCACGGCTTCGAAAAATGGGAGAGTATGATCAGTCATCTTAACGACCCCGATAAAATTCTTTGGACATACTCACATATCATTCCTAATTTTCTTTCTAATTCGATTGATCAATTAGTTGGTGCAGAAGCGTAGGTGTTGTACGCTACTCGCTTTTCGCAACTCACTTCTCGGAGACCCACTCACGACTCACCACTCACGTCTCACGATTCATGACTCACCACTCACTACTCACCACTCACTATTCCACTATTCTTCCGTAACTTCCATCAAACAAATCAATTGCCATGGTACCGGATTTACGCAAGGCATTTAATCAATCCTTTACCACTGAAAAATATGAAGCGTTCTTAGCCGATCTGCATAGCAAACATCCGGGTGCTATTGAATTTCGTGTGGCAGAAACCCCCGTATTTATTGATAAGTCCTTCACAAAAAAATTAACTGATGCCTGCGAAAGTATTATTGATGTAATTACCGATCCTTCCTTCAAAAAAATGACTGAACGGGCAATTCCGTCTACAGACCGTGTTCCGAATGAAAACGACCGGAGTCATATGATTGCATTTGATTTTGGTATCTGTGTAAATGAACAGAATGAACTGGAACCACAACTGATCGAAATGCAGGGCTTCCCTACCCTCTTTGGTTTCCAGGTTTATTACCCTGATACACTTTGTAAGCATTTTGATATTCCATCCAACTACACTCAATATCTCGGCGGTTATACAAGAGCCTCTTATTTGCAAGATCTCAAAGAAATAATATTAGGAAATATACCGGCAGAGAACGTGATACTGCTGGAGATAAAACCACATGAACAAAAAACAAGGATAGATTTTTATTGCACCCAGGACTATCTCGGTATTCAACCGGTATGTATTACCGACCTTATCAAAGAAGGGAAGAAAGTTTATTATATCAACGAACAGTCTAAGAAGAAAACCGAAGTAAAACGTATTTATAACCGGGTGATATTCGATGATCTTCATGCCAGCAAAGAAAAATTAGGGAATTTTTTAGACATCACACAGGATCTCGATGTTGTTTGGGTACCTCATCCCAATTGGTTTTATCGTATCAGTAAATTCACATTGCCATTTATTAATCACCCCTATATACCGCAAACCTTCTTTTTGAACGAAATCAAACAACTGCCTGGCGACCTGGAGAATTATGTATTGAAGCCATTATTCTCCTTCGCGGGACAGGGTGTGGTGATTGATGTAACGCATGCAGATATTGATTCGGTAAAAGATCCTGAAAATTGGATATTACAGCGAAAAGTAAAATATGCCGATGTAATTCCCACCCCCGATGTACCTGCCAAGGCTGAAATTCGAATGATGTATCTATGGAAAGATAATTGGGATCGTCCCCGCGCAGCTATCAATCTATCGCGTCTTAGCAAAGGAAAGATGATTGGTGTACGGTATAATAAAGATAAAGAATGGGTAGGGGGAAGTGTATGTTTATTTGAGCATTAACTTTTTCAAAATATATGACACCCGAGCATGCTGTTATAATTAATTTCTATTATGGTTTTGAAAGCATGGATAAACTGATGGAATTGGAATATAGACTTAGATCAATCATAAGCGAAAAAGGTGTAGGAGAATATGATGGACATGAAATAGCGTTGGATCACTCGGATGGAACCTTATATATGTACGGACCTAATGCAGAAAAATTATTCCTGGCTGTTAAAGAAACATTGGAGAAAACGGATTTCATGAAAGGTGCATTAGCTACGTTAAGATTCGGTCCACCCGAAAAAGGTGTTAAAGAAATTGATGTCGAAATCTAAATAAAAGGTATACACAAAATGGAACTAAACAAAGAATTAAAACTGGCGGTTCTCATTGATGCCGATAATGTTTCTTACACTAATGTAAAAGGCATGTTAGAAGAAATTGCTAAGTACGGCACACCTACATTCAAAAGAATTTATGGCGACTGGACAAAACCCCAGTTATCTGGTTGGAAGAAAGTATTACTCGAAAACGCTATCACTCCCGTTCAACAATATAGTTATACGACTGGTAAAAACTCAACTGATTCGGCCCTTATCATTGAGGCAATGGATATTTTATATACAGGAGGCGTGGATGGGTTTTGTATTGTATCAAGCGACAGTGATTTCACCCGACTCGCCACCAGGCTGAGGGAGGCAGGGAAAAAAGTATTTGGTATTGGCCAGAAAAAAACACCTTTCCCGTTTATCGCTTCCTGTAATAAGTTCATCTATCTTGAAATATTGCAGCAGGAGATAAAGGAAGATGCACCGGTGAAAGAATCCGCAAGCGGCACTACAACAAAAAAAACTGTAAAGCTACCACCTCATATCTCACTCATCAATAAAGAACTGATTCATCTCATTGTGTCGAGTATCAACGATATCGCGGAAGAAGATGGATGGGTATTTCTTGGAACCCTGGGTAGTTTGATCTTAAAAAAGCAACCCGATTTTGATCCACGTAATTATGGATTCAAAAAATTAGTAGATATAATAAAACGTATTCCTGCTGTGCAAATAGACGAAAGGCAGACAGGCAAGAACAATATCTCACATTTTTATGTGCGGATAAAATAATTGCGTTATTTAAGATAGAAAATCCAAATCAATTGTGTTTAATTACTTCAAGACCGAATGGTGTAGCAGCACTCCCCATAATTCCCCGAAGGAAAATAGTATAAAACTTGTTGCCCTCCAGGGTAATATCATCAGAAAATAAAGAAATAGCTGTGCCAGATGCACGGATGTCAAAAACATAAGTTCCTACATCCATAGCACTGAAGATTGAGTTAGAAGCAGCGGTGGTAGAAGTTTCAAATGAGCGCGCATTAAATAATGGAGTAAAGGTTGCGCCGGTTAATGTACCTACATCAACAGTTTGTCCGCCTGGACCTAAATGAAAAAAACGAACCAATGCTTTCCCGGAACTAGGAGCGAAAGTGTTATCGGCCACTGCAAATACGTTCAGGGAAGTGGGAAGGCCATATATATAAAGAGACTGATGAATGTCTCCTAATGTATTCAGGCTCCCTTCAAAAACAGCAGTGGTACTACCGGTATTAGTAACTTTCATATTATGCTGTCCCGATTCAAGTGTACCATATCCCGAATTTAAAGGGTAGGTAATCGCCGCAGTATTAAATTTGTTACCATCAACATATATATCCACCGGGCCAAAACCGGGTGAGGCATTTACGACCATAAAATCACCGTACGTAGGACTACTTTTTGTTCCACAGGCCATAAATCCGACAATAATCCATACAAGCAATACGCAAATGGGCCATCTCAAAAAACTGTTTGATTTCTTCATACTATTATTATTGAATAAACTGTAAAATACATTTTTCCGCTATACTCAAAGACAATCTCAGAGCTCAATATGCTGCTGTCTACCTGCAAAATGACAAATATACCTTAAACAAAAAACCCCGCAGCTAGGAAGCCGACAGGGTTTTATTAAAACCAACCACTATTTTACAGACCGAAGCCTACTGAAAAGCTCAGTACCCGGTGTTTGTTATTGTCATCTGATGAATTATTGGCTCCTGATTGAAGTTTGGATAATCCAATGCCATAGTTTGCTGATAAAATAAATTTATTGAACTGAAAACCGGCGGTTGCGTTCAAGCCGTAATCAAAACGTCTCATGATCCCAAAACCAGCACCTTCTTCAGCACCAGTGGTAGGATCGTCGTTACTGAAATCAATAGAATTTTCCTCATCGAATGAAACACCTGCTAATTTACCTTCGACTTTATTTTTACCACCTACGCCCATCGCTATATAGGGCCCTGCTCCAAAAAATAACTTTGATTGTTCTACATCACTCGGATTGGTAAGAGGAATTTTTACAACGAGATTTACAGGTAATTCAATATAATAAGGATTTGTTTTCGCTCTATAATACGTAGCATCTGACGTACTTCCTGATTGTGCTCTGGCACCTTTTCCAGTAAAAAGAAGTGATGGTTGTAAAGCTAAATAATCGTTAAAGGGAATATCGGCAAGTGCTCCAAGATGAAAACTCGTAAGAGATTTGGTGTCATCTATATCACCATCATCAGATATTGTTATATTGGCGAAATTGACACCACCTTTAATATAGACTCCGGATTTTTGTGCATTCGCAACTATCGTTACCGTCAACAGACATAATGCACCTAACAGTTTTAATTTCATAAAAGTCGTTTTCGTAGGTATTTCCAGATTTCGTGCCAGAATGATTACAAAGAAAATGATGAACCCGTCATAAACTTCCATCTTCACTGAAACTGATAGATTTAAAAACATCAATCGGTCAGGAATTATTAAGTTGATACCTTTAAAGCTATGACCCATGTACTTGATATTGGATTAACAATCCTACATATTTCTCTAATGGCATTCAATCTTACTGGATGGATATGGTCAAGCACCCGCAAATTGCATCTTATTACACTAATCGCAACTACAACATCTTGGTTTATATTGGGAATATGGTACGGCTTTGGTTACTGTGTGCTTACGGATTGGCATTGGTCCATTAAAGAAAAATTGGGCGAAACGAATCTGCCCAATTCCTTTGTAAAATATGTTGCGGATAAAATTACCGGGAATGAGGTTAATTCTTCCCTCATTGATACAGTAACAATTGGATGTTTAATTTTCGCAATTATCGCTGCAGTGTATGTGAATGTTTTTCGAAGGAAAAAGCGTGAAATGTGAATAGTGAGTGGTGAGAGTCGTGAATCGTGAGTGGTGAGTCGTGAGATGTCTCCACATATTTGCACTGACTATTTTATTAGTGACCCACTCACTACTCACGATCCACCACTCACCATAAAAAAGCCGGAAGTTATCTCCCGGCTCCGAACTTTATACCTTACAAATTTATTATTATAGTATTTACTTCCCTTTCATCTCCAGCATTCCCATTATTTGATTCATCGTCTTCGTCATTCCATCACTGCTTCCATCAAGGAATATAATATTGCCCTTTCCTACTTCCGCGAAATTTTTAATTGCCTCCGTCCACATACTGAATAAAATCACATTGGTATCAAGGTTAGCTTGCTTCATTTGTTCAGCAGCCTGGCTCATACCCTTTGCCACTTCTTCACGGAACAAGGCAACACCCTGTCCACGTAATTGCGCAGCTTGTCGTTCTGCTTCCGCTGCGATTTTTATCGCATTACCTTCGGCTTCTGCTGCTTTCGTTTTTGTAATCAACAATGCCTGTCCTTCATTTTCAGCAGCTGCTTTCAGGTTATTGGATGCTACCACGCGACTCATTGATTCAATAATCGCCTGATCGAATGTAATATCATTAATCTGGAGGTCGAGCAGGTGATAACCCCAATCTTCCAGCAGGTGATCAATCTGTTCTTTTACATACTCAACAATCTCTTTACGTAGTGCCAATATCTCAGCCTGCCGCTTTGTAGCTACAAAAGAACGGATGGTTCCTTCAATAGTACGGGTAAGCGCCTGCATCAGGTCGCGCTCAGCAATGAACTTAAAAGCCACCCGTTTAATCGTTTCCTCATCGGCATTTTGGACCGAATACAAAAGCATATTCTTAAAATATACATTTGCCTGATCGGCTGTAACTGCCTGGAACTCCATTTCTACGGAACGGTTCTGGATACTGATTTTTTTATAAATCTGTTCGATAAAGGGGATCAACAAGCGCAAACCTGGCGTAAGTACGCGCCGGTATTTTCCGAAAACAGTAACCACTCCGATGGTTCCCTGGTTGATTGTTTTCAAGCCCAAAAAAAGAATTATTACAATCAGAAGGACCCACCAATAGGAAGTCAGTATTTCTTGCATAATGCAGTAATTTTTCTAAAGATAACAGATTTGGAATTTCCACCTAAAAAAATGTACCGATCATAAAAACGACGGTGCAGCTAAATTTTAAATGCAGTATATTTAAATAAACTCACCATTATGTCAAAGAATAAAAAAATACTCATTGGCATTTTTTCCATACTACCTCTTCTGCTATTTGTCGTTTACCTGCTAAGCATGGTAACCTTTTTCATCCATTTTTTCAGGGAAGTTGGCATTAAAGGAGGAGACCCCGAAGATTTATTTTATACCGGATTCGGCAATATGGCCGGGATGATCGTAACAATGGTTTTATTGGGGTTATTATCCCTTGCCGTTATGGTCTATTTTCTCGTGCATGCCATCAATAACCAATCCCTTAATAGCGACGAACGACTGGTATGGATACTCGTATTCATTTTCGTAGGTATGGTTGGCTTCCCGATCTATTGGTATTTGCGGGTTTGGAGAACACCAGAAGTATTGAATACGACATAGTCCCTGATACCCAAAAATATTAAGAGGTTCTTTCTTCCCAAATTGCCGCGAGGTGTACAATAGTCTCCACGCTCTTTTGCATATCCTGTACACTCACATACTCATGTTTTCCATGAAGCGCCATTTCGCCGGTAAAGATATTCGGGCATGGCAAACCCATGAAAGATAGACGGGCACCATCTGTTCCTCCACGGATACCTGCCGTTCGAATCTCACAGCCCGTTCGCTCAATAGCTTCTTTGGCAAATGCAACAATATCGGGATGTTGATCGAGGACTTCCTTCATATTCCGGTATTGATCCTTTACTTCATACTCTGCTTTAGCGCCGGGAAACGCGGCAAGCGCGTCATCAATCTTATCTTTTAAATACAATTGATAGGCTTGTAACTTATTCGTAAAAAAATCACGGAGAATAAATTGGAGGGTTGCTTTCTCAACTCCCCCTTCAAAATGCAATGGATGAACAAAACCATAACGATCTTCGGTGGATTCAGGCGACAATTCATCCTTCGGCAATGAATCAATAAAGTAAGATGCTACTTTGATCGCATTAACCATTTTATCTTTTGCAGTACCCGGGTGCGCACTGATACCATGAAATGTTATGGTCATACTGTTCGCGGAAAAATTTTCATCCTCCAGTGATCCCCGTTCTCCCCCATCCAATGTGTATGCTATTGTGGCTCCTAATTTTGAAAGATCCACTTTATCCACTCCCTTGCCTACTTCTTCATCCGGAGTAAATAATATTCGAATCGTCCCATGTTTTATTTCAGGATGCGTTATTAAATATTGGGCCATGTCCATAATTACCGCGATACCGGCTTTATCGTCGGCACCTAATAAGGTATTCCCCGATGCCGTGATAATATCATCCCCGATACGTTCAGCTAAATAAGGATGATCCACTACAGTGATGACCTGAGAAGAGTCATCGGGTAATCGAATATCGCTTCCATCATATTTCTCATGAACTATAGGTTTTACCCCGGTACCACTACAATCGGGGGCCGTATCCATATGCGCACAGAAACAAATAACCGGAACGGTTTTATCGGAATTCGAAGGAATAGTAGCATACACATAACCAAACTCATCGATTGCTGCATCGCTGATTCCGATTTGATGCAATTCTTCAACCAGCAAGCGGCCCAGGTTCTTTTGCTTTTCGGTTGAAGGAAAGCTCTTCGACTGCGGATCGCTCTGAGTATCGATCTGTACATAACGCAATAATCTTTCTTTTACACCAAAATTGTAATTTTCAAACATACCTTAACTATTTTGAGGCGGCAAGATAAGACAGGATTTGAGATTTTTTAAGAAGGTTGCCAACCTCCCAGAAAGAACCCTATTAATTAATTAGGTTGCTACTAAAGGTTGGCAACCTTATCGGCGGAACGCTAATCATCAAGAAGGTTGCCAACCTTCCAGCAAGAACCCTATTAATTATTTGCTTGCTACCAAAGGTTGGCAACCTTAAATCCAAAATTTCTACTTATCTTTTATACAACCAAAACTCAACGATTATGAAAAAACTTGTCATTGGCGCCCTTGTTGGCGGAATTGTCGTCTTTCTCTGGCAAACACTATCATGGACCGTTCTTAATCTGCATGCAAAAGAATATCAAAAAGCTCCCGGACAGGATTCAATCATGACCTTTTTGAATAGTCAATTCTCCGAAGACGGTCAATTTATTCTGCCCCATTCTGGAGAAAATGTTTCGATGGAAGAAATGGAAAAAACAGTGGAAGCCATGAAAGGTAAACCATGGGCGGTAATCAATTATCATAAGTCGTATGATGTTGGCGACAAAATGGTCGGTAACATGATCCGTGGACTAATCAGTGATATTATAGCCGTGTTATTCGTATGCTGGATTCTTGCAGCCAATCCCAACCGAAAGTTCGGTGGTATATTTATCAGTACCGTATTGATCGGTATCGTTGGTTATTTATTTATTCCTTATTCCAATCATGTGTGGTACCAAACGCCGGGTACCTTGACGAATTTTGTTGACACGTTATTAGCGTGGGGACTCTGTGGTATTTGGCTGGGATGGTGGTTGAGTAGGAAGTAGAAGAAGCTGCAATCCGCCGCGGCGGATGCAAGCTGCAAGCGCTCTCTAATAAAGTAAAAGGTTCGTGCAAATTAAAGATGCACGAACCTTTATTATGTCCGATAAGTTTTCTACACTATTTAATCTTAACAAGGCCTGGCTTGGAGCTTGCAGCTAGCAGCTTCTCTAAGGCATTATAATCAGCGGCTTCGCGCCAACAATTTCTACCAGTTCAAGATCGAACACCAAATCTTCACCGGCTAACGGATGATTGGCGTCGAGTATCACTGACTCAGCTTTTATTTCTGCAATTATAACCTGAACCGGTTGCCCCTGTGAAGTGGTCATAGTTAAAGGCATCCCCACTTCAGGTTTCATATCCGGAGGAAACTGGTCTATCGGGAATTCTACCATCATTTCTTCCTGCTTCGGTCCATATGCTTCATCTACCGGTATATTTATTGTTTTTTTATCGCCAATTTTCATACCGGTCACGCCATCATCAAATCCTTTGATCACCATTCCGCTACCCACTTCAAATTCGAGCGGTTCGCGGCCGGCCGATGAATCGAATGTTGTTCCATCAGTTAATTTTCCATGATAATGAACTTTCACTGTGTCACCACTTTTTACTTGTTGCATAATTTTTATTTTTCGTCGTTATTCTCCTCACACTTGTCACTCCTAATTAGGAAAGAAAAGAAAGAGGAATTTTTGCCCGAAAGGTAAAGATTATTCTTTGCTATCGGGCTGTTTTGAATATTGTTTTTTGAATAATCGCTTCATCTCCTCCTCGAAAGAAGGTAACAGAAGGGGTGTCTGTTTTATAGTTGAATCAATATCAACGCGTATCCACGCGGTAGCATCATTACCGTCAAATAGTCGATCCTTGTTCATATCGTAGCGAAATTTAACGATTAAGAAATTACTTTTTTTGGGAAATGCCCAACTTACTACATGTGCGTTATCCGGGGAAATTTGTTTGAGATTTCTGCCCTCGAGATCGGAAATAAAAAGATATTGGGGATCATCATAATCCAGCAAACCGTTACCATTAAAATCCTTCCTCGTGATATCGTATAAAATATATTTACCGGCATAATATCCATACGATTCTTTATTGTTTACATGAATGCTATGTATAAACTGCTTATTGGTGTCCAACAAATGTGACTGACGGGAAATCTCATTATAAAAAATTAGGTTCCAATAATTGGAACCATTACCCTCTTTATAAGATGAAGAACCGTAAAACTTCGTGGACTCTGCTCCTTCCCTATCAAAACGAGGCGCTGCTAAAGGGAGTATTGCATAATCAGAACTATCGACATCTATCGTTTCATAAGTATTTCCTAAAATTCCATTCAGTAAGCTATCGTTGTCGGCTAAAACAGTGTCTATATTCCATTGAACAGAGTCAATCACAACGTTTTTATCGGTACCAGCGTTGTTGCAGGATAAAACCAGGAGGGTTGAAACAATTGAAATAAAAAAAGTAGTAATATAGACGGGCCGTTTCATTCTGTATTAATTTTAACAAAATAAGCGATACTCATGAAGGTAATAAAGGTTTCATTGTTGATTTGTGTTTTTATTATGACAGCCGGCTGGGCACAAAAAAGCAGCGCTCAAAAAATCCGGATCATGCCTGGTGCCGAACGCCTGAATATTTACCTGCCCTTGCTAAAAGGAAAACGCGTAGGCATTTTCGCTAATCAAACTTCTTTGGTTGGCAATACTCATTTGGTTGATACGCTCAGAAAACTGGGTGTTGATATCAAAGTAATTTTCGGGCCAGAACATGGGTTTCGTGGCACGGCCGATGCCGGGGAAAAAATAGGGAATTATGTGGATGATAAAACCGGCATTCCTGTTGTTTCGTTATACGGAAGCAAAAGAAAACCTTCCGCCGAAGATGTGAAAGAGGTGGATGTGTTGATTTTTGATATACAGGATGTGGGCGTTCGGTTTTATACATTTATTTCTTCGTTGGAACAATTCATGGAAGCTGCTATTGAATTAAAGAAGCCACTGATGGTGCTCGACCGACCCAATCCTAACGGACACTACGTGGATGGACCTGTACTCGATAGAAAATATAAATCATTTGTAGGGATGCAGCCAGTACCGGTTGTATATGGAATGACGATTGGAGAATATACCCAGATGCTTGTTCAAGAATTTTTCACTAACCTGTCTTTTTCCATAGGTTATGGTAATGAAATGTATAATATTGATAGCCGTTCTGGAACAAAGGACGCAAATTTATTACCAGAAAATCGAGTATTCCGTACTTCCGGTAAGAACCCAACAAAAGATTCTTTAAAAATCACAATTATCAGGTGCGCCAATTATTCACATAAATCCAAATATATTTTACCCGTCCGCCCCTCTCCTAATCTTCCCAATATTCAATCCATCTATCTCTATCCTTCTACCTGTTTATTCGAAGGAACAGTTTTGAGTGAGGGAAGAGGAACGAATAAACAATTCCAGGTTTTTGGGCACCCTTCTCTTCCCAAGAATTTATATTCATTCACCCCCAATCCAAATGAAGGCGCTAAAAACTCTAAACTGTATGGACAGCTTTGTTATGGCTGGGACCTGAGCGGCACTCCGGAAGAAGTTTCAAAGAAAGTAAATAACAAAGTGCAATTGAAATGGCTCATGGAAGCCTATAGATTGTTTCCTGAAAAAGA
>Ga0190271_10001666_pt1 | contig 12884 bp, 10 predicted proteins | sample Popmic356T_FD_133747 | JGI IMG/M metagenome (GOLD analysis project Ga0190271, IMG submission 133747) | Populus adjacent soil microbial communities from riparian zone of Weber River, Utah, USA - 356 T | ecosystem: Environmental > Terrestrial > Soil > Riparian zone | place: USA: Utah | collected...
GCCGGGGACAACGACGGCGCGCTCGCGAAATACCTCGAGGCGCTGGAGCTCGACTTCAACAGTCCGGCCGTCCTCTACAACATCGGTCTCAACTACAAGTACCGCGGCGCCTGGAAGGAATCCTTCAAATACAACCGGCGTGCGTCGGAGCTGCGTCCTGGCGATGAAGCCACCGAGTGGAACCTCGGCATCGCCGCCACTGCGTTGCGCGACTGGAAGACCACGCGCAGTGTGTGGCGCGGGCTCGGGATAGAGATCGAGGGAGATGACGGCCCTATCTACGGCAAGTTCGGGCAGACGCCGGTGCGCCTGAATCCGGATGGCGACAGTGAAGTCGTATGGGCAACGAGACTTTGTCCGGTACGCGCGCGCATCGACAGCATCCCATTTCCGGAATCCGGTTTCGCGTATGGCGATGTGGTGCTCCATGACGGCGCGCCGATGGGCTACCGGCTCGACAGCCGCGGACGGGAAAAGTCGGTGTTCAACGTGCTCGAGATGTTCGAGCCCGGGCCTTTCACCACCTACGTGGTCGACCTGGTGGCTGAATCTGTCGAGCGAGTCGAAGCCTTCCAGAAACTGTGCGAGGCGCGCGGCCTTGCGGCCGAGGATTGGGCCAGCAGCGTGAACATTATCTGCAAAGCTTGCAGTGAGGGCCGGCCTCACGACAAACACGATCACACGCCCGTGAAGACGGAATGGAAACCCGAGCGGCAGATCGCCGTAGTCGCCAAAGACGATAAGGACGTGGAAGCCGTGATCGAGGCGTGGGGCGGAACGGTGACGGAGTGGGGCTACGCGCTGAAGCGCTGAAGCGCGGCCGTCAGGTTTCGGGCGCTGCGATGGTGACTGGCTTCGGCTGATTCTTCGGGCCCAGCCTGCCGACGATGGGTAGTTTGAGCGACAGGCTCTTCGGATCCACGCCGAAGTTCAGGCCGAGGAGATTCACCTCGAGGCCTTCCTCGATTCCCGCGGCCACGCCGACCAGGCCGAACAGGTTCACCTGGCCACCGGTGCCGCTCGGCGTGGTGTTGACCGATCGCCAGCCGAGATAGTCCTTGCCGATGGCCGTGGGTGGCATGTCCACGCGCAGCTCCGGCACCCGGCGCAGCACGAAGGCGACGAAGGTGTTGGAGTTCGGGCCGGGCCACACGTGATAGGAATCGGGGTAGGGATATTCCGCGACGGCGGTCTCGATGCGCTCGATGATCGCGTCGACACCGGGGCCGCGGATGTCGCCTAACAACTCTGGCCGGCTGCCGTACCAGTAGCCATCCGCGGGCCGGTTGCGGGCGACGAGCGCGGTGCCGGTACGTTTGAGCCGCCAGCCCATGACTTCGTGGACGATGAATTCGTGGGCGTTGCTGGGTTTGACGGCGATCCAGGTGTGCACGCCGAACCAGCCGCGCCAGCTCACGGCACGCGCGGAGTAGACCTGGACGACGGCTTCGCGAGTGGTGGCCGGATCGGGGGCGATGCCGGCGGGTTCGCGCGAGGCCGTGCGCCAGTCTCGCGCGGCGAGCTGGCCGCTGTAGGTGAGGTAGGCGACCGACAACGGGACGTACGCCAGGACCAATGCGAAGGTGAGGCGGCGTTTCCTGACGGGTGGCATACGAGACTGACATTAGCAGTGTCGGCGGAGTTCCGCGGGAGACTATGCTTGGCCCATGAGAAAGCCTGACCTCGATTCGCTGCGTCTCGAAACCCCGCGTCTCATCCTGCGCCCGCTGCGCATGGAAGACTTCGACGCGTGGGCGGTCATGCACGATGACGAAATCACGATGAAGTACATCGGTGGGCGGCAGCCGCGCGCGACGTCATGGCGGATGTTCATGTGCATGTGCGGTGCGTGGGCCATGACGGGCGTCGCGATGTTCTCGGTCCTCGAGAAGTCGAGCGGCAAATGGGTGGGGCGGCTCGGGCCATGGTTTCCGGAGGGCTGGCCGGAGCACGAAGTGGGTTGGGGAATCGCGCGCGAACACTGGGGCAAGGGTTACGCCACCGAAGGGGCTTCCGCGGCGATGGACTACGCGTTCGACGTGCTCGGCTGGAGCAGCGTCATCCACTGCATCGAAGAGAGCAACGTGGCGTCGCAGGGCGTGGCGAAGCGGCTTGGCTCGCGGCTTCTGCGGCGCGTGAAGATGCCCGCGCCGTACGAAAACTTCGTCGTGGACGCCTGGGGCCAGACGCGCGAGGAGTGGAAGAAAAGGGTGTCAGGCACCGTTTCCTAGGAAACGGTGCCAGGCACCGTTTTATCTCGACGCTCGCACCGATTTCTCGGCTGCCAGATTTGGCAGCGCGGGCGCTACTTTCTTCGCATGCCACGCCCACCGAGGATCATCGTCGCGGATTGGTGCTATCACTTCATAAACCGCGCCAACAGAAAGGCCGAAATCTTCCACGCCGCCGCAGACTACAAGGCGTTCATCGATCTCGTCGGCCAGGCACAGCTTCGCAGCGCCATACCCATCCTCGCGTACTGCCTGATGCCGAATCATGTCCATTTCGTTGTTCGCCCCAACTCAGCTGCGGACCTCACTCAATGGGCGCATTGGCTGTTCACGACGCACGCGCATCGTTACCACGCGAAGCACGAGTCAACCGGTCACGTCTGGCAAGGTCGCTTCAAGACTTTTGCAATTCAGAGGGATCAGCATCTGCTCACGGTGTTGCGCTACGTCGAGCGGAACGCTTTGGCCGGCAAGCTCGTAGGGCGCGCTGAAGACTGGCGATGGGGCAGCCTTCACTGGCGCAATCGCACGCATGCGCCTCTGGCGCTGAGTGCGTGCCCCGTTGAGCTGCCAGGCTACTGGCATGACTTTGTGAATCAGGCTCAGACCGCTGTGGAACTCGACGAAATCAGGACTTGCGTCAACCGGCAGCGGCCTTTTGGCGCCAAGGCATGGGTAGAGGAAGCGGTGCAGCGCATGCAAAACGATCAATCGATCGACCCGATCGGGCGTCCGCGCAAACGTAAGCCCGGCACCGTTTCCTAGAAAACGGTGCCTGACCCCATTTAGTAGATGAACGGGGCGAGGCGCTTCGTGCGCCGCATGTAGTTGACGTAGGGCGAGCCGAGCGCGCTGGCGAGCGCGTGTTCTTCGGTGGAGATGCGCCGGCTGAAGGCCCAGAAGACTGGCACCACCACGAGCGCCAGTGACACCCAGTTGGTCAGCGTCAGCGCGAGCCCGAGGAACGCGACGAGCGCACCGCTGTAAGAAGGATGGCGGATCTGTGCGTACGGTCCGGTGTCGATGATCTCGTGGCCGGAGTGGATCGCCACGTTCACCGTGAAGAACCGCCCGAGGTACACGATGGAGTACCAGCGCAACGCCAGGCCTCCGCCGAACAATGCGCAGCCCAGCCAGAACACGACGTCCGCTGCTGCGCCCATCGCGGCTGCCGGTACGCGGGTCGACGCAAGAATTCCGGCGGTCACCGCGAGAAGGATGGTGATCCACAAGGTGCGCAGCGTCGCATCGTCGGCATCCACGCTGTCATCGCGCGAGCGCTTGAGAAAGACGAGGCCGGCTTCTGAGATCCCATAAGCCAACCCCAGCAGTGCGGGGATGGGGAATTGCATCTTCAGGCCAGTCTAAACCTGCACCTGGCTGGCAAACGTGAAGTCTCGCCCTATTCTGAGCAGCGCCGAAGGGGGTTGGAGAATCCAGGCGCCGGTTCGAGGTCCGGCGGCGGCAATCAGTCGAGCAGCGGCGCGATTGCGTCGATGACGCGGTCGGGCGAGGCGGGCCGTCCGTCGAGCCATTCGGACTCGAATTCCGCGATTTCGATGCCGATGACTTTGTGTCGCGCCAGCATCGCCGCGCAGGCGCGCAGGTCTTCGAGCGAAAGGCCGCCAGTGACCTGGTATTCGATCGGCACGATGCCGGGCTCGAGCACGTCGCAGTCGAGGTGCACGTAAACGTCGCGATGGCCCACCGCCGCGGCGAGGCGCCCGGGAAGCCCGGGACCCGGCGGCACGATCGTGAGCTGGCCGCTCGCGATGAGCTCTTTCTCGTGCGGATCCAGGTCGCGCGCGCCCACCAGGACTACGTTGGACAGTCGCAAACCCGCGCCCAGGCCGCTGTCCCAATGGCCAGCCGCCCCGGTGAGCACCATGCCTCCCAGGTAGGGCACGGCGTTGGACGAGGGCAGATTGGAATCGCCGTGTGCGTCGAACCACACGATGCAGGCGTTCGGATGCGCTTCGGCGATGACCGGGACGGTGGCGAGGCCCGCGGCGCAGCGGCCGATGGCGGCGACGGAGCGATGGCCGTCGCGAATCGCGGCGCGCAGCGCATCGGCAAGCGCACTCAGGTCGCCGCGCGCGGCGGCGAGCTGCTCGTTCCACGCCGTGCTGGGCAGCGGCGCCTGTGGCGTGCTCACGTAGGTGGCGTCGAGGCCGTAGCGGCGCGCCAACAGGGCGCCGAGCATCTGCGCGCCCGCGGTGCCGCGCGCATTGCGATCGCCGGCGCGCCCGCGGTACACGATGAGAGTCGATGTTTTCATCGGCCGCGAGACTAACCACTTTGTGGCCATTGCGCCACTGAAGTGAGTGCTACTCACACGTGGCGCACCGGCCGGAGAGTACTCCATGCCCCGGGGGAAGTGGTTCGTGCGGGTCATGCTCGTGGACCGTGAGCAGGCGGCGTTCGCCGCCGCGCCTAACAAAGACCATGGCGCCGCTCGCGCCCTCGCTCCGCCAGCCGTCGCGCTCGAGCGCCGCGAGGCCGTCGGCGAAACTCTGGCGCAGATCGCAGCCGGACGGTAGTTCGGTGGCGTCGAGCACGTTGTGGAACATGTCGCGGAGCACGAGCCAGCGCGTGTGCCGGGACGTGGCCAGGGGGTCGTATTTGCTTCGTTTGGTTGTCATGGCGCGAACGTTATCGAGGAGCGTTCGCGGCCGTCCATTCAGTAGTACGCGGCGCAGCGAACTGTATGGAGTGAAAATATTTCTGGAGAAGCGCAAGGCAAGTACGCATCTGCGAACGATATTTCGGGTGTTGAAATTTTTACGGACAGCGCCGTCAGGCGCCGGTTTCCGACGCGGGCGAAGCCCTGAATAAAAAAAGGCCGCGTAAAACGCGGCCTTTCTGCGGCGAGCAATGTCGCATTCATAAGATGCTTGTTGCCGCCACTTGCAGATTCACGGCGGTCAATCGGGAGATTGCTTCATGAATCTACAACTTCAGTATCCACGATGGGGCAAGTCGCGCGAAGCGGCATCGTTCTGAAATGCAGGTCGTCGATCTCCTACGCGACGAAAGCCGACGCTGATGCGCGGATCAGGTGCGGCCCAATTTGCTAGGAAATGGGGAGTGTCCCCATTAAAGGCGGATGAGGCCGCGCTTGTGTGCGACGGCCACGGCCTCGGTGCGGCTGATGGCGTCTAACTTCCCGAGGATCGCCTTGACGTGGGTCTTGGCGGTGCCCTCGGTGATCGCGAGGCGGCGCGCGATGTCCTTGTTGCTGCGCCCCTCGGCGACGAGCTGCAGTACGTCGAGCTCGCGCGTGGTGAGGCTGGGCTTGGACATGCGCTGCAGGGCCTTGGCGGCGATGCCCGAGGAGGTATAAGGCCGGTCGTCGGCCACCGCGCGGATGGCGGAGAGGATTTCCTGGCGCGGCGCGTCCTTCAGCAGGTATCCCTTCGCGCCCTGGCTCAGGCTTCGGAAGATGTCTTCGTCGCCGTCGTACGTGGTCATGATGAGCAGGCAGGCCTTCGGATGCTTTTCGAGCACCTTCTGCACCACGGCGGCACCGTCCATCTTGGGCATGCGCAGATCGAGCACCATCACGTCGGGCATGTGCTGTTCGTACAGTTCGAGCGCCTCGGCGCCATCGCCGGCCTCGGCCACCACCTGCATGTCAGGCTGCTGATTGACGATGGCCGCGAGTCCGTCGCGCACGACCGGATGATCGTCGGCCAGGATCACGCTGATCTTGCGGGCGGGCACTTTGACTGCGGCGCTCATTTCTGGGCCTTGAGCTTGCTGACATTGGCGACATGAGGACGCGGCAGGTTGACGACGATTCTCGTCCCTTCGCCGGGTTTGCTGTCGATGTGGAATGCGCCGCCGATGGCGCCGGCGCGTTCGCGCATGTTGTTCAGGCCGTATCCCTGCTGCGCGTAGAGCTCGGGGCTCAGCGTCATGCCGCGGCCGTCGTCGATCACGCTCATGGTCCAGTGAGTCTGTTCTTCGAGCAGCACGATGCGCACCGTGGTGGGATGCGCATGGCGCAGGGCGTTGCTCACGGCCTCGGTAGCGATGCGGAGGAGTTCATGCTGGCGCTCGGGCACGAGGCCGTCACCAATCACGGCGCCTTCGAAGCTGCATGTGGCGCGGCCTTCGACGGTGGCGCGCTCGGCGAGCTGGCGCAGCGCGAGCTCGAGGCCCACGCGCTTGGTCTGGTCGGGGCGCAGCGCCATCACCGAGCGGCGCGCATCGGCCAGGCCCTGGCGCGCCAGGTCGGCAATGCGCGTGAGGATGGAGGGCAGCGGAGAATTGCGTGCGCACTCGTGCATGGCTTCTTCGGCCGCGCCGAGCTGCATGAGGATGCCGGTGAAACCCTGGGCAAGGCCGTCGTGGATCTCCTGGCCGATGCGGTTGCGCTCGGCGAGCACCGCGGCGTCCTTGGCGGCCATGCCGAGCTTCTTGAGGCCGATGCACAGCGTGATCTGGTGCGCGACCGCGAGCGCGAGTTCGGCGCGCTCCGTGCTCAACGCCTCGTCCTGCATGAACACCAGGCCGATGCAGCCCACGGTCTGCTCGCCAACCACCACGGGGAGTAGATAGACACTCTTGTGGCCTTCGCGCGCATGCCAGGCGGCGGCACCGGGCCACTGGATGCGGTCGAGCGGCTGCACCTGGTAGAACGACGGTTCGGTGAACAGCGCGAGCACTTCGCTCAGCCGGGTTTCATCCGGCGTAGCCGTGGCCTGGTAAGGCGGCGGAACGACCTTGCCACCTTCGACGTGGATGAAGGCCTTCCAGAGATTGGCGGCCTTGTCGAAGCCGATGGTGAAGGCCGACACCGCATCGAGCTGGCGCGTGGCGTCGATGAGGATGTTGCTGACGAAGTCCTGCGGGTCGGCATCGCGCGCCAGCTTGGTGAGGTTCGTGCGCAGCAGCGCGTTGGCCCGCGTCGCGGACGACAGGCGTTCCTCGGCGGCGAGCTCGCGTTCGCGCCGCATGGTCTCGACCAGCCTCTGGCGGTGCAGCGCGGCGCCGACCAGTCCGGCGGCGATTTCGAGCGCCGAGACGATGGACGAATCGAATTCACGCACGCGCTGCCAGTCGTCGAAACCGATGACGCCCACGTATTCGCCGTCGACGAGGATGGGCACGATGGCCGAGGTGCGCGCCTTGTCGCTGGTGATGCTCACGCCTTCGATGGCGCGCGCGGCGTCCGGGCAGAACACCACGCTCTTGCCGGACTGCAACATGGTGCAGAACTGGTCCGAGCGCGGTTCACTCCAGACGGTGCCGTCACACTCGCTCATCGGACAGTGCGCGTCGCTCAGCGATTCGGTGACCCACTCGGCCTGGATCTTGAGCCACTTCTCGCCGTTGGGGCCGATCTCGGCGAACGCCAGCGCGGTGCGGTCGACCTGCGCGGCTTCACCTAACAACCGCAGCACTTCGGGCATGGCCTTCATCGCGTCGGGCGCTTCGAGCAGCAGGCGACTGGCCTGCGCCGAGGCCGACAGCAGCCGCTCGCGCTGGAGCAGGTACTGCGTGTTGAGGATGCCCTCGGCCGCGGCGGCGAGGTCTACGGGGTTGATGCTCATGGAGTGCGACTTTACTAGTGGAAGGCGTTGATTTCTCTCCCTCAATTGGGATGGGGCGCTCCCTCCCAACCCCCGCCGAGCGCCTTGTAGACGGCAATCAGGCTGGTGGCGGCCTCGGTACGGCTGCGGGCGAGCTGATCCTCGGACTGGAGCAGGGTGCGCTCGGCATCCAGGACCTGCAGGAAGTCGCTGGCGCCGTTTTCATAACGTACGCGCGCCAGGCCCGCCGCGGTATTGCTGGCGCGGACGGCCGCCTCGTCATGGACCAGGCGGTCCCGGGCGCGGGCGTGGGTGACCAGCGAATCCTCGGTTTCCTCGAGCGCCTGGAGCACGGTCTGTTCGTAGCGCAGCAGCGCGCCTTCCTTGCGCCACCGGGCGGCGCCGATGCGCGCCCGCACGTGACCCAGGTCGAATATGGCCCAGGAGATTCCGGGAGCGAGCACGTATGCGTCGGTGCCGCTGTCCCCCAGGCTGCCCGAAGAACCGGCGACGTAGCCTGCGCTGCCGGTAAAAGTTACACGGGGGAACAGGTCCGCCACCGCCACACCGATGCGTGCCGTGGCGCCGGCGAGCTCGCGCTCCGCGACGCGGATATCCGGCCGGCGACGCAGAAGGCCGGCCGGGTCGCCCACGGGGACGATGCCCGGCAGCGGTGGCAGGCTCTGCGGAGGCGCGAGCTCGGCGCGGAGCGCGCCAGGCGGCCGGCCCACCAGCACGGAGAGGCGATGGATGGTGCGCGCCACGGCCGCTTCGAGCGGGGCGATGGTGCCGAGAGTCGCGCTCAACTGCGCCTGCGCGCGCGCCGTGTCGAACTCCGTACCGCTGCCAGCATCGAGCCGCACCTGCGCGAGATCGAGCGTGGATTGCTGGTTCGCGACGTTGCGGCGGGCCACGTCGAGCTGAAGTTGCTGGCCGCGCAGTTCGAAGTAGGCGCGCGTGACTTCGGCGGTCACGATCACCTGCACGTCCTGCAGGGCCGCTTCCTCGGCGCCGAGTTCCGCACGGCTGGCTTCGAGCCCGCGGCGCAGGCCGCCGAAGAAATCGAGTTCCCAGAACGCATCGAAGCCGGCGTCATAGAGCTCAGATTCTCGCGAAGCGCCGGGCAGCAGCCCCTCGGAAGACGTACGCGCCCTGGTGTAGCCGCCGCCGGCATTGATGCTCGGCGCCAGGTCGAAGGCGGCATCGCGACGCAGCTCGCGGGCCTCCTGCACGCGCGTCATGGCGATACGCAGGTCGTGGTTCGAGGCCAGCGCTTCGCCTACCAGCTTGTCGAGCTCGGCGTCGGCGAAGGTCTGCCAGAACTGCGCCGTGCCCTGATCCGTGGTGTAGGTGGCTTCGACGTTGTCGAATTTCTCCGCGGCCTCTGCCTCGGGCGCCTGGTAGTTCGGGCCCACGGCGCAGGCCGCCAAAAAAGTCGAAACAACGGCGGCCGCGGGAGCGCGAAGGAAACGCAATTTACGCATGGGCGGAAACCTCTTGGCTGCCAGCGGGCACGACTTTCGTCCGCTCCCGGCGCAGCAACACATAAAACACGGGCGTCAGCATGAGACCGAACAGCGTCACGCCGATCATTCCCGAGAACACCGCCGCACCCATGGCGCGGCGCACTTCGGCGCCGGCGCCGTCGGCCAGCACCAGCGGCAGCACGCCCATGATGAATGCGATGGACGTCATCACGATGGGACGCAGTCGCAGGCGCGCGGCTTCGAGCACCGCCGAGACGCGGTCGCGGCCTTCTTCCTGCAGATGCTTGGCGAATTCCACGATGAGGATGGCGTTCTTGGACGCCAGGCCCACGAGCACCAGGAACCCGATCTGCGTGAAGATGTTGTTGTCGCCACCCTGGAGCTTGACGCCTGCGAGACCGGCTAACAACGCCGTCGGCACGATCAGGAGAATCGCGAGGGGCAGCGAGAAGCTTTCGTACTGCGCGGCCAGCACCAGGAACACGAACAACACGCACAGCGGGAAGACGAAGAGGGCGGCATCGCCCGCGTCGATCTGCTGGAACGCGAGATCGGTCCACTCATAGGTCATGCCTGCGGGCAGGCTCTCGTCGAGGATCTTCGAGATGGTTGCCTGTGCTTCGCCCGAGCTGTGACCCGGCGACGGACCGCCGTTGATGTCGGCGCTCGAGTAGCCGTTGAAGCGTTCGACGATATCCGGACCGAACGATTCCTTGACGGATATCAGTGAGCCGAGCGGCACCATTTCGCCGGCGGCGTTGCGCGTCTTGAGAGGAAGGATGTCATCCACCTGAGAACGGAACGGCGCATCCGCCTGTGCGACCACACGGTAAGTACGGCCAAATCGGTTGAAGTCATTGACATAGAGGGACCCCAGGTTCACTTGCAGTGTCTGAAACACGTCGTTGAGCTTCACGCCCTGGCGCTTGACCTTGAGGCGATCCACTTCGACATCCAATTGAGGAACGTTGATCTGGTAGCTCGAGAACACGCCCGCGAGCGACGGGTCCTGCCAGGCCTTGCCGAGCGCATCCTGCACGGCGGCATACAGTGCTTCAGCGCCACGGTTCTGCCGGTCTTCCACGTTGAGTTTGAATCCGCCCAGTGTGCCGAGACCGATCACCGGCGGCGGTGGGAAGACCGCGATGAATGCGTCCTGGATGCCCGCGAACTTCTGATTGAGCGCACCGGCAATTGCGCCGGCGGTGAGTCCTTTGCGCTCGTCGAAATCCTTGAGCGGGAAGAACACCAGCGCCGCACTGGACTGCGATGCGAAGCCGTTCGCCGAGACACCGGCGAACTGCACGGAATCGAGCACGCCTGGTTCCTGCTTGGCGATCTCACCCATGCGCCGCACCACTTCGTTCGTGCGATCGATGGACGCCGCGGGCGGCAACTGCACGATGCCAACCAGGTACAGCTTGTCCTGCTGCGGAATGAAGCCCGCCGGCGTCTTGTAGAAGCCGAACACCGTGAGCCCCACGAGGCCGGCGTAGACCGCAATCGCGATCGGTGCGCGCCGGACCGCCTTTGCAGCTCCATTGGAATACGCGTCACTGGCGCGCGTGAACAGCCGGTTGAAGCGCGCGAAGAAGCGGCCGAACACCTTGTCGATACCGCGTGTCAGTGCGTCTGGCTTCGCGCCGTGCGGCTTGAGCAGCAACGCGGCCAGCGCCGGCGAGAGCGTCAGCGAATTGAACGCGGAGATCACGGTGGAGATCGCGATGGTCAGCGCGAACTGGCGATAGAACTCGCCCGTGAGGCCTTCGACGAATGCCACCGGAATGAAGACCGCGCACAACACCAGCGTGATGGCGATGATCGGGCGACTCACCTCGCTCATGGCCTTCTTGGTGGCTTCGAGTGGCCGCAGCCCGTTCGCGATGTGCCGCTCGACGTTTTCCACGACGACGATGGAGTCGTCGACCACGATGCCGATGGCCAGCACCAGGCCGAACAGCGAGAGTGTGTTGATCGAGAAGCCGAGCGCGTGGAGCACCGCGAAGGTGCCGATCACCGAGACCGGAACCGCGACCAGCGGAATGATCGAGGCTCTCCAGGTCTGCAGGAACAGGATGACCACGAGCACCACCAGCAGCACCGCTTCGAGCAAAGTCTCGACCACGGCATCGATGGACTGCCGCACGAACTGCGTCGGGTCGTAGATGATCTTGTAGTCCATGCCCTGCGGGAAACTCTTCTTCAGAGTCTCCATGTCGGCACGCACCTTGTTGGAAAGTTCGAGCGCGTTCGAGCCCGGCGCCTGGTAGACAGGGATGGCGACCGCATTTTCATTGCCGAGCAGCGACTGCGTGGCGTAGGTGGCCGCGCCGAGTTCCAGGCGCGCGATATCGCGCAGCCGCACGACCTCGCCGTTCTGGCCGGTCTTGACCACAACGTCGCCGAACTCCTCCTCGTTTTCGAGACGGCCCTGGGTGTTCAGCGCCAGCTGGAACTCGGAACCCGCGGCCGGAGGCGCACCGATCTGGCCTGCGGCCACCTGAAGGTTCTGCTCGCGGATCGCGCTCACGACGTCGCCGGTAGTGAGGTCGCGCGCAGACATCTTCTGCGGGTCGAGCCACACGCGCATGGCGTAGTCGCCAGCGCCGAATACGCGCACGTCGCCGACGCCGTTGAGGCGCGCGAGGGTGTCACGCACGTTCAGCGTGGCGTAGTTGCGAAGGTACAGGGAGTCATAGCGTCCATCGGGGGAGGTCAGGTGCACCACCATCAGGAACGCGGGTGAACTCTTCAGCGTGGAAACGCCGATGGCGCGCACCTCTTCGGGAAGACGGGGCAGGGCCTGCGCCACGCGGTTCTGCACCTGAACCTGGGCGCGGTCGATATCCGTGCCGATGCGGAAGGTGATGGTCAGCGCCAGCGAGCCGTCGATGGTCGCCTGCGATGACATGTAGAGCATGTTCTCGACGCCGACGATTTCCTGTTCCAGCGGTGCGGCCACCGTCTCGGAGATCACTTTCGGATTGGCACCGGGATAGGCCGCGCGCACGACGACGGACGGCGGCACCACTTCCGGGTATTCACTGATGGGAAGCTTGAACAGCGAGATGGCGCCCGCGATCAGGATAAAGGCCGACAGGACCGATGCGAACACCGGCCTGTCGATAAAGTAGCTGCTGAACTTCATGGCAACACTCGCTAATTAATTGGTGCTTGGCACCGTTTACGGGTGGTCAGAGAATGGGGACAGGCACCGATTTCGAGGCGAAATCGGAGCCAGTCCCCGCCCCTTAGTTCTGGGCAACCATCGTGTGGTCGCCGCCGCGGCGCGGCTCGCCCATGGCGACGAGCTGCGGCGTCACGGGCATGCCGGGGCGCACCTGCTGCAGGCCCTTGACCACGATGACGTCGTTCTCTTTCAGACCCTCGCGCACCACGCGCAGGCCGTCGATGAGCGGACCGAGCTTCACCGGGGTGTACTCGATCTTGTTGTCCGCGCCGACTCGCAGCACGAACTTCACGCTCTGGTCGGTGCCGATGGCGCTGTCGTTGATGAGCAGCGCGTCGTACTTGCCGCTGCCGATGAGCTTCACGCGCGCGAACATGCCGGGGGTGAAACGCCGGTCGGCGTTCTTGAACAGTCCGCGCGCGTGAATGGTGCCCGTCGC
>Ga0190271_10001667_pt1 | contig 12883 bp, 12 predicted proteins | sample Popmic356T_FD_133747 | JGI IMG/M metagenome (GOLD analysis project Ga0190271, IMG submission 133747) | Populus adjacent soil microbial communities from riparian zone of Weber River, Utah, USA - 356 T | ecosystem: Environmental > Terrestrial > Soil > Riparian zone | place: USA: Utah | collected...
AGGCGGGCCACCGCGGTGCCCAGCCCGCCCGTGTCGACGACCATCTGCCAGAGCGCGGGATGCGCCCGAGCGATGGCAAGGTCGTCGGGATCCATCGAGTGCACCCCGCGCACGACCGGTGCGACGAGCCCTTCGAGGACGGCATCGCCCATTCGTTCCCTCACCAGTGCACCGAAGCTCTCCGGAGCTTCGCTCGGGATCGGATAGGTGTCGAGTTCCGCGGCGCGGCGAGCGTGATCGCCGCCGATCAGTGAGACGACGTCCGCTGTCAGCGGGTCGGCAGGCACTCCGAGAAGGCTCGTCGCCGGAAGCGGGCTCGCGGAGCCGATCACAGGGTGCAGCCATGCCGTGAGAGGCGCCGGCGAGACCAGATCGTCGCCGAGGCCGAGTTCTTCGGCGAAGGCCGCCACCGCACCACCGCGGACCGCGAAACTCTCGGCACCCGCATCCAACGTGATTCCGGCGACTTCGTGTCGTGCAACCGTGCCACCGAGATGATCGGATGCTTCGTGCACAACAACGCTCGCACCGCCGAGGGCGAGGCGGCGCGCAGTGACGAGCCCTGCGATTCCGCCGCCGACGACGTCGAAGTCAGGCATGGGTGTGGACGAACTCCACGATCCGCGTCAGCACGTCGGGGTCGGTGTCCGGCGGCACTCCGTGCCCGAGGTTCAGCACGTGCGCAGGAGCGGCGAGACCGCGGGCGAGCACATCCCGGACGTGAGCTTCGATCACGGGCCACGGCGCAGTGAGCAGCGCGGGGTCGATGTTTCCCTGCAGGGGAACGCTGTCACCGAGTCTCCGTGACGCTTCGTCGAGGGGAAGACGCCAGTCGACTCCCATCACATCGGCGCCGATACCGTGCATCGCGCCGAGCAACTCACCTGTGCCGATGCCGAAGTGGACCATCGGCACGCCGAGAGCTTTCGCCGGTGCGATCGCCGCGGCAGAGTGGCGTGCGACGTGCTCGGTGTAGTCGGCAAGGCTGAGTGATCCCGCCCACGAGTCGAAGAGTTGTCCGGCCGAGGCTCCGGCCTCGATCTGTGCCGCAAGAAACGCACCGGTGATCTCCGAGCACCAGCCGAGAAGTGCCGCCCACGTCTCAGGGTCCGAGTGCATCAGCGCGCGGGTGCGCAGCTGCTCCTTGGATGGCCCACCCTCGACGAGATACGAGGCCAGAGTGTAGGGCGCGCCGGCGAACCCGATGAGCGGGGTCGTGCCGAGTTGCGCGACCGTCATCGCGACGGCTTCGCGCACGGGTGCCAGCGCTCCAGGATCCAGTGGGGGGAGGGCGGCAACGTCGGCTGCCGTGCGCACCGGAGTTGCCAAGACAGGCCCGCGCCCCGCGACGATGGTGACATCGACCCCGGCGAGTCGCACCGGAATGACGATGTCGCTGAAGAAGATCGCCGCATCGACGCCGTGTCGACGCACGGGCTGAAGAGTGATCTCGCTCGCGAGTTCAGGCGTGAGGCACGCATCGAGCATGTCGGTGCCGACACGCAGATCGCGGTACTCGGGCAGCGAACGTCCCGCCTGACGCATGAACCAGATCGGCGTGTTTTCGGGCCGATCGCCGCGGTAAGCACGAATGAGGGCCGAGTCCGTGTGGCGATTGGTGACGGCAGTGGGCGAGGTAGGGGAAGACACCCCTTAAGATTAGGCATGTGTTGCTGTGCCTGACCGCGAACCATCGAATCGCCAGCCTTGAGTTGCTGGAGCGATTGAGCGTTGGCGCGCCGGCCGCAACGAAGGCACTGGTAGAGAACGAGAACTTCGTCACGGGTGCCGTCGTGCTCGCCACCTGCAACCGCTTCGAGGCCTACCTCGACATCGACGAGCCTCTGACGGCCGCTGCAGCGGTCGCCGTCGAGTCCGTACTCGAGTCGATGGCCACAGCGAGCCAGGTCTCGGTCTCTGAACTGCGCGACTCGATCGCCGTCCACGAAGGCCCCGCCGTTGCCGCGCACCTTTTCGCCGTCACGAGCGGGCTCGAGTCGGTCGTCGTCGGAGAAGAAGAGATCTCGGGTCAGGTCAGCCGCGCGCTCGATGCCGCTCGCGTTGACGGAACCACCAGCGGCGATCTCGAGCGTCTGTTCCAGAAGGCCACGCACACCAGCCGTGGCGTGCGCAACCGCACCGCTTTGCACGGTGCGCACCGCTCGCTCGTACGGCTCGCGCTCGATCTCGCCTCCAGCCGCGTCACGGACTGGGCGGCCGCCCGAGTGCTGATCGTCGGTACCGGCCGCTACGCATCGACCGCCGTCGGCGCTCTTCGTGCACACGGGGCGCGCGACATCCAGGTGTATTCGCCTTCGGGGCGTGCAGCAGCCTTCGCCGCGTCGCGCGGTGTCGGTGTCGCACCAGACTTCGCGGTGGCCGCCGAATTTGCGGACGTCATTGTCACGTGCACGACGGATGCTGTGCTCCACGCTGACTCCTTCACGCCCGGGCATCGCGTCCTCGTGATCGATCTCGGGCTGCCACGCAACGTCGCTCCTGACGTCTCCGGCGTTGCGGGTGTTGAACTTCTCGACCTCGAGACGATCCGCTTGCACGCGTCGCTGGACGAGTTTCAGGCACCCGAACACGCACGCGCACTCGTAGGCACCGCAGCATCCGAATTCTCTGCCGACCTCGCCGCCGGCCCTGCGATCACCGCGCTCCGCGGTGAGGCGCATGCGGTCCTCGAGGCGGAGATCGCCCGTGCCCGCGCGCGCGGCGCAGACGACGCCACCGAGGCTGCGCTGCGCCACCTCGCGGGCGTTCTGCTCCATGGCCCGTCGGTGCGAATCCGCGGGCTCGCCGCGGAAGGCCGCATCGCCGAGGTCGTCGCGGCGATGGAGCTCTTGCACGGCGTGCGCGTCGAGCCCGCAGCGGCCACCGACGACGACATCGCGCACTCCGCCTGAGTCACCGCTCTTCGGCCTGCCCCGCACGACGCAGGACCGGCGATGACACCCGGTATCCGCCGCATAATGGTCAGATGGATGCTCCGTCGCAGACGCCCGAGCGGTCCGACGAGCTCGCTGACCTGAGGCGCAGAGCGTACGGTCCCGACGCGGACATCCACGATGACCGTGCCGCGGTGGCTCGACTCCACGAGCTCGAAGCGCGCGAGCGCGACCAATCGCAATCTGCTCCGCAGTCTCAGTCCCCGCTGCCGCAACAGGCGGAGCGCAGCGCCACGCCGAGTCCGGCGACGGCCACGGAGTCGCCACCCGATCACCCGGCTACGCCGACATCCGAACCCGTGGTGGCCCCTCCTTCGCAGCCGTGGTGGCGGCGCGCCCCGGTGTGGGCGATTGCGGCGGCCACAGCGGCGATCGGTCTCGTGCTCGGGGCGGCGGGCGCAGCATCCGTACTTTCTCCCGATGCGGCCGACTACACCCTGCGTCCACTGTCCACGCAGGGCGACCGGGGCGCGGACTGGAACAGCGTTGTGGGGTCCTGGGGGATGGACCCCGGTTCCGAGGTGCCGTACGAGGCATTCGGCGGCGTGGATGTGTGGACCATCACCGACGAGCGCGGTTCACGGTGCATCATGTTGACGCAACTTGGTGACCCGATGTGGAGCCAGTGCGCGCCCACCGGGCTCGACACGATCCTCGACTACACGGTCTTTCCGGGCGAGACGGCGCTCGAGACGCCGTTGCCCGTGGGCACGGTGGTCCGATTCGTCGCGAAGGATGACGTCATCGAGGTGTGGGTGGCAGTCCCCGACGAATCCGAGGCGTCTTCCTAGCCGCCGGTCAGCCTCGCTGAACCTCGTCCAGTGTTTCGAGTCCCAGTTGCCTGTATTCGGGGTTGTCGTCGCTCTGCTCGATCAGCAAGAGGCCGACCGCAGCCGCCCATGCGCGAGCGCGCACCCACGTCGCCGCGTCGTAACGTCCGCTGGTTGCGGCGCGGAAGTCCGCGCGGGCAGCGCTGTCGAACGCAAGCCACGCAACGCCGAGGTCGTAGGCGGGGTCGCCGCCGGTCACGTCACCGAAGTCGATGATCCCCACAAGCGCGTCGCCTCGCGCGATGAGATTGCCGGGGTGGAGGTCGCCGTGCAGCCAGACGGGCGGCGCCGACCACGGATCGACCGCGAGTGCGGCCCTCCACGCGTGCTGCGCGCTGTCGAGAAGTGCGGGGCGGATGCTGCCGCTTTCGCGCACCGCCCCGAATCGTTGCTCGACGATCACAGCTCGCTTCGCGAGCGGAACACCACGAACGGGGTTCAGCGGGAAGTCGGGGTCCGCCGGCACATGCAGAGCCCCGAGTGCGGCGGCGAGGATGGGTGCCCAGGCCCCGCGCTTCGACCGGGGCACGTCCAGTCCGACCTCGCCGGCGATCCACGGCACGACCGACCACGGCCACGGATAGTCGGCGACACGACCACCGGTGTACACGGGCCGTGGCACGCGAACCCCGACCGCTTCGATCGAGGTCGCGACGCGGGGGAGGACGAGGGCCTCGTGGCCGATCAGGCGCGCGGCCATCGCTCTTCGCGGTATTCGCACGGCAAGGTCGGCGCCGAGGCGCCAGACTTCGCAGTCCCAGCCTTCGGCGACTTTCGCGAGCGGGAGGTGCGAAGACTCGGCCAGGTCACTCGTGGCGAGCAGAGCGCGAACGACTTGCTCGTCGATCAGTATCTCGGCGGCGGGTTTGTCAGGCACGCCTCGACGATAGCCGCGCCAGTTTGTTTGAAGACAAAACCACTTGTGTATGTGTTGTTTTATGTTGTAGTGTGTGGGAAATCCCAACGAAGGGCCTGAAGTGTACGCAACGGAGCGCCAAGAGCTCATCGAACGACAACTCGCCACCGCAGGGCGCGTGAGCGTCGTCGAGCTTGCACGCTCCTTCGACGTCACCACCGAAACGGTGCGCCGCGATCTCGATCAGCTCGAACACTCCGGCGCGCTGCGCCGGGTCCACGGCGGTGCGGTTCCTCTCGAACGCGGAAGCACGATCGAAGCGTCGCTGCCGGAACGTCGTCTGCGTCGGAGCGACGCGAAGTCCGCCATCGCCCGTCGTGCGCTGGATGCTCTCGGCGAAGGGTTCAGAGGATCGGTCTTCCTCGACGCCGGCACCACCACCGCGGCGATCGCCGCACAGCTGTCGCCGCGTTTGGCGGGAGCATCCATCGACGTCGTCACCCACGCGCTGCCGCTGGCGGCCCTCCTTGCCGAAGCGGAGCAGACCTCGCTCACCCTGATCGGCGGGCGGGTGCGCGGAATCACGGCAGCGGCCGTCGGTTCTGACACGGTGCGCACGATCGGGACGCTGCGCCCCGACATCGCCTTCATCGGAACCAACGGGGTCTCAGCGGACTTCGGCCTCAGTACGCCGGACCCTGACGAGGCTGCCGTGAAATCGGCCATCGTCCGCGCCGCGCGTCGGGTGGTCGTCGTCGCCGATAGCGAGAAGCTCGGCAGCGAGCGGCTCGTCTCGTTCGCCGCTCTTGCCGACATCGATGTTCTCGTCACGGATGCGGCCCCCGACGCTGAGCTCAGCCAGGCCCTGGCCGACGCCGACGTGGAGGTCTGGCTCGCATGATCATCACCCTGACCGCAAACCCGTCCCTGGACCGCACGATCACTCTGGAGGGGGCACTCCTGCCGGGCGAGGTCCAGGCAGCGGCTTCAGAGCGGGAGGATGCCGGCGGCAAAGGCATCAACGTGACCCGGGTCGTTTCGGCCGCCGGCGTCGCCTCTCGCGCCGTGCTCCCGCTCGCCGTCGATGACCCCTTCGACACCGCGTTGCGCGTTGCCCGAGTCGACGCCGTCCGCATTCCGATCTCCGGTCGCGCCCGCTCGAACGCCACGATCGCCGACCCCGCGGGTGTCACCACCAAGCTCAATCTGCCCGGTGCAACCCTCACCGAGGCCGAAGCATCCGCCATCATCGACGCTGTCGTCCGCGAGAGCGTCGGCGCCCACTGGTTGGTGCTGGCGGGTTCGCTGCCCCCGGGTGCCGGCGATGACTTCTACGTGCGCGTGATCGACGCGGTGCGCGCAGCGCAGGGAACGGATGCTCCGCTCATCGCCGTCGATACCTCCGGTGCCGCGCTGACTTCGGTCGTCGAGGCCGGTAATCCTGACCTCATCAAGCCGAACGACGAGGAGCTCGCCGATCTCGTCGGAACGCCGATCGACAGTACCGAGGACGGCCTCGCTGCGCGAGTGCTCGAGGCTGCCCGAGCGCTTGTCCCATCTCGCGTGGGGGCTGCGCTCGTCACGCTCGGCGCACACGGCGCGGTGCTCGTCACTACCGAAGGTGCGTGGGCCGCCACACCCCCGAAGATCCGGGTGCAGAGCACCGTCGGCGCCGGCGACAGCTCGCTCGCCGGCTATCTGCTCGCCGAGTCGGAGGGGGCCGACCCCGCCGAGCGCCTGCGCCGATCGATTCGCTACGGGGCGGCTGCGGCATCGCTGCCCGGTACGCAAGCGCCCGCTCCTGCGGATCTGCCCGCCGGCGACGTCACCGTCACCCGGCTCGAATAGTTCACCACCAGACAAAGCCCATCCACCACTCACCCCGCAGTACCGACCACTGGAGGTCACCGTGTCCGACACCATCACCCCAGCCCTCGTCAGCCTTGACGTCGGGCTCGGCGCAGACAAGAGCGCCGTGATCCGTGCCCTCGCAGAACGCGTCGTCGCGCAGGGCCGCGCCACTGACGCCGAAGCGCTTTACGCCGATGCCTGGGCGCGCGAGCAGAAGGATGAGACCGGCCTGCCCGGTGGCATCGCGATTCCGCACGCCAAGAGCGCTGCCGTCACCGAGGCTTCGCTCGCCTTCGCTCGGCTCAGCCCGGGCGTCGACTTCGGTGCCGACGATGGTCCCGCCGACCTGGTCTTCTTGATCGCCGCACCCGCGGGTGCCGCTGAGGCACACCTGGCTGTGCTGTCGAAGCTTGCTCGCAGCCTCATGCAGGACGACTTCACGAGCGGTCTGCGCGCCGCGACGACGAACGAAGAGGTGGTCGCCATCGTGCAGAACGCGATCGGCGAAGGGGATGCCTCGGCAGCCCCCGCAGTAACTGCAGCAGCCGCCGCGCCGGTTGCCGCAGCCGCGCCTGTGGCCGTCGCATCCGGCCTCTCCGTAGAGGGACGACCCGCCCGGATCGTCGCGGTCACCTCATGTGCGACCGGCATCGCACACACCTTCATGGCGGCCGACGCGCTGACGGCCGCGGGCAAGAAGGACGGTGTCGACCTGGTCGTCGAGCCGCAGGGTTCCAGCGGCTACCAGGCGATCGACCAGTCGATCATCGACAATGCCGACGCGGTCATCTTCGCGACCGACGTCGACGTGCGCGGACTCGAGCGCTTTGCCGGCAAGCCGGTCGTTCGGTCGGGTGTCAAGCGCGGGATCGAAGCGCCCAGTGTGCTGATCGCCGACGCCGTGGCCGCCGCCAATAACCCGAACGCCAACCGCGTGCAGGCGGGCACGGGTGCAGTATCGACCACGTCCAGCACCGAGAATCTCTCGTGGGGCGCGCGCATCCAGCGCATCCTGCTCACCGGTGTCAGCTACATGATTCCGTTCGTCGCCGGCGGTGGTCTGCTGATCGCGCTCGGCTTCCTCTTCTTCGGCGACAACTACGAAGCGACCGGGAACGCCACCGCTGTGGTGGTGCAGTACTCATTGTGGGACCTGCCGCCCGAAGGCCTCGGGCTGTACCTCGGCTCGGTGTTCTTCACCATTGGAGTCACCTCGATGGGCTTCCTGGTATCGGCACTCGCCGGCTACATCGCCTTCGCAATCGCCGACCGGCCGGGTATCGCACCAGGATTCGTCGCCGGCGCTGTGGCGGTGCTCATGAATGCGGGCTTCATCGGCGGCATCGTCGGCGGTCTGCTCGCCGGATTCATCGCGTGGTGGGTCGGATCGTGGAGCGTTCCGCGCTGGTTGCGCGGTCTGATGCCCGTGGTGATCATTCCGCTGCTTGCCTCGATCGTCGCGTCGGGCCTCCTGATCCTCTTCCTCGGTCGGCCGATCGCGTCGCTGATGGAAGCGATGAGCGTCTGGCTGAACGACCTGGCCGGCACTTCCGGAATCGTCGTCGTCGGTGTGGTCCTCGGACTCATGATGTGCTTCGACCTGGGTGGGCCTGTCAATAAGGTCGCTTACGCCTTCGCGGTTGCCGGTCTCGCCTCAGCCACCGCAGAGAACCCCACACCGTACTTGATCATGGCCGCCGTCATGGCCGCCGGAATGGTTCCGCCTCTGGCCATGGCTCTGGCATCCACTGTTCTCCGCCCGAAGGTATTCACCCCTGTCGAGCGCGAGAACGGCAAGGCCGCCTGGCTGCTGGGCGCCGCGTTCATCAGTGAGGGTGCCATCCCGTTCGCCGCCGCCGATCCGCTGCGTGTGATCCCCGCCTCGCTCGTCGGTGGTGCCGTCACCGGTGGCCTGAGCATGGCGTTCGCGGTGCAGTCGCTTGCGCCGCACGGCGGAGTGTTCGTGCTTTTCGCGATCAACCCGTGGTGGGGGTTCCTTCTCGCGATCCTGGCCGGTACCGTCGTGACAGCGCTCATTGTCGTCGCCCTCAAGACCTGGGTCGGCCGCAAAGAGCTCGAAGAGGCCGAAGCGCCGATGATGGCCGTCGCGGTCTGACCGTCGCCAGGCAGAGATCCGATAGATACGTCCGACGAGGGGAAGACCATGGCAGAACGCCAAGCCACCATCGCCAGCAGTTCAGGGTTGCACGCACGACCGGCCAAGCTGTTCGTGCAGGCAGTCAAAGAGCAGAGTGTGCCCGTGACCATCGCGGTCGAAGGCGGGCCCGACCTCAACGCCGGCAGCATCCTGTCGCTGATGGGACTCGGTGCATCGAACGGGACCGTCGTCACTCTCAAGGCTGAGGGCGAAGGAGCCGACGAGGCGCTCGACGCGTTGGTCACGCTGCTGGAGACGGATCTCGACGCCGAGTAGCTCTCGCGCTCACGATCAAACGACGGATGCCGCGGCCCGAAGCCGGCGCGGCATCCGTCGTTTCGTATTCTCGAGCCGCATGTCAGAGGTCGATCGACTGGGTCGGCTCGAGCTCGAAGAACTCCCCGCCACCCTGCTCGGTGGCCCACTTCAATCGGGCTCGTCCCATATCGCGCCCCACGACAGCGAGGGTCATGTCGTGCGTGCCGAACGCACGCCGGGGCCCTACGGCCAGAACGAAGTCCATCGCTTCGCCGATCTTGAGCCACGGTGCGCCGATGGGAGCCGCCAAGAGCTCAACCTTGACGCCCTTGGGCACCGCGTACGAGTCGCCGGGGTAGTACAGCGTGTCGTTCACGAGCACGCCGACGTTGTCGACGACGGGGATCGACTCGTGAATGATCGCGTGAGTGCCGCCATAGAACTTCATCACGAAGGGGTCGATCGTGAGGGTGTCTCCGGGATTCACGACGATGATGTCGTAGCCCGCAGCCGCGTCGGCGACTCCCGGAGGCCCATAGATCGGCACGCCCGGCGCTGCCTTGCGGATGCGGTCGAGTTGGTCCGGAGCCCAGTGATCCGCGTGCTCGTGCGTGATGACGACCGCGATGGTCTTGCTGAGGTTCTCGATCGGGAGCGTGAAAGAACCCGGGTCGATGATCAGGGTGCTGCCGTCGATGTCGACGCGCAGAGTGGCGTGCTCAAACTTGGTTACTCGCATGAGCAAAGTCAACGGTGTCAGAAGGCGTTCGGCAAGCGATCGCGCAGAGTGGCGCTCGATTTGTTGACGGTGCCCCGGCCATGGCATAATCGAACGGTTGTCGCAACGGCCCCATCGTATAGCGGCCTAGTACGCCGCCCTCTCACGGCGGTAACGCGGGTTCGAATCCCGCTGGGGTCACCACTCAAAAATCCTCCGGTTCACCGGGGGATTTTTGCTTTGTAGGAGCGACCATCAGCGGGACGTACCTGTCTCTCAGGGAGACGAGCACGTTAGCGACTGGATCGCCGCCTGCTCGGGCATTCCTGGTCCGGCAATGACGACTACTCGTGTTGGGACACCGGATTCCACCGGTCCTACGTTCTGCTGATGATGTGCGATCGGCTCGGTGGATTGTGCGGGGTCGAAGAGCGCCACCGACGCGAGGGTATCTTGGCAAGCCGCGACCGGCACGACGTCCCAGATCCAGCACCCCGGTTGGCACTCGGGTGCGGCATATGCGGGGTCGTCCGTGACGAAGGACGACTGAAACTCGATCTGCGCCGTGCTCGCTGGCGCGGCCTCGGAGGTGACTTCGGCCGTCGGATCGGAGATCGCCGAGAGTTGTGTGGCCGCCATGACCACGAGTCCGATGACAACGACCCCCACCGTCGACCACGCGATTCGGCGCGCCCAGTCAGGTCGTCGGCGGTTAGGCAGCGCATTCGGCAATCGCGTTGCCGGAGGCGCCTTCGACGTCGGAGTGAAGCCTGCGGCATCAGTCCATGCGATGAATTCGTCCAGTCGCATGGTTACGCGGGGTGGGGGAGTGCGTGACGACGGTGAACTCGGAGGAGGCGCTGAGGGAGCCTCCTGCGCCTCAGTTGGTTTTCCCGCGGGTGCATCAACTGGCACAGTCGGGTTGCGGATTGCGTCTGTCGTGTAGCGGATGAGAATGTCGCGCGCCTCACGAACGCGGTCGAACTCGCGCGCCAGCCGTTCTCTCGCGGACACGTCCGCATCGGGACTCCGGTCGGGATGCGTGTCGCGCGCCCGTCGGCGGAACGCCTCACGGATCTCGTCAGCTGTGGCAGTAGCTGTGATCCCCAGCGCCTTACGAGCTTCATCCAGAGTCATGAAATCGCCAGAAGGTACGACTTGTACTCGCTTACCAAACGCTCGTTTCGTGCACGCTCAGCCTTCGACCCGAGAGCCTCAAAAGCGTTGCGCGTGAGGCGTTGACGTCGCACGCGATGTATCCCGAGAAGGACAACTGTGGCGAAGAGACATAGGGCGGCGAGTAACAGGAGGTACGGCGGGAAACCAAATGCCGCGGCGACCGCTGCCGCGATGATGGCCACAAGTGCGGTGCCGCCGGCAGCGTGCAGCCAGTGCTGGATCGAGCGGTAAAGAGCAACGCTCGAAGCCTTCCACTGATCGTTCGGCAACCAGAACTGCCAGTTCTTCGGAGCCGGCTTGAGTCCGGGTTTCGGAGTCCAACCGGTCGGAGGCACCCAAAAGGCATTGCCCGTGATCCAAAAGCCGTTTGGCGAAGGCCAGCCGGGTGGAACGTGAAAGTCGGCCGCTACGCCGACCGCTGTCGCCCTACGTGCGAATATCCCCAATACCTGATCCTCTGTCCCCACGGAGAGCTATTCGTTCAGACTCTATCGAGATCGCCCTTCGCCGGGTGTAGGACGTTCTCTGGGACGGTCGGCACGGAAGATCAAGCCGAGCCCTCCGGTGAACTCCCCGCCGTGGACGCCGGCCGAACCGCCGACAAGTTCGAATCCCAAGCTCTCATGCAGCGCGATCGACACCGTGTTCTGTGCATTGACGAAGTACCACGCGACGTCGGCGCGCTTCCAGATCCAGTCGAGGCGTGCCCGGGTGAGTGCGAGCCCCACGCCGCGACGGCGCTCGGCAGGATCCACGGTGACCCCGGCAAGGTAGTGTCCGCGCCCCGCGGGGCCATCCGATCGCGGCAGGTAATGAATCGCGGCCCAGCCCCCTACTCGGTCGTCACATTCGGCGACGAGGGTGTGCCGTGCCGGATCGGCGATCAGACGCACGAGGTCGACCTCGGAGCGGCCGGACGCGATCTGGATCTCGTTCACCCGCTGGGCATCGAGCGGGCTCGCGTCGCGGAGCACCAGGCGCTCCATCCGAGCCCGATGCGGCGCATCCGACCACTCCGCGAATCCTGAGCCCACGCGCGGACTCTACCAACCTCCTCCGCGACGCTCGCCTAGCCTGAAGGCATGCCGATCCGATCCGTCGCCGACGAAGCGTCCTGCCCGTGCGGCAGCAGCGAACGATTCGACGGATGCTGCGCCCCCGCCCTCGCCGGAACCCCGCCGCCGACGGCTGAGGGTCTGATGCGCTCCCGCTACACGGCGTTCGCGGTCGGCGACGCGAAGTACCTGGCAGGTTCCTGGCATCCCGGAACCAGACCCGATTCCCTCCAAACAGACGACGATCTCTCCTGGACAGGTCTGGAGATTCTCGACACGGAGCGGGGTCGGCCGGGCGACACGCGAGGTGTCGTCGAATTCCGCGCACACTTCCGGCAGGGTCACGGGCGCGACGCCGAGAACGGGGTCCTCCACGAACGCAGCAGGTTCGTCTTCCAGAGCGGCCGCTGGTGGTACCTCGACGGCGTTCTCAGCTGATGGTTTCGTCGTGGCGAGATGCCTTCCGTCGCCTGTGGGCGGCCTCGGCGATCAGCTCGTTCGGCACAGCGCTCACCGCGGTCGCGCTTCCCGTGCTGGTGGTCCAGGTGCTCGACGCCTCGCCGGTGCAAGTCGGGATAGTCGGCGCCGCGCAATTCGTGCCGTATGCCGTCCTGGGGCTGATCGCCGGCGTCTATGTCGATCGCTGGCGCCGTAAACGCGTGCTCGTCTGGGCCAGCGCGGGCCGCGCGATCGCACTGTGCCTCATCCCGGTTCTCTGGATTCTCGGCGCGCTCGAGATCTGGGTGCTGGTGATCTTGCTGCTCATCTTCGGGTCTCTGCAGGTGTTCGCTTTCGCCGCATCTCAATCCCTGCTTCCGCGAGTGGTGCCCCGCGAACACCTTCTCGTTGCGAACACACGGATTGATCAGACGGATGCGGCGGCCCAGACCGCCGGCCCCGCACTCGGCGGTGGCCTGGTCGGGCTGCTCGGTGCGCCGCTCGCGATCCTCGTCGACGCGGTGTCGTACGTCGTCGAGGCCGTGCTGGTCTCGACCATGCGTGTCGACGAGCCGCCACCGGGGGA
>Ga0190271_10001668_pt1 | contig 12882 bp, 11 predicted proteins | sample Popmic356T_FD_133747 | JGI IMG/M metagenome (GOLD analysis project Ga0190271, IMG submission 133747) | Populus adjacent soil microbial communities from riparian zone of Weber River, Utah, USA - 356 T | ecosystem: Environmental > Terrestrial > Soil > Riparian zone | place: USA: Utah | collected...
CCGGGAGGGAGGAAGCGGCGCCCCGGCCCGTCGGGCCTACGGCGCCGTGTAGCCGCCGTCCACGCTCATCGCCGTACCGGTGACGAACGAGGCTTTGTCGGAGAGAAGCCAGACGCAGGCCGAGGCGATCTCCTCGGGCTGCGCAAAGCGGCCGATCGGGTGGTTCGCGCGCGCGGCCGCGATCAGCACCTCGTCGTTGCCGAGCGCGTCCTCGAACAGGTCCTTGTCGACCATCGGCGTGCGCACGTAGGAGGGGCACATGCTGTTCACGCGCACACCCTGCTCCGCGTACTCGAGTGCCGCCGACTTGGTCAGGCCCACCACGCCGTGCTTGGCGGCCACGTAACCGGCGGCGGCCGGCCAGCCGATCAGCCCCGCGGCCGAGGCCATGTTCACGATCGAGCCGCCGCCGTTCTCTGCCATCTTGCGCAGCTCGTGCTTGGTGCAGAGGAAGACGCCGTTCAGGTCCACGTCGAGGATGCGCTTCCAGTCCTCGAGCGCCGTGTCGCCGACGTTGCCGAGCGAGCCGAGGATGCCCGCGCAGTTGAATGCGCCGTCGAGCCCGCCGAGCTCCTCGACCGCTCGCCCGACGACCGCCTCGACCTGGGCCTCGTCGGTCACGTCGCAGTGGGCGTAGACGGCGGAGCCGCCGGCGCCGCGGAGCTCGTCCGCAACGGCCTCGCCCTGCTCGTCGTTCACGTCGCAGAGCAGGAGCCGAGCCCCCTCTAGCTGGGCCTCGATCGCCGTAGCGCGCCCGATGCCGCTGGCGGCGCCGGTGATCAGCACCGCCTTGTCGTCCAGGATGCCCATGGTCCGCTCTCCTCTGTCAGGCCGGTGCGCTGCTCGTCATGCGCGCTCGCAGCGGCTTCTTGTCGATCTTTCCCGTCGAGGTCTTGGGCAGCTCCGGGAGGAGCTCCCAGCTCGACGGCACCTTGAACGCAGCGAGGCGCGCGCGGCAGTGCTCCTCGAGCTCGGCGAGCTCGGTGCCCTCGGCGAGCGCCACCACGGCGTGCACCTCCTCGCCGCGGACCTCGTCGGGCCTGCCGATCACGGCCGCCTCCTTCACGCCGGCGTGCTCGAGCAGCACGTCCTCGATCTCGCGCGGGTAGATGTTCTCGCCGCCGCGGATGATCATGTCCTTCTTCCGGTCGACCAGGAAGAAGAAGCCGTCGTCGTCGCGGTAGCCGACGTCGCCGGTGTGGAACCAGCCCTCGCGAAGCGCCTCGGCGTTCGCGTCCGGGCGGTTGTAGTACCCCTGCATCACGTTCGGCCCGCGGATGCACACCTCGCCCGGAGTGCCGTCCGGAAGCGGGCTGCCGTCCTCGCCGAGCACGGTGACGTGCTGGCCGCGCGTGGGCAATCCGATCGAGCCGATCTTGCGCGGCCCGACGAACGGGTTGATCGTCGAGCAGCAGGTGCCCTCGGTCAGCCCGTAGCCCTCCATGACGCGCACCCCGAACTTCTCCTCGAAGCGGCGGAACAGGGCGGGCGAGAGCGGCGCGGCGCCGCAGATCACGAAGCGCAGCGTGTTGATCTCGGCCTCGTCCGCGCCCGGGGCGTGCAGCAGGGCGGCGAGCATCGTCGGCACGGCGGAGAAGGTCACCGGCTCGAAGCGCTCGACCTCGCCCCAGAACTGCGATGCCGAGAAGCGCTCCCACATCGCGACCTGGGCGCCGATGAAAAGCGGGATCACCGTCGTGACCACCTGCGCGTTGACGTGGAAGAGCGGCAGGACCATCCCCATCGTGTCGCCGCGCCCCACCGGCAGCGGCTCGCCGAGCTGCCACGCGTTCGCCAAGTGGTTGGCGTGCGAGAGCATCGCGCCCTTCGGCCGCCCGGTCGTCCCGGAGGTGTAAACGAGCGCCGCAAGCTGGCTGCCGTCGATCGGCTCCGGGTCGTCGACCGTCCCCGCTCGGCGCAGCGCCGCGACCGGGTCCTCGCCCTCGGCGATCACGATCTCGCGCAGCGCCGGCAGCTCGTCTCGCTGCCCCTCGAGCCCGGCCGCCGCCTCCGGCGTGCAGACGACGCAGATGGCGCCCGAGTCGGCCAGGATGCCCGCCGCCTCGTGCGACGTCAGCGCCGGGTTCACCGGGTTGAAAGTCGCGCCCAGCCAGATGATCCCCCACCACACCTCCAGGTAGTGCGGGCTGTTCGGGAGCACGACGCCGACGACGTCGCCGCGTCCGACCCCGAGCGCACGCAGGCCGGCGGCGACCTGGCTGGCGCGGTGGGCGAACTCGGCGTACGACCACTCCTGCTTAGCGTCACGGACGAAGCGCGTGTCGCCGAGCTCGCCCGCGCGCAGGCGAAGCAGCTCGGGCAGCGTCCTGGCCTCTGTCGAGAGCAGCCCGCTCATCGCCCGGGACCCTGTCACGCGCACGGCCGGGACGCCACGCCCGCGCGGCGCCTCATTGTGCAGCTCACAGGACGCGCTCAGCCGGTGCCCAGGAGGGTGAGCGAGAGGACGCCGCGGTCGCTCTCGTGGCCGCTCGCGAGGGCGAGCCCGATCCGCGCGCCCGCGACCTGACGGCGCCCCGCCTCGCCGCGCAGCTGCCAGGCGAGCTCGCAGAGCTGCGCGATCCCGGCCGCCCCGACGGCGTCGCCCTGCGCGAGCGCCCCGCCGCTCGTGTTCACCGGCAGCACCCCGCCGAGCGCGGTGAAGCCGCTGTCGACGAGCGCGGGCCCCTGGCCGTCCGGCGCGAACTGGAGCGCCTCGTAGGCCGGCAGCTCGCCCGCCGCCGTGGGGTGGTCGATCTCCGCGCAGTCGATGCTCTCGGGTCCGATCCCGGCCGCCTCGTAGGAGATGCGAGCGGCGCGGCCCGCGGCCGCGAGCGGGTCGGACCCGTTTTCGCGCACGAGCGTCGAGGCGAGCACGCGCGGGGCGCGCGCGCCGCCGCGCCGGCCGCGCTCGGTCGAGGACAGGACAACGGCCGCCGCGCCCTCCGAGGGGGCCGCGACCATCGCGCCGCGGAGCGGCCAGGCGAGCAGCTCGCCGTCGAGCACCTCGCGCGCCTCGACGGGCGTCGTCATGAGCGCCCGTGGGTTCGCGGCGCCGTGGGCGCGGTTCTTTGCCACGACGCGCGCGAGCTGCTCCTCGGTCGCGCCGGACGCACGCATGTAGTCGCCGGCCGCGGCCGCGAGCGCATCGATCCGGCGCCGCCGTCCGTCGTGGCCGCCCGGGTCCGCTAGCTCGCGACCCACGCACAGCACGAGGTCGTGCACGCCGCTTGCCACCGCGAGCCAGCCCAGATGGAAGGCGGCCGCGCCGGACACGCAGACCGGTGGCAGCGGGCGCCCGGAGCCGACGCCGAAGAGATGCGAGTCGCTCGCACCGGCCTGACCGTTGCCGCGCGCCAGCGTGAACGCGGGCACCTCGCGGAGCGCGACCCCGGCGTCGGCCAGCGCGGACATGATCGCCTCGCGGGCGAGCTCGTCGCCGCCTCGGCCAGTGCGCGCGAAGGAGGTGGCACCGACCCCGAGGACATGCACCCCGCGCACAGCGGACGACATTAGGTCGGTGCTGGAGGCGCCGCCACGGCGGCGCGCGCACCGTTGTGCGTTCCCCCAAAGGGGCCACCTGCGGGGGCGGGCTCTCCGGCGGCGGCTAGGCGGGGGCCGGCACCCTCCCCTGCAGATGCAGCGCCAGCAGCGACAGGCGCGCGCGCAGCTGAGCGTCCGGGTCGTGCATCACGGCGAGGCCGGTGAGCTCTTCGATCCGCGTGAGCCGGTAGCGGATCGTGTTCTCGTGCACGCCGAGGCAGTCGGCGCTGCGCCGGATGCTGCCCATGTTCTCGAAGAACGAGCAGAGCGTCGTGAGCAGGTCGGCCTTCGAGGCATCGCCCACGAGCTCTCCGAGCGTCTTCTCGGCGAAGCTCGTCACCAGGTCGCCGTCCGAGGTGGCGAGGAAGACACGCCCGGCTCCAAGCTCGTCGGCCGTGAACATCGTCGGGCCGCCCGCGGGCGTGAACCTGCGGATGCAGTCCACGACCTGGCGGGCCTCCTGATAGGCGAGCCGGTAGCCCTCGCGGTCATCGTGCACCGTCGAGATGCCGGCCACGATCTCCCCCCTCGGGTCGAGCAGGCGCCGCACCTCCGCGAACTGCTCGCGGTGCTCGGCCACGAACGTCGCGGGGTCAGCCCGGGCCGGCAGCTCCACGAGCGCGGCGACGACGTCCGAGAGCGCCGTGACGTGGACGCTCAGCTCTGGTGCCGCCTGGGCGAACACCTCGGCCAGTGCGCGGAAGTCCGGCACCTCGCCGTCACCGCCCGCGCGCGAGCCGGCCAGCATCACGACGCGCGGCACGTCGAGCCGCGTGCCGAGCCGCTCCGCGCGCCGGCGCACCACCGCCGGATCGGAGCAGCTGCTGATCAGCTCGCTGGCCAGCGACGAGCCGGCGTTCCAGTCGGCCTCGATCGCCTTGCGCTCCCCGCTCACGTGCAGCGCGATCAGGGTGGCCGCGCGGCGCATGGTCACGATGTCCCCGCCGAGGAAGCGGGTCTTGTGCTCCATCACCACGAGCCGGCCCCAGAGCTCGCTGCCGAGCAGCACCGGCGCGACCAGATGCCGGTGCAGCACGCCCGCCCCGGGCAGCGGGCCGACGACGAAGGCGCGATCGTCCTCGTGCGCGGCGAGCGCCTCGCTCACGGCGGGCCTGTTCGCGAACTCGGGCTCGAGCAGGCGCGGCGCGATCCCGTCCGCCGCCCCGCCCGGCGGCAACGCGGTGGCGAGCCGCTCACCGGCGGCGCTGAAGACGGCGCACGGCTTGCCGAGCAGCTCGGCGAGCGTGTCGAGGAGGTCCTGCAGCGGGCGACCCTCCAGGACGACTTCGCTGAGACGCTCGTCGACGGCGGTCGCCCGGCGCAACGCCTTCAGCTGCCGCTGTGTGGCGTCGAGCTGTGACCTCAACTCGATCTGGCCCTGCGCGTCCTTGACCGAGACCGCCGCCAGGTTCGCGAACAGGGCCGCGGTTGCCGCTTCGTGCTCGGTGAATGCGCGCGGGCTGTTCTCGTCGTCGAGGAAGATCACGCCGACGACCTCTCCGTCGAGGATCATCGGCACCTCCATGATCGAGCGGATCTTCCAGTAGCGCACCGTCGACTTGACCGTGCGCGGATCGTCGCGCGCGTTCGTGATGATCACCGGCCTGCGCGTCTCGAGCAGCTCGCGCGTCATGCCGTCCGCGGGCACCCCCGCGAGCGAGCGCTTGATGTGCTCCCCGAGGGAGCCCGCGCGGGAGCAGCCGACGCAGCCGCGGAAGACGTCGCCCGCCTCGTCGCGCAGGTGGATGCTGCAGCGGTCCACGCCCACCAGCTCGCTGATCTCGCGCGCCACCACGTGCAGCAGGTCGTCGATCGCCGTGGAGTCCGTCATCGCGGACGCCACCCGCGAGAACGCGGCGATCACCCGCTGCATCCTCTCCGCGCCGCCGTCCTCGCCCGGCGCCGCGGGCAGCTCGTAGATCTCCGCCAGCTCCAGGTGCCGCTCCATCGTCGCGCTCATCTCAGGATCACCAGCCTCATGACAGCTCCCTCCTCCTCATGACGCTCCTGCATGCTCGTCACCCCTCCCGCAGCAACCTCAGCGTGGCCCTCGCGTAGATCTCCGCAGCTTCGGCCACCTCTGCGATCGGGATGTGCTCGTCCACCTGATGGGCGAGCTCGAAGTCCCCGGGGCCGAACGTGATCGCCGCCGGCTCGCCGAACCCGCGCCCGTCGGGACGCATGAGCTCGGCGGCGTCGACCCAGCCGCCGGTGAATTCCTTGACCACCGGCTCTCCGCCGGTCACCTCTCGTACCGCGGCGCCGAGCGCCCGCACCCCCTCGTGCTCGGTATCCACCTGCCCCGGCCGCAGCCAGAGCCGGCCTGCGCCCATCGGCAGGATCTTGCGCTCGAAGCGCACCTGGCCGTCCTCGCGCTCGAGCGTCCGCAGGAAGCGGTCGATCGCGTCGCGCACCTCCTCGAGGGCGGCGCCGGGAGGCGAGAGCACCGACAGCACCACGTCGCAGCGCGCCGGGATCGCCCAGCCGCCGCCGGGCAGGGTGCGGATCGCGTTGGTCGTCACGCGCGGCTCGAACCACTGCGAATCGCCCGCCGGAAGCTCGAGCCTGCCCTCGTCGACCGCCTCGACGAGCTTCGCCATCTTCGTTATCGCGTTGATGCCGCGCTCGGGCTCGGTCGGGTGCGCCGTGCGGCCGATCGCCGTGATCTTCCAGGTCGAGATGCCGGGGTAGGCGATCTCTATGCGCCGGTTGCTCGTCGCCTCGGCGGACCAGATCGTCCCCACCCGCCCGATTACGCCGAGGTCCTGCATGAGCGTGGCGCCGCGGAAGCCGTCCTCGCCGTCCGAGTCCGACATGAAGAAGACCGGGCCGCTGCGCCGCTCGCCCGAGGCGACGATCGCCTCGATCGCAGCGAGCATCGCGACCATCGGGCCCTTGCTGTCGACGGCGCCGCGCCCGTACAGGACGCCTCCCTCCACCTGTGCGCCCCACGGGTCGCGCGACCAGTCCGAGGGCACCGCGTGGACGGTGTCGAAGTGGCCGTCGAACAGGACCCCGCGGCCGTCGCCCTCACCCTCGAGCACGCCGAGCACGAGCGGCACCTTGCGACCCTCGACCGCGTATTGCTCGACCGTCATCCCGAGATCGCGGAGGCGGCGGGTCATCCACTGGTGCGCGGTCGTTTCCTCACCGACGACGCTGCGGATGCCGACGATCTCACGCAGCAGCTCCTCGCAGCGCTCGGTCGAGATGGCCAGGTCCTGTGTCTGCTGCTCGGTTGTCAATCGATCGCTCCTTTCGAGCGCTCGGTGGTGGTCAGCTCGGCCGGTGGCTCCTCGAGGAGCTCGGGGTGCTCGCGCAGGCTCATGCCGCCGTCAACCGGGAGGGAGACGCCGCTGATCCAGCGGGCCTCCGGTGAGGCGAGGAAGGCGACGACGTCGGCAATGTCGGTGCCCTCGCCGAGCCGGCCGAGCGGCGTCTGGGCGACGAAGGCCTCCGCCATCTCGGGCCGAGCCAGCATCGGCTCCATCAGTGGGGTGCGGACCACGCCGGGCAGCACCGCGTTGCAGCGGATGCCGCGCGGGCCGAGCTCGAGCGCGGCCGAGCGGACGAGCGCCTCGGCACCGGCCTTGGCGGCCGAGTAATGCGCGAGCCCGGCGACCGGGGCCGCCGAGTCGATCGACGAGATCAGCGTGATCGACCCGCCCGCCGGCATGTGCGGCGCGCAGGCCTGGACGACGTTGAAGCCGCCGCTGAGGTTGACGCCCAGGACAAGCTCCCACTCGCGCGGGTCGATGTCGAGCAGCGGCGTGACGCGCGCGGTGCCGGCGGCGTACACGACCGCGCCGATACCTCCGTGCTCGGCTGCGACCTCGTCGGCGGCCGCGCCCACCGCCGCGGGGTCGCGCACGTCGACGCTCACGGCCGAGCGGTCGTCGGTCGAGGGCCGCAGGTCGGCCACCACGGTCGGCCAGCCCGCCGTGAGCAGGGCGTCCGCACAGGCGCGCCCGATCCCGGAGGCGCCGCCGACGACCAGCGCGGCGCCGCTCACTCCCGCCACGTCATGCCTCCCTCGAGCAGGCCGGCGAGCTCGGCGAGCGCCGCCGCGCCCGCGGCCCCGTCGAGTACGCGGTGGTCGAGCGTCATCGTCAGCGTCATCGTCGGCACGACCGCGAGCCCGCGCTCGCGCGGGACTACCCGGTCGGTCGTCCGCCCGACGGCGAGGATGGCGCTCTCGCCCGGGTTCAGCATCGCGTTGAAGCGGTCGACCCCGAAGCTCGCCAGGCTGGACAGCGAGATCGAGGCGCCGCGCATGTCCTCGCCGCCGAGCCGCCCGTCACGGGCCGACCCGACGAGCCGGGCGCGCTCGAGCGCGAGCTCGGCGAGCGAGCGCTCGTGCGCCCTGGCGATCACCGGCACGAGCAGGCCGCGCTCGGTGGCGACCGCCAGCCCGACGTTCACCCCGTCGCGGCGGCGCAGCTGCGGACCGCCGCCGTCCTCGACGTAGGACGCACCGAGGTCCGGGTGGCGCCCGACGGTCTCCGCGAGCGCCTGGACGAGCAGGTCGTTGACGCCGATACGGGCGGGGCCGTCGGCGGACAGCCGGCCCTTCTCGGCGAGCAGCCACTCGGCGTCGACGTCGCGGTGGAGGGAGAACTGAGGAATCCGCTGGCTTTCCGTCATCCGGCGCGCCACCGTGCGGCGCGTCGCGCTGAGCGGCTCGAGCCGCTCGGCGCCGGCGCCGTTGCCGCCCTGCGCGGGCTCGGCGCCGGGCCCGCGGCGCTCGCCGGCCGCGCGCTCGACGTCACCGAGGGTGATGCGGCCGCGCGGCCCGGTGCCGGTCAGCTCCTCGAGCGCCACCCCCAGGTGTACCGCCGCGCGCCGAGCGAGCGGGGCGGCCCGGATGCGGTGGGCGCCGCGGCGCTCTGAGGCGGCCGCGGGCGCGGCCACCGTCACCGGCGGCCGAGCGGCCACGGCCGGCTCGGGCGCGTGCCCGGCGCTTGCGGAGCTAGGCTGGCCGGCAGCGGCCCCCGCGTCGTCCGGCTCGCCGAGCCGAACCAGTGTGGCGCCGACCGGAACCGTGTCCCCCACCTCCACCTCGACGCTGATGACCACTCCGGCGGAGGGGGCGACCACCTCGCTCAGCGCCTTGTCCGTCTCCACCTCGAGCAGCCGCTCGCCCTCGGCGACGCGGTCGCCCACCGCGACGTCAAGGGCCACGACGGTGCCCTCGGAGACCTCCAGACCGCTCTGTGGCAGGACTACGTCCGTGGCCACACCCAGATTGCCCCTCTCCTCCTCCATCCGGCCGCTGCTCGGTCGGACAATCGACAGTAGAGGAACGCAAAACCGCTTGTCAAGGGCTTGACTTCCTGCTCGACTGTCAGACTATCCGACAGAACATAAGGCGATGACCACAAAGTCACCCAGCCACGAGGGTCCTGACGCCGCGGCGATCCCGGCCCGCGAGCTGTTCTCGACGATGGCTCTCATCAGGGCTTTCGAGACGAGCGTGGCCCAGCTCTACAAGGACGGCGAGATCCCCGGCTTCGTCCACACCTCCCTCGGCCAGGAGGCCGTGGCCGCGGGGGTGTGCACGGCGCTAGGGCCGGACGACTACCTGGCGACCACGCACCGCGGCCACGGGCACTGCCTGGCAAAGGGGGTCGACGTCGACGGCATGATGGCCGAGCTGTTCGCGCGCGCCGAGGGGATCTGCGGCGGCAAGGGCGGCTCGATGCACGTGGCCGACCCGTCACGCGGCGTGCTCGGCGCCAACGCGATCGTCGGCGCGAGCCTCCCGCTCGCCGTGGGCGCCGCCCTGTCGAGCAAGCTGCGCGGCCAGGGACGGGTCGCGGTGGCGTTCTTCGGCGAGGGCGCGGTCAACCAGGGCGCCTTCCACGAGTCGGTCAACCTCGCGGCGATCTGGGACCTGCCGGTGCTGCTCGTCTGCGAGAACAACATCTACGCCGAGTTCTCGGACAGCCGCCGGATGACGCGGGTGCCGAGCGTCGTCGAGCGCAGCGCCGGCCACGGCGTCGACGGCCGCGCCGTCGACGGGAACGACGTCGAGGCCGTCTACGCGGCGGCGCGCGAAGCGGCCGAGCGCTGCCGCGCCGGCGAAGGCCCGCTCCTGATCGAGGCGGAGACCTACCGCTGGCACGGCCACTACGAGGGCGACGCCCAGCGCTACAAGCCGGAGGAGGAGTCGGCCGCCTGGCGCGACCAGGATCCGCTCGCCGTGCACGCCCGCCGGCTCGTCGAGCGCGGCGAGGCGACCCGCGAGGAGCTCGACGCGATCGAGGCGTCACAGCGCGAGCGCGTGGACGCGTCGATCGCTCGGGCGCGCTCGCTCGCTCCCCCCGAACCGGAGGAGGCCTTCGCGCATGTCTTCGGCGACTGACGCCCCGCCCGCCGCGACGCGCTACATCGACGCCCTCGTGGGCGGGATGGCCGATGCGCTCGAGGAGGACGACTCGGTCATCCTGATCGGCATCGACGTGGGCGCGGGCGGCGGCATCTTCACGGCGACGAAGGGCCTCCACGAGCGCTTCGGGGACGAGCGCGTGCTCGACACGCCGATCAGCGAGATGGCCTTCGCCGGCGCCGCCGTCGGGGCGGCAATGACCGGCCTGAGGCCGATCGTCGAGATCATGTTCATGGACTTCGTCAGCGTCTGCATGGACCCGATCCTCAACCAGGCCGCAAAGCTGCGCTACATGACGGCCGGCGCCCTCGAGATCCCGGTCGTCTTCAGGACCCAGACCGGCGCCGGCAAGAGCGCGGGCGCGCAGCACTCGCAGAGCCTCGAGGCCTGGTTCGCACACGTGCCCGGGCTGAAGGTCGTGATGCCGGCGACCGTGACGGACGCGCACGACCTGCTGCTCGCGTCGGTGCGCGACCCGAACCCGGTCGTCTTCATCGAGAACCGGCGCCTGTACGGCATGCGCGGCGAGCTCGGCGTGGACGCGCTCCCGCTCGGCAGGGCGCGCGTGGCGCGCAGCGGCGAGGACGTGACGGTCGTGACCTGGGGGCAGAGCCTGCGCGAGTGCCTCGCCGCTGCCGAGGAGGGCCCGGCCTCGCTCGAGGTGGTCGACCTGCGCTCGCTCGTGCCGCTCGACATGGAGACGGTGCTCGAGTCGGTGCGGCGCACCGGGCGTCTCCTGGTCGTCCACGAGGCCGTCCAGGACTTCGGGGCCGGCGCCGAGATCGCCGCCCACGTGGCCGCCGAGCTGTTCGACGAGCTGCGCACGCCGGTCCGGCGGCTCGGCACGCCCGCCGTGCCGATGCCGTTCAGCCCGGAGCTGGAGCGCTCTTTGTTGCCTGGTTCAAAGGCCATCGCATCAGCGGCTCACTCCCTCCAGATGGAGGGTTAAGGTGAAGCCGTGACATCAGCCGTACCGGCACGCGGCGGCACTGGCGGCCGCGATCGCAACGGCCGTATCGTCGCCCCGGTCAGGGTGGCGCGGGCCTACGAGCAGCTCGCCGCGCTGCTGCGCGAGCGCATCACGTCCGGCGACCTTCGCGAGGGCGAGCGGCTCCCCTCCGAGGTCTCACTCGCGGAGCAGGCGGGCGTGAGCCGCTCGACGGTCCGGGAGGCGCTTCGGACGCTCCAGGAGGCAGGCTTGATCGTCAGGGCGAGCCCGCGTGTGATGGTGGTCGCGCGCCGCGACGAGGACCCCGCCTTCCGCGAGCTCCGTCACGAGCTGCGCCGCCGCAACGTGACCTTCCATCACCTGCACGAGGCGCTCGTGACGCTCGAGCCCGAGCTGGCCCGCTTCGCGGCCGAGCGGGCCGACGCGGACGACATCCGCCAGCTGCGCCTGGCGGTGGCGGCGCAGGAGCGCAACCTCGAGCACTTCCGCGAGTGGAGCCGGCTCGACGAGGAGTTCCATCTCGCGGTGGCGGAGATGAGCGGCAACCCGGCGCTCATCATCGCCCGCGCCCCGATCTCGCAGCTGCTCGTCCCCGTGCTGCACCGCTTCATCCGCTCCACGACCCATACGGAGCACGCAACCCGCTACCACCGCCGCATCATCCGCGAGATCGAGGCGGGCGATCCGGACACCGCCGCGGCGATGACCCGCCGGCACGTCAACGACTTCCGTACGGCCTGGGAGAAGGCGGGGCTCGACTTCCATCTGGAGATCGCCGAGCTCGCCGACGACGGCCCAGGCGTGGTCGGCTGAAGCCGGCCCTGTAGTACCTCCAACCCTCGCCCGAAAGCCCGTCTGCGCCAGGGCGCGCGGCGAATACTGTGCGCTCGATCCCCAGCTGGACAGGAGGCAGAATGGGCTTCGTCAAGCGTCCCGAAGAGATAGCCCGCATCGAGCACGCGCTGAGCCATCCGCGCTTCGTGAACGGCGAGATGCTGTCGGTGGAGTTCCTGACCGACCCCGATGTGGTGGCGGAGGTCCTGCCGCCGCCGCTCGAGCCCGCCGACGCCCCGCGCATCACCGCGATGATCGGCCGCTGGCAGTCGAACTGCGTCGGCGACTTCTTCGGCGGGGCGATCTACGTGGCCGCCCGCCACGACGGGATCGACGGCGCGTATGTCCTCGCGATGTACATGGACAACGACCAGCCGACGATCTACGGCCGCGACCTCTTCGGCGAGCCCAAGAAGCTCGCGACGAGCGCGCTGCACCGTCACGGGGAGGCCTTCCACGGCTGGCTCGAGCGTGGCGGCGTGCGCCTGATCGAGCTGCACGGGCTGCTCTCGACCGATCTCGGCGCGTCGGAGTCGGAGGGCGTGAACTTCAACTTCAAGGCCCGGCCCGCCGCGGATGGGATCGGCCTCGAGGAGGACGCGATCCTCACCCGTGCGACCTTCGAGACGAGGGTCAGCGCCGCCCGCGAGGGCGCGGGCAGCGTGGTCCTGCGCGGAACCGTGCACGACCCGCTCGACGAGCTGCCGGTGCGCACCGTGCTGCGCGGCGTCTTCATGGAGTGCGATCTGATCGCGTCGTGCGAGGCGGTCGCGACGGTACCTGCGGACGTCTTCCTCCCCTACCACCATGGCCGGCACGACGACTGGGCGGCGCTCGACAGCGAGTCGGCCGCCGTGGTGCCGGTGGCCTGAGGCCGATGGACACCGTCGTCATCGCCGGAGTGGGGATGACGCGGTTCGCGAAGGTCCCCGAGGGCCTTCGCCATTTGGCCGGCGAGGCGGTCTCGGCCGCCCTCACCGATTCGGGGGTATCGGTCGAGGAGGTCGAGGCCGCCTACGTCGGCAACGCCGTGGCCGGGCTCGTGACGGGGCAGGAGATGATCCGCGGCCAGGTGATGCTGCGCCCGCTCGGGATCGAGGGCATCCCGATCTTCAACATCGAGAACGCCTGCGCATCCGCGTCGAGCGCCCTCAACCTCGGCTGGCAGGCG
>Ga0190271_10001669_pt1 | contig 12879 bp, 10 predicted proteins | sample Popmic356T_FD_133747 | JGI IMG/M metagenome (GOLD analysis project Ga0190271, IMG submission 133747) | Populus adjacent soil microbial communities from riparian zone of Weber River, Utah, USA - 356 T | ecosystem: Environmental > Terrestrial > Soil > Riparian zone | place: USA: Utah | collected...
TCACGGGCGCGGACGTCGCCGGCATCTGGTCGGAGGTGCTGCAGCGTCCGATCGCCTACGGCGGCGATGACACGGGCGCGTTCGAGCAGAACCTCAGGAAATTCATGCCGAGCTGGATGGCCTTCGACATGCGCCTGATGAGCGAACGTTTCCTCGACCTGGGCATGGTTCCCAACGCCGGCGACGTCGAGCGCCTGACTGTGCTGCTCGGACGCCCGCTGCGCTCCTACCGCGACTTCGCCTCCGAGATCGCAGCCCGGTCTGACGGTACGAGCAGTCTGCAATCCTAAGGAGGGGGCGGACACGCCGACTACATTCTTGAGTGCGAGCTGCAGAGCGGTTCGCCGACACGAAGAAGTCGGACGGCCACGTAGTTCGGCAGCGGAGCTACCTTTCGGTTGATTCCTCGCTCCGAAGGAGCTGATACGACCGATGCGCGCTACCCGATGCGGGCGGACTCTTCGACACGCGGCATCGGCGCGAACGGGCTGAGCTTCAGCCACTTCGGGAAGCCCTTCACCAGATCCGAGGGCCCTTCGAGATCGATCGCGTTCGCGCGCATGGTGTCGCTCAACGACCGATCGCCCATCCACACCTCGACGAGCGCGCGCACGGTGGTCTCGACGCGCAGGTCCACGTCGAAGCCGGGGTTGGTCAAGCACAGCTCGACCTCGGGCTTTTGGATGCACAACCAGTAGCGGCTGCGCTTGGCCTCGACATCGCGCAACCAAAAGCTCACGACCACTTTTCGCTCCGGCAGGCGAGTGGTCTCGATGTGGCGATGCAGATCCCACATCAAGAGCACCGGATCGAGCTCGGCGGGCTTCGCTTTGCGGCGTGCCCAGCGCTTTCCCCACTCGCCGAGGCCCATCACGATCGGCTCGAGCTCGCGCGCTGCCGGCGTCAGGTGGTACTCGGCATCGCGGCGCTCGACCATGCCCTGGTCCTCGAGCATGCGCAGACGCTGCGCGAGCAAGCTGCGCGACATCAGCGGCACGCCGTGCAGGATCTGGTTGAAGCGGTAATTGCCGCAAAGCAGCTCGCGAACGATGAGCAGCGTCCAGCGCTCGCCGATAATCTCGAGCGCCTGCGCCACCGGGCAGAATTGTCCGTAACTAATCATGACAACCGTCGTATCCGAGAAGGCCGGGGAGTGGCGGTTCTTTTTTCGAACTTGTGAGGGTTGGGGCGCTCCCCTAGAACCAGTCTGTACCTCCGGGGGAGAACTGACCATGACCACGCAGAACGAATTCATCGATACCGTCCGCAAAATCGGACCGAGCCTGGCCGAGCGCGCCGCAGCCTGCGACGTCGAAGGCCGCTTCGTCAGCGAGAACTACGAGATCATGAAGCGCGCAAAGCTGTTCTCCGCGGGTGTGCCGAGCGAGCTCGGGGGCGGCGGCGCGAGCCACGGCACGCTCTGCCAAATCATCCGTGAGGTGGCCCACTACTGCGGCTCGAGCGCGCTTGCGCTCTCGATGCACACGCACTTGGTCGCGGCCGCGGTGTGGAGGCACAAGCACGGTCAGCCGGCCGAAGCACTGCTTCGCAAGATCGCAGCGGGCGAGCTGGTGCTGGTGAGCACGGGCGCGGGCGATTGGCTCGACAGCGTGGGCCGCGCGGAGCGCGTCGAGGGCGGCTACCGCGTGAACGCGGTGAAGCGCTTCTGTAGCGGCGCGCCGGCGGGCGACATCCTGATGACGAGCGCACCCTTCGGCGATCCCAAGACCGAGGTGCTGCACTTCCCGGTGCCGATGAAGGCCCCCGGCGTCACGCTACTCAACGACTGGGACACACTCGGCATGCGCGGAACTGGCTCGTGCTCGATCGAGCTGAAGGACGTGTTCGTACCGGAGGAAGCGATCGGCGTGCGCCGTCCGCATGGCCTGTGGCACGGGTCGTGGAACGTGGTGTGCACGGTCGCGCCCGCCATCTTCATGGGCGCGTACGTGGGCGTGGCCGAACGCGCCACGACCATCGCGCGTGAAGCCGCGCGCGCCAAGACACCCGACGCCTTCGGCATGCAAGCGCTCGGCGAGCTCGAGAACAACAACGTGCTGATGCAGATGGCGTTTCGCGAGATGGTCGAGCTCGCGTGCGACTACGACTTCGAGCCCACGGCCGAGCGCGCATCGCAGTGCTTGATCCGCAAGACGCTCGCGACCAAGGCCCTGCTCGCGACCGTCGACAGCGCGATCGAGGTGGTCGGCGGCAGCGCGCTGTTCCGCAAGGTCGGCCTCGAGCGCTTGCTGCGCGACGTGAAGGGCGCTCCCTTCCATCCCCTGCCGGAAAAGAAGCAGCTCTCCTTCACCGCCCGCGTCTCGCTCGGCCTCTCGCCAGTGTGACACGATGACCCCGCGCTCGCGTCGCGCTGAACGCCTCAGAGCGTGCGGGTCATGAAGACGCTGAACGGATCGTCGCCGTAGCCCTCGAACGGGCCGCAGCGGGTGAAGCCCGCCGCCGTGTACATGGCGAGCGCGGGCGCGAACGCGGGCGACGAGCCGGTCTCGAGCCAGAGGCTCTTGTAGCCGCGGGCACGCGCCTCGGCGGTCAGGTGCACGAGGATGGCCTTGCCCACGCCGCGCCCGAGGAACGCGTCGACGACGCGCATGGACTTCAGCTCGCCGCGCGCGGCGTCGATATGGCGGAGCGCACCACAGCCGACCAGCAGCTGGTCCGACCATGCCGACCAGAAGGTGACGTCGGGATGGCGCAGTCGATCGACGTCGAGCGCGTGCACACTCTCGGCGGGCGAGTGCGCGTGCATGCCGGCGAGATGGTGCGCGATCAGCCCTCGAATCTCGGCTCCCGTGAGGTCGTCGCGACAAAAATCGAGCGTGAGGTCCATGACTCGGGTGTAGCGCGAAACCGCGAGCACTCGCGCGGCGAAGCGATACGCGCCGACGAGAGCCATCGCCGCTCCCATCTATCAGCTTCGTCGCGGACCAGGGCGGTATGGTTGTAGAGTCGTTGCTCCGCGGAGGTTCCCATGAAGGCGTGGTGGGCGTTGGTACTCGTACTCGGAAGCAGTGCGCCCGCGCTGGCTTGTGAGATCGTGACGTGCGGCGACACGCCGGTGTTGTTGCCGCAGCTCAACTCCGTACCGATCAACGCGGTCGCCTTCCAGGTGGTGCGCGACGACTTCACCGAGCTACGGATGACCGACGTCACCGACCTCAGCAATATGTTCGAGATCCCTTCGAGCGTGAAGGGGGCAGGAGCGAACCGCATCTGGTCGCCTGATGTACCGCTGCGGGTTGGACAGTGGGTGCAGGCCTCGTGGCGCACGTCGTGTTACGAAGGCGCCGCCCAGTGGCCGATCGCGGAGGCCGCTTCGCTCGACCAGAAGGCGAGCCTCGAGCTGACGGAGTACGGTGCGAACGCACCACACGGCGAGCGCCGCGTCTGGGCGGACCTCGTCTACTCGCCGCCGACGTCTTCGCCCAACTACTTGCGCCTGGATGTCGAGGTCGATGGGAGGCCATACCGAGTCCTAGCGGAAGATCCCTGGTACGTGGGCTCCAAGCTGGACGCGATGCTCTGGGCGCGCTGCGACCGGCAGCCCATGGACGCCTGCGAAGAACCGAGAGTGCTCACCGCCGAGCGTCACGAGGTCACCTTTCACGCGTACGCCGTCGGCCAAAGGGTCACGAACACCATGCAGCTCGCCATCGACCTGCGCTGCGACGTGACGCCCGAAAGAAGCGAGGCCATCGAGGTCGCCGAGGACGACGGGTGCCAGCTCGGTGGATCGCACGGCGGCGGCGCGTGGGCGTTGCTGGGCTTGTTCGGGAGGAGGCGCCGCCGATGAGCTGGAGACCTCTTTCGACTACCCGGCTTTGGGCCCGAAGATCTGAAAGAGCGCCGCTGCCAGCGGCTCGATGAAGCGCGCCTTTGGGAGAACGACACGAACCCCGACTCGCTCTGCCTCCTGGGTCTGCTCCGGAGTCAGGTGGCCCGAGGTCATCAGGATGGGAAGATCCGGTCGTAGCGCGTGTATGCGCGCGGCAAGCTCGGTTCCGGTGACGACCGGCATGGCAAAGTCCGTGACCACGGCATCGTAGCCTGCTGGATCTGCCTCGAACGCGCGTGCCGCCTCGCGCACGTCCTTGAAACCGAAGCCGCGATAACCGAGGCCGTCGAGGAGCTCGAGCATGAGACCGAGCACCGATTGCTCGTCATCGATGCACAGAATGCGCTGGCCTTTGCCGCGCAGGGTCTCAAAAGCGGGCCCGCTCTCTGTGCCTTCGGAGTCCGTGCCCGCCGCCGGAAAAAAGATCTCGAAGACCGTCCCCTCAGCCGGACGGCTGCGGACACGCGGGATGCCACCGTGATCCTTGACGATGCCGTGTACGACCGAGAGCCCAAGGCCGGTGCCCCGTCCCGGGTCCTTGGTGGTGAAGAAGGGATCGAAGATGCGCGCCAAGGTGGCTTCGTCCATCCCTGTGCCGTCGTCTTGCACGCTCAGACACATGTAGCGGCCTGGCTTCAGATCGGTCCCGTTCTGCTCACCTTCACCGGTACAGATCGCGCGCAGGGCTACCTTGAGCGTGCCGTGCTCTCCTATCGCGTGAGCTGCATTGGTCCCGAGATTCAGCACAATCTGGTGGATCTGCGAAGCGTCTGCAGAGACCGCGTAGCCCTGGCCGTGAACATCGGTCTGAATCTCGATCATCGAGGGCAAGCTCGCGCGCAGAAGAGCCAACGCCTCCTGCACGATCGGTGCAAGGTTTATCGCTTTACGATTGGTTTCCTGCCTGCGACTGAAGGCGAGGATCTGATTGACCAGGTCCACAGCACGCCCGGTCGCTTGCTCAACGACCTCGAGGCGCTTGCGAGCGCTGTGGTCGATCGGCAGCTCGCGCATGGCGAAGCCCAGGTGCCCGACGATCGCAGCGAGAATGTTGTTGAAGTCGTGCGCGATTCCCCCCGCCAGAGCCCCAAGACTATCCATCTTTTGCGCCAGCACGACCTGCTTCTTGAGCCTGGCCTTCTCGCTCACGTCGGTATGGATCGCGAGCACTCCTTCGGGGTTCCCTTCGCCGTCGCGGAGCAACGTCCAGCTACTCTCTACGGTGAGCTCCTGGCCATTGCTCGTGTGCTGAATGAGCTCTCCCGTCCACGACCCGTCGCTGAGAAGCTGGGGCATCGCCTGCTCGTGTTGCCCCCTGTCGCGATACAGCAGATCGACCACGCTGGCTCCGATGGCCTCCGCCCGTGTGCGGCCGTAGAGTCGCACGGCACCCTCGTTCCAGAAGCGCACCGTGCCATCGAGACCAAACACCACGATTGCGTCGCGCGAACGGTCGAGCAGCGCCGCCTGCTCGCTGATCTGGGCCTCAGCCTGCTTGCGCTCGGTGATGTCGTGAACGGTTCCCACGAGGTTGGTGCAGGCGCCGCCAGCGTCGAACAGCGGCGTGACCGAGACCTCTCCGCATTTCGTGCCGGAGGGATAGTCCGCCAGTTCCTCCCAGCGGATCGTGCGGCGCAGCCGGATGGCGCGACGCCAGTTCGCGAACACCTTCGAGCGTGACTCAGGTGCGATCACCTCCTCCGCGGGACGGCCGACTATCTGGCGGTCCGAAAGCCCCGTGGCAACACAGAACGCCGGGTTCACGGAGAGGAACCGAAAGCCATCGTTGGGCTCAACGCTCAGGTAGAAGATCACGTCTGACACGGATTCATAAATCAGTGCGCGCAGGCGCTCCTCGGCATGAACAGCAGCTTCGAGGCGCTTACTTTCGCCGATATCTTCGATCATCAACAGCGAGTGTGGGGAGCCGCTTTCGATCTGAAGCAGTGAAGCCGTCACGCGTCCCCACGCTACGTCGCTCCCTTCTCTGCAGAAGCGTGCATCGACCCGAAAGCTCGGAAGCTCACCGGCAGCCAGGCGCCGCATTTGGGCCGAGAGCTCCGACAGGTCGCTGGGGTGGGTCATGGCAAGCAGGCTCGTCTCGCGGAGTGTCGACGCTGGGCGTCCAAACAAGCGCTCGAGCGCAGGATTCGACCGGATGACACGGGACTCGGCGTCGACGACTGCGATGCCCAGCTCGGCCCCTTGGAAGATGGTCCTCAGCTGCGCCTCACTCGCGCGCAGCGCCTCTTCCGTGTGCTTGCGCTCGGTGATATCGGTGAGCATGCAGAGCACGCCGACCATTTCACGGGCGGCGTCGAGGATCGGACTCGCTGCCAGGATCACCCACAGATCCGCCCCTGTACGCGTTCGCATGTGCAGCTCGAACTGCTCTCCCCCACCGCGCGTGCAGCGCGCCACGAGTGCCTTGATCCGCGCGACCTCGGAACGATCGAGCAGCTTGGTGACGCTCTTGCCGACCAAGTCGTCGACCTCGTAACCCAGAATCGCGGCCGCTCGCAGATTTGCGAACGACACGTGGGCCTCGGAATCGAGCATCACCACGCCCTCGTGCGTGGTCTCGATGAGCTGTCGAGCGCGTGCCTCGCTCGCCAGCAGCGCTGTCTGGCTGCGATCACGAAGGATGGCAATGGCGGCGAGATGCGTCGCGGCATCCACCATGGCCAGCTCTTCCTCTCGCGGGTCACGCTGCTCGCGGTAGTAGACCGCGAACGAGCCGAGGACGTCGCGTGACGGGGAGAAAATCGGCGATGACCAACACGACACGAGCCCATGCGGCAAAGCGAGCTGTTTGTAGTCCCTCCAATACGGATGCGAAGCGATGTCTCGTACCACGACTCGCTCGGCCCTGTGCATGGCGGTTCCGCAGGAGCCTGCAGCCGGACCGATGCGCATGCCGCTGACCTTGGAGATGAAGGGCTCGGGAAGACTGGGAGCCGCACCGTGGGACACGCTGCCGCGCTCGGGATCGAGTAGCAAGATGGAACAAGCACCGTCCATGTGGCGCTCGATGACACCGACAATCTGCTCGAGCACTTCCGCCAACGGAGCGCCCCGAGCAACCCGCTCGAGCACCCGAGTTTGTTCACGCTCGAAGGCCTGCTTGGCGCACACGCGCTCGCGCGCTCCAGATTCGCGAGCTACGCGTCCAAGGACCTTGGCGAATTCTGCCGGAGGGTCGTCGAATCGGCAGACCCCTGCGCCCAGCGCATGCGAATCGGCAAGCACTTCCGGCCCGACTTGATCGGCTATCAGAACGATGGGCAGTGCCCCCCACTCTTCGTACAGAGGCTTCGCGACGCCCGACAGGGGCCACGCAACCAACGCGACGTCCCAGTCGCCCTGTCCGAGTGCGTTGCGGCAGGCGGGTTCACTGTTCACCCACTTGGCAGCCACCCGAACCTTGCTTTCCGCGATGTCGGCGAGCACGCGCTGCCGATCGCGGTCCTGATCAGCGACCACGAGCACACGCAATGGCACGGAGCTTTGCCCGCTTTGCTCGGATGGAGCCGACGGCGTGGAAGCCACGAATCACCCCTCAGGGCATCCGGCCAGGGCCGGCCCCTGAAGGAGCTTCCGACCACCGAACCGGAAGGTCAAGTGCACCCGCAACATCTCGGCAAAGCTTGCAACTTGGACGGCTTTCTGAGCGCGAGATCGAAGGTGCCGATCCTCGGCACATGAGGTACTGGATAGCGATGCGACTTCGGCTCGAGCGGATGACAACGTCAACGGCGGCTTCACTTTTGGAAGGCAAGCGCCCATCGGATATTCGTACCGCAGAGGACTATCCGACAGAGTTCTCGCAGGGCGTCGCCGCCCAGGTGGCCAGCGGCAGCGACCTTGGGCCTTATGTGATCTACGCGCCGACGGAACCCGTCGTGGTCGGAGAGATTGGTGGCGCCTTCACGAGCGCGGGCACGGTAGAGATTGGGTACGCCGTCGTGCGCTCGTTTTGGGGACGAGGCATAGCGACAGAGGCCGTTGGCGCGTTGGTCGATCGCATGCGTGACCGTCCTGAGGTCCAGCGCGTTCTTGCGCACACACCGCTAGATCGCCCCGAGAGCGCGCGCGTGGTCGAGAAGGCAGGCTTCACGTTTGTTCGCGAAGTCGAAGACGCCCACGACGGCGTGATACTCCGCGTGAAGGAATGGGAGCTGTCACTCAGGAGTTCCTGAGTTCTCCGTGCCCACGACATCGCGCGTCCGGACTTCAAGTCCTGATTGTCTCTCTTTGTGAAGCTGACCGCTCCGACTCCAACCGCGATACCAAACTCACGCCTGCTGAAGTTCACCCGGGCCAATCCTCGTCGACATCACCCCGGAGTACATTGGTTGGCGCACGGGATCCGCGCCAATCTTGGACTCGCGTTCGAACCAGCCGATCCGTTCCGCCTCAAGCGTGCTGCCAGCTCTTGTATACGAATTCCAGGCTGTAGCCGTCGGGATCGAACACGCCGCCAAGACCGGTACGAATCGCGCCGGGCGAGACCGCCACCACGCGGGTGGCGACGGCGAGTGTCGCGCCCTACGTTAGCAGCCCCGCCGACACGAGGCTTTTTCCAGCACTTTGCAGGAACCTGGAGGTGGCCGGAAGGACGAGTGGTTGCGGCTGCTCGAGGCAGCGTGTGATGTTGATTGTGCTTCCGCCTCCGCTGCCGGCAATCCTTGTGTTTGCGCTCGTCATACGGTACGTATGACAGATGAGCAGTCGCATCAACGCTCGCGTCGACGATGAGCTCGCACGCAAGCTAGAGGAACTCTCGCGGGCCACGGGCAAGAGCGCGAGTACGATCATCAAGGCGGCCTTGGAGGCGTACATAGAGAGCGCCCGTGTGAGTGGTGAGGTGCGCCCCAAGCTTGCACTCGAGCGGTCCGGTTTCATCGGGTGCGCAAACGGCGAGCCCGGCCTCTCTCAGACCTACAAGCAGTCTCTGGCACACTCGATGAGCTCGAAAACTTGATCATCGCGGACACGGGATTCTGGCTGGCGCTTGCCAATGCCAAGGATCACTTTCACGCGGCCGCTGTCCGCGCGCTCGACCGTACGCGCGAGCCGCTCATCTGCACCTGGCCGGTGATGACGGAGACCTGTCACTTGCTGGCCGCTCGGCTGAGCGTGGACGCGGAGCTGGCCTTCGTTCGTAGTGCGAGCGCCGGCGCATTCAAAGTCTTCGACCTCGAGCTCGGGCACCTGGAGCGCATCCAAGTCCTCATGGAGAAGTATCGCGATCTCCCCATGGATCTGGCCGATGGCTCGCTGGTGATTCTCGCCGAGGAACTCGGGAGCGGGCGCATCCTCTCCACCGACCAGCGTGACTTTCACGCCTATCGTTGGAAGACGCGCAAGCCCTTCCGCAATCTTCTCGTGCTCTGACGAGCACCCGTCGTGCAGGCGCTCCAGGGCGGGGTGTGATGTTGCTTGTGCCGGGCCTTCGCCCCGTCCCGGCCAAGCCACTTCACAAAGCCGTGAGGCATCATGATAAACCACACGAAAACCCCGCCGTGCACGACAACACCCTCGCGCTCACCGCGCTCGACCGACCCCGGCAAGATAGTGGCTAGTGGAGCCCTCAAATTGAACCAACTCCGCTATCAAAAACGCTCCCCGGCCGGTCGTCCTCGCGCGCAGAGACACTATGACCAGGGGCATGGTTTGTCGTCGGAACTCGCTCTGGTCTCTGTTGCTCGCGCTCGCTGTCCCGCTGTTGGCCGCGGGCCTCGTGCACGCACAAGCTGCAGAGCCGCGCGCACCCATGAGCGTGGACCAGCTGATCGCTGCGCTGACGCTCGACGAGAAGCTGGCGCTGCTCGAGGGACAGGCTGAGCCCGACTCCGCGCACAAGCAGTACCAGGCGGGCTACCTGCCGGGCGTGCCGCGGCTGGGCATTCCTGCGCTGCGTTTTGCCGATGGACCGCCCGGCGTCGCGACGCGCACGCCCTCGACCGGCATGACCTGCACCATGGGTTTGGCCGCGACGTTCAGTGCCGAAGACGCGCAGCGCAATGGAGACGTGATCGGACGCGACGCGCGTGCACTCGGGCAAGACGTGGTGCTCGAGCCGTACATCAACCTGCATCGAGACGCGGCGTGGGGGCGTAGCTACAACACGCTGGGCGAAGACCCGCTGCTGACGGGCACGCTGGGTGCCGCGCTGATTCGAGGCATCCAGAGCCAGGGCGTGATGGCGCAGGCCAAACACTTTCTCGGCTTCGAGGGCAGCCTCAACGTGGAGATCGACGAGCAGACGCTGCACGAGGTGTACCTGGCGCCGTTCGTGCACGCGGTCGAGGCCGGAGTCGCGTCCATCATGTGCGCGTACAACGTGATCAACGGCCATCAGGCCTGCGGCAGCGCGCCGCTGCTGACGCAGGTGCTGCGCAACGAGCTGGGCTTCACGGGCTTCGTCACCTCGGACTGGGGCGCCAACCACGCCAACACGTACTTGAATGCGGGACTCGACCTCGAGATGCCCGGCGCAGACGACGCGGCCGGTCTGCCCGTGCCTGCGTACTTTGCCAGGCCCAAGCTGCACAACGGACTGTCCACGCACTCGATCGCCGAGGCGCGCATCGACGAGGCCGTGCGGCGCATCCTGGTGCAGTACCAGCGCTTCGGACGCCTCTCGCCTGGCTACCAGCGCACGCTCGGCGCGCAAGATCGGCGCGGCAACGCGGCCGTGGTGTTGCAGACGGCACGACACGCCGCGACCTTACTCAAAAACGACGGCGGACTGCTGCCCCTGCGCGGCGCGGCGCTGGGCTCGCTCGCGCTGGTCGGTCCCACCGCCAGACAGACGCTCGCCACCGACGGCGGCGGCGAAAAGGCGGGCGGCATCGTCAGCCGGCAGCTCGGCACCGAGCAGGCGCTCGCGCAGCTGTTGCGCGGCCAGGCCGGCGCACACGTCTCGTTCGCGCTGGCAGACGATCTCGGCGGGGTGGCCATTCCGGCGTCTGTGCTGTCGCACGACGGCAAGCCCGGCCTCGCGCGCGTCGACGACAAGACCGGCAAGCGCGGCGTGGACGCGCAGCTCGAGTTCGTGCGCGGTCGCAACAGCGCGCTGCCCGCCGCGTCCAGCGTGCACTGGTCAGGCACCCTGACGGTTCCCGAGCGCGGCGCGTACTGGCTCAACATCCAGGCGCTCGGTGCGACCGCAAAGCTGACGGTCGACGGCAAGAAACTCAACACCGTCGGTGCGGGCATGACCGACCTGCCGCGCTACGGCGTGGTGCACCCCACCGACGGCAACGCGCCCGTGCCCACGCCAGACGGACTCGCCAACAGCCGCAAGTGGCTCGAGCTCGAGCCGGGCGCGCACGAGCTGCTGGTGGTCGCCCGCGCGGACGTCTCGCGCGCCCCGGTTCAGCTGCGGCTTGCCTGGGTCACGCCGGCACAGCAGCGCGCGCAGCGTGTCGCCGCCGTCGAGACTGCACGCCGTGCCCACACCGCGGTGGTGTTTGCCCGCAGCAGCTCCGACAACGCATCTCAGCACCTGCCCGAGCAGCAAGACGAGCTAATCAGTCAGGTCGCGCGCGCGAACAAAAACACGGTGGTCGTGCTCAACACCAGCCAGCCGGTGGCGATGCCCTGGCTTTCCGACGTCCAGGCCGTGCTGCAGATGTGGTATCCCGGCGACGAAGGCGGCGCGGCCACCGCCGACGTGCTGCTCGGGCGGACCAACCCTGGCGGTCACCTGCCCTTCACCTGGCCGCGCACCATCGAACAGACGGTCGCGCATCAAGCCGAGCACCCCGAGCGATCGTCGGCCGGGCTGGGCGGCAGCGGCAGCTGCGCGGCGTTTGGTGACACCACCGGCCACGGCTGTGGACTCACGCGCTACGGCGAAGGCGTGCACGTGGGTTACCGCTTCTTCGATCAGACGCGACAGACGCCCCTCTACCCTTTTGGTTTTGGTCTGTCTTACACCACGTTCGCGTACTCTGACTTGCGCGTGACGCAGGCGTCAGACGGCGCGCTGGACGTCAGCTTCGAGCTGCGCAACACGGGCAGTCGCAGCGGCGACGCGACGCCGCAGCTGTACCTGGGTGCGCCGCACGAACCACCACCGTCCGTTCAGTTTGCCGAGCGTGCGCTGGCGGCGTTTACGCGCGTCAGCCTCGCCCCTCGCGCCAGTCTACGCGTCTCGCTGCGCGTGGCTTCGCGTCAGCTGCAGTACTGGTCCAGGACCCAGGGCTGGCTACGCGCCACGGGCCCGCGCACGCTCTACCTCGGCGAGCACGCGCGGCACGTCGCACAACAGACCGACGTGAACGTCCTTCCTTGACGCGCTCCAGCGCCGCCGCGTTCGCGCCCCGGCGACACGAATGGCGCTTTTCACACCCTGCTGGCGCCGGCAGCGCGCTGCCCGTTGTTGGTCGCGAGCACGGCCGCGCGCTAGCGTTGGCGCAGCCTCGATGAGCAAGCCCAGCGCCCAAGAGATCTCCGACTTTTTGTTGGCATCGTTTCCGACCAGCGATGGCAGTGCCATGTTCGCCGTCGAGCAGGTCACCGACACCACCGCGCGCCTCAGGCTGATCGCCACCAAGCAGCACCTGCGGCCTGGCGCCAGCCTGTCGGGCCCCGCGCAGATGGGTCTGGCCGACATCGCGGCCTGGTCGTGCATCTTGCACAACCTCGGCTTGTCGGCCGCCGCGTCGGTCACCAGCAACCTGAACATGAGCTTCCTGGCCAAGCCTGCTCACGCCGACCTGATCGGCGACGCGCAGGTGCTGCGCCTCGGCAAGCGCACCTGTGTGTGCGAGGTGCGCCTGTACAGCGTGGGCCAGACGCAGCTCGTGGCGCACGCCACCATCAGCTACGCGATCGCGTACCTGCCCGGCGACGTCACGGCCAAATCCACCAAACCAGACTCTGCGCGCTGAGCGTGTCCGCCGCTCAGGCGGCCGGCTGCGCGCGGCGCCAGCTGCGCTCGGCGGGGGCCGCGCGCCGCGCAGGCGTCACGTCGGGGCTGGGCTCGACCTGTTGTTCGCGCACGTCGTTCTCGA
>Ga0190271_10001670_pt1 | contig 12879 bp, 10 predicted proteins | sample Popmic356T_FD_133747 | JGI IMG/M metagenome (GOLD analysis project Ga0190271, IMG submission 133747) | Populus adjacent soil microbial communities from riparian zone of Weber River, Utah, USA - 356 T | ecosystem: Environmental > Terrestrial > Soil > Riparian zone | place: USA: Utah | collected...
CACGCGCTCGGCATCGTCCATCGCGACCTGAAGCCCGCCAACCTGTTCTTGACCCAAGACCATGGCGAGCTGCTGATCAAGGTGCTCGACTTCGGCATCTTCAAGACCCTGGCCGGCGCTACCTTCAACATCGGCGAAGGCAGCACGCAGCTCACCGGAGCGCACGCCTTGATCGGCTCGCCCGTGTACATGTCGCCCGAGCAGATGTTTGCGCACGAGGTCGACGCGCGCAGCGACATCTGGGCCCTCGGCGTGATCTTGTACGAGCTGCTGACCCGCGAGCTGCCGTTTGGTCAGCGCAACTTGTCTGCCCTCGCCGTGGCGGTCGCGACCAGCGCGCCCACGCCACCGTCGCAGCTGTCGCCGAACATTCCGCGCGCGCTCGAGGCGATCATCTTGCGCTGCCTGCGCAAAAATCCGAGCGAGCGTTACCACGACGCGGCCGAGCTGCTGGCTGCACTGTCGCCACTGCGCGTGGCCAGCCCGGCCGGCACGCGGCCCGACCAGCAGAGCGCGCGGCCGCGGCGCTGGTTTGTTGCGGGCGCGCTCGGCGTGGCGGCCGCGGGTCTGGCGTGGTGGGCGAGCACGCTCTCACCGCCAGCGGCTGCTGTGCCTTCGGCAGCGCACGGTCCTGGGGTCGAGCGCGCGTTGTTGCGCCCCGCCGAGCAACCGCGCGCGCAGGCCGACGCGCCGCCGGCCGAGCCCGCGCTCGACAAAGCGCCGATCGCCCCGACCGACGCTGTTGCGGACGCCGGCAGCGCCGCCGCGAGCGACGCGCCTCCCGAGCCAGCGCGCAGCAAGCCGACTGCACGCCAGCGTGCGCGCGCCCACAGCAAGGCCGGCAAGGGCAACACGGCCACGCCTCGACTCGGTCCAACCGACACGCCCGACTGAGCTAGTGCACGCGTCGAAACGACGTGCCAAGAGGAGCGAACCTGGCGCGACCCGCGCAGGTGTCCGCGCAGCAGGAGCCCCACGAGCATGAAGCGTCATCAGCTGATCGGAGCGCCCGTCTCGCTGTACACCGGCAAGGCCCGCGCGTACCTGCGCTACAAACAGATCCCCTTCGACGAGGTGCTGTCGACGCGCGAGGTCTATCGTTCGCTGATCGTGCCGCGCACCGGGGTTCGCTACATCCCGGTGCTGATCACCGACGACGACGTGGCGATTCAAGACACCACGGACATCATCGACCAGCTCGAGCTGCGTTACCCGGAGCGGTCCATCTACCCCACGTCGCCTGCGCAGCGGCTGGTCGCGCTGCTGTTCGAGGTCTACGGCGACGAGTGGCTGGTCATCCCGGCCATGCACTACCGCTGGAACGTGCCCGAAAACCGCGCGTTTGCGCTGCGCGAGTTCGGTGCGACGGCGTCCCCGTCGAGCACACCCGACGAGCAGCTGGCGATCGGCGAGCAGCTCGCCCGACCGTTCGCGGGTGCACTGCCGCCACTCGGCATCAGCGAGCGCTCGGGCCCCGCCATCGAGGCGAGCTACACGCAGCTGCTGCTGGACTTCGACCGGCACCTCGAAGACTTTCCGTTTTTGCTCGGCAGCCGACCGAGCATCGGCGACTTCGGTCTGTTTGGTCCGCTCTACGCGCACCTGTACCGCGACCCGTACTCGGGCCGCGCGCTGCGGCAGCGGGCACCTCACGTCGCCGCGTGGGTAGAGCGCTTGCTCGAGCCCGCCGCCGAGCCGGGCGCGTTTTTGCCCGACGACCGGGTGCCGGAGACGCTGCTTCCGCTGCTGCAGCGCATGTTCCGCGAGCAGGTGCCGGTGCTACGCGACACAGCCGACCAGATCGCGGTGTGGGCCGCGGCCGATCCGACGCGCAGGGAGCTCCCGCGTGCACTCGGCAGACACACCTACAGCATCGAGGGTATCGAAGAACAACGCGCCGTCTACCCGTACAGCGTGTGGATGTGGCAGCGGCCGCACGACTACCAACGTGGGCTCCAGGACGCCGAGCGCGCACGGACGGCGCCGCTGCTCGCTGCGCTGCCCGGTGCGCCCTCCGCCTTCTCGACGCCCATCCCACGTCGTGTGTCGCGGCTCGACAACAAGCTCGTGCTCGCCTGAGCTCCGGCTCGGCCACGGCTGTGTCTGCACAACAGCCACACTCGCCATGCTCGTGCGGCCGAGTTGCCGAAGAGTCGTCGTGTCCTGCGACCCCGAGGCCCGCGCGTTGCGCGTGAATTGCGTGCACTCTCACACTCCGCTCGATACGGAGCCTGAAACCGCACGCAGCGACCCAGCCCCCCTGCGCGGTCTGCTTCTTGCTCAAGTCAGGTTGTCAGCAACCCACGTCACCAGGAGGCGAACCGTGAGCTCCAAGATCCAAATTCGTAAGCGTGAGAAGCAGAGCGGCAAGGTTCTGGTCCCCGCCATCCTGTACTTCGCCGGCGTGCCGTTCGGCCTGGTGCTGCTGCTCTGGTTCTTCTTTTTCCGCGGCTGAGGGACCTCGACACGCTGTTTCCCGACGCGCCACCGCCGATCTTGGCACGCTGTTACCAGTAAGGCCGTTTTCGTTCGACGAGCTGACGCGCTTTTGGGCCAAGCGCCGCGTCACGCGGGCAGGCGAGCGCTCGTCAGCGCGGCGCAGCGTGACAGCACGATCGTGGACAGCGCCTCTAGTACTGCTTTGCGGCCGGCGTCTTCGGGCCCGACGCGTCTCGGAACCTGAAGTGTGCGCACGCGCTGCTCGAGCCGCTCGGAGAGCTCGTGCAGCGCACGCACGGCCGCGGCCCTGGTGAGTCCCATCGTTTTCGCCAGCGCGAGGAAGTCGTTCGTGGTCAGCCGGTCGTCCTTGCCGTTGAGCTTCAGCGCCATGCGGTCGCCGGCGAGCTGCGGAAAGACGCGCGTGCTGACGGCGTCGTACAGAGGCGCAAAACGCACGGCAGAAAAGCCGCCCTGATCAGCCGACGCAATCTTCAAGACGGCCAGGTTTTTGAGGTGCATGTCGCCGTCGGCGATCAACCATGCAAACACGGCGCGCCGGAACAGCACGTCCAGATCGGCGGCCGGGTCGCTGGACAGCGCCCGCAGCGCCTTTGCCATGCGCTCGATGGTGCCGTCGTACTTGGCCGAGGGCGGAAGGTCGAGAATGGAGCAGAAGTCCTCCAGCGCCAGCCGGCGTGTGTCGTCGGCGGCACGACGAATGTCGAAGCGCTCGACCACCAGCGCAGGTGGCATGTCGTCGGGCATGTCCAGCAATGCCGCGCTTGGGACCTCGAACCCGGCCGCGCGGCCGAGCTCGAGGCAAAGCCACTCCACGACCGGCAGACGCTCGAAGCCGGCGCTGCCTGCGGGCTTGAGGATGTGTGTGAACGGTCGCTCGCTGGCGGGCACGAGCGAGCCGTCGCGGAGCAGACTCATCGGCGCCTTGATCTGAACGCCCGACAGCCGCGGTGTCTGTCGAGCATCGAACAGGCGCGCCAGGTTCTGCTCGAACGTCTCGTGGAGCTCGCCGCGCGAAGGGCCCGCGTAGCGCCCGGTGAAGCGACCCGCCTCGAGAAAGTCGGACAGCGGCACGGTGAGCACGTCCGCGGTCAGGTCGGCGGTGCTTTCGCCGAACGGCACGATGGTGATGTTCGACGTGTAGCGGCGCCCCTTCTGCAGCGCCTCTCGATCGTCGTGCTCGGGGAGCACACGCGCAAGCCAGCCCTCGGGCAGCAGCGACTCGATGAAGGCCGGCAGTCTGCCAGGCTTGGTCTCGCGCACCAGAGAGGGTCCGGTGCGTCTGTCGGCCTTCCAGCGCCACTCACTGCCGTCGTGGGTGAGACGACCTATCGACTCTCCGTGCCAGGCCACCGCGAGATCGAGCGCAGCCTTGTTGCGCACTGCCGGGGCTGCTGCGGGCTGCTGAAGCAAGTAGCGTTCGGCGCCCTCGCCCTCTCGGTACCACTGGTTGTCGCGCGCGAGCACCCACAGTGCGTCGGCCGCCGCACGTGGCGAGCCGTACTCTCGGACCAGACGCGCGGCCATCTGTTTGCGCATCCCGTCGTCGATGGCGCTCGCATGCTCGCTGCGCAGACGAAACGCTTCGAGGAAGCGCTGGCGAGGCGACGAGATCTCCATGCGCAGCTCGCCGAGCTGATCGCCGATCACGGCGCCCACCGTCGACGGGTGGTCGGGCGCTTCGTTTTGCACGATCTCGAGCGCGCGCAGGCGCGTGCGTTGGTTGCGCCGGCCACCCAGAAAGAGCCGGCCGTCCGCGCTCGGCGCGAGCGACAGCGAGCTAACCGCCGAGAGGTACGCGTGGGGGTACAGGTAGTGGGCGATGCGCACGGCAAAGCCCAGCACGACGGCGTCGACCGAGCTCTCGGCGCCGACGTAAACCCCGCGCATTAACTGCGTGATTTCACCACTCTGCGCCCGTCGATGGGCACTCTTGGCGTCGATCGACTCGCCGACCAGGAACAACAGCGTGGCATTATCGCGCATCTCAGATGCGTGATATTCCCACGGGACCGCCCCGCTCACCAGGCATTTTTACGCATCTCAGATGCGCGATCTTCCCCAGACCTCAGGCCGTGCGCTGCAGCCTCTCGCCCATCTTTTGCATCACCACCTGGAGCGCCTTGAGCGGGCGCAGCATGACCTTGAAGTCGACGATCTGACCGTTGTCGTCCCAGCGAATCAGGTCGACACCGTTGACGTGAATGCCGTCGAGCTCGGTCACGAACTCCAGCACGGCCTCGCGCGCGCCGACAATCTCGCGCTCGTAACGAAAGTGCTCGTTGTTCAGCACGTGGAGCGCCGCGTTCAGGTACTTCGTGGTGATCGCCTTGCCGCGCTGCGGGGTGTGCACGACGGGCGAGTGGAACACCACCTCGTCGGCCAAAAGCTCGTCGAGCCGCGTCAGCTCGCGCGACTTCACCATCTCGTGCCAGACAGTCAGACTCTCGATCACGACACTCTCCTCGCGGAAACGGCGGCTCTACACGGCGCATCGTCCATCGTGGCCAGCGACGCAGAGCGCCAACGCGCGCAGTATGGCACGCCGACGCGAACGTCAGGCACAGGTAGCGCCCGCGCGCACACGAAGGTCGGGCGCGCCGTGGCATACTCGGCCGACGATGTTCCTAGAGCGCGCGCCCCGGCCGAGCCTCCGGCCCTTCGTGAAGAGCTTGTGGGTCTGCCTCGAGCTACCGCGTCCCGGCGTGGAGCGCGAGCTCCTGTTGCCGAGCGCCACGCTGCGCATCGTGTTTCGTCTCACGCACGCGCTGCGCACGTTCACGACGGCCGACGCCGCGCTCGGTCACGACGCGGGCTTCGTCAACGTGGGCGGCCCGCGTGCGACGGCGTACGTGCGCGACGTCTCCAGGCCCGCGCTCTCGGTCGGTGCCGAGCTCGAGCCGGGCGCCGGCGCCTGGTTTCTCGGCGTGCCCGCCGACGAGCTCGCCGCGCGCCACACGCCGCTCTGCGAGCTGTGGGGCGCCGAGGCCGCGCTGACGCGCGAGCGCCTGCTCGAGACGGCTACGCCCGCGCGGCAGCTCGACGTGCTCGAGGCGGCCCTGCTCGCGCGCCTCGCCCAGGTGCCGAGCTACTCGCCCGTGCTGGCACAGGCCCTGACCTGCTTTGCGCAGCGCTCCGAGGTCTCCGACGTGGTGGCGGCGAGTCGCTACAGCCATCGGCACTTCGTCGAGCTGTTCCGGCGCTCGGTCGGCCTGCCCCCCAAGCTGTACACGCGCGTCGCGCGCTTTCAGCGCGCGCTGAAGCTCGCACGTGGCGCCCGCGCGCCGTCGTGGGCCGAGCTGGCCGTGCTGGCGGGCTACAGCGATCAGGCCCACTTCAACCGCGAGTTTCGTGAGTTCACGGGGCTCTCGCCCGGCGCGTACCAGCGCCTCGGTGCGCGCTTCGCCAACCACGTGCCGCTCCTCGAGAGCCAGCCGAGCGCAGGTCAAAAATCTTCAAGACGCGGCGCCGCGCAGCCCGCAGGCTGGAGCGACATGTCGAGGGAGGTCCGATGACTACAAAACAGGAGCAGCGTCAGCCCGTCGTGCTGTCCCCAGGCGCGGGCCGGCCGTACCCGATGGGGCGCATCAGCGCGGTCTTCAAGGCCGACAACGACGAGACCGCGCAGGGCTACTCGATCTCGGAGTGGTGGCTCGAGCCCCACACCAAGGGCCCCGGCGCGCACTCGCACCCCGAAGACGACGTCTTTTACGTGCTCGAGGGCACCATGAGCGTGTTCGTGAACGACGCCTGGATCCACGCGCAAAAAGGCGCGTTCATCCTGGTTCCAGGCGGCGTCACGCACGACTTCGAGAACCGCACCGACGCGCGCGCCGGCGTGCTCAACTTCTCGTCGGGGGTGTTCGAGCCGGACATGCCCGGCATCGCGCAGTGGTTCGCCGAGCACCCGCCCGGCGACGCCCGCTGAGACGATGAACTCACGCTGGGGTGACTTCATGTCCCATGCCGGGCGCCGCGCGGCCACGACGCGGGGGGTCGCTCCCGTGCCAGTCTGTGCCTGAGGACACAGCAGATTCGCGAACGATTCCAGCGCTCAATGCGCGGCACGGCGGTTGCGTAGTGGGCTTTCGGAGGCTCGTCACGGCCTTCCAACGTCCGCCCAGGAGCTGTGCATGTCATCGCATTCCGTCGTTCGCCTCACCGCCTCGCTCGCGCTGCTCGGCCTCGCGGCAGCCTGCTCGGATCCTCTCGAGAAGGGCAACGACGACCACGACGCGGAGCCAGGCACGCCGCTCGCGCAGCTGGCCCTCTCGGAAGCCGACCGGAGCGAGCTGTCCCGGGTGGAGCAAGAGCTCGTTACCGTGCGCGGGCTCAGCACCACCGACCTGCTGGCCAGGCGCGCCCTGCCCGCGGGCACGGGGCTCGACTTCGACCCGCTCGCTGCCGTCAACCTCGACCTGATTCAGGGCTCCGGGCTGGCGCTCGACGACAAAGAGCTCGCGAAGCTCGCGCAGCAAGGCTTCGTGATCGCGCCGCGCCGCGCGTTCCCGAACATGGCTTACGGGTACAAGAGCATCTACGGGCTCGACCTGCCGGTGTACGTCTCCCTGGATGCGATCCTGGAGACGGTGCACCTGTCGTACGACTCCATCCTCAAAAACGTCGAGCAAGACTACCTGAGCAAAGAGCTGACGGCGCTGCTCAACGACGCGCGCGCGCAGCTCAAGAGCGGAGCGGTCACAGACGCGCAGACGGCCCAAGATCTCGATCTCTACTTCGCGGTCGCGCTGTCGCTGCTCGAGTCGGGCACCGTCTCCGCCGTGGCCGGCGCCAGCAAGAGCGAGATCGAGAGCTTGTGGACCCGCGCGGAAGCGGGCCGAGACATCGTCACCAACGAGCTGTTCGGGGTCAGCCGCGACATCGACTTCTCCCAGTTCAAGCCGCGCGGCCACTACGAGGACAGCGACGGGCTCAAGCGTTACTTCCGCGCGACCATGTGGCTCGGGCGCACCGACTTCCGGCTGATCGAGACGCTTCGGGACGGCAGCCAGGTGTTCCGACGCCGCCAGCTAGAGGCGGCGCTCGCGCTGCGCGCCGTCGTCACGGGTGTCGGGCGCACGGCTTTCGACCACCTCGACCAGGTGATCAGCGCCTTCGTGGGCGAACACGACTACATGGCGCTGCACCAGCTCGACGCGCTGGCGGCCGACTTGAACGGCGGCGACCTGAGTGGTCTGAGCGATCAGGCGGTAGCGCAGCTGATCATCGCGAAGGGCTACGGGGCACAGCGCATCGCCAGCCAGGTGATCTTCAAGGACGCGAGTGCGGCGGCCGAGACCGTGCCTCTGGACCGCAGCTTCGCGCTGCTCGGGCAGCGCTACACGGTCGACTCACACGTGTTCTCGAACGTGGTCTACGACCGCGTTCTGGGCACGACCCATCGCTACCTGCCCAACCCGCTCGATGCCGCGTACGCGGCGATCGGCAACGATGCTGCGCTGCCGCTCTTGCAGTCCGAGCTCGACTTGTATCAGTACGCGCCCGACCTCGAGCGCATGCGCACGTTGATCGACGCGCACGGCGACACGTACTGGGATGCGAACCTGTACAACCTCTGGCTCTCCTCGCTGCGCGCGGCCTCGCCGCACGCTGCGCACATCGGCACGCCGGTACCTGGGCTGTCGGCGATCATGGCCAGCGACGCCTGGCAGCGCCGCGTGCTCAACACGCAGCTCGCGTCGTGGGCCGAGCTGCGCCACGACACCATCCTGTACGTGAAGCAGAGCTACACGGCGGGCAACGCGTGCGAGTTTCCCGACGGCTACGTCGACCCGTACCCGGAGGCGTTCGAGCGCCTGCGCAAGTACGCGCTCAAGGGTGCGGAGGTCGCTGCCCTCCTGCCGGTGAACACCCAGAACGCCCTGGGCATGCGCGTGAAGGAGTACTTCGACGAGCTCGCGTCCGTGTCCAGCACGCTGCGCGACATGGCCGAGCACGAGCGCACGGGCACGCCCTTCGACGCAGCGCAGATGGCCTTCCTCAACGACGCCGTGAAGAGTCAGTCGACCGGCTGCGGTGGACCCCAGAGCTATCAGGGCTGGTATGGACGCCTGCTGTTCGACAAGTCCGAAGAAGACATGGACCCCACGATCGCCGACGTGCACACCGATCCTGGTGGCACGCGACCGCCCAAGGTACTGCACGTGGCCACCGGCCTGCCGCGCCTGATGGTGGTCACGGCGAACACCTGCGAGGGGCCGCGCGCCTACGTGGGCGTCGCGTCCGCGTACCACGAGGTGGTCACCGGCCTGGACCGACTGACCGACTCCGAGTGGGAGCCGATGGCAAAAACCGCCGAGGACGTGCCCTGGATGAAGCCGATCCTGCCCTGAGTGCGCCGTGTTGGCGCACGGCTAGCGGAGCCGAGTAAGCCGCAGGCGGACCTTGCCCGAGACGCAGCCGAGCGGCGTGAACGTGTGTCGCGCCTCGTAGTCGGGCGCGAGCTCGAACCGACAGCGGGTGAGCAGCTTGTGCCAGACCAGCTTGGCTTCGATGTTGGCCAGCTGCATGCCGATGCACGCGTGCGCACCTGCGCCAAAGGGAAGGAAGATGGCGGGGTGTCGTTTGTCCTCGGCGCGTTCGGGCGAAAAACGCTCCGGATCAAACTGTTGCGGATGGCTCCACCAGCCAGGATGGCGTCCGAGCCCGCCGGACACCGGGCCCACGAAGGTTCCGGCGGGCAGCCGGTGACCGAGGACCTCGACGTCGCGCAGCGCACGGCGCGGTACGGAGCCCGTGACCGGCATCAGGCGCAGCGTCTCCTTCCACGCCCAGTCGAGCTGCTGCAGCTTCTGCAGGCCGGGCCAGTCGAGCGCCTCGGGCGAGACCTGTAGCGCTTCTTCGCGCAGGCGGTCCTGCCACGCGGGATGTTTGGCCAGCAGGTACGCCATGCTGGTGATGGCGAGCGAGGTGGTGTCGAACGCGCCGAACATCACCGTCAGAAAGATGCGCACCAGCGCATCGTCGCTGTACTCGCCATCCTCGAACCGGCACATCTGACTGAACAGGTCCGCGCCAGGCTGGGCGCGCCGGGCCGGCACCAGCTCGGTGAAGATCCGGCGCAGCGTGCCGTAGCCGCGCTGCGCCCGACGAAAGGCGAGGCTCAGGCGCGGATCTTTGATCAGCGCCTGGGGACCGCGCCAGAAGTCGCTCAGGGCGCGCTCCAGCACCACCACGCGCGCTGGCTCCTTGACGCCCGTCAGAATGTCGCTCGCGACTTGAGCCAGCAGCGAACGCAGCTCGGCCTTGAAGCCCACCTGCCCCGCCGCGATCCAGCGCTCGATCGCGCGGTCCAGGGTGCCGCTCGCGAGTGCGATGTAGCCCTTGATCGCGCTCGCCGTGAACGCGGGCTGCACGAGCTTGCGCGCGGCGCGATGAGCGTCGAAGTCCAGCGCCAGGAGTGCACCGATGTTGCCGCCCAGGGGGTCGAGGCGATCGAACAGCAGCACATCCCAGCCCATCGCCGTGGACCAGGCGTTGCCCTCGTTGCGCAAGATGCCGTGCACCGCGTCCGCATCCCACACGTACACGATCGGCTCCGCGGCAAACATCGAGCGCTGGATGTCGCCGTAGCGCGCGCGCTGCTGCTCCGCGTACTGGATCCCGTTGCGGACGAGCCCGTACAGAGCCAGCACACTGGCGAGCGTCCCCACGCTGCCCGGTACGCTGCGGGGCGGATAAACGCGCGCCGGTACCGCCTTCGGGGCTGCCGGATTGCCAATGATCGCCTCGAGGGCGGCATCGACCACAGGAGCGCTGCTGTGCATGCTCGTGGCGGGGGCGGCATTGGACATGGACGACTCCTCAGTAGGGTCGGCGTAGGGTCGGCGTAGCGCCGCCACAGCCCGTGCCTGACGGACCGTGCGGCGGCCTCCCCGACGCGCGTTGCGCCGCCACAGCGAGAGGTACGCCTGCGCGGCCGGTAGCCTTCCTCCGTGGCGAGCGGCGCCGCTGCTCTCGGAGGCGCCGGGCTACAGCTTCACGATCAGGCCGGTCACGCACATCTCGTCCTGGGTGCCCTCGCCCCACGTGACCGGCTCCGTCCGAGCGGACGTAGCGAAGACGCAGCGCAGCTTGAGCCCGTGGGCCGGCTAAAGTGTGCACGACGACGGACGTAAGGGTGTGTCAATGGCAGAAGCGGTGTGGGTGGGCTTGCTGTTGCTCGTGCTGGGCGCGATCACCGCGGCGCGCATGTTTGCGTGGGGCGAGCTGATCGAGCTCGGGCAGGCGCTGATGTTGCGCGCCTCGGCGCTGGGCATCCCGCTGGAGCTCTGCTACTTCGCGCTGCTGGCGCTCGCGCTTCGCAAGCACCCGGCGTGTCCCCGGGGCTGGTACTGGCGGTCCTTCGAGCACCACCACTTGCTCACGCGTGCACAGCGTCTGCGCGTGCTGCCCTTCTTTTACCTCGGCGCGCTCGCGTTTCTCGGCATCGCGATCGGGATCGGACTGGTGCTGCTCGGTGTCCTGGCGGCGCTGCAGCAGCGCTGACGGGCACTGTGCGGCGTGTCAGGCTGTGCCGAAGCAGGCCCGGCCCGCCGACCACCTGCATTGGCAGCAGCGAGGACCCCGTACTCAGGTTGGGATGATGGAACGGCTGTTCGTGCGCCTGGCCGAAGATGAGTCACCCGGTCTCGAGTCGGATGCACCGCTCGGCACGATGCGCGGCGGCGCCGTCGGCGCGGCACTCGACGAGTACGTGTCCCATCTACTGATCTACCGCGAGCAGCTGCCCGCAGACACGACGGTGATCGAGCGCGTGCTCCCCGACGGCGCCGTGCGGCTCGCCTTCAACCTCGCCGATGCGCCGTCCGTGGGCGTCGGCGCGGGTCATCAGGTGGAGGCCATCGGAGCTTGCGCGACGCCCGCGCTGGTGCGCATGGCAGGCCGCATCGAGGGCCTGTCGGTGACGCTGCGGCCGGGGGCTGCCTCCGCCGTGCTCGGGCTGCCGGTGGGCGAGCTAACGAACTCCGCGGTCCATCTCGACGAGCTGTGGCGCGGCGAGGGCACACGCCTGGTGGAGCGGCTGCGTGACGCAAAGAGCGACCAGCTGCGCTGCGCGCTGCTCGAGGCCACGCTGCTCGGCCGCCTGTGCGATGGACAACGGCACGAGCGCCAGCGCGCCGTGCACGCGGCGCGGCTGCTCGCCGCCTCGGCGGGCACGCTGCGTGTGCGCGCCGCGGCCGAGGCCGTGGGTGTGGGCGAGCGCCGGCTGCAGCAGCTGTTCCACCAGCACGTCGGGCTTTCGCCGCGCGCGTTTGGGCGGCTACAGCGGCTGCAGGCGCTGCTGCGCGCCCTGCGTGCTCGACCTAGCGCGCGCTGGGGCGAGCTGGCACAGCAGCTCGGCTTCTACGATCAGGCCCATCTCACGAACGAGTTCCGTGCGCTGAGCGGTCTGACGCCCACGGCGTTTTTGGCGCACTCCGTTTCGCGTTCTTCCAAGACCAATCCCTGAAGCAGCGCGATGCTCTGAGCAGCGTGAGCTGGAGGGATCTGTCATGCGCGAACACAAACAAGAACCAAGCCTGAAGGGCCGGGTGGCGGTCGTCACCGGCGCGAGTCGCGGCGCGGGCCGCGGCGTCGCGCGCGAGCTCGGCGCCGCCGGCGCCACCGTCTACGTCACCGGCAGGAGCACGCGCGCCCAGCCCGCCGAGGGCTACGGCCAGCTGCTAGCGCTCTCCGCGCTCACCAGCCTGCCCGGCAGCATCGACGACACTGCCGACGAGGTGAACGCACACGGGGGTCGCGGAATCGCGGTGCGCTGCGACCACACACGCGAAGAGGAGGTCGCCGCGCTGTTCGCACGCGTGCAGCGCGAGCAGGGCCGACTCGATCTCCTGGTCAACAACGCGTGGGGCGGACACGAGAGCTTCGACGGCGTGTTCGACGCGCCCTTCTGGCAGCACCCGCTCTCCCACTGGGACGCGATGTTTGATCGCGGCCTGCGCAACCACCTGCTCGCCAGCCGCTTTGCCGCGCCGATCATGATCGCAGAGAAGCGTGGTCTGATCATCACCACCACGTTCTGGGACCACGACCGCTACCTGCGCGGCAACTTGTTCTACGACCTGGCCAAGGCGGGCATGACGCGGCTCGCGTTCGGCATGGCCGAAGAGCTTCGTGCGCACGGCGTCGCGTCGCTGGCCCTGAGCCCGGGCTGGATGCGCACGGAGTTCGTGCTCGCGGGCCACAAGACCGACGAAACACACTGGCAGGAGCGCCCCGAGCTCGCCAACACCGAGTCGCCGCGTTACCTCGGCCGCGCGGTCGCCGCGCTGCTCGCCGACCCCGACGTGCTGCACAAGAGCGGCGCCGTGTTGCGCGTGGCGGACCTCGCTCTGGAGTACGGCTTCACGGACAGCGACGGCCGACGTGTCGAGGCCTTCGAGCTTCCGAACGACGAGC
>Ga0190271_10001671_pt1 | contig 12866 bp, 12 predicted proteins | sample Popmic356T_FD_133747 | JGI IMG/M metagenome (GOLD analysis project Ga0190271, IMG submission 133747) | Populus adjacent soil microbial communities from riparian zone of Weber River, Utah, USA - 356 T | ecosystem: Environmental > Terrestrial > Soil > Riparian zone | place: USA: Utah | collected...
ATATTGACCGCGTCTGTCATGTGCCTCCCACCTGACCGATGCCCGGCTTTAGAGCGATGAAGCCTATTCCCTCGAACTGATCGTCGTATGGGTGTTTGTCCCCATGCAGCGGGGTGCGAGATCGGAGACAGGGCTACCGGCTAGGCCAGCCGATGCTCGTAATGAATCAAAGTGATGTCGGGGAACACGGTCTCACCGGTTCTCACAAAACCAAGCCTCTCATAGAAATGCTGATTACGGGTGGCGTATACCGGCGTGTCCAATGTCCAGACGGTCGCAGGAAACGTCCGCTCGATGAATCCCATCGCCTGAGTGCCGATGCCTTTGTTGTGGTGGGCCGGATCGATGGCGAGGACGCCGAGATGGAAATGCCCCGCACCTTGATCTATGACAGTCATCCCTCCGATGATCTCGCCATTCAACAAGACCTTGTAGCCCTCGCCGCGGGCAATCGTGGCCAGAGTCTCTTCCACCGAGTCGTAGCCGGGAGGGCCGCCGATCTCGACCCCTGGATAGAGGCGAGCGTCATCGTGGAACGCCGCGATCTGCACCTTGACCAGGTCCTCGGCATCGACGGGAGTCGCCAGCTCGAAATCGATGTTCATCGACGTTCCGCCCGGAAGATCGTCACCGGTTCTGCGATGCCCTTCAGCTCGAAGTTGCCGATCTCGATCAGACGAAAACCGTCCCCGGAGACGATTCGGACAACCGGCTCACCGACGTACACCTCGGCCGCGTCCGCCTGGGAAGCGATCCGGGCCGCGAGATTGACAGTCCTCCCGAAATAGTCACCTTCGTCGTAGAGCATCGGCCCGGCATTGACCCCGATGTGAGCCTCGGGAAGCCCGCGGGAGGGTGCGCTGTCGACCATCTCGAGTGAAGCCATCACGGCATCGTCGGGATCGCGGAACTGGAGGAACACGCCGTCGCCCAGCAACTTGATCACGTTTCCCCGATAATCGGCAGCCACCTCGGTCGCCAGCTGAGCAAAGGTGAGGGCGACCTCTGCCGCCACATCGTCACCCGATTCCTCGGTCAGTTCCGTGAAGCCGGTGAGGTCGGCGAACACCGCGGTCTCAACCAGGTGTGGCGGGCGTTGCCGGACCCCAGCCTGCTCGAGGGCGGTCTCGACATGCCCGAACTGATGCTCGGTGGCGAATGCTTCCGAGTGTCGACGGAACAGCCAGCTCAACAAGTCCTCGCCCGAGCGCCCCACCCGGAGGCCGACTTCACGCAGTGCCGCCTCATACGCGTCATTGTCGTTGAGGCCTCTTCGCCGGAACTGCTCCTCGACTGTCTGATGGAAGTAATGGGGCAGGTACTGGGCAACGCGACGTGTGCTGTCCCCCCAGACCCGCGCCATTCGGATCACGTCCCGTTCATCCAGACCCGCGGCGAAGAGGATCCGGACCTCCCTCAGGGCTTCGAGGTCCTCTTGGCGGACGAACTCGTCCGCCTCCGGTCGGGGCAAGCCAAAGGCCATGTAGATGCTGTCGAGAGTGGCAAATGGGACCCCGATCGCTTCGGCTTCTTCGGCAAACGTGACATCCGACCGGGGGAATCGCCGGCCCGCGCTCTCGAGGTAGCCGAGCGATAGATGACCGGTGGCCAGCGCAGTGGCCAGGGACTCCTCCTCGATTCCCATCTCATCGAGCTGACGGACCACCCGCACATGCATGACGTCCCGACGCTCGAACGCGCCGTCCTCGGATTGCAGGATTCCCAGGTCCACGAGCCTCCTGATGTGCTCAGGGCTCGTGCCTGACCGATCGGCGAGCTCCTCTTCGGAGAGGCGGTCGGCCATCCGACCGCCCTTCAGTCGGCGTAGGCGAGTGGGTCGGTCATGAAGACGTCGTGACAGACCTGGGAGCAGAAGTAGTAGGTCTTGCCTTCATATTCAGCCGTCGCCGCGGCGTCATCCGTGTCGATCTTCATCCCGCATACGGGGTCCGTGACCATCGCCATCGACAACCTCCTGGAGCCAATCCCTTCGTCATACCCGAGCGTATTCACGCGGAAACCAAGATGCAGCGGCCGGGGATGTCCCCATCTACGCTCCGGAACCGCGTGAGGGCTGTTGTCTACGACCGGTACGGGACCTCCGATGCGCTGCGAATCGAGGAGGTGCCGACGCCGACCCCGGGACCAGGTCAGGTGCTCGTTGACGTCATGGCGACATCGGTCAACCTCTCCGACTGGGAGGGCTTGGTTGGCTCACCCTTCTACGCCCGCTTCGGTGGCCTGCGCAAGCCGCGACGCCGGACGCTGGGCTCTGACATCGCCGGCCGGGTCCAGGAAGTCGGGTCTGGAGTCACTCGCTTCCGACTCGGCGACGAGGTGTACGGCGAGATCCCGATGGGAGGCTTCGCCGAGTACGCCGTGGCTCCTGAGTCGGCGCTGGCCCACAAGCCTGAGGCGCTCAACTTCGCCCAGGCGTCGACGATTCCACAACCTGGGCCTATCGCCTTGCAGGGCACGGCCACGGTCAAGCCAGGGGAGCGGGTCGCGATCAACGGCGCCGGTGGTGGGTCGGGTACCTTCGCCATCCAGCTCGCCAAGCGGGCCGGTGCACATGTGACTGGAGTCGACAATGCCCAAAAGCTCGACCACATGCGGACGATGGGCGCCGACGAGGTCGTCGACTATCGAACTCAGGACTTCACCATGCTCGACCCATTCGACCTGATCCTGGACATGGTCGCCCACCGCTCGGTGTTCGCCTATCGACGAGCATTGGCCTCGGGCGGCCGATACCGGTGTGTCGGCGGTTCGGTCCGGGCTTTGCTGCGTGTCCTGACGGTGGGTGTGGTCGTCGGCCGTCTCACCGGTCGCCGGCTCGGGGTGCTCGCGGTGAGACCGGGCCCGACCCACTTCCAGCCACTCGCCGACCTCTGTGTCTCAGGTGACGTCCGCATCCACATCGACAGGACGTTTTCGATGGAAGAGGTGCCCCAGGCGCTGGCTCATGTCGGTGAAGGGCGCGCTCTCGGCAAGGTGGTCGTAGAGAACACTTAGTAGCGACCTGCGTAGCCTGGCCGGCATGAGCTACAGCTGGTGGAAGTTCATCCATCTCGCCGGGGTCGTGGGTTTCGTTGCCGCTCACGGCACCTCGATGGCGGCCACCGTCTTGATGAGGCGGATCCGTGAGCCGCAGCAGGTAGCCGGAGTCCTCCAGCTCAGCGCAGCCACGGTGAGCGCTTTCTATGTCTCGACCTTGGTTCTCCTCGTGGGAGGGATCGGCGCCGGGGTGGTCGGTCAATGGTTCGATCAAGGGTGGATCTGGTTGTCACTAGGCCTGCTGATCGGGGTCGGGATCCTCATGTTCCCCATGGCCCGACGCCACTTCCGCCGGATCCGCATGATCCTCGAGCTCATGGAAACCGGGACAGCCGTTTCCCAGGACGATTTCGCTCGGGTCGTCAACTCGGGTAGCCCGGTCCTCACCGCAGGCACAGGGTTCGTGGCGCTTATGGTCATCCTCTATCTGATGGTCCTGAAACCGTTTTGAGCGCCTACCGCAGGATCATCGTCGGGGCACATGGCTCACCTACCTCGGCAGTGGCCGAGGAGGCGGCGGCCCGGCTCGCCAACCAACTCGGAGCGGAGCTGGTCCTGATCAATGTCGGCGAAACGGGGAGCGGCGAGGACATTCTCCGAGCCGCCGCCGACCGGGCTCGCAACTTCGGCATCGAGGCGCAGACCCTGCATCGTGTAGGTGAGGTCGCCGAAACGATCGTCTCCGCCGCCGCGGAGCTCCGTGCCGATCTGTTGGTCATCGGTGACCACGGGATGGGACCGGACAGCCATTTCAGCCTCGGTGGCATCCCCAGCCAGGTGGCCCATCACTCACCAGTCGACATCCTGGTGGTGAGAACCTCTGATCCCACCCGGGAGCACACCTACCGCCGGGCTCTGCTCGCTACTGACGGTTCCCTCACCGCCCACCAGGCGACCCGCCACGGTGATGCTCTGGCCCAGGCACTCGGTGCTGAGGTCGCCCTGATCTACGTCGGTGACGAGCTCATCGGCGACATCGTGCTTCGGGACACCGCCGCCCGACTCGATCGTGACGGAATCGAGCGGATCTTGGCCAAGGGCAATCCGGCGGTGCAGATCTCGAGACATGCCGGCGACTACGACCTGGTCGTTGTGGGGAACAAGGGGATGACCGGCTCCCGGCGATACATCCAGCGGATAGTGCCCAGCAGGGTGGCGCACGAAGCAGGGTCGGATGTCCTTATCGTTCGGACGGTGAGTAGGTCATTCTTCGATCTCCGTCCCGGGGAGGGCGCCGTGGTCGAGGTAGACGGCGAGAAGGTCGCGGCCTACCTCCACGATGACGGGACGACCTATGCGCTGTCCGCCCGGTGCCAGCACATGGGTTGCCTCGTCGACTGGAACAGCCGGGCCCGGACCTGGGATTGTCCCTGTCACGGCTCCCGCTATGAGTACAGCGGGGCGATCATCAACGGGCCCACCACCAAGCCGCTGCCCCCGGTCGAGACCTGAGAGAACTCGGCCGCGGTATCCCCTACGCTTCGTCTGATGGCCAGTCGGGCCGGAGATGCGTGGTGATGAGATGGACCACCCGACCACCTTGGGTCGTAGCAGTCTGAAGGTCCCGCGCCTCGGAGTCGGGGCCATGACGTGGGGCGAGCCTCGAGGCCTGGCGCGATTCCACCCCGCGACGATGGCATATGGCGGCGCCCACGGGTACCAGGAGGAGTCACGCGCCGTCGAGGCGAGTCTGGAGGCGGGTGTCGACCTGGTCGATACTGCCGCTTTCTACAGCAGGGGTGCCTCGGAAATCCGCGTGGGTGAGCTGGCGCAGGGGAAGGACGTCTTGATTGCCAGCAAATTCCCGTCCGGGATCCGGTTTCAGGCCGACGATTTCCCGGGCGAGTTGGAGGCGAGCCTGCACAGGCTGGGACGGTCCAACCTCGACCTCTACCAGCATCACTTCCCGGGACGGGTGTCGATACCGGACTTGATGAACCACCTTGCCGATGCCGTTGGAGTAGGGAAGGTGACGGCGGTAGGAGTCAGCAACTACTCAGCGGAACAGATGCGCCGGGCCCACGCCGCGCTCGCCGATCGCGGAGTACCGCTCGCATCGAATCAGGTCGAGTACTCGCTTCTGCACCGACAACCGGAGACCAACGGTGTTCTCGACGCGTGCCGTGAGTTGGGTGTCACTCTCATCGCCTATACGCCACTCGCTGGGGGAATGCTGACAGGGAAGTACTCGGCCGAGAATCGTCCCACCGGCTTCTATCGACGTGTCCTGCCCCGGTATCGCCGCAAAGCGCTGGTCGCCATACAACCCGTGGTCTCGCTCCTCCGCGAGATCGGTGATCGACATTCGAAGACCCCGAGTCAGGTAGCCCTTCGCTGGCTCATCGAGGACCCGATCGTGCTGCCCATCCCTGGCGCGAAGAACGGCAAGCAGGCAATAGATAACGCAGCCGCCCTCAGCTTCTCGCTGGCGGCCGAGGAAGTCGCCGCCTTGAGCGATGCGACCCGATCCAGGAGGGCCTGAGCCCCCGCTGGAAGCCGGAGATGTAGCTTCCGTCGGTGTCGAGGACTCGTCTGTGGGAGCATCTCAGTGGTGTGGGCGACGAGATGGTCGCTTCCATCCGTCACCTTGTCGAGGCGCTCCGTGTCAGGGACATGCGGCGGGTGCTCGCTGCGTATCTCGGCTTCAGCGTGGCCGAGATGGCGAACTTCGTCGCCATCCTCATCTACGCCTACGAAGTGGGTGGCGCCTCGGCTCTCGGCCTGGTCGCGTTCCTCCAGCTCGCCCCGGCCACAGTGTTCGCCCCCGTTGGCGCCACGCTCGGCGACCGCTACCGCCGCGAGCTCATGCTCATCGTGGCGTACGCGGCCTTTGCCGCCTCCTCGGCTTCGATGGCGATCGCGCTCTACGCCGACTGGCCAGTGGGCGTGATCTACTTCCTCGCCGCGGTCAACGGCACGGTTCTGACCCTGGTGCGACCGTTTCACGAGTCCCTCCTCCCCGCTCTCGCTCGGAGCACCGAGCAACTGACGGCGGGGTATGTCGCCGGCGGAACAATCGAAAACCTGGGCTGGATCGCCGGGCCGCTTCTGGCCGGCGTCACCGCGGCTGCCTGGGGAATCGGCACCACCTTCGTCATCACGACGGCCCTTCTCTTCCTCGGCACGATTTTGGTCTGGAGTGTTCAGACCACCACGGCAGCCGACCGTGGCACCGGCCAGAGCGCAATTCAGATGACACTGGAGGGGTTCGGCGCCTTCCGCGGCCCCCGCCCCAGGGTCATCCTCCTCTCCTCGACCAGCGTCTTCTTCCTGGCCGGTGTTCTCGAGGTCGCCACCATCGTCCTCGCGTTCGAGGTGTTCGGTTCGGAGGACGCGGGGGCTGCCTGGCTCAATGCCGCTATCGGTATTGGTGCCGCAGCAGGCTCGGTCCTTGCGATCGTTCTGATCGGTAAGACACACCTCGCTCCATCGATGCGGCGGGGACTGTTACTCATCGCCGTCTCTGTGTCCTTGATCCCGATCTTTGGATCGCAGGCAGTCGCCCTTGTCGCTTTGGCCGTCATGGGCGCCGGCTGGACCTTCGTCGATGTGTCGGGTCGGATCATGCTGCAACGGGTCATCCCGCTCGGCGGTCTCTCCCGGGCGTTTGGGGTCGTTGAAGGAACCTCCACCGCCGCCGAGGCGCTCGGCTCAGTAGCGGGGGCGGTCCTCATTGGCTGGTTGGGCGTCGGGTGGACGCTGGTCGTCGCCAGTCTGCTCATCATCCTTGTGGTTCTGGTCAACCGCGGGGCGCTCCAAGAGGCGGACGTTGGGGTGATAGTCCCCATCGAGCACCTCCACTTGTTGAGGTCGACGCCGATGTTCGCCGCATTAGGCCCGGCCGAGTTGGAGCGCCTGGCATTGACCATCGAAGAGGAATCGGTCGGCCCGGGCTCTGCTGTCTGCGTGCAGGGGGAGCCGGGGGAACACTTCTATTTCGTCGAGCGGGGGACTGCCCGGGTGGTGCATGATGGAATGGATGTCGCAACCCTGGCGACCGGGGACTTCTTCGGGGAGATTGCCTTGTTGCGGGACATCCCCCGAACCGCCACCGTCGAGGCAGTGAGTGCCCTGGATCTCTTGGTACTCGAAAGGGGGCCGTTCCTGGACGCGATCAAGTCGTCGGCTTGCCAGATCGAAGCCGCGCAGGCGGTATCCCAGACTCGTATGGACGAGTTGGGAATGTGAGGAATCCTCGATGGACGACGCCAACGGCATGGTGCGTCGTTCTTCGCTAAGTTCGGGGCAGGCACCGGAGCGAGGAGGAACAGTGCCCACATTTATGGACGTCCACAACATGGACGGGGGAGTATCTGCGGCAGATGTCGCCGGGGCTCACCAGGCGGATCTGGCCCACCAGGATCAGTACGGTGTCAATTACAAGAGCTACTGGGTGGACGAGTCGAACGGCAAGATCTTCTGCCTCGTCGACGCTCCAGACTCCGAGACTGCGGTAAAGGTGCACCGGGAGGCGCACGGTCTGGTCGCCGACGAGATCTACGAGGTCGTCGAAGGATCTTGATATCGGGCCTGTCAGAACTCGGGCCTTTCTGAGTCCAATTCCCACGTAGGGTCGTGCGATGGCGGACAGCGCCATCCTAAATTCGAGTGGGGTTCGCACCGCTGAGCTCATCGCTGCAATCTCGATGGCGACCGACCTGGCCATGGGCTTCCCACTGGAGCATGGCTTACAAAGCTCAGTGATCGCAGCGCGCCTATGCGATCGTCTCGACGTCGACCGGGAGACCGCGTCCCAGGCGTACTTCCTCAGCCTTCTCTTCTACGTTGGCTGCAATGCCCCTGCCGAGGTGGGCTGGGACGTGTTCGGCGACGACGACTCGCTCATCACGTACGCCAGTCCCTTCCGATTTGGCAGCCGGGCGGAGATGGCCAGGGGAATGATGCGGGCGGTGGCACCGCCAACCGCACCGGCTCATATCCGTGTCTGGCGTGTCAGCCGCCACCTCCCAGAGTTGGCCATCGGGTTCGCCGGGGTGGTCGATGCCACCTGCGAGGTGGCCCGGATGCTGACCGACGAGCTGGGTCTGGGGCCACCAGTCTCCAACCTCGTCGCTTTCGAGTCGGTGCGTTGGGATGGCAAGGGGTTTCCGGGTGGAGTCGCCGGAGACGAGATCCCACTTGCGGTCCGGATAGCGCATGTCGCCCGGGACGCCGCATTTCAGCTAATTCTGGGTGACGTCGAATTCGTCTCCGATGTGATCGGCCGGCGAGCCGCCCAGGCGTTCGACCCGGTAGTCGCCAGGACTTTCACACAGGACGCGGCCGGGATTCTCGACCTCGAATCAGAGCTTCCACTCTGGGACCTGGCGCTCGGCTGCGAGCCCAAACCCTGGTCGATGCTCGACGGAGGGGCGATCGACCGAGCACTGGCCGCGATGGGTCACTTCACCGATATGTCCATTCCCGAATTCGTGGGGCACTCCTCTGGAGTGGCGACAACGTGCCTGGCTGCAGCACAGGTGCTCTCATTCGACTCAGCGGACTCTCTGACCGTTCATCGTGCGGCGTTGGTACACGACCTGGGTCGGGCTGCGGTTCCGATCCGCATCTGGAGCAAGAGAAGGTCCTTGACTCTGGACGACTGGGAGCGAATACGGCTCCACGCCTACCACACCGAGCGGATCCTGACCCAGTCCCCTTTCCTCTCAGACCTGGTCCCGGTCGCCGGGTTTCACCATGAACGTGTTGACGGGACGGGTTATCACCGGGGTGTCGGGGTGTCTTCGATGGAGCGGCCGGCCCGTGTCCTTGCCGCGGCTGACGCCTATCACGCCATGACCGAGCCCCGACCGCACCGGCCTGCCCTTTCGCGGGGAGCGGCGGCGGAAGTGCTCGCTGGAGAGGCCAAAGCCGGGCGCCTCGATCCGGAGGCTGTGGCCGCTGTGCTGGAGGGCGGCGGGCATAGCGCTGCTTCGGTGCCCTGGCCTGCCGGCCTGACCGAGCGTGAGATCCAGGTGGTCAGGCACCTCGCACGTGGTCTGCAGACCAAGCAGATCGCCCGGGCACTCGAGATATCGCCCAAGACCGTCGACTTTCACATTCAAAGCGCCTATCGAAAGATGGGTGTATCGACCCGGGCCGGGGCCACCCTGTTCGCCATGCAGCACGGACTCACTACCTGGGAGAACTCCCGATAGGCGACGGTCGCCGGTTCTCATACCTTGGTGTCGAGACCTAGATGAGCGAGCAGATCGAAACAATCGTCATCGGTGGCGGTCAGGCGGGTCTGGCCGTTGGCTATCACCTCCACCGGAATGGCCTGCCGTTCCTGATCCTGGATGAGAACCCCCGAATAGGGGACGTCTGGCGGAACAGGTGGGACTCCCTCCGGCTATTCACCCCCGCCGCATATAGCGGGCTGCCGGGCATGCCCTTCCCAGGCCCCCGATCTGCCTACCCCACCAAGGATGAGACCGCGGCCTATTTCGAGGCGTACGCCGAGAGATTCGGGCTTCCGGTTAGAACCGGGGTAAAGGTGGATCGTCTGTCGGACACTGGAGATGGCTTTGTCGTGACCGCGGGCGATGCCCGGCTCCTTGCCGACAATGTCGTCGTGGCGACCGGTGCCTATCAGCACCCGCTTGTCCCGTCCTTCTCGACTCAGCTCGACAACGCCATCGTCCAGCTCCATTCGACCGAGTACCACAATCCCGACCAGCTGCGTGAGGGTGGCGTGCTCGTCGTCGGAGCCGGCAATTCGGGTGCCGAGATCGCTCTCGATATGGCCAGTCACCACGAGGTTTGGCTCTCCGGCCCGGACACGGGACAGGAGCCCACCCGAGCCGGGACCATCCCCGACCGGTTGTTGACACCGATTCTGTGGTTGGCCGCGACCCGGCTGACGGTCGGGACCGCACCTGGACGAAAGCTCCGTGACCGCTTCATCGATCCCCCTCGTGGCATCCCGCTCGGGCGGGTGCGACGCAAGGACATCATCGCCGCCGGCATCGAGCGTGTGCCCCGGACCATCGGAGTGATGAATGGCAACCCCGTGCTCGAGGATGGAAGCGTGCTCGAAGTGTCGAACGTCATCTGGTGCACCGGATTCACCCATGACTACGGCTGGATCGCCCCCCCGATCGCGATTGATAAGGGCTTCCCGATTCACAACCGGGGAATCGTCGAGTCCCGTCCCGGTCTGTACTTCATCGGGCTCCGCTTCCTCTACTCGCTGAGCTCTGCACTCCTGGGCGGTGTGGGACGGGACGCTGAATACATCGTCGATCACATTGTTGCCACGCGGCGGGGTCGAAGCGACATGACCCGGGCAGGCCCAGTGGGAACGGGCCCGCCCGGGTTCACCTGACTATTGGGGCTCCAGGAAGTGTTCGCTCAGCCAACCAGCGACGTCCCTGCCGAGCTCGGCTCCTTGAACATCGGGCGTCCGGAAGTGGATGCCGAGCCAGATCCGGGCATCGATGGTGTCCTCCACCACATCGGTGAAGCGCGTGTAGTCGCGGGTGACATCCAGCTGCCCGGGCGTGATCTTGACCAGGGTGAACGCAACCCCGTCACGGCCGAAGAAGCTCTTCGCGGCGTTCATGAACGCCCCGGTGATGCAGTTGTAACCCGAGGGGTGGTCCGGATAGGGCGGTGATGGGATCAGCGAATTCCAATTGCCATCGCCCGCTGTCCGTGGGTTGCCGTCGTTGTCTCCCTCGTGGATCGCTGTGATGGGTCGCCAGAAGGTCGTGGCTGCCTTGTCGTCCCAGCATCCGATCAGCGCGTCGGCGCCCGCCAGGTTCAACGTAGCGAACAGTCGTGCCTGCCTGACCAGGCTGAGGTCTCGGTCCTCAGCGATGGTGCGGAACGTCCGGTTGTACATCTCCGCCGGGTTGGCCGTGAAGAACATCGCGGTGGCGGTCTGCCCCATTGTGCGCAGAGTCGGGGTAGTGGTGCCGTTGCCGCCGTAGTCCTTGACCTCCCCATACTCCCGGGCATAGGCGCGGCTCTCGACATCGAGCGGGCCGTCGGTCCGGAACTGTGACGTCTTCTTCATGACGAACGGCTCGACGTTGGCGACCCAGGCGAATGGATCATTGACCCCGCTGGTCGGACGCCACTCCCCGGCACCGTCGCCGACATCGAAAGTGAACGGGACGAAGCGGCCGTCACCGGTTCGCTCCTCGAGCATGGCTGCCGCTGCCGCCGCTCCAGCGGCGATCCCCGCCGTCTTGGCCGCACCGTTGGCGATTCCGGCCAAAGCGTCGGCGTAGAGACCGTCGAGTCTCGTGATCACCGCAGGAGCTAGCGGAGGCACCGGTGCGATGCCGAGACCGACCAGGACATGATGGGCTGCGGTGGCGACCGCCGCCTGCTTCGATGCCCACCTCGGTGCGTTGGGCAGATCGCCGAGGTACGGCTCGTAGCCGCGGTGGATCATGTTCACCGCGTCGTAGACCGCGCCCTGGACCATCGCCAATTGGAGCATGGCAACTGGGGGCGACTGGCCGGCACCCGGGACCGGTGCGGCAGGCGCATTGATCAGCGCTTCCACTGCGTGCCGGTTCCAATCGAGAACCGTGGTGTCCTGTGATCCGCTCGAGCTGGAACTGGCGCCGGAGGTGCCGGTGGCAGCGAGCAAGAGGATCAGGGCGAGCCCGATGATTACTAGACGGCGAGACATGATGCGCTCCTCTCGATCGGCGACTCCACCCACAACAATGGAAATGAAGAAGCCAGTGAAAACTGGTTAAGACCCAGCGACGCTCTGCTGGTCACTGGTGTCGCTCATCCGACTCCTCTTCCTCCTCCCATGAGCCTTCCACCCCGACACCACGCTCGTATATGTCCGAGACAGACCCATGTCTGACAAATTCCGTCGCCTCGTCGAGCCTCTCAGGATGGGACCGGCGGCGCGAATAACCTGCACGCGTGGCGAATCCCCCAGAATCCCGCCCCTCTGGGCAAGAGACTCTTGTGTTTCCCCAGTGGCTTCGAGAGTACGAGCGGCCTTGGTTCAGATATGACCTGATCGCTGGGGCGTCGGTGGCAGCGCTCGTAGTCCCCAAGGCTCTCGGGTATGCCGGGATCGTGGGGGTTCCGATCGAATACGGGCTCTATGCCGCGGCCGCAGGTGCCTTGATCTATGCGCTGTTCGGCTCGTCCCGACAGATCTCGACCGGGCCGAGCTCGGCGTTGGCCGCCGTGGCCGGTGGTGCCGTTGTACTCCTGGGCTTGACAGATCGCGCTGCACTACCTCTCGTGAGTTGGGTGACGGTGCTCGCTGGGTTGCTCTTCGTGCTGCTGGCGTTGTTGAGGATGGGTTGGATGTCCCAGTTCCTCTCCAGGGCGGTCGTCAAGGGCTTCTTGATCGGGGCGGCTTTGGAAGTGACCGTGGGCGAGCTACCCAAACTGACCGGGACTGCGGCCGAGGGCACCAACACGTGGCGCGAGTTCGGGAGCTGGATCAGATCCCTCGGTGACACCGACCTGACGACACTCGTGGTGGGAGTACTTTCGCTCGGGGTGATCCTGGGTCTTCGTTTCTGGGCTCGCCGGGTACCCGGAGCCCTGGTGCTCGTGGTCTTGGGAATTCTGGCGACACGTCTGCTCGGCCTCGAAATCGCGCTGGTCGGCGATGTCCCGAGTGGCCTGCCATCGCTCGTCCTGCCTGACATCGCCTATCTCACCGCAAATCTCTCGGTCATCCTCCCGGCCGCGGTCGGCGTTGTGCTCATCGGATTCTCCCAGTCGGCGGGAGACGCCCGTGAGTTCGCCTCGAAACACGGTTATCGGGTCGACATCAATCGGGAGTCCGTCGCTCAGGGCTTGGCCAACATCGGTTC